>Ga0126304_10000674_pt1 | contig 14685 bp, 31 predicted proteins | sample Plot25_FD_92538 | JGI IMG/M metagenome (GOLD analysis project Ga0126304, IMG submission 92538) | Serpentine soil microbial communities from UC McLaughlin Reserve, CA, USA - Plot25 | ecosystem: Environmental > Terrestrial > Soil > Grasslands | place: USA: UC McLaughlin Reserve, Lake County... | reverse complement strand
TCGGACTCGTCTAGCCATGTTTGCGCTTGCGCTTGACGGCCGGGTCGGTATAGTCCTCGACCTCGATGTCGAAGACGTAGGCCAGGGCATTGGCAATGACGAAGGACTTGGAGACCCCATAGCGGGCGACTTCCTTCTCCAAGGCCTCTTCGATTTTCTTCTCGACGGCGGTGCCGTAGTGCTTCCGCCGCATGCCGGGGATCCGCTTCTGGAAGATCAGCCGCATGGTGAGGAACTCCTTTGCGTGTGGTGGGCTACGGCTTGGCGGCCGTGATGGCGGCGAGCGCGTCGATGGCTTCCGCTTCCGTGAGGGTGCCCTTGCGTGCCTCCTCGAGGGCCACCTTGGCCCGCAGCAGCGCTTCGCGTTGCGCTGTCAGCGCCAGGTTCATGTGGGTCATCTGGTTGAACAGCATTCGTACCTCGCCCTTGGTCACGTTGGCGTCCTCGGTATCGTTGCCCGTGGACACCTTGAAGGTGAGGTTCGCCAGTTGCTTGGCTGGCACGGCTCGCCCCTGACGACGTGTTTCCTCCAGCGTGTCGCCATCGAGGAGGGCCAGTTTCCGATGCGGTGGCAACTGAATGGCCTGTTCCTCAGGCTCGAGCGCCTCTGGAGGCGTGGTCTGCAAGGGCTCAATGGGCGTGTCGTCACCGACCTCTGGCCCGGGAATACCCTGCAAGGCGGCGAGCTTCATCTTCTCGACCGCTGATTGTTCTGGGGTCATGGTTGTGGATCCTTTTTCAAAAGGGCTACCTCTTTGCGGGTGGCCTCGGTAATCTGCATCTGCTCCGGATCGAGTTCCTCATCGACAAAGGCCTGCATCACACAATAGATGCAGACCTTTTCCGAGGGCTCGGGCGCATGCGGGCGATGGACAATAGCAATCCCGCAGCGGTTGCAGACAGTAAACACATTATCTTGCCACGTTGGCGGGTCCGGTTGTGCAGCTTTTGGTGCACACACGATCACGGGGATCTCTGGTTCGCTCATCGTCCGAGGGCCTTTCCAACATGCCTCAGGAGGGATCGCCAATAGAGTTTTAAGCGCCCATAGGCGTCCTCCCATTGGTCCGTGATCCTTCTTCGCCATCCCCATGACCGAACCTCCTCGAGCATTGCCTGGTGGCCTTGCAGCGCCGCGTCCCACGTGGAATAACGCGCGCATGCCAGGTCCTGGTGTGAGCCTCCGCAGAAGACCATCGTCTCGAAGAGCATCGGGACGCCCGTGGTGAATCCCATGTCGATGCCAACGAAGACCGTCGAGATCCGGTAGGGTCCGACCCAATCATCCGCGACCCGCGTCCAGACCTGGGTGTCGTAATCGAACGCCGCGGTCATGCCAGCACCCACGAATTGGGGGATGTGGTCCTGGTCGAGAATCCACCACCCAAACTCACGCATGTCGCTACCTCCTTGGTTTGCAGCCTGGCGGCTGCTCCCACAAACGTCGAGGGGTGGGAGGACATTCCCCCCACCCCATAAGCCCTCCATTCCTGCACCCATCGCAGGAACTGTCAGTGAGGGAGATCAGCTGTGAGAGCCCGAGGAGAATTCCTCCGACGTCTTGGTCGCGGCCCGAGGGCCGCTCCCAAAGTAAGACCAATACCAGTGCTCTCGCAGGTTGTCCTCGATCACGTCGAGGACCGCATCTGAGCGGGCCGTGATCAACCCCCGATTGGTCGCCTCTTCGAACTCACTGAATGGCAGTACTAGTTGGCGGGACGAACACCGATCCTTTTCCATCGGTGAAGATTACCGCAACTTCTTGCCCGAGCTTTTTCTCCATGAGCTGCTTGACCACGGTGACCGCGACCAGGGTGGAGATCTCCATTTCGCCCCCATCGAGCGCCTTGAGAATGTCCAACAAGGCGGTGACCTTGGCCTTGACGACCTCGGCCGGGATTTTCTCCTCGCCGCCAATCTGAATGAATTCGTCTGCCATTGCGGGACCTCTTGACTTTGCGAGGGTCCTCTCTGATACTCGACAGGACTCCTTTGCTTGCTGGGTAGCCCGGGATCACTTGGCGGTGTCCCGGGCGTTTTTGTGGCCTACGCACCCTCCTCGAACAGCTTCTTCAGCTCATCTACGCTCATCCAGTCGGTTGAGCTTGACGTCTCCTCACTATTGTTCTGAATCAGGCCACGCGCGAACTTGACGTTCTCGTCGATGAGCTGATCCAGCTTGTTGGGGATGACGCTCTGCTTGAGGACGAACATGGCGTTGGTCATCATCACCAAGGCCACCAGCCGAACAGCGGCACACTCCTGTTCGTGCGCATCCTGCTCAGCCAACAGCTCCCGGGCCCGCCGGCGGGCCACGCGCAGCGCCATTGGCAGGGTACCGCCCGTGAGGATGCCCAGCTCGCAGAGCACCTTGGACAACACCTGTGTCTCGTCGGGTTCGCTCATCGCCGCCTCCTCGAGGGATGAATGATATCGCTCACGCCCTCGTCTTCGGCCCCTGCCTCGATGAGTTCGCACAGTTCGATAGCCTTGGACACGTTGGCCAGCGTTTGCATCGAGGTTTGCTTCAGGATGCGCTGGATCAGGACGAAGTTGATGGTCATGCCCAAGATGACCCCGTCCACCTCGGCCTCATCGAGCGCGCAACACTCGACGATGGTCTTCTTGTAAGTCGGGTAGGTTGCCGCCATGGCGAGCATCGCATCGGCCATCACCTTGCGGGACCCGAAGATGGTCTTGACCTGCTCGCCGGTGTCGCCTTTGGCGAGGCGTTCGGCCGCTGCTTCCACCTTGGTCCACTCGTCGTTGTCAGTCATCGTCTGTTGGCTCCCCTGGGCGCACAGAGCGCGCCCAGGCAAAAATCGGTCATTTTTCCATAGGGCTAGAAGTCGGCGTCCGTGTTGGATGGGGTGACCCAATATTTGAGTCCCCCGTTTTGATGTCGGACCCCCATCCGATGGCGCTCTTCGAGGGCCAACGCCTGCAGCAACAGCTCAGCCTCCATCCGATTGTTGACGAATTCTGCTTCCTCGAGGGCATCGAGCAAGCTGATGAAGGGCTTGTCGAGTCTCGACTGATCCGGGCGTTTGGTATCGGGCCGGTCCAGCCGTCCAGAGCGCCAGCCGGTTTTCTCCTCTTTGCGCTTCATGAACCGGAAGAAGAAGTCCGCGAGCGATTCCCCGGGAGGGGACTCGAGTCGCACACTGCCTTGTGAGGTGGGGAAGTTCTTAATGGTGAAGGTCTTGTTGATTGGCATGGTTTGGTATACCCCCATGCCTGAAAGGTCCTTGTGCGCACCAGCGCACAAAGACCTTGGCTCCGCTCGCGAAGGGGTCTTCTCAGACCTTAGAGACGAAGACCCACTTGGTGGGTGTTTTCACCAGGAACCCCATCGGGTCGGCGTGAATATCCTGTGTCCACTCCCCGGTCATGCGGAAGATGGCGAGATCAACCTGATGGGCTTGGAAGGTCGACTCCCAACTGGGGCCCCACAGGCGCCAGTGGCCGCCTTCGGAGGCCCAAGGAGTTTTCGTCAGGGGGAACTTCAGGGTCTCGTTCATGTTTGCCTCACTTCAATGGGAGGCTTCAGAGTCGAGGAGACCCAGAACCTCACCTATGTAGTATCACACGTAGGCTTCCACACTAGTGACCACCACTCGCGGCGTTCAGCCGCGAGATGGGGCCCGTCTTCTTTCCATACCGTCCGATAGCGATACCGGGTGTGGAAGAGGCTCATGAGACCGATCGGCCCCGACCTTTGACGCGCGGGGCGTACCGTTTGCCGTGGAGCACCGTCATCCGGGTGGTGCCCCCATCGACGTAGTCCACCAGGTCCGGGCCCATTTCCCAGGCGGTCCCATTCATCGAGACCCAGAAGCGTTTGATCGCCTGGTGTCCCATGAGATAGAGCTGCACGCAGGCGTCGTCGTCGTGGCGACTGCGGTTGTAGCTGGTCGATGTCCACCGGTCGATATGCCATCCGATGTAGGCCTCCAATTCGAGGTTGGATGGTACCGCAGATGTGAGCACACGATGGGCGGAGGTGGAAGGCCGATAGACGACCCTGTTGCGTGTCAGCCGCTCGCGGGTGGCCTCCACCTTACAGGCGGCGCAGTACCAGCCCTTGGGCCGATGCGGCAGGGTGTGACACCGCCGGCAGGTACCTTGTGTGGGAGTGTGCTTGGCGCGCCACGCCTGTTGGTAGGCCGTCGCACACGGCTGGCAATAGACGCGGCCTGACGGCCGGGGATTGACCTTGCACTTGGGACAGGGCTTAGACATGAGGTAACAGGTAGGGCTTGAGCCATTGATCGAAGCACGCCTGGCAGTAGGCTCGTGAGGGGGTCACGGCGACAAAGTCTGCATCCTTGATTTCCGCGTTGCAGGTATCGCAGACGATCTCGTCAAACTCGGTCACTTCTTCGGTCCCGGGAACCGGTTCCATATTGTCGCCCAGGGCGGAGACGACGATCTTCCCTGGCTGGCCTCCCCAGATGACCTGCTTGAAGCGTTGGCCATCCATGGTCAGGACCACCTGGTCGGGGTCGCCTGGGTAGCGCATCACAAATCGATTGAGCGCTTCGCGCTCAGGTAGGTGCGTCATGTTGTGCTCCTTCGTCGCACAAAGAAAGGCCCTCCCCCATTGCGGAGGAGAGCCCCCTTGTACAACTAGTTGGTGGCGAACGACGACACCAGCTGCTTGTCGCTGACCTTCTTGGCCTCGATGGAGGCGGCGAGAATCGCCGCGGCCTTCTCGCGGTTCGAACGGGTGTCGACCACTTCGGGCGCCATCAACGCCAGGTGGTCCATCATCCCGATGGCGGCCACCATCAGGTCGCCTTCGGCGAGCGAGAGTTCGCCCTGGCCCTTGAGACGAGCAATCGCCGAGAGCTTAGAGCGCTCCACCACTTCACGGATGACGGCAGGAATCTGCCCAGCCAGTTCGGTGCTGACCTGCTCGAGGCTCTCGAACGGGTCGATGAGTCCTCTCGCGTAGAGTTTGATGAGCTTGTCGACCGCTGCCGCATCAGGTGGTCTGACCGGGATGACCGCATCGAGTCTCCCTGGCCTCAACATCGCCTTGGTGATGTTCTCGACATGGTTGGTGGTCAGCACCACGATGATCTCGGCATCCTTGAAGGTCGCGCCATCGATGGTGTTGAGCAGGGTGTTCATGGTGTCGTTGCGCCCACCGTTCTTGTCGGTGCGGTCGATGTCCTCGGCGGCGATGACCGCGGGCTGGTTCTTGAGCGCGACCTGCATCGCTTCGGCGAGCCTTCCGGTATCGCTGAGCGAGTAGAAGGTCCAGTTGTTGGCCGCTGCGTGCTTCGCAGCCACCGCCTGGGTCAAGGTCTTCCCGCACCCATACTGGCCCTCGAGCAGGATGCCCCGCTTGAGAGGAATCCCCGCCTTGCGGACGGCGTCGGTGTAGAGCAACGGGGCGAACAGCGTGTCATGCACCAGCGTGTGGGTGGTTTCGGGGAAGATCAGCTGGTTGGGATCGACCTTCGAGAGGTCCATGAAGTGGTACTGGAACAGGATCGGGTTGAACGAGCGCGAGCCAATCTCCGGAAACGTGAGATGAATCGCCTGGCCCTTATAGATGGACTCCTCGACGACAATGCGGCGGGTCTCCGCGAGGAGGTCGTTGAGCAAGTGCTGGCACTTCTTCCGAATCGAGCCCTCGATGCAGAACTTGATCTCGCCGTTGGCGACCTCGTAGCTGGTCGCGATTTCCCCTTCGACTCCCGGGATGTTGAAGGTGCCCCAGAGGACCTGGTCGGTTTGGCCAAACCCGATCTCCAACCCCAACCAGGTGGGGGACGAGAAGCGGGTGGCATCGTAGAACCCGAACAGGTTCTTGATTGCCTTGCCCATCGCGTAGGCACCTTCGAGCGGCAGGCAATCGACGGTCTCGTGGATGTCGATCATCCGCTCGTCTTCCTCCATCCGCCGCGTCAGCCACTTGATCGCGGTGATGAAGTTCATCTTGTCAGGCAGGACAATCTGGGTGCCTTCGTGGCGGACCGTCACGGACTTGAACTCGGGCTGGACTTTCTGCTGTTCGGCCATTGTTGATTGACTCTCTCTTGCGACATGAGGGGTCATTCCCTCAATGGCTTTAAGGCCCTTAGTAGGCATATGCCTACCAAGAGCCTTGGATGGGTGCTACTCATAGGTCCCGGTGTCGCACCACTGTCGAGCGATGGCCTTGGCCTGGTCCCACGACTCCACGGTGAGCACGGGTCGCGGGTATTTGGCGTTGGCCTTGTAGAGCTTGACGATGTATTGCCCATCGCCGTTTCGGACCGCCGTGGCGGTTCTGGTGCCCGGAAGGAGGTTGGGCTGGGCCGCCCACGCGGTATAGAGGACTTCCATCATGGTTGCCTCGCCAGCCAGGCCTGGGTGTAGCCCTTGATGAAGGCCGTTGCGACTTCGTAGCGAAACGGGCCGATGCGACCCCCTTCGGGGGTCACGATGAAGAAGCCTGATTCAGGACCTCTTCCGACCAGCAACGGGCAATCGACTGGCACTAGCCCTTTGAGGGTGGCGAGGGACTTGTTCTGGAGGTAGTCACCGAGTTTGCTTGGCACCGTACAGCGCCTTTCTCAGATGCGCAGTGGAGCTCTCCAGCGCGTCGATCTGGAGTTGGAGTTCGTGCCTGAGGCGGAGGATTTCCGCGCGGAGTTCGTGTTTGTCTCGGACGAACTGGGCAATATTCGCGCGGAGATCCTGCTTGGATTTCACGACCATTTTGGATTTGCCCACCTCAGATTTCCTCTTCGAGAAGAATCAAATCGTCGGTGTTGTCCTTCCGCATGTTCCGCATGTAGGAGGACAGCGCTTCCTGGAGGTCGTGGAAGGCGGCAATCAGCGTCTGGTGCCAGTCTGATTCGATGGTCACATTCTTGAACTGGACCGTGAACCGGTACTGGAGCATGTGGCCCACCATTTGAGTGGCGACTTTCATGGGGTGTCCTCCATGTTGCGAATCCACAACAGGCCTTCCCAGTTGGTGGTAAAGCCCTGTGCGCACAAGGCTTGCAGAATGACGTCCCATCCGGGCATGTCGGAATCGCTGCCTTCTTCGTGGTCGAAGGTGACAAACACATCCGAGTATTCCCCGGCGGGTTCACCTGGGCGATGCCAGGTGGCCACGGCATCCTGGCGATTCAGCCACGCCATGAAGTCTTCCTGTTGGTACAACTCCGGGGCATCGACGACGAGCACCGGACCCACGCCTAGCTTGATCTTCATGGCTCAGTACCCGGGGATGCGCTTCGCGCAGAGTTCGATGCCATCGGCATCGTAAAACTTGAACTCGCACCAGTCTGCGCCGGGGTCCTTGAACGAGGAGGCCCAGATTTCAGCCTTGGCGATCTTGGCGAGCATCGCTTCATCCGTGATGCCCGCACCCATCGGGGGCCGGTCGGAGGCGGTTCGCCTGGCTGCCTCGTTGGTATCCAACTTCTCCAGTATGTAAGGCATTTATCTTCCCCAATTCGAATCGAGTTTTTGGTCCCAATCGAAGTGTTCGATATTGATGCTGGCGCAGAGCGCCGCGTGTTGACGGTTGACGTAGAAGGCCATGCCTGGCTGGCTGCTCGCGAGGGACGAGGCCGCCTTGAGGGCCTCCTCTTTGGAGTTGAACCAGAAGACCCCATGGAGGCTGACCATGGAGCCCTCGGTATGGGTGAGGAACCAGGTGTCGGTGCGTTGCGTGAGTGTCATTGTTCTGTGATGGATTCAACGAGGGAAAAGAGGGTGTCGACCAGTTGCTTGAATTCCCGGGCGAGTGTGGTGTCTGTGGCAAAGGCCTGATTGAACTGCTCTGGTTTGTTCTGCAGCGCCGTGGTGATGTAGAGCACATCTTCGAGGAGCGCTTTGCGTAACGTGGCAGTTGGTTGATTTGGCATGGTGCACTCTCCAGGTCCAGCAAGGGGATTTTTAGCTGGCTGGCTGGCATATTGGCCCCTCAGACGGGTCAGGTGAGCGCCATTGAGGGAGGTGGGTTTGGGAGGACGCGTCCTCCCATACGAGCAAGGCGAGCACGAGCGTCCAGCGAGTGGCGATTGTTCCCAAAAACAAAACGCCCCCCTCGAGGTGAGGGAGGCGTTTCGCTACGCGAACACTAGAACGGCACGTCTTCGGTCGTGGCCTGGACTGGGGCCACGCTGCCCTGACCGGGGACGGCAGCCGGACGCGGCTGGGGAACGATCATCGGCGGCAGGTCGGTGACCGGGGTGCGGGCGGCTTCACGCTTGCGCATGCCGCCGTTGTGGCCCCGAACCTTGTCCTGTGCGTCGCTGACCCACACCTGACGGACGAGCCCACCCGAGTACTTGATGACCGACAGCCAGTGGGCGTCGTCGAGGTACACGAAGGGACGCGGCTCGGTGTTGCGGGCCTGCGCGGTGAGTTCCTTGTAGAGGTTGATCGCCTCGTCCATGGACTTGGTGATGTACTCCTTGAAGAACGCGTTGTGGAGGTCGTACACCTTGACCTTGAAGGTGGGCGTGAGAACGATCGGAGCGACTTCGGGGGTGACAGGCACTTCGACTTGCGACTGATCGGCGGTTTCCATCTGACTTGACTCCTGCTGTGACCTCGAAAATGAGGCAATGCCGAATAGGCCCCCAGCGTGTGGGGGCGGTTTGTGACTCTGTATGGTTGGTTCAGGGCAAAGGAATATGCTCCCCCCGCGAAGCGGGGAAGCATATCCTGCCCTTTTTGTTCTGGGGGTTTACTTGGTGGTGAGGTACCCAATGATGAACAGGGGCACCAAGGTGAGGAGTGTGCCAAACCCGAAGGCCAGCGCGAGATAAACCACTTGTTCGATGAGCATAATGGCCGAAAGGCCCCTTTTGAGGGCCAGTGGCTCATTACCAGTCAATTGGCAGATGGACGTGGACGAGTCGGTAGCGGGTGAAGAGCGGCTTGATGTCCTCTTCGCGGAAGCCAGCCAGTCCGCATCCCACCTTGGTGACCTTGAACTCAATCTCGGGGTGGACTTCAGCGTAGGCCATGAAGCGTTTCACACCCGCTTCGACTTCCTTGAGGGTGATGGGGAGGAGTCCTGCGCGCAGCTCCTTGGTGACGATCCCGTAGGCGTTGCCCTGGCGGCCTTCCGCCTGCCCATAGATGGCGCCATAGTTGAGGCGGGCGGTGCGCGCCGCGCCTCTCCCATGACGACCTTCGGTGTTGGACCCAAACACAAACACGGTTTCGGGCGTGGTGGGGGTCCCTGTCAGCTCGGTGCGGACCTGCATCAGGATGCGGCCCAAGTGGTTCTCGCCGGTTCCATTGCAGGTGCCCCAGAAGCGGTCGCCCCACCAGTTCTCCTCGATGAGGGGTTCGTCTCCAGTGGCCAGCAGCAAGGCTTTCAACTCGACGTGTCGGGTGAATTTCTCCCGTACAAGGGTGGTCATCACGTGGAGCTTGATCGCGTCCCAATCGGGACGGATTGCGAGGCGCTTGCCGGCCGCTTTCGCGGCAGCGGCGGTGCCGACACGGAATTGCTGACGCACTGCGCGGTCGGTGGTTTTCGCCGCCTGATAGGCGTGCTCGACTGACGGGTAGCCGAATACGGGTGCGGGGTAGAAGCTGGAGAGAAACCCTCTCTCTCCCGTGAATGCTTTGCTCATGCCAGTCCTTTCATGAAGTCCCATAGGGGGCGCTTGCCGAGGGCGAGGTCGAACACCGGGATGCCAAGGTCGAGCGCATGGCGAATCGCCTGACCGGTGCCACCCCCACCCTTGCCGAGGGGGGTCCAACACACGACGAACTCCGACCGGATGCCGCCTTCGGAGCCGAAGCCCGAAATCTGCGCGGCATTGCGGGTCATGAGCGCACGCCCACCTCGAGACAGCTTGTCCCAAGCCGGGTGATAGCGTTTGGCGATCTCCTGCAGCAACGGGTCGTCGCCGCAGGGGATGCCCTCTGGCGCGAAACCAATCCACGGGAGGTAGATTCGCTTCGCGAGGCCCGCACCTTGTTCGAACGCAAGGTCGGCTCCTTGCGCGCCGCCTGAGCGCAGCACATAGCCCTTCTCAGCCATGAGGGCGGCGATCTTCGACATGGATTGCAGCATGTCGGGAGGGGTCTGACGCGACCCAATCCCTGCGTAAAACTTCAGCATGTGACGAGCCTCCTGGACTCGATGGGTGAGGTGATTCTCAACGGCGACAAGGCCCACTTTTGCAAGTGAGCCTTGGTTTTGCCGTTATGTGCAGAGGCCTATGTATATCGACAGGGCTACGATCCACGCGACGAACATCCAGAACGCCTCAACTGGCATTCCGTAGGCGAGTAGACCCAAGGCGACCAGCCATCCGAGGAATGCTGTGAGGCCGAACGCGATGCATAGCGCAAACAATCCTGCGAGCAACACAAACGGGAGCGCGATCCATTCTCCGAGGGTCATGGTTCCTCACGTTGGTTATCGCAGTCCTCGCCCCAGCTGCGCTCTTCGCAGGCGGCGTCGTAGGCATCAAGGTCGAGTCCGAAGAGTGCTTGGTCGAGGTCTTCGTTGATGAAGGGTGTCTCGTAGAACTTGCCGGTCTCCAGCATGAAGCGTGCGATGTTCAGGTTGTGCATGTCGTTGAGCGCCTCGTTCACTGAAAGGTAGACTGCATCGTAGAGGGTGCCGTCAGGGAGCATGCATGCAATGTAGGTGTAGTTCATGGATGGTTGTCTCTTGTGCGTGAAGGGCGAGGAATATACCGCCCCGTAAGAATGAGGGGCGGTTATCCTCAGCCATTGTTATCTGTGTTCGAATAGCTCCACATCGCGTCGACCAGTCCGAATGTAACGGGCACGCTGGAACATCCACGCTTCTGAGGGGTTGGCGAACTCACGGGTGACGGACTTGTGGTTCTCGACCCAGCGTGCGGTCCAGCCCTTCGAGGGGTCGCACTGGAAGATGGCGCGGCGGTTCTCGCGGTCGCCGTAGTGGAGCGCCTTGCGATGGAGCGAGTTGAGTTCCGAGGGGCGCTCGATGACGATTCGCTCGTAGTTCTGGAGGATGAACAAGATGGCCGGAAGGGCGATCATCAAGCCCCAGAGGACGAGCGTGATGGGGGGCAGCATCCCGTTGTTGACTTCGTGGATGCCCAAGCACCCAGCGAGCATGAGGGTGACGGTGAAGCAGATTTGCGCAAACATTAGCGGACTCCAGAGAAAGCAGGGCGATGTTGCCCAACGCCACACAGGCCCACTCCCAGCGTGTGGGGTGAGCCTTGGTTGCTAGAAGGGGATGTCGTCGATGTCGATGGGTTCGGAGTAGGTAAAGGTGATGGGTTCACCGTTGATGGTGACGCCTACACCACAACGCTCTTCGCCTTGGCAGCGGTCGCAGTTGCAGTGGTCGTCCCAGTGAGTGTCCTCGTCCCTTTCGAGGGGCGTGACGATGGTGAGGTAGGCCTCTTCTTCGTCGGTGGTGCTGCGGCAGATATCGCACTCGCACTGGTCGGAAGGGTCGTCGAACTCTTCGGTGATGGGGTAGGTCGTATCGAACAGGTCCATGGCGGTTGAACTCCTCAGTAGCGGGGAGCGTTATTGCTCCCACGGCCGAACAGGCCCACCGTGGCGGTGAGCGATGTCGGCCGGCCGACTAGATGGCAGGCGGGGCGTGCTTGGCTGCCAGACGCTTGGCCTTGCGAGCCTCGGTCTTGGCGGCTGTGCCCGAGGTGATGCGTGCGTCCACGGCCGCTCGAAGCTGGCTGACCGTGGTGATGAGCGGCTCTTCGGTCGCGAGCGCGACGAGCTTGGCGAAGGCCTTCGGCGCTTGCGCGGGCGTGACGATGCGCTCGTAGGCCAGATCAATCAGGACGCGGGTGGCGAGTTGTTGCGAGGTCATGGCTGGACTCCTCGGGAGAAGCGTGGAATCTAGGCCGTCCTAAGCGACAGCGATAGTCCTCTCCCGCGCGAGCGGGAGGACTATGCTCCGCTTCACCACGTGGAGCGTGTGGCGGTGAAGGGGGAGTGGCTGAGCTAGAGAGTGGGGGTTGCAGGCTACTGCTGGGCTAATGGAAGTGGTCGGGTAGAGGCTTTCGGAGGCGAATTACGGGCGTTTCCCATAGAAAATGCGCGTGTTTGGGCAGCTAGGGAAAGTTCACATGGGGGTGCACTAAGTATTCCGTGCTGGCCCCTAACTTGCCCGGGAGAGCCGGTAGTGCCGACCTGACTCCACCTGACTGGCCTCTTATATACAGAATCTAGAAAATTTATTTCCTGGGTGGATGTCGGCCCCTTCGGGCGTCACCCGAAAAAAAGACTATGCTGCTTGACCATCGCGGGCCCCACCCGCAAAATGTCCCCGTGTGATCCTCCGTGGAACCCTCAAAATGCCCCTGACCGTCTTCACACTGCTGGTCGGACTCGCCTTGCTCATCACCATCGTCAGTTTTTTCGACAACCGCTACCCCTTGGTCAACGTCGCCGTGTTGCTCCTGGGTATCGCGTTGCTCACCAGCCACCTCTAGAAGGGATGTTCTTGGCCAAGCGGCCAATCGGGGCAATATCGCCCCATCTCGAGTGGACACAACGCTCGAGCCCCTCAAAACGAAGCACCATCCGAGAGAACTGCTTCAATGCCTACACGACAAGTCACCATCGTCGGCGTCATGACCTACGAGGACCCAGCGCCGTCAACGGGCCCTGGATTCCCCACCAACCCGATTGCCCCCGGAGGGGGCACCCCTCCGTGGGGCATCAACATGCCGGTCTACCCAAGTCAGGGTTTGCCTTGGGCACCAGGCCGACCAGACCAGAGTCTGCCGTGGGCGCCAGGTCGACCTGACCAAGGTCTTCCGTATCCGCCCTACTACCCGAGCCAAGGTCTCCCAGGCAACCAGCCCTACCCTGACCAAGGCCTCCCAGGACAGCCGGCCTACCCGAGTCAGGGTCTGCCGAATCCCCCATATCCAAGCCAGGGTCTCCCGCCTTTCCAGGGGCGTCCAGATCAGAGCTTGCCGTGGTATCCGGGGCGTCCTGACCAGGGACTGCCAGGGCAGCCGCCCACAGCGGGACAAGGTCCGGGATTCCCAGGACAGCTCCCTTCTCCGGGCGGTCCTCCGCCCGGAATCTGGGTGCCCGTATTCCCCGAACACCCGGCATCGCCGGGTGGAGGGGAAGGCCCGCCGGTGTGGGGCATCAACCTGCCGAACCTCCCGAGTCAGGGACCAGGATTCCCAACCGCCCCGATTACGCTTCCCGAACCTCCCGACTTGTCGGGAGTGGATTTCAAACTCGCCTACTCGCCCAAATATGGGTGGGTCTTGATTCCCATCGAGGCCGAGGGCGAGAACGGGCCAGAACCCAAACCCGGGGCATAAAGGGGCGCTGTTTGCCCGACGAGCGCTCTGCGCGAGGAGGGGGGCCCTTCGGGCCCCCCGACGCTGCGCAAGGCATTGGCCAATGGGGAAAACAGCGTGCCAGCAGTAGGGGCATGCTTTTTTGAGAGGAGGGCCCCGCAGGGGCCCGACGAACAATGAGCAAACCAGAATCCCAGCCTCCCGCCACCATTGAGTCCACGCCTCGCGCGATAGCGCGGTTCGGGGACACCAAAGGGACGATTGCCAACTCGATTCCTCTGGTCCAGGACGATGGGCGCATCTCCACCGTGACTGACCCGACCAGTGGCCAGGACGTGGCCACCAAGGCCTACGTGGATGCCGCCATCAAGGCCGCGATCGATGCCTTGCCCGATGAGGAAGAACCCCCAATAGAACCTGAGGAGCCTCCCCCCGAGATCGAAGAGCCTCCTCCGGACATTGAAGAGCCTGAAGAGCCCCCTCCGGCCGGAGGCCGGGAGCCCTTCACGCCAGCGGACCTGTTTTTCAAGGGTCAGCAGAACGTCGACCTCAACTACTCGAACCTGGCGATGGCCATTCGGGAGGTTGATGACGAGCGGAGACTGCTGTTCTATCAATTTGATGGCTGGCAGCCGAACGCGATTGGGGACTTGATTGAATATCGGGAATCCCCAGCAGGTCTCAAGAATGGGGAAACCCATTGGACCCAAGGCAATGTCCCGAACCTCGAAGAGGTTCGGCGATGGAAAGGCTGGAACAGCCGCCAGAAGATGCTCGATGCCGGCTATCCAGGGACCGAGAACTGCTTCGGGGGCAACGGGGTGTGGGCCTCCTCGTTCTACTGGCATGAACCCACCTCGAGACTGTTCTATACGTGGCAACCGGTCTATCCCGGTGGGGCGATGATTTGGCCCATCTACTCGGCGGTCGAGTTGAGGGATGAAGATGCCACCGTCGTGGGGGGAGAGGCGCGCCAAGTGGACCCCAGCTGCATCTTGGGTCCGTGGTACTTCCGGGACCCCACGATGCACGACGACTTCAAGCAAGCCGCCTGTGGGTTCATTCCCATTCCAGAGAGCCGCCAGGCGGATATGGGGGGCAAATACCTCATCCCCGGGCATCACTGCGCGAATATCGGCTCCAAAGGCCCTCGAGGGATGAGTCTGTGGGTCATCGATGACCTCCCGACCGAGTTGCCCCCCGAAGGGGAGGCGCTGTGGCCAGGAGACAAGGCCACGCTGATTTTCGACACCTCCCCTGAGACGGGAGCCCAGCCCTACCCGCACCTGAAAATCCCCAACGTGCAATATCCAGGATGCGGCCACGCCAGCCAGGGAACGCAGTTTGCGTTCTCGGCAGGGGGTGCGACGCCGACCGCTGTCCAAGCACCGTGCCCTTCGGGGATAGCGGT
>Ga0126304_10000673_pt1 | contig 14687 bp, 17 predicted proteins | sample Plot25_FD_92538 | JGI IMG/M metagenome (GOLD analysis project Ga0126304, IMG submission 92538) | Serpentine soil microbial communities from UC McLaughlin Reserve, CA, USA - Plot25 | ecosystem: Environmental > Terrestrial > Soil > Grasslands | place: USA: UC McLaughlin Reserve, Lake County... | reverse complement strand
CGTTCGCAGAGACCAAGGAGCAGTTGGCCGGTTTCTACCTGCTGGATGCGCGGGACCTCAACGAAGCCATCCAGATGGCGGCCCAGATTCCGCCGGCACGCGAAGGCAGCATCGAAGTGCGGCCGGTTCGCGAGCTGGCGCCCTGAGCGCTATGCGCCGCGAACCACACCTGTCAGCGTTTGCCGCTCACCGCGCTCGATCGCCTTCAGCACATCGGCTGATGACGAGAACGGTGCATCCGGGATCACCGCCGCGGTCACTTCCATCGTGATCCGGGCGGAACCGAACGGATCCGGGCTGACCGTGACGCCCGGCTCGTCCCCTCGAACGGAGTAGCCGCCGTGATCCTGTTTCTGATCCCGCCATCCATTACAGAAGGTCAGCGAGATCAAGTCCGCCAGACGCAAGTGGGCATAGTCGGCCCAGAGTACTTCGCGGGAGGCGGAGGTTCGTCCGAGATGAAGGGCGCGCGCCGCTTCCATGTCGTCGAAGAATGTTTTCCACGCGGGTTCGGCGCGCTTGCGCTCGTAGACATGGATCGCATGCTGCGCCACCAGCGCGGCGGCATACGGCGTATCAGCAAGCCGTTCGATGCCTCGCACCCAGAGCGCATGTCTCACATCGTCCGGCGCGTGCACGAAGTCGAGAACGTTTCCCTCGCGACCGACCATGGGAGCTCTGTCGGACTCCCGCCAGCCATTGTCGTGCTCATGGATCGCCATCAAGATGTCGGCGCGGCGAGGGGAGTGTTGCAGGCCTCCAGCCGTCCAGTGCTCCATGATCCGGCCCGCCAGGGCAGCGTGGTCAGGCTGGGTGATCAGCAGTTGCGATCCGTCGACGTGGCGGACAATCATGGTGCCGGGATCTCAGGGTATCGCAGCCTCGCTACAATTGGACCATGGCCGGTCACGAGTGCTACCACTGCAAGCAGTGGATCGATGCGGGTGAAGCTCACGACTGCTGGACCACGACCGAAGCGGCCCTGACGCAGGACCTCTCCGACGACCTTCGCGACGCGTGGGAGCGGCTGCGTGAGAGCGCCGCGGCGCTCGGCGAGCAGCGTATCTACGCCTCGCACAACTCGATCATGTTCGCGCGCAAGACCTGCTACTGCTTCGTGCGGCCGAAGAAACAGTTCCTCGAGACCTGCATTTTCCTCGGGCGCGCCGTCAAGGGTCCGCAGGTGCGTCGCAGTACTCCGTCTTCGAAAACCAAGTTCGCCAACATCCTGCAGATCCGCCATCGCGACGAGGTCGAACCACCGATCACCGACTGGCTGGAAGAAGCGTACGAGATGTCCGGCGCCACGGCAGCGGCGGCAAAGAAGAAGCCCGCCAGGCGGAAGTCGTAGCGCAGCCCTTCAGGGCTGCCTTACTTGCTGGTACTGAAGACGAACCCGATCGATCGCTTCACCGGGTTGTAGTCCGTGCCGTAGAACGGCGAGGTGATGTTGGCCTGGATGTCGCGCGACGCTGTCGAACCGAGCAGGCTGTACATCTTGATCCCGGCGCGGAACCGGTGCTTCCTGAATGCCATCGGACGCGCGAGTGAGAAATCAATCGTGTGAACGGCGGGAAGGCGCCCGCTGCGATTGCGTGGGCCGACGAAGTCCTGGTACTCGTTCACCGCGGACCAGGGGAAGCCCGATCGCAATTCCACGACCGGCGCGAAGTCCCACTGGCCCGGCAGACCCACGGTACCCCGAAGCAGCAAACGGTGGCGCACGTCGGTCGAGATCAGGTTGTGCTCGTTGGCGCGGATGATGGGATTGCGAAAGTTCCCGTAGAAATCATCGTAGTTGTTCAGGTCCGCTTCGCCCCTGGCCCACACATACGACAGGGTCAAATCGCGGCGCGCGCCTCCGAGGTAGCGCGCGGTCGTTTCCAGCTCGCGGTACCGCGAGTCGCCGCTGCTCGACAATCGCAGCGCACCGGCGTTCAGGTCGGGATCGAGCACGTATTCATGAGAGCCGCGACGGAGGAGAAACGCCAGCTTGAGCAGGAATCGCCGGCTGAACCGCTGGTCCCACTCGATGTTGCCCACGCCCGCTTCCGGCGTCCGCAACCGTCCGTCCACCACGTTGTTCAACACGATCGGACGAGGAAGCTCGAGACGGGTTGGGTCGAAGCGGGAAACGATGCGCGGTTCGAACGACGAAAATGCATCGATGTTGAGCGGCGTGCGTTGCGAAAATTTGCCGTAGCCGCCGCGGAGAATGCCGCGCCCTTCGGGCAGTATCGAGAACGCCGCGCCGGCACGTGGCGACCAGTTCACGCCTTCGATGACGCCGTCCCGATCCGCCCGCAATCCCAGCTCGAACGTGACTCGCGAGTTCAATCGCCACCGGTCCTGGGCGAAGAGGGCAAACTCGGTGGCCTTGACGCTCTGCTCGGTGGGCCCTGCAAACTCGATGCGCTCGGCCAGCGATCCGTCCAGTCGACGGATCTCCACGGGCCGGCTCACGCTGCTGCCGTTGTACTCGGATCGTTGCACGTCCGCGCCGAACTTGAACACATGCTGGCCGCGCATGTTCTTCGACAGGCTCATCGCCTCGACCCACTGGTAACTTCGGACGTCCCGCTCCTGGTCGTTGAAAAACCCGCCGCTCTGTGTGTCCGGCGCGTACACCATCGGCACGGTGTTGTTCTGACTGGTGACTTCGATCTCGAACTGCCGCACCGAGATCGTCGACTCGAGTACGGCGTCTGGAAACAGCGAGAATCGATCGACGCCGCCGATCGACCAGCCCTTCTGATCGAAGTCCGGGGTCGTCGCCTCCGGGCGGAAGGTATTCATCGTCACATGCTTGACGTCACGCGGGAACACGATCAGCGCGGTACTCAGGATATGACGAGCGGAAAGCACGCTGTCGACGCGGGTGAACGAATCGAAGCTGCGCAGGCGGACCTCAGGTTCGTCCGGCAGACTCTTGACCGGCGTTGCGACGTGGCGGAACTGGAAGTCCTGCGCAAGAAACACGCGATTCTTGCGCAGCGGCCCACGCACCGATACTCGCGGCTCGAAGGTACCGATGCTCAAGCCCCGCAGACCGGGCACGAAGTTCCCGTACGAAAAGTTCCAGTCGTTGGTCCCTCCACGCGTGCGAATCTGCGTGACGCTGGTCGAGAACCGCCCGTACTCCGCGGCAAAGGGATTGGCCAGCACCTCGACCGACTCGATGCTCTGTGCCGGCAGGTCGAGATCGAAATCTCCGGTGGACGGATCGATCAGGCTGGCACTGCTGATCTGCAGCGCCCCTTGAGTGGGATGCCCTCCCTTGATCCGCAACCGGCCGTTCGCATCGCGCACGACACCGGGAAGCAAGGGAAGCAGGCTGCGGAAGTCGTCGCCCGCGAGAGGCGCGACTTCGAACAGTGCACCCGACAGCATGTCGCTCATCGACACCGGTTGCAGGCTGTCGGTCGGCGACGGGGTTGCGGCCCGCACCTGCACACCCGGCAGCACGAGCATCAGCTTGCTGTCGAGGATGACCTGCGCGGTTTCGCCGGCGTGGACGACGAACACCGTCGAATCCCTCGGCTCGAATCCGGGTCGTGAGGCGGTGATGATGTAGCGGCCCGGCGGCACGTCCGGGAACGTCACCTGTCCCGCGCCATCGGTCAGCGTCTTGGCGATCACGATCCGCTGATCCGGGTCGCGCAGTTCCACCTCGACACCCGGCATGTGGACGGTGCCTTCGAGGGTCGTGATCGTGGCGACCACGCGGCCGGCGGTCGCCGCCTGGGCCGATTGAGCAAGGCCCGCGCCGACGGCGGGTGCCCCGTGCAGAAGGAACAGAAGGAGTACGACTCCGACCGCCCTGTCGCTGTTACGCATTCAGCCTCTTGGTGCTGTTATCGGACGCCGGCATCGGGCAAGCGCTCGAAGCCGACCAGTTTCCAGGCGGACCCATCGCGCCGGAACGTTGCGCGCGCGGGTGTTGCCCAAGCCGGATGTGCAGCGTCGATGGCCTTGATCTCAGCCACGACGAACGATCCATTTTCAGCGCGCAGGCCGGCTGGCGCGGCAGCTCCTTCACTGGTCGACTTCATCGCCGATCCGAGCGGTGTCGTCGTGCCGGTCGCATTGTCGAGCGTGAACCACGCGACTTCATAAGAGGCTGGCGACTGCGCCATGCCGGCAGCGACGGCGGCGTTCTTGAAGGTCAACCTGCCGTTCGCGTCCATCGCCGGGTCCACAACTGGATTCACGTCGGTGAGCCACGCGCGGCCGATCGCGTCGCGTCGAGCGATCAGCGTATCGGCTGCGTGTTTCTCCGCCGCTCGATCGGAGTACTGTGCCGTTTTCACCGCCGCCCGGATCATTTCGTCCGTGAACGCCATCACCCGTCGTGCTGCCCAGAACGTATCGTCGGGACGCGCCCGGCGGAAGGCGGGATTCGGCACGCGTGGTTTCCACGCCGGAGGATTGAAACGCTCCGCGGAAAAGTTTCCAACGGAGTGGTACTTCGGATAATCGATCAAGTGGAACCCTGGAACGTACAGCCCCAGGCTGATGATTCCTTTCAAGGTCTCCCGGGGATCGGCGATGTATTGATGCCCTTCGTCGTACTCCCGCGGCTTGATCGACGCGCTTCCCATCGTCGAACCGAAGTCGATCAGGTGGTGACGCACGAAGCCAGGACCGTTGCCGGTGAGGAGCGTGTCGAGCGAGTTGATCGCCTTCGTGTCCACATGATTCGTCCAGGCGGAGAAAACGCGGAGCCCGCGCAACTCGCGCCGGTGCTCGTGCGGCACGACATCGTTGGGATCGTCGGGACGCGTGTCCACATACAGGAAGGGCCCGATCGGCTTGCCCTCGAGCGCCCTGCTGGCGACCACCCGGTACGAGCGGTCGGCATTCCTGGCGCCCATCTGCAGCAGGCGATTGACATCGCCGTCTGTCATGCGGCGCTGGCCGCCGTCCGCGGCGGTGATCGACGCCTTCTCGCCAAGCACGAGGTTCTCGCGCGTCAGCCTGGCGATGTAGTTCTCTGGCACGTTGTATCCGAGAGCGTAGAACAGCTTCGTCACGGCGACTTCGGCGCCGGTTGCCATCTCGCTCCAGTCGGGCGGATCGAACTTGATGAACCAACGCTCGCCTTCCGAGTCGAGAATCGTGAAGCCGGGCGTGACGCCGTCGCTCTTGCCTGACGCGATCGTCCATTTCCCTCGTGCCGGGCCGTCACCCGTGTCCGGCCCCTTGGCGACATCTTCCACCGACATCGGCCGGCTGCCGATGATCCGGTTAGTGAACCAGCTCGAGTCCGGCACCTCGTCGATCGTGTTGATGCTGAGGGCGCGGCGATTCATGTTCGGGTCGCCGGGGTTCCCAAGCAGGTTCCGCCCCTCGTCGTAGACGAGGCTGACGTCTTTCCTGGCCACACTCGAGGCGTCCTGCGTGTCAGGGACGTTCGCAACCGGGTCGTCGGGGTAGAACTTCGGCCGCTGGCCGCTGACGTCAGCGGAGACGATCGCAAGCGCTGCCGCGGCACAGGCGACGTGCAGCGCCGATTTCCTGATCGATGTGCTGTATGTGAAACCCATGATGCAGAAACCTAGAACGGGATGCCGCCGGTGATATGGAACCGAACCCCTTCGCTTCCACGAGCGATGTCGAGCCGCACCGGCGTGACGGCCGGGCCGTGGAGCCGGATGCCGATTCCGTAAGCGGTCTTGAGATCGTTGAAGTCGAGGTCGCGCCGCTCGTGAGTCACTTTGCCGGTGTCGACAAAGAGCGCCATGTCGACCACCCGTGACGGCGTCCAGCGATATTCACCACTGAGCAGCATCATGTGGCGGTCCTGAAAGCGGAAGTCGGAATAGCCGCGGTGCAGGCGCCCGCCACTGAGCGAGGGCAGCAAGTAGTACGGAACCACCTGCTGGTCATCAACGTCCGTCGTCCGGACGACTCCGCGAAAGGCGAGGACCCAGTGTTCCTTCAGCACCGGAACCAGCTGCTGGATCTCGGCGTCGACACGCCGGAAGCCAAACCTGTCGTCGGAGTCCCTGAAGTCGTTCAACGCGATGGAATAGAACCCGCCGCTGCGGCTGTAGCCCGGTGATGTGCGCCAGTCGATCGAGGTGAACGCGATCGTCTGTGTGTAACGGGTTTCGTTGAAGAGCGCCGGAGCGGTTGACGGGGTAGCCACCGTCTCGATCGAAGGGCGCGAGCCTGCGCCTTCCCGATCCTCCATGCGCCGGAGGGCGATGGTCCCGCCGATTCGATACCAGGGGACGGGTTTCAGAGCGATGCTCGCTCCGGCGTCGAAAGAGCGAAGACCGTAATTCACCCGATCGTCTTTCTCGGTGGAATTGCCGATGCCGTAGAAGGGAACCTGCGTGGCGTCGGCCCAGCGGACTCTGGTGTCGATATCGATTCGGTCGCTGGCGAGGCTGGGGAACGCCACCGACGCTTCGGCCAGCTTGTAGCTGCGGATCGAGTAGGCCCCACGCGCGTTGAATCTCGCGTGACCGACCGCGCGGCGAGCCGCGAGGCCGGAAGAGAACCCGCCTGACGGGTACACGCCGCCAAAGGTGACGTAGACCGTGTTGGGATCGTTGAGTCGGTCTTCGAACCGCGCGAGCAGCCGTTCTGCCGTCGAGGGGGTGTTCGGCGTGACATTCCTGCTCTTCTCAGCCTGTAGTGCGGCGAGCTCCGCCGCGCGCGAGTCTTGCGCTCCTGCCGGTACTGCCGACAGGACCGCCGCTAGGACCAGGGGAGCGATTGTCGAGGTCGATGTCATGGTCGTCGAAGTGGAAAGAGGTTGGGAACGGTGAAGCTTACCAAAAAGTCACTCGAAGTATGCTCCCGGTTATGGACGGCGAAACGCTTGCTGAGAAGCTGGCGCGGCGGCGGCAACAGTCAGTGGCTGGAGGTCTTCCTCTCGTGGAGATCCTCCCGATCGCGCGACAGATCGCCGACGTCCTCGAAAGCGCTCACGAACGCGGGACCGTTCACTACGGTCTGCGCCCGGAGAACATGCAGATCGCGAGCGATGGCCGGGTGGAGGTGCTGGACTTTGGTGTCCCAGCGCCAATCGGTTCTTCTTCAAGTCCGGAACAGGTGCAGAGGCTGCCCGCCGACAAGCGGACTGACGTATGGGCGTTGGATGCGTGCTGTTCGAGATGCTCACAGGGCGGCCGGCATTCCAACAGCTCGAGGTCACTGGTTCCTCTGCCGCAGTAAGGAGGGTAGAACCCGACTGGTCGAGCCTGCCAGCGGATACTCCGCCTGGATTGCGACGACTGCTGCGTCATTCACTCGCCGAGGCCCCCAGGAAACGACTGCGCGACATCGGTGACGCGAGGCTCGAGCTCGACGCGATCCACGACACGAAGTTGGACCAGGCTCCGCCGGCGACAGTCCGGACGATGGCGGCCGGGTGGCTTCTACCTGTCGCGGTTGTGGCGCTCGTCGTGTTGCTGGCCCTTTGGAAAGGCACCCGGATCACCAGTCAACAGAATCCACTCGAGGGCGGGGTGTCCGGCTTCCTCACGGACTGGGAAGGAACGGAAGAGAGCGCTGAAATATCTCCAGACGGAACGCTGGTCACCTTCATCTCCGACCGCGACGGCGAGTTCGATCTCTGGAGCATCGACCTATCCACCAGGGAAAGCCGCAATCTCACGTCCGGCATTCGTCCGTTCGACTTGCCTGGCATCCTCAGAACGTCGGGGTTCTCGGGTGACGGGCAGCGGCTCTGGTACGGCGTCCTGCAAAAACCCACCATGATCATGCCGCGCTCGGGCGGCACGCCCCAGCCGTTCCTGGAGCAGGACGCCCGAACGCCGTCCTGGTCCTACAGGGGCGACCGCCTTGTCTACTTCAAACCGACACATGAGGACGGCGACCTTCTGTTCACCGCGGACGCCTCGGGCAACGGCGCGCGAACGCTGCCGGTCACGTGGCCGTCGAGCGAAGAGCGAAAACTTCACAATCACAACCCGGTCTGGTCGGTGGACGACCAGTGGATCTACTTCGTCCACGGCTTCGTCCGCGAATGGAATCAGCGCGACGACATGGACATCTGGCGCGTGCGCTCCTCGGGCGGCGCCGCTGAGCGGCTCACCACGCTGCAGACAACCGTGACGTTCCTCGCGGCAATCGACGCCGCCTCCATGCTGTATGTCGCGCGCGCTGAGGATGGTTCGGGACCATGGCTGTGGGCGCTCGACTTTCGGAGCAGGATGACACAACGGGTCAGCTCCGGCCTCGAGCAATACACGTCTGTCTCCGCCAGCCGCGACGGGCTGCGCCTGGCTGCAACCAGGGCCAGGCCGACGACGAGTCTGTGGAGAGTACCGATTGTGGATGGCGTTTCCGATGAAACTGCTGCGGACCGCTATCCGCTGGCCGGCGCACCGGCGGCGTCGCCGCGGTTCGGAGGTCAGTCGCTGTTCTATGTGACCGCGCCGGGCACCGGCGATGCCTTGCGCGTCTTCCGCAACGGCAATGCTTCTGATGTTTCCACCCGGACCGCGCTGTCAGAAGCGGCCGCGCCCTCTCGAGACGGACGATGGGTAGCCGTGTCCAGGAAGCGCGACGGCAAAAATCGCCTCGTCATCATGGCCGCCGATGGCTCGCAATCGCAGACGATCGCCCGTTCACTCGACGTCCTGGGGAGCGCTGACTGGTCGCCGGATGATCACTGGATCGTGACCGGAGGGAGCGACGCAAACGGACCGGGGTTGTTCAAGGTTCCTCTCGACGGCGGCACGCCGATCGTGCTCGTCAGGGGCCAGGCGACAAATCCGGTGTGGTCTCCAATCGACCACATCATCATTTACGAAGGCCGGTTCGCGAGCGGACAGACGCCCCTGTTCGGGGTCAAGCCTGACGGCACACCTTCGCCGATCCCTGCTCTGCGGGTCCGACCCGGCGGTTACCGGTTCCTGCGGGATGGATCCGGGCTCGTGTACTTGCCCCGCCCAGAGTCGCTGGACTTCTGGCTGCTCGACTTGGCAACGGGCAAATCCCGGCAGCTGACTCGCCTCGTGCATCACGGCGCGATCCGCGCGTTCGACATCTCTCCCGACGGGCGTCACATCGTGTTCGATCGAACGAAGCAGAACGGGGATGTCGTCTTGATCGAACGAACGCAGTAAGCGCAGCATCTCTGATCAGTGCCGTGCTGCCAGCCGGCGAATGACGAGGGGGCTCGTAAGTTCCTTGACCGCCCCTCTGCCGATCCAGCGCGCGGCCGGTTGATCCGAGGCCGCGAGACGGCGAGATAGTGCGATGGCGTCGGCATTCAGTGCCTGATTCCGGCGCCCGATGAGACGCAGCGCCCAGCTCACGCCCTTCTTGACGAAGTTGCGATCGTCCAGCGCGGCACGCTCGATCAGGACGAGGCTCTCGATGAACCGCGCGTCACGCTCCTTCTTGTCGTGAAGCGCGACGCTGGCAAGCAGGGCGAAGGCGGCGCGCTTCACGAACTCGGCGCGCGAGTCGTGCCACTTGTTGATCTTCGTCCAGGCATGCGGCGTTCGATCGAAGAGGTGAAAGCACACAGTGTCGGTGATGCCCCAGTTGTCGAAGTCGCGACACCAGCGGTCCATCTGCGCCGGCGTGACGCGCTCCGGTTCGTCGATGAATGCCGTGAGCAATCTCGCCTCGTACCAGCCGGTCGCCCAGATCGCCTCGGCGAGCTGGTGATCCCGGCCAAGCCGCCTGGCGATGGCCTGGATATCGCCGACCGATACGCCCATCGCCTTGTCGGTGGTGATGCCGTACCGCGGCAGGCTGTCGAGCGTCTTCTTCGTACTCGCTCGTTTCAGCGACGAAAGCACATCCTTGACACGCGCGCTTGACACGGAGGTCTTCGGCATTGTATTAAACCTATAGGTTAATTAACTGATAGGTTCAATATACCATGGCTGCCGACCAACTGAGCACGACCTTCGCCGCACTCGCCGATCCGACCCGGCGGGCGATCCTCGCGCGGCTGTCGTCGGGCGAATGCTCGGTCACCGAGCTCGCCGAACCATTCGACATGAGCATGCCGGCAGTGTCGAAGCATCTCCGGGTGCTCGAGCGTGCAGGTCTCATCGCCCGCGGACGCGAGGCCCAGTGGCGGCCGTGCCGGATCGAGCCGGCGCCATTGAAGGAAGTGGCCGCCTGGGCGGAGCGTTACCGGCACATCTGGGAACAACGTCTGGATCAACTCGCCAGTTACCTGCAGGAAATGAAAGCAAAGGAGAAAAAGCATGGCCGTAGGCAGCGTCGCAAATAGCGACACGTTCAAGACCACAACCCCCTCGGACCGCGAGATCGTCATGACCCGCGTGTTCAATGCACCGAGGCACCTCGTTTTCGAGGCGATGAGCAAGCCCGAGCATGTCAAGCGGTGGTGGGGCATCCTCGACGAACGCTACTCAGTACCTGTGTGCGAGATCGACTTTCGCGTCGGAGGTGCCTGGCGGTTCGTCAGCCGCGGGCCTCGGGGCGAGGCTGGGTTTCACGGCGTCTATCGCGAGATCAACGCGCCCGAACGGATCGTGTTCACGGAGATCTTCGATCCGTTCCCCGACATCGAGTCGATCGTCACCTCCGTGCTGAAGGACGAAGGAGGCAAGACACGCTTCACCGTGAGCTGTCTCTATCCATCCCTCGAGGTGCGCGACATGATTCTCAGCACCGGGATGGAAGGCGGCGCCGCGATCAGCTACGACCGGTTGGAAGAGGTGGCCGCGGAGCTGCAGCGCCGCTAGGCGATCGGGCTATTTCACTGTTGCCGTCCGGACTTCGTGGCGCCCCGACTGCATGTTGGACCAGGCCGCGAGACCATGACGTGACACCGTGAAGAACCGGTCGATCGGGCGAAACATGCCGAGCGCCGCCTCGCGGCGCTCGGCACTGCCGTCAAGGGCCGCAGACCAGAGGTCCTGGGGAGCGCCGGGGTTCACCGGACGCCGCCGACTGGAATGCATTCGACCAGCGGGCGGCCTTCGACATATTCCATCGCGATCCAGGACGCGCCGCCTTCTGAACCGACGTCGAAGATCTGACAGATGCCCGGATGATTGAGGGCGGACGCGGTCCGCGCCTCCATCAACAGACGGCGGTCGTCTTCCGGGCTGCTCCGATCCGCGCGGACGAACTTCAGTGCGACCTGTCGATTGAGTCGCGTGTCACGCGCGAGGTCGACAGCGCCCATGCCTCCCCGTCCGATCAGCGACACGATCCGGTAGGGGCCGATCGACCGTCCCGTGAGGACTTCCACCGCCCGGGATTATACGGCCGGCCTCCTACAATGCGTCCGCCTGGCTGATTCCCTAACCGCGCTCAAACGGCGGCCGTCACCATGAACGGGTTCTCATCGGCGGTCGGACCGTAGACCGATGGCACCGGTATATCGAGCAACCGCAGGTACACGAGCAACTGTCCACGATGGTGGTACCAGTGGTTGAGCATGATCGCGCGCACCACCGCGGTGCGCGGAAGTGCCATGAGTTCATTACCCTGGTGCATCAGCCGCCAGGTCGCGTTCATCGCCGCGTCGTCAAATGAGCCGAGTGCGCGCCGCGCCCGGGCGATGCTGTCGTGCAACGCCGGAACGAGTTCGCTGCTCGTTCGTGCCGGCTGCTGGACGAAGGCCGGTGGCTCGGGAACGATCGACAGCGCCGCCAGCTCCGCGACATTGCCGGGCACCGTCGCCACGTGAAGCGCGAGCTGGCCGAGCGACATCGACTTCGGGTGTGGCTTCCACGACAGGTGCGCCTCGGGTATGCGCTCCAGGACGCGCTGCGTCGTCTTGGCTTCGTGTTCGAGCTCCGCAAGTAACCCGTCAATTATTCTCATAGCTGCCTCCTCTACTCTCCGCCATCGGCTTCAGCCGCCTTGCGCACCCGCGCGTGCATCGCCGCCCATCCATTACCGAGATCGGGACGATGACCTTCGGGGAACGGACCGACCAGCGTGTGCTTGAACGTGATCAGCGATCCACCGTCCTTTTCAGTCAGCCGGTACTGCAGGTTCGAGGTGGCTGCCGTCGACATGAAGAGCGGTCCCCAGATTTCCAGGAGCACTGGGCGCTTGATGCTCTGGACGAATCCCCACAGATGGCCGTTGTCTCCGCCGAGTTCGCGATACCAGCGGCCGCCAGGGAACGTCTCGAGCATCATCGGCAGCGGCTTGCCGTCCCCGGTTTCGTTCTGTCGACCGAGCTGAATAATCAGCGAGGCGAAGGTCTTCTCGAGCGACGCGCGCACGAAGATTTCCTCGGTCAGGGTGAAAGTCGGTTCGATTCCAGCTACTGTCGTTGTCATCGTGTCTCCTCGGCGTGAGCCTTGATCCGTCGCAGCTGACCGCGCCAGTACTGCGCGAACATGCCGCTCCATTCGTGAACTGTGCGAAGCCCGTCTGCGTTGGTCCTGTACATCGTGTGGCGGCCGTCGCGCCGCACTCGCACCAGCCCGACATCGCGCAGCACCTGCAGATGCTTCGAGACCGACGGCTGCCCGAGTTCGAGCGCGTCAGCGATCTCTGTCACCGATCTCTCGTCGGCGGCAATGAACTCGAGAATGTGCCGGCGGCGGGGTTCGGCGATTGCGTTGAAGGGGTCTGAGGTCGTGCATGCGCGGGGCATGAACGGGTTATACATTCCCATATGGGAATATGTCAAGCGCGCTACTTTCGGTCCAGGTTACCCACAAAGCCATGGGTGCGGCCCTGTGCCATAATCCGTCGCCGCCGCAGAATCATTCGCGCACGCGGCACAGGGAGGCGAGATGCGAAACACGTTTGCCACAGCGGCAGTAACCGCAATCGTTCTGATGGTAACCGCCGGCGGACCCGCACTCGGCGCGCAGGCGTCGATCAAGACGGCGTCGGAATTCTACATGTCCTTCCGGGCGGCTTTCGAGAAGGCGAAGGCGGTCGAAGAGATCCTGCCCTACATGTCGAAGGCAGTCCGTTCGAAGATCGAGGCGACACCTGCGGCTGAGCGAGCAAAGATGTTCGAATTCCAGCAGGAGATGTCGAAGATGTCCGGCGTCAAAGTCCTCAAGGAGACCAAGACCGACGACGGCGCCACGTTGACGGTCGAAGGCATCGCCGACAAGGAGAAGATGACCGGGCAGATTCAGATCGTCAAGGAGGACGGCGAGTGGAAGATCGGAAAGGAAAGCTGGTCCAACAAATCCTAGCGGCGGTCCTTCTCACGAGTGCGGCGCTGGCGCAAGCGGGTGCCGCATCCGGCACTTTCACCGTCAATGGAGAACGGATTGCGCTGGTTCACGCGTACGCGTCGGCGCAGAAGGGATTCTTCGATCCGAAAGCCGAGGACATTCGCATCCTGCTGACGGATGTGCCGCTCACCGAACCGTATCCTGGTGACGCGTTCCAGCTCGCCCGGCTCGCTAGAGACGGGAAACTCCACGCGGTGGAGGTCATTGTGAACGCCAGGGGCGAACCGATGACCGGCGCCCTCTTCCTCGGCGCGTTCAATGGCATGGCGTCGGTCTCGGGGATGCACCGTTTCGAGCCGGAATCGATCGAGCGAACCCGCATCGCCGGACGACTGTTCACCGACGCGCCGAGAACGTTCGGCAGCGTCACCTACCAGTACGATGCGACATTCTCGGCCTCGATTCCCCGACCGCCTACCGCCGAAGAAACGGCGGCGGCATTGGCCAGCCCGCCCGCGATCTCTGCCGGTGCGCATCTGAAAGCCGTTCGTGGCGGGTTGGAGGGATTTGTCGCGACACTGACGTCAGAAGCCGCGAGAAAATTCGAAGGGACCGGCGGTGCAGAACGCTTCGCCGAGATCCGGGCTGAGACACCCGTCAACAGCCGAGTCGTCGCGCTGACGAACACTGGTGACGATACGCGCATTGCGACCGTCCAGGGGACCCGCGGCGAAATCGTGGTGGAGTTCTCGTTGAAGCTTCGTCGTGTTGGCGATTCGTGGAAGGTGGAGCGCTGACCTGAGCGGAAGATCCGCAGGGCCGGAAGACCCCACGGATCGAACGTGCTAGTGGGAAACCTTCTCCCGATCGCGAAGGTCGCGGACCGTGTCATGCACCTGGCGGACGTTCGCCGCCTGCTGCTGAACCAGCGTCTGCGCGGTACCCGGCAGCGACTCCTTCAGCGCCTTCTCGTAGACTCCTTTGGCCACATCTTCGCCGCGCTCGGCCTCGGCGACGATCGCGTGATCGTCTTTACCGGTGACGGCCGACTTGATGTCCATCCACCCCCGATGAAGCGAAGCGCTCATGCTGCCGCTCTTCTCGGGATCTCCGCCGAGGCGACGCACCTCAGCCTGTAGCTCCCGCACCATTGCCGCGCGCTGGCGCGAATACTCGAGGAACTTCGCCTTCGTGCCCGGGTTCTTCAGTCCTTCGGCCGCCGTCTTGAAGCCGAGCTCGCCGTCCTTACAGGTCTGGATGAGGTCGTTGAGTGTCGAAATCGCGTTGTCGTTCTGCATGTGCTGTTTTCCTCCTCTTGATTGACCGGATGAACAGCAATTTGCAATCCAGATTGCAGAGCCTCAGCCTTTTATTGCTCCCGCCGTCAAGCCGCTGACAATCCGCCGTTGTGCAATCAACACGATCGCCGCGACCGGTAACGTCGCCACGACCGCAGCCGCCAGGATCTCTCCCCAGGGGACTTGGTACTGGCCGCGAAACAGTGTGATCGCGACCGGAACGGTCTGTCGCTCTGGACCGAGCGTAAAGGAGAGAGCG
>Ga0126304_10000671_pt1 | contig 14699 bp, 11 predicted proteins | sample Plot25_FD_92538 | JGI IMG/M metagenome (GOLD analysis project Ga0126304, IMG submission 92538) | Serpentine soil microbial communities from UC McLaughlin Reserve, CA, USA - Plot25 | ecosystem: Environmental > Terrestrial > Soil > Grasslands | place: USA: UC McLaughlin Reserve, Lake County... | reverse complement strand
GACGAAAAAAATGAATATTTCGGAACCTATGCGGCCCACTTAGCATGCATGAGCGCTGAGATAATTTTAAAACAATCACATAAATTCCGGGATAACACTATTTTTGGGACTCGAACAATAATTGAGGCATTAATTAGCGCTGGTGTGGCTGCATGTATAGCTGGGAGTAGCAGGCCTTGCTCGGGTTCAGAGCACTTATTCAGTCACGCCTTAGAATATATTGCTGGCAATAGTTGTGGGTTACACGGCGAACGTGTAGGTGTAGGTACAATAATAATGGCCAAACTTCACAATCTAGATTGGAAACAAATAGCAAAAACCCTCAAAGAAATAGGAGCTCCTACAACTGCCCAAGAAATAAACATAAACGAATGTGATGCTGTAAAAGCTCTCCTGCTTGCTCAGTCCCTTAGACCTGAGCGATATACTATATTGAAAAAAGTGAGTTTGGACGAGCAATCTGCATTGCGCTTACTCAAGGATACGGCAATACTCTAATATTTCGTTCGTATTTCTCACCTGAGCCTTCTGTCTTTAGATAGACGGACATAAGGTCAAACTGTATTTGGTTACGCATCTGGAGCCACTTCCACATTGAATTGTTGAAATGTTGAAACTGTGCAAGCAGCCATACTGGTTGTTTCCATGCTCTAATTTAGCTGAGGCATTTCTCGGAGGGTTATGTTAGCAAACAACCTAATCACAAGACTAGGTTGTTACTCAGATTGCAATATCTATGCTGACTGTGATTGGGCAGCTTGACTACTCTTTTCAAGAGATTGATCTTTCTGTTCTTCTGGCTTCTTTGGGACGGAAGACTGAGATACATAGGTTTCTATAAACCTAACATTATCAATTCGAGGTATAAATTTGAATATGTCATTTGAAATAGCTCTTTTTATAATTTGCAACCCATCAACAATAAATGTCTCTTCTGGAAGATCTATTTGTACACTAGATGCTTCGATGTTAAACTTCATCTTTTGATCATCTATTGGCAACCTCCTTCTTATTAGAGACAACACTTTTTCATTATCGTCTTTAAGCTTCTTAGTTACCTCAACATCGTAAATCAGCGTGCGTCCTGCAAACCGATGGTTAAAATCAATTTGAACCCTTCCAGAGCCGACCAATTTCACAATTCCCATACGCTCGCCAACCTCTATGGTGTCTCCAACCCTGACCTCGTCGGCCTTTTCACCAAGTTTTCGAAGGGGAATCATTCGAACCTTGTTTGGGTCTCTCTCTCCAAAGCCTTTATCTGGAGTTATTTCAATGTTTAATTTATCGCCCATGCTAGCATTTGTTAAAGCTTCGTCGAGTCCCTTCAACACCCACCCTTCACCGACAGAAATCAGCCGTGGCTCATATCTGTGAGCTGGATCGTATAAATCTGATTTCTTTGCTTCTTCTTCTCTAGTGGTTTCGAAGGTTAAATTGGTATCTTTGACCTTTGCTGTATAATCTATAAGAATGAGAGATCCTTTTTCGAGCGTCATAAATTTCGCTAATGATTTACCATATATTAAGCTTAATCGGATAGTAGTTAGGAACCTGAACTATATTATAATTTAATTAATACTACTAATCTTTTCAAATGCTTTGGAGACTGCTTCTGGGTTAACTTTTAGCCCAAGCATATTCATCGATGATATAATAGACGAAATTGTTCTTATCACGTGGTACCGGTTTACTTCTCCCATCGAACCTATTCTAAAAACCTTACCTTTGAGGTCGCTAAAGCCACCTGCTACGAGAACTCTAAACTCTTTGGCCAGTAGTGTTCTGAATTTTTTGTCATCCATTCCATCAATATATTTGGCAGCAATTACAACGTTACTACGTGCATCCTCTCTTGCAAATGGTGGAAGACCAAGTGCACTCAAACCACTGTAAAATGCTTCAGCGCACAATCTATGTCTGCTAACCCTCTTGTCTAATCCTTCTTCCAAAACAATATCGAGAGCTTCATTAAAAGCGTAGAATAAAGGAAGGGCTGGTGTAAACGGGGTTTCGAAATTATCCTCGTAATATTTGAAATATCGTTTGAGGTTCAGATAAAGAATAGAAGTTGAATTTGAAAGGATGTACCTTTTAGCCCTCTCGCTTATTGAAATAGGAGATACTCCCGGAGGAGCTGCTAAAGCTTTTTGTGACGCCGTCACACAAATATCAATATTCCACTTGTCAACAGGTAACTCATCTCCTCCCAGAATCGAGACCGCGTCAGCCACAAAGAATGCTCCATGGCTAGAACACAATTGTCCTATTTTATTCATATACCTAATAGTAGTCCCGGTTGACGTTTCATTGTAAACTGCATAAATTGCCTTAGTATCTTTGTTTTGATCAAGGGCTTCTTCAATTTTTTCATATTGAGGGTTTTCCCCATATGGAGCAGTGACACGGATTGCCTTCCCTCCCCAGCTATCAATCAAATCAGCAAGCCTAGATCCAAACTCTCCACCTACAGGAACAATTGCCTTATCACCTTTTTTAATTAGGTTAACAACTGAGGCTTCAACTGCTCCTGTTCCTGAAGTTGTCAATAAAATAACATCGTTTTGGGTTTGAAATGTCCTCTTGATTTTTTCAACAAGTGACTTGTAAAGCAGACGAAAGTCTTCACTTCTATGATTAATTATCGGTGCCAGCATCGCATTCATAACTCTATTTGGTACATTAGTCGGACCCGGCAACATGACTAAATATTCCATTCTATTTGTCAGATAATCGAAACAAGATCGGCTATTTATAATTAGGGCACCTTTATCGGTAGAGATAAAGTGGGGCCCTAGGTGTTTATACTCATATTAATACTAATGCACAAAATTCACCGTCAGAATATTTTGAAATACGCAAAAAGGAGATTTGGCTGTGATATAGTGGCCGCGTTTAATCCCGAAAACATATTTTATCTCACTGGTTTCTGGGGAGAAGGAATCGCAATCTATAACGAGGAGGGTAAAACCACGCTTATCACCCCAAGGCTAGAGACAGACAGGGCAAGCAATACTTCCAAAGATTGTGACATCGTTCCTGCAGAGAGAGGTAGCAAAATGATATCCCATTTCTTGTCGGCTGTAAACAATAAGAAAACCTGTATAGATTGTATCGACTACTCTATTTTTCATATGATACAACAGAGGCTTAACAGTCATCAGACACTACTATCAAACAGCCAGCCCTTCTACGAAGCCAGAATGATTAAGGACGAGAAAGAAATCTTCTCCATTAGCAAGACTGCTACTATTTTAGATAAGTTATATGAGATTTGTAGAGAGAAAATCAGAGAGGGTTTATCTGAACGTGAATTGCAAGCAATACTTATTTATCAAGCTATGAAAATGGGAGCAAGCCCTCCATCATATAAATGGACACTGGATCCTTTGATTATTGCAAGTGGACCTAATGGAGCTCAGCCTCACGCACGGGTCTCTGATCGTAAATTCAAATCAGGGGATATGATCGTTGTGGACTTAACTCTCAGGCACGAGGGATATATAGCTGATGCTACGCGAACATTCGGTTTGGGAGCAATTTCCTCAGATAAGATAAAAGTATATAATATCGTTCGTGAATCTCAGGAATCTGGCGTTAAAGCAGTATCAGAGTACATGACATGCGGGGATATTGATCATGTCTGCAGACAAGCTATCACGCAATCAGGCTTTGACAAGTTCTTCGTTCATGCAACAGGACATGGGATTGGTTTAGAAGTTCACGAGCCTCCATGGATACGTCGCAAAGATCGACGAAAGTTGAAGAGTAATATGTCAGTAACAATTGAACCTGGGATTTACTTGCAAGATAGATTTGGGGTAAGAATTGAAGATAGTGTGATAGTTAGCGGGGGAGTAAAAAATTTATGCCAATTTACAAAAGAATTGGTTGTAAAGGGATGACCTTTACCTCTAGGCATTTTTGGAATGAATCTGGAATAAATGCATTTCTTCTATCGTAATTCACGTTTATGATTGCAAGCCTGCGGCCACGAGTTCTAGTAATTTTCTTGCAATAAACTTTTTTTTCTGGAGTGGAAAGGTCATAATATTTTTTTCTTTATCTACTACTATAACTTCGTTAGTTTCAGAGCCAGGTTCACACCCTTTTCTTCCAAGGTCATTTGCAACAACCAAATCACAACTGCATTCACTCATCTTCTTCAATGCGTAGCCTGCCATCTCTTTATTAGTTCTATTATAGTCAGCCTTAAATGCCACCAAAAAAATTCTGGGATTCTTGCTAGCATTTTTTACCTCGTTTACAATCTTCCTAGTAGGAGAAAGTCTTAAAGTAAGTGGGTCTGTTTTTCTTGTGTTCATTTTTTTCGGAAGTGATGTGGTAGGTTTGAAATCTGCTATTGCTGCTGACATGAAAGCAGCATCATAGGTTTTTGTCCCTAACTCTGACATAATTGCACTATACATTTCCTCATTAGTGCTAACTTTGATGATATTCATTCTCGGTAGTTCCCGTGGTTCGAAAGACCCATGACCGTATACTAATGTAACGTTTGCTCCCTTTCTATGTGCTTCTTGTGCAATAGCGTTTCCCATTTTACCTGAACTCAAATTGGATATTACCCTTATAGGATCAATAAATTCAACTGTACTTCCAGCTGTAACTAGAATATTTCTACCTGAAAGACTTTCATCCTTATTATCCTCTATATACACTACATCCGGTGCGGATCCTCCATTTTTGTTAAACCTCTCTAAAATAGCTCGAAATACTTCTTCTGGCTCTGCGAGCTTTGCCTTATTTTCAGAAATCAATGGGTCAATAATTTGAACACCATTTTTTTTGAGACTTTGAATATTAGCATTTATGAAGGTGTTGAAGTACATAGACTTGTGCATGGCTGGGGCAATCATTATAGGAGTTTTTGATCCCAAGGCTACAGCCAAAACAGAGGTAACGGGCGTATCATCTATTCCGTTTGCTATCTTTCCTATGGTATTTGCTGTACAAGGATAAACCAGAACTAGGTCTGACATATTATAATCGGCAAGAAAAATATGTTCCAAGTTCGCGGTGAGTTTGGTTACGACGTTGTTACCTGATGCCCATTGCATTATATCCTTGGTTATCAGTCGATTAGATATGGCTGAAGATTCTGACATGACAGGAAAAACTTCAGCACCATGCCTAATTAACAAACGAGTTAGGTCTATTGCTCTATAGGCAGCCACGCTTCCTGTAATACATAATACTATTTTCTTTCCTAATAAGTCCGTACTGAGTGCACAATAAATATCCTTTACGAGAAGATTCCCAGGCTTGTTTATATTATTAATACAATTGTCTTCGCTATTATTCATATACTACCTTTTTTCTCCAATAAAATTTTTTGTAGTGACCATTCTTAATCATTCTTCTCGTGGTTTCCTCCTTTGCTTCATTTTTCTTATAACCTTCCTTAGCTCATTTTTATCCATATGAAAACTATTGGTGTCCTGTGGAAATTTTTTTTCCTTGATATCTTTTTTATATAGAGATATTGCGTCGAATATGGTTTCATATAGGTGTGCATAGCGCTTGACAAACCTCAATTGAATACCTTGGTATAGCCCAAGTAGATCGTGTGAAACTAAGATTTGACCATCGCAATTCATCCCTGAGCCTATCCCTATTGTGGGGATAGATAGATTTTGTGATATTAGTGAAGCAACTTCGTCAGTCACCATTTCTAAAACTACCGAAAAAGCCCCTGCCTTTTCTAGTTCTCTTGCCTGTTCTAGCAGCTTCAAGGCGGAATCTATTGTTTTCCCGTGGAGCCTATAATTATTCCACAAAGATGCGGTTTGAGGTGTAAAGCCAATGTGGCCCATAACGGGGATACCAGCCGCCACTATTGATCTTATCAGCGATACTACTCCGGTTCCTCCTTCTATTTTTACCGCGTTACAACCTGCCTTGATGAAAAGTGCAGCATTGTGGACTGCTTCAGCAATTGAACTTTGATAAGAACCAAATGGCATGTCGCCCACAATTAATGCTCTTCTGACTGCCCTAGAAACGGCGCTGCAAAATATGAGCATTTCTTGCATTCCTATGGGAACCGTATTATGATATCCCAGCATAACCATTGCTGCACTGTCTCCAACAAGAATTCCATCTACTCCTGCCCTGTCAAAGATCAGGGCATTAGAATAGTCATAACCAGTTACAAAAGCCGCTTTTTCCTTTCTTTTCTTCATCTCAAATATCTGATCCACAGTAATCTTTTCACCATTATTAATGAAAAATTTGTTCTGCGTCGTCCACGGATCCCTTTTATCTTTACTTTTAATAGAATTATTAGTGATACAGGAATCCCTTTTCCCCACGCCTAGTTTCACGCGATGTTTCCTTGCATAATTGATAATGATTCAAGGAGATTCTTATGGTTATTAAATTCCTTAACGATTCTCTTCATTACCATTTCTCTTTGTTCTTGCTCAAGGTCCTTGAATTTTTTGACCGCCATGATCATTTTTGGTATTGCTCTTATGACATTATCTACAATGGTTATATTTGCTGATCTTGCTGTCCTAGACATAGGATTAAGATCAATTGCAACTACTGTCTTGCCCATTTTAGCAAGCGCTTCAGTCCGATCGCCATCTTCTAGAGTCACGAGTACAGTATCAGCCTTCATGATACCATTCGGAGCAACTCGTCTTCGCTCGCTTTGCAATTCCGGGATAAAGGCCTTAGTACCTGAGCTCGTTCCAAGAACTTCTTTTGCGCCCAAGCTTTTCAGCTCCTTTCTTATCAGATGTTCTCTTCTTACGGTCCGGTAAAATAGATTCACTTCAATTTTAGCTCCTATCAATTGGCTTAACTCTACAGTGGCCTTTGCACAAAGCGCAGCGAGGTTACCGTTAACAGAGATTACAGGATATCTTGACAACATTAAAGCTGATGTGGCTGCCTCAATAGCAACTTGTGCAATGCCGCTGGTCTTTTCGCCTAATAGATAGTCAAAGGCTTCACCTCTTCCATGTGCTATCAAGCCTTCGGATACAACCAAGCCCCTCCTATATGCGTCAACTAGCATATTTCGGGTAAAGAGTGACTGCGCACGAGGGTGAGTCGGAGGTATATGAAACTGTGAATCGTAAATGCTATAGTTACCACAACCATAGTGATTACTATTACTTGTCAAGAAGTCTTGCTCCATGGCAGTCGATACCACATACCATCAATCTGCCACCGTTTCCCTTGAGGCAATTTATCACGTTATTCACATCCCTGGACCTTACTATCGAAAAAATTGTGTCCCCAAACAAGGCTACACCACAACCAAAACCTTGTGATTTAAGTCTCCTAATGAGGGTTCCACTTCTGCCTCGAATTAAGCCAAAATGGTTTGCAAAGTCAAAAGACATATCAAGGAAGTCGTTGATATCTCTTGATATGTAAAGACTTTCTAACATTTTTTCCCCAAAGCCGTTTAATCCCTCGATATGCTCAGTAAGAAACTTCTTTGTAGACACAGGAGAAAGACACAAAATCACAACTCTAAGATCTTGTATGTGGGAAAGATATGGAATCTTGTCAACTACACCTATTCCAGGAGCTCCAATTTCTGACCGCAATTCAAAACCTCCAACATATTGTGCAAGTATGCTGCCCAGACCAGTTTTACATTCAATCTCGGAACAATGGGCAATTTGGGCTGCTTGTTCGATATCTAGCCCTACCCCTAAAGCGCTATTGAGCGCATAAGATAGGCTTAACGCTGCTGCTCCGCTAGACGATAGACCATATCCAATTGGTATGGATATTTCATGTTCGATTTTGATGTAGTAAGATTTTCCCCTTAGGAGTTCAAGATACTGTTCTACTACAGATTCCGTGACTTCGATATCCGAACTCTGGCTCGAACCATTTATGAAAACATCATAAGTTGTCCCCGAATAATTGTCACATTTCTCAGAAACTCCCACTGTAGTAGTGACGCCAAGATCTATTGCGAGTCCGGCACCCATAGAACCTTTATAAAGATAAGAGCTCCTATCCTTCCCTTCGTTTTTGAGTTTATTATATCTTGTCAAGTCAGAGGCTTTGGCGAGGAGTCCAGTAATATGGCCTGGGCAATAGGCCTTGGCTGTAGAAACAACAGAGGCTGTAACTACCGTCATAACTAAGGAAATTTATAGATACTATGAAATATAAAAATAATGTTTAATTAGTATAATACTGTTTAAATTTTCCTTATGCTTAGATTTGGCAGAAGGGTACAACAGATAGGAAGTAGTTTTCTCGTCTCACTACCCAGTGGCTGGGTTAAAAGGAACAATTTAAAAAAAGGAAATATGGTGCTAATTGAGATTAATAATGATAATACGCTATCAATGTTTCCATCGGATATGACCGATAAAGAAGCTAAAGAAGTAACAATTGCCTATTCACCTATTTCTGTGGATAGTATTGTAAACCAAATTTACGGGACATATCTTCTCGGGTACAATATAATTCGTATTAAAGGAAATGAACAGATAACGTTTGACCATAGAGATCGCATTAAGTATGCAATGCGTAAACTGGCAGGATTAGAAATAATCGAAGAAGACAGCACCAACATAATCTGCCAGTTTCTACTCGATCCAGGAACACTGGACATAGAAAAGATTCTCAGGCGGATGAGCACAATTATAATGGGTATGTACAAGGATACGATTGATCTTCTTGGGAAAGGCAGTGAGTATAATATAAGAAAATCTATAATAAGTAGGGATGGTGAAGTTGACCGTCAGTATTTTCTTCTGGTAAGACTAATACGCAGTGCCATCTTAGATCAGCAGCTTGCCGCCAAGCTCAATTTAAGCAATATTGACATACTAGACTACAGAATTGCAGCCAATAATTTAGAAAATGCGGGAGACTACATTAAAGATTTCGCGAAGACTATACCACAACTTGAAAGCAAAGGATTATTAAATGAGATAAAACAAGCAAGCATGCTTACAGTCAGAATGCAAGAAAAATCTGTGGCAGCTTTCATAAACAATAACAGAACTGAGTCTTCCGACCTAATAAAATTGTACAACAGATTCAACCAGCTGATGGATATGATAAAAGAGTTGTCTACACACCGCAATGGACTAGAAGAATCTGTGCCTAGTATTGCGCTCTTAAATTCTATCTATTCAATGGATAAAATTGCAAGATGTTGGGTTGATGTTGCTGACTTAGTTAAGCCAGCATATTCAAAATGATCAAGATTACTAGAAAAACATTTGCACATTACTATCATTTGCACACTTTATTGTAAGTGGTTGGGCTTTACTGTACTGTAATCAATTTATTCCTTTTCAAACAGTTAGTAGGTATATCGAATTGTTATCAATTTTAGCTACCATTGTGCTGAAATCAATGAAGTGAAGTCATACTAGAATAACCAGAATTTGGCTAACCCAGATGATTTAATTGTCTTGGTTGTCTGTTCTATGTTATTCCATTTTAGATGCATTCAGAAATAGAACTAGTAATGTATATATTTCATCATTCTTTATCAAGTGTATTACGAAGCACCAGCGCTCGCACATTATGTATATCGGAAAATAAGCCGCCGTTCCAATCCTTTGGAAAATAGACTTTCTCCGCATTGCTAATCTGAAATGAAGCACCCGTTATGTAGGAGATAAGTTCTTTAAACGGCTCACTATCCATGTTAATATCCGTAAGGATTTGCACCGTTCCTCTATCACTAGCTAGCTTTACTTTCAATATAGGAAGAAGCATCCTTAAAGATGGGATTGAAACAGAGAAGAGATTTCGCTCAGGTAAAACAACAAAGAAATTATCGATTGATTTATTTTGTATACGAGGAATAAGTTTCATGGCATCTCCCCAGAAGGAAGATGCGTTCTGAGGATCTAGAGTTGAAAACTTTGATTTCGCTAGTAATACTTCATTTTGGTCCTTCCCTATACCGATAAAATATTCAGACCAGTGATTAGATGCCATTCTGAGCAGCATTTCACAATCTTGCATTCCCACGTCCAAATTAACTTTTAGATAAAGTCTTCTGGCATTGCTGATTGTTCTATTTAATTGTGTTGAAGGGTTTCCTTCATGAAAGAATTGATAAACAAGATTCCATCTTTGCCTTAAAATCTCAGGAAAATTTCTCATGTGTATTAATTCCTTAAAAAGTTCATTATCAGCAAAATCTGAAAAGAATGCATCAGTTCTAGATACTGCTTCAAATCGAGGAAGATACAATTCATCGTAAAGTTTGCTTACTCTATCCCAGGCTCTTACTGGGTCTGAACCCATGTAAGTTACAGATAGATCTGCCAGCCAAAGAACCTCTCCAAGTAATCGTATTTTATCGGGATTGTATCCTTTTCTTCCCAAGTCTGAGACATGCCGTTCAAACTTCTCTTGGGCTTGTGGTTGCTTAAAAAAGGGGAAGTCCGTTCTCCATATTAATGCTTGAATTACTGAGCTCTCAGTAGGCTTCCAATCCACCTTCACATATTCTGGATGAGTCGTTGAAAGTTCTATTGGTAAAAGCAAGCTAGATTTGTATTGTCTGAAATAGTTTTCAAATTCGATTATACTCATAGTAAAGTAAGCATCGAGAATTCTCGCCCTATTTAATTCATCAATAGTTCTATAAACTCTAGGCCCTTTTGGTTGTGCTGAGATACTGTAGTTACCGTCATTATTCCGTAAAGATTCTATATGATCTTCACTTGGATCATAGTCATGTAAAATACCAGCTAATAACAGAAACTCATAATCTTTCCAAGTGAATATATATCCATGAAATTCTTTTGGCAGCATTTGCAGGCTAAGATATGTAACCTCTAAACTATGATGAAAATTATGATATTTGCTCGAACCTTCTCCTATTCCTTGTTTGCTATATTCGTTTTTAAGAAACAAGACAAGGATACGAAATTTGTCCAATCTTTCTGGCGGAATTCCCTTATCCACAGCGATATAGATTATAGAAGCAATCAGCTCGTCGTCTGGAATATTTGCTAAATTCTCATTGGTATACTCAATAGTTCGTTTTTTTGCTCCAGGAATATGCCTTGTGGCCTCTTTGTATATTATTCTGATAGGCAGGCTCTTGTTCATGTATACCCCTATTGCAGAGAATCCCCAAGGGTATCTGATGCGGGGTTTTTCTCTCTCAACTACTTCATCTGATGCTCGAGCCAGCTTTGTATTGAGTCTTGTCAGAAATGCGCCCAAGTCTACTTCATCGGTGTTCCAATGTTCTTGCTGTTTTTCCACTCGAGAAAATTCGGTATTCATAACTAGCCACTGAGGTATCTTTACTCTGTAACGGTATTTTTTCTGCTGAAACCATCTTCTGCTAGTCACTGGCGGCGATGCAGGTAATTCCCTCGAGGTGACAGCTACATTCCGAGGATCCTCTAGGAATGGCAAATCTCGATCCTGAACAACTTGAAGTATAATTTCCTTGTTAGGGACCTGAAGTCCAAGTAGGATATGCCAATATTTTCCCTTATCAAGCCAATCAGGTACCTGAGTTTCCTTATCCCAGAAATCTATAGGACCCATTGGAACATATCCCTTTTCATAGTCCTTCGTTTCAGGATTATATGATCTATATTGATATTCACCTATCATTGGATCAAGCTTCTTAGCCAAATCTCTTGCATCATTTATCAACCTGTCAGAGGTCGTAAATTCACGGTAGGCCATTGCCCCCCATATAGTGCCCAGTGCACTGAATAGAGCAAAGATAGCATAGAGAAGGTCGATTTCATTATACAAAAAAAATCTAGGGGCAAGAGGTATTCCGAACCAACCTGTGGACAAAATACCAGTGAAGGCTAGTGTGATAAATAGCCAGCGAGCAAGATCGTTGTAAAAGAGACTAAAGGATTTAGTCTCCTGAGAAACCTCAGCAGATAAGTGGGTTTGAGGATAACCAGGTTCATCCCGGTGAGGACTAGAATCCTTTTTCCGAGGTACATCAGATCTAAATCCCAAGTCTCTATTCTGCCTGTTCCAATCTTAAAGTTAGGATATATTATATATTATTACAGTTAAGATTACTAGAGGCTAGTTCACAGTTTTTTGATGACTGGTATAATTAGATTCCATTTCCAGCTTCTATATCTACGAGATTCAAATATACTCCTGTTAAGAGACTTTTAAATGTAATAAGTATCTCGTTGAGAAAAACATAATTAGCTTACGATAAAAGTTAAAATTGTGTTCCTTGTGGGCCGGTGGTCTAGCCTGGTTAAGATACCGCCTTGACATGGCGGGGGTCGCGTGTTCGAATCACGCCCGGCCCACTATAAATCTTAGAACTAATTCTAACATCCTTAGGGCTAATTCTAAGGGACTTAGCTCTATTTAGTTAACAAAATCAGTATTTGTTAGGCACTACTTTAGGCCAGATTTTTATCATGATAGAATCAAAGAGGCAATAGATTCGTTATGTGATACCATTAGTTATTCAACGTATGCCAGGTGCTTGAAGAACAAGTTGAAGATAGAATGTTCCTATTCATCTTTCGTTATAGATTTAAGGCTTGGGTAAAAGATTCAAAGAATTCAGAATGGAAGAAAAGATATCTGAAATGTCTAATTCACCAAATGAATCTTATGAAAGAAGTACATCAAGAAACTCGAAGAGAGCTAAGTGAATTCAAGTAATTCCATGCTTCTCTAATATCCTTGATATAAACTCTGCAGATCATTTATAATAATAAAAACTGGACTCTATTTATGCATGCATATCCGAAGACATTTAGTAAGTTTACCCCTCTAGTTATAATCATAATATTGCTCACTCTACAAAAAAGTGTGGATACAGCCAATACATCTTAATTATGCCTAATACAAATAGATATTGAATACTTTGCAAAACAGCAACAAATGCAAGAGCTGTAACATAACAATCCATCCTAACTTTGTAGGATACCACAAATGTGGCTATGCGAACTGTCCTGTTTGTAAAACCGCAGTCACAAATTCAGGATACTGGCACCATATCAGATCACATCCGGGACATGAGAATGATAGTCCTCCTCAACGACGGATGAGTTCAAATTTCGATAATAGGAGGGAAAATAGATATAGTCCAGAGCATCGCCGCTTTGATAAAAATAAAACATACTGAATTTTTTTAAACCTCGGCCCTACAAATTGAATCCACTTATGAACCTTGCAGGAGCAACTATAAATTCTAAAGAGTGATATGGCCATAACAGCAAATCAGCATGGATAAATTTTACAGATTCTAAAGTCTATAGGTATGTACAGATTAAGGCAGAGAATCGTACATTATTTCTTTTGTTTGCTTACCAAAAATCATAGTGCCTCCTTCCTGGAAAACATCTGAAGCACCCTTGAGTTTTTTTATCATTTCTGTAACTTATAGAAAACCTTTTGTCACACTATATATTTAATCAAGGGCCTAACTGGATCCTCTTTCTTTGGCTGACGGAATATGTGGAAAAGCTGATTATTTTGAATAATATATTGAGCAAGAAATTAATAATATGCTTTCCAACGAAATGGAGAGCGGCAATGTGGACAGGGGTTCTGTCCTTTAGTTAGCAATCCACCACATCTTGGACATTTATAGTGAGATGTTTTATTTGCAGGCGGTATAATAATAACTTCAGAAGAAATAATGAAGCAGCGGAATACGTATGTCGAGAATCCTGACCTAGATGTATTGATGAGCATGATAGAAGAAAGAGGATTTAAGGTAGAAAGAAAAAGGATGCTGCTAATGGTGCCATAGGTGAAGGCGAAGAAGGAGGATAAGATGGATTCCTTTTTCCTCTCTGCTGCATACCTAAATACGACGCTTGTTATAGTATCCACAGATTGGTACAACAAAATAATTACCCTATGAAAGAATGGCATTTTGAACATATGCAAAAAACAATTGTCAAGTATGTTACTGGCTTACCTTATGCTGATAATAATTCTTCATGGAAAAAAAGACAGCATAAGAAGTATTCTGGTAATATAGGTTTTGTACGCAGGAGTATTAACTTTGATATCAAACATGGTGTGACAAGACAGGAGGTCACTGAATTCTTAAACAAGGTTCGAAATGACTCCTCCTTCTCCAACATTCGAGAGGGTGCAGGTAGCATAGCAAGAATAGAGGAATTACAGATAGACAGGTAATAATAAGTAAAATTCTGTCATTACTACCTGGTTATTTTCCTACTCCTATTAATGGCCCTGATTCCATTTTGTTTTTGCTTATTACTCGTCTCCATTATTCAAATATTTCTCTGATGTACTATCTAATAGTAATAGAGGATAGAAGTGTGGATAAGTTTAGCCTGGCCTAGCCAGTGCAAGAAAGTCTTTTCTGCATGCATTCCTGATAAATATTATGTATCTCTCAGGTAACTTAACAGATTTAGCTCACCCAGCAGGTACTTCTGCTCTAGATTCTCTCATCTCCAAGCGACATAATATATTATAATGAAACTTCCATAAATCTTTGAAAGCAACTTAACCGTCTGTACGACTCTACAGCACCATGCACTGCTTCTATAGAATGTCTTTGCTATCGTTCAGTCCCGGCGACCGACCATAAAGGAAAAACGATTGGGAGCGAGATAAAAATGGGTTAGGTAGTACTGCCAAGCTCAGATGCTCAGCAGCTAATGAAGATATTCTTATTTCATCGGATTAACCTTTTCTAGTTGCTCTCCTATAACAGGTACTTTACTTAGTTG
>Ga0126304_10000670_pt1 | contig 14700 bp, 13 predicted proteins | sample Plot25_FD_92538 | JGI IMG/M metagenome (GOLD analysis project Ga0126304, IMG submission 92538) | Serpentine soil microbial communities from UC McLaughlin Reserve, CA, USA - Plot25 | ecosystem: Environmental > Terrestrial > Soil > Grasslands | place: USA: UC McLaughlin Reserve, Lake County... | reverse complement strand
GCGACGATCTCGTAGAGCCCTACACGAGTGCCCGCAGGAAGAGGCATCGTTTGTGTGCGCTGGATTGTAGCGGGATCTGCGTTCCCCCGATGGCGGGAAGATGGAATCTCGGCGGGAAGTCGCAATCAAGATCCTGCCCCCGAATATGGCGGTCGAGATGGAGTCCGCCAGCCGCGATCGCTCGCGTCAACTGGCGGTCGTTGGTCCTGTGTGGACGAGGGACTAACGCTTAAGGACGGACTGTAAGTTCCTAGGACGCCGGTGACGTTCCCGCTCTCATCTTGGCGATCAGCCGCTCGTACGGTGTTTGTCCGTCCAGGGCGCCATGCGGCCGATGGTAATTGTAGTAGTCCTCCCACTCGCGCAGCTTCTCGTTGAACAGGTGAATGTCGTCGGTAATCCCGTCCTTGTCGAGGAGCTGATAGAACTCCTGGTCGTCGACGCGATGCGACCGTTCGACCTTCCCGTTCAGGTGCGGCGTCCGTGGACGGATGTACGCGTGGCGGATATCGAGCGACTCGAGATGCCAGTGAAAGTGTGACTGGAACTCCGCGCCGTTGTCCGTCTGCACCACCTGAATGCGGAACGGCAGCCGGCGGATCACCTCGTCGAGGAAGCGAATCGCGGTAGCCTGATTGCACGCGTCATAGACCTTCAGCACGCGAACCCGCGTACAGTCGTCGATCGCGGTGAACTGATACAGCCGCTTCCTTGTGCCGGGGATTCGCTCGAGGAACTTCACGTCCATCTGGAGCCGATGACCAGGCTGCGGCTTCTCGTACCGCTGCCAGCGCTTGGCATGCGGTCGATGCTTCTGACTGCTCGGTAGCCGGTTCATCCCGTGCCTGCCCAGAATGCGGTGCACGGACGAGACCGCCAGCGAGAGCTGATGGAAGCGTTTCAGGTAGTCCGCAATCTTGCCGGGGCCGAAATGGTACGTCTGGCGAAGGTACAACACCTTGCTGACGACCTCCGGCGGCGTCGCCTGCGGCGACCGCACGGGTCGGCTTGACCGATCCGCCAGTCCCGCCGACCCGTGCGCGTCATACCGTCGCTTCCACCGATAGTACGCCTGTCGTGAAATCCCAAAGTGACGGCACGTCCGAGCCACGTTGCGCGACTGCTCGCATGCCCGCTGGAGAACCTTAAATCGCCACGCCAGTCGGCGTGCTTGCTCGGCCTTCCTCATCGTGTCTCCACTCTAGGGTCGTTGCCCGGAGAAGAGAACGAGATCTGTTACCGGCGTCCTGGGACTTCACACGTAGCGATTGGCTCCTCGGGCTGGACTCGAACCAGCAACCCTCCGGTTAACAGCCGGATGCTCTGCCATTGAGCTACCGAGGAACATGGTGGGCACCGCGACAGGCCGCGGCCGTCCGCCTGAAGGCGGACACTACGTACGCCGAACCTACCGATCGTAGCGAAAAGCCGCCATTGCACGCAACCGTCGCGTCAGAATAGATGCTATGAAGTACGGAATTGCGCTGCTCTTGATCGCGATCAGCATCACCGCTACCGCGCAGGAGGAAAAGCCCGTTCCCAAGGACTCGGTCCGCGTGTCCATCCCCGGCTGCTCGAAGGGCAGCGCCTTCGTCGTGACCGAAAGTCCCGAAGGCGAGCGCACGAGCGTCGAGATCAAGACCGGACGCCGGTTCAGATTGACCGGCAAGAAGGAACTGCTCAACGAGATCACGGCGCGCGAAGGCTACATGATCGCGCTGACGGGCATCGTCCGTCGCAACGATCTCGAAGGCCCTGGCGGCATCTCGCTCGGCGGCGGTCGCGTGCGCATTGGCGGCGGATCACCGGTCGCAGGCGCGGGCCAGGATGCGAACCGCGCGCCGCAGTCGGCCAACGCGATTCTCGACGTGGAGGGATTTCGGCCGCTCGGCGAACCCTGCCCGAAATAATCGACGTACGCGAAAAGGGCCACCTCACGGTGGCCCCACGAGCACGGCCGGTCCAAAAGGACCGGCCCTATTGGTCCGGCTGAAGCCGGACACTACGCGTGTCTACTGCTTCGGTTCTTCGATCTTGATCTTGAGCAGCGGCTCCACCTTGGCCTCGAGCGCCGCCGATCCAGTCGGGTAATTATCCTTGCTCAGGAGAAACGCCACGACGTCGGCCGTCTGCTCGGGCGTCAACGTCCCCGGCGCGGTCGCAGGCATCGTCGTCTGCGTCTTCTCATACAGATCGCCGACCGTCTTGCCGCCCCAGTTCGCAAGGAAGTCCTTGCCCGCCAACGGCGGCATCGGACCAGAACCTTCGAGGTTGTCGCCGTGACACGCGGCGCACTGTTCCTTGTAGGTCGCCTCGCCCTTCTTGGCCTGGTCGGCTGTGTACACGCCTTCGTTCACCGAACGCGTCGCCTGCGCGGTAACCACCACTCCGAGCGACGCCAGAAATCCACCGACGATGAGTACTGCAACCGTATTCTTCATGTCTCCTCGATCTTACGATGATTTCTTCTTTCGACGGATCTTCCCCCCGCCGCCGGCCAACCCCAGCTGCGTGCCCGCGCCAATAATTCCCAGAATAACCCACGCATATGGCATCCATCGCTGCCCTGGCGCAGGGTTCAGTGGGTAGATCACCCAGACGTTTCCAGCGGCTGCCGCCGCTAACGCCGCGCGATTCCCCAGCAGCGCCATCGCCCCGACAATCAGCGTCCACGCGCCCCCGAATGCGGTGAACAGAATAATGACGTGCTTCTGTAGATACATCGAGGCGATCGCCCCGACCACGGCCGCGACAAGCACGACCAGAAACGGTGGCTCCTGACCGCTCGCGCCGAAGGCAAGATGCGACACCACAGCGCCAAGCGCCGCGCCCGACAGCGCCACGCCGACGTAGTAGCCGGCATACAGCAGCGCCATCCCGATCAGGCCGCCAACGATCCACGCACCGATCATCCACGTCGTATCGCTTGGGCCGACCAGCGAGCTCGCCATCAAACCACCAAGGATGAACCCGAAGATCGACAGCACGACGCGGAACAGTCGATAGCCGAAGAAGCACGCGACAGCGCCGCCCACAACCAGGGCAATGGCTGCCGGAACCTGATACGCCGCGGGCATCACTACAGCTCTCGGCGTCCTTCCATCGCTCTCGTCATCGTCACTTCGTCAGCGTATTCGAGATCGGATCCGACTGGAATGCCCATGGCGATGCGCGTCACGCGCACACCGAGCGGCTTGAGCAGGCGCGCGAGATACAGCGCCGTCGCCTCGCCCTCTACGGTCGGATTGGTCGCCAGGATCACTTCGTCCACCCCGCCAGTTCCAACACGCGTCAGCAGCCCCTTGATCTTCAGATCGTCAGGCCCGACGCCCTGCAGCGGCGAGAGTGCACCCATCAACACGTGATACACGCCGCGGAACTCTCGGGTCTTCTCGACCACACTGACGTTCTGTGGCTCCTCGACAACGCAGATCAGCCGTTGATCGCGCGTCGCGCTGGTGCAGAATGCGCACGGGTCTGTATCGGTGATGTTGTTGCAATTGGAACAGTAGGTGACGCGATCCTTGACGTCGCGGATCGCCTCGATCAGACGTTCCGCGTCTTCGCGCGGATTCTTGAGCACGTAAAAGGCGAGCCGCTGCGCGCTCTTGGCTCCGATGCCGGGCAGCTTCTGCAGCTGCTCGATCAGTCGAGTGAGGGGATCGGGCAGCGCCAAGGCGTCAGGACAGGCCGGGGATCTTCAGCCCGCCGAGGAGACCGGACATGGACTGTCCGAGCTGTTCATCGACCTTGCGGCTGGCATCGTTCACAGCTGCGGCAATCAAATCCTGCAGCATCTCGACGTCGTCCTTCGACACCACTTCTGGATCAATCGTGATCGACTGCACCTGCTTGGCGCCATTGACGACGACGGTGACCATGCCGCCGCCGGCCGATGCCTCGACGCGCAGATCGCTCATGCGCTTCTGGAGCTGCTCCTGCATCTGCCTGGCCTGCTGCATCACTTCGAGGATGTTCAGTGCCATCCTAGAACTCCTCCACGTCCCGGATGTCGGCCGGGAAAACATCGAGCATGGCCTGTATTGAGGGTGAGGATCGCGCCTCTTCCTTCAGATCGCGCTTTGGCGCCGAGGACGTCCCAGCCGGCGCAGCGCCAGACGCGGGTGACGTTTCAGCCTGCACCTGTGCCGAAATGACCTGGATGCGCCGTCCGCTGAGACGATGCGCGACACCTTCGAGCCATTCCTTGTTGGAGTCGAGCTGCATGCGGGCGACGTTCTGATTCGGCGCGAACGTAAAAGTGATGCGATCGTCGGAGACGTCGATTCGGTGCGCCTGCGCGACGGCGAGACTGTACAGCGTGTTCTTGTTGGAACGAATCTCCGCAAGAAACTTGTCTTTCAGTCCGGCTGCAGGTGCGATCGTGTCGCTGGTCGGTGGAAGCGTGTCGTTGGTCGGTGCCAGCTTGCTTTCGGCCGGTGCAAGCTTGCTACTCGTCGGTGCGAGCCTGCTGCTAGTCGGTGCGAGCTTGCTGCCCGTTGGTGCGAGTCTGCCGCTCGTCGGTGCGACCGCGCTACGCACCGGTGCGCCGCCACCGCCGCCCTCGAGCAGCTCCATCAACGGCACGAGCTTGCGCAGATGCATCCAGCGCAGCAGCAGCATCTCGATGTGATAGCGCGGATGTGAGGCGGTGCGGATGTCCTGCTCCGCCTTGGCGAGCAGATCGAACGCGCGCATCAGGTCCTCACGCGAGAACTGCCTGGCCAGAGACATCAGCCGCTCGATCTCGCCTTCGGCGAGATCGCCCTCACCGGCGCGCGCCGGATCGACCGCCACCATCATCATGTCGCGGACCACCTTGGTCAGCTCGCGGATGATCAGGCGCAGGTCGTGCCCGGATTCAACCGCGCGGTCGGTCGCCGCGAACGCGCGCGGCCCGTCCTCGGCAATCACCGCTTCAATCACCTCGAACAGCAGGTCGCGCCCGACGAGCCCCAGCACCGTCGCCACATCGTCCACGGTGATCGTCTGGCCGGCGAAGGCCATGACCTGATCGAGCGCGCTCTGCGCGTCACGCATGCTGCCCTCGGCGGCACGGGCAATCAGCGCCAGCGCCGCGTCCGGCACCTCGATGCCCTCTTCCTTGACCATTCGCTTCAAATGATCGGCGATGACCCTGGTTGGGAAGGCACGGAACTCGAAGACCTGCGAGCGCGACAGGATGGTGTCCGGGATTTTGTGCAGCTCAGTGGTCGCCATGATGAAGAGCACGTGCGCAGGCGGCTCTTCGATCGACTTCAACAACGCGTTGAACGACGCGGGCGACAGCTGATGGACTTCGTCGATGATGAAAATCTTGTAGCGATCGCGGACCGGTGAAATCGAGAGGCCCGAGATCACCACCTCGCGGATGTTGTCGATGCCGGTGTGGCTGGCCGCGTCGATCTCGAGGACGTCCATGTCGCGGCTTTGCGCGATCTCCACGCAGGCGTCGCACTCACCGCAGGGATCGACGGTTGGTCCGCTGACGCAGTTCAGCGCTCGCGCCAGGATGCGCGCGGTGGTCGTCTTGCCCGAGCCGCGCTGGCCGGCGAACACGAACGCATGCGCGATCCGATTGCTGGCAATCGCGTTGCGCAGCGTACGCGTGACTGCCGCCTGCCCGACGACATCGTCGAACTTCTGCGGCCGCCATTTGCGAGCTAAGACTTGATACGCCATCTAGCGCGTGGGATTGGGAATCGAGCGGATGAGCCCCACCGCGACCCGGTGCACCTCCGCACACTGCAGTATCTACTTAGCGCTGCTGCCTTCCGGCCCTGACGCGGTTCGCAGGCTGCGGTTGCACAGGGTCCGGGCCGCGGTGCGGCTCACCCAAAAGGTCAGTTTATCACTCATGCAGGCATGGCGGACGGCAGAGCGATGATGAACGAGCTTCCCTGGTGCTCGACCGAGTGCACCTCGATACGGCCATTCATCGCGCGGACGCAGTCTTCGACGATCGACAGCCCCAGGCCGATGCCGCCGACGTGCAGGAACGCGGCCTCGTCGGCGTGGGCACGGGTAAAGCGTTCGAAGATCGTCGCCAGCGCGGATTGCGGAATGCCGACGCCGTTGTCGCGAATCTCGATTCGGACGCCCCCCTCACTGGTCGTCTCGCCAGTGACTTCGACGTGCCGCTCCGCCTTGTCGGGATCCGAATATTTGATGGCGTTCGACAGGAGATTGACGAACGCGAGCTCGAGCCGTCCGACGTCTACGTTCACGGTCGGCATCGACTCGGCCACGCGAATGTCGACGCCGCGGGCATCGGCCATCTCACGAAGCTGACGGGACGCTTCCTGCGCAATCGTCGTGACTGACACGGTCTGGACGATCGCGTTGTCGCCCGTGCTGCGCACGCGCGCCATTGCCTCCAGCTTGCTGGTGAGCTCGGCGAGATGCTGCACGCTGCGCTCCACGGTCCCGAGCATGCGATCCCTCACCTGGGGATCGGCGTCGGGCCTGCGAAGCAGGCGAACTCCGAATTGCAGGACGCCGAGGGGCTGTCGCCACTCGTGCGCCGCCATCCGGGTGAATTGATCGAGACGCTCGGACTGTTCGGCGATCGTCCGTGTATACAGTCCGACGAAGGCCTCGACGGTCGCCTGTGACAGCACGTCCACCGCCTGATGGAGACGGGACACCAGATGGACCGCGTCGGTTGCTGACGGCGAGGCGCCGGTTCGTTCCAACTCGTCGAGCACGAACGAGACGAGCACGTCGCAGAGGAGATGGTATTCGCGAAGGACCTGGTGCAACGACGCCCGCTGCGCGTGCCGCAGCGCACCCAATTCACCCGCCTTGTCCAGAATCGCCGTATTCGACACAATCGCTTCGCCGTTTGGCGCGCGAAGGTAGTCGCTGATTTCGACAATCAGCGCCGGCACGTGATCCAACAGACTCTCCGTCGGGAAGACCTCGCGTGCACTGACCGGAACGAAGTCGAGGAGCCGCTCAAACCAGCGCGCCGCGAGCGTACGGTGTTCGCTGCGCATGCGCGCGGCGATGAGGTCGCCGAACTCGGTGATGATCATGAGAGGCACGCTCGTGTCGGGGCGACGGATCTCGCCAACGTGATCGGTTTTGTCGGAGCGTCTGAGTATAGCGGCCGGCGCGCAACCGGCCAAGCTCGACAGGTCGCGCCGAGTGGACGCGCGCGTTATGACGAGGCGAGCACACGCGTGCCGAGAGCCTCGTACAGAGCGACGGCCGCTTGAAGCTCGTCAACGGAGATGTGCTCGTGGTCGGTGTGGGCGACGTGGATCGAGCCGGGACCGACCAGAATCGGCGTTCCCCAGTTCGTCAGCTGCGGCACGTCCGTCGTGTACGGAAAAGTGGCGGTCTCGAATCCTGACAGGGTATGCATCCGCACGGCCGGGATGTCGAGCACATGTTCGATGCCGACGAGTCCCTCGACCACACGCAGCGCATCGCGAACTCTCGTTCCCTCGCCCACCGTCCTGAATAACAGCTCCGCAGAGGCATGTGGAGACACCACATTCGGAGCCACGCCGCCTTCAATCAAACCGACGGTGTAGTGCGTGCGGCCGAGTAGCGGATCGTCGGGCAGCATCACTCCACGAATTACCATCAACGCGTCGAGCAGTTTGTCGATCGCCGAATCGCCGAGCTCGGGAAACGACGAATGCGCCGCGCGTCCCTTGGCATGCAGACGCACGCGAAGCAGGCCGCGCGTCGCGGCGCCAAGGCGATTGTCCGTCGGCTCGCCGTTGATGAGAAAGCGAACGCTCTTCGGCGCCTGCTGATTGGCGACGCGCGCGCCATCACTGCCACGCTCCTCGCCGACGACGAAGAGCAGGGCGATGCGCATCTCACCGGCGGCACGCAAGCGCTCGGCGGCTGTCACCTGGGCCGCCAGGATCCCTTTCGCGTCGCACGCACCACGACCAAACACCAGACCGCGTTCCTGACGGCTCGGAAAGAACGGCGGCACGCAGTCGAAGTGTGTCGAATACGTGATGACCGGGGGTGTGCCGAGATGGGCGTACACGTTGAAGCGGTCGTCCGAGACCGGCTGCTCGACGACCTCATACTGAAGATCGCGCAGACGACGGGCCAGCCAACGTCCGGCCTCCCCTTCACGTCCGGTGGTGGAATCGATGTCGACGAGACTGCGTGTCAGCTCGACGGGATCAATCGTCGCCATCTACACGCGGGCGGCTGCACCCAACATCTTGAGCTGCTGCAGCACGCGCATGATCTTTTCGCGCGCCGCCGCTGTCGGCGGCACCATCGGGAGGCGATAACTCTCCTCGATCAACCCCATCGCCGCCATCGCCGCCTTACACGGGATTGGATTGGTCTCGATGAAGTTGACCTGAATCAGCGGGTACAGCCAATGATGCAGCTTGCGCGCAGCGGCGTAGTCGTTCTTCTCACACAGCTCGACGATCTGCGCCATCTCCGCGGGCGCTTCGTTCGAGGCGACCGAGACCACGCCCTTCCCGCCGACGGCCATCGCCGCCACCGTAAGGGGATCGTCGCCGCTCAGCAGGTGGAACCCCTCGCGAGCGCTCGAGACGATCGTCGACCAGTGCTCGGCATTCATCGCGGCTTCCTTGGTCGCCGCGATGTTGGGAATCTCCGACAGCCTGAGCGTCGTCTCGACCGACATGTTCACGCTGGTGCGCGTCGGCACGTTGTAGAGCACGATCGGGATGCGGACGCTTTCGGCGATCGCCTTGAAGTGTTGATACAAACCTTCTTGCGTCGGTTTGTTGTAGTACGGCGTGACCGAGAGCAGTCCGTCGGCGCCGACGCGTTCCATGTCGCGCGCCAGCTCGATCACCTCGCGGGTGTCGTAGCCGCCGGCACCGGCCAGTACCGGCACGCGGCCGTTCGCTTCTTCGACGACTAATTCGACGACACGCAGCTTGTCGCGATGACTCAGCGTGGGCGCTTCCCCGGTCGTCCCGCAGGGCGAGAGGAAGTGGACGCCGGCGTCGATCTGTCGTCGCGCCAGGCGCTTGATCGCGGACTCGTCGAGGGAGCCGTCCTTGGTGAACGGCGTAATCAATGCGGTGCCGACGCCGGTGAATCGCGTACGCATGGTCACACCCCCAACACGTCCTGCATGGAATACCAGCCGCTACGCCCCTTGATCCATCGCGCCGCGACGAGGGCGCCGCTGGCAAACCCGCGTCGATCGCGCGCGGTGTGGATCAACTCGATCGTATCCGAAGGACCATCGAATCCGATCGTGTGAGTACCCGGCACCGTCCCCGCCCGGCTCGACGACATATCGATCGGACGCTCGAAGCCGGCGGTCTTCATCGCGTCCCTCAACTGAATCGCGGTCCCCGACGGCGCGTCGCGCTTGGCGCTGTGGTGTATCTCATGCACCCAGGCGCCATATTGCGGCTGGGCCTGCATCATCCGCGCAGTCTCGGCGACCACGTGCTGAAAGATGTTCACACCGATGGAGAAATTCGGCGCGGCCACCACGCCCAGGCCGGCCTGCTCGGCATCGCGACGCAGCTTGGCCCCATGCTCGCCCCAGCCAGTAGTGCCGATCACGACGTTCATCTTCGACTGCATGTACTTCGAGAAGTTGGTCAGCAGTGCCGACGCCGTCGAGAAGTCCACGGCAACATCCGCCGGCCGCCACTCGTCGCGACCCTCGTCTACGCGCCCGACGATCTCGATGTCCTGACCGGCAGCCATCTCCTCGACCATCCGACCCATCTTCCCGTAGCCAACTATCAGCAGCTTCAACGCACTCACCCCGCGACCTTGCTCGGAGTGACCCTGAGGCTCTCGAAGGGTCATGTGAAGAACTCCTCGTGCAGCCGCTGCATCGCGTGCGGCAGATCGCTCTGTCTCAGCACCACCGTGATGTTGCGGCGCGACGCCGCCTGCGAGATCATTTTCAGCGGCACCTCTTCGAGCACGCCGACGACGCGTGCAGCGATCTCTGGCGCTTCCTGCAGACTGTCGCCGACGGCGCACAGCAGCGCGAGCTCACCCTCGATCGACACTTCGGAGAATTCCGACAGTGCGTGGACGATCGCATCGAGATTGCGCCGGTCGTCCACCGTCACCGACACGCTCACCTCGGACGTCGTCACCATATCGACGGCCGTGCGGAAGCGCTCGAATACCTCGAATACGCGCCGCAGGAAGCCGTAGGCCATCAGCATGCGCGTTGACGTGATGTCGATGACGGTGACGTCCTTCTTGCTGGCCAACCCGGTTAAACGCGCGCCTCCCGTTTCATTCTGCGCTGTGATCAAGGTGCCGGCACCGCCCGGCCGCCACGAATTGAGGATGCGGACCGGAATGTTCCGTTCGACCGCGGGCAAGATCGTGCTCGGGTGCAACACCTTCGCGCCGAAGTAGGCGAGCTCGGCGGCCTGGGCGAACGAGAGCTGGGCGATGAGACGCGGCGCGGCGATGACGCGCGGGTCCGCGCTGAACATGCCGTCCACATCGGTCCAGATCTGAATCTCGCGCGCGTCGATCCCGGCGCCAACGATCGCGCCCGAATAGTCGGAGCCACCGCGTCCCAGCGTCGTCGTATGCCCGTCGGTGGTCGCGCCGACAAATCCACCCAGCACGGCCACCTTGCCACTCTCGAGAATAGGCGTCACTGTCTTGCGCAATGCGGCATTGGTCTCCGGTCCGAGCGGATTGGCACGCGTGTGGTCGCCGTCGGTCACGATGGCGCAGCGGGCATCGACCCAGTCGGCGGGGACGCCGGCTTCGGTGAGCGCAGCGGCGACGATGCGGGAGCTGACAAGCTCCCCCATTGCGGCGACGACGTCGAGGGTGCGCGGCGAGACCTCACGCAGGATGGCGAGCGCGCGAACGATGTCGGCGAGCTGATCGAATTGACCGGCGATGTGGGCGAGCAGCGGTGTTTGCGCCGGACCTGACACCAGTGCACGGACCGCGGTCGCATGTCGCTCGCGGAGTTCGTCAACGCGAAGAAACGCGTCGCTCGGACGGCCAGCGCCGGCGGTCGAGGCGATCGCCAGCAGCGCGTCGGTGACTTTACTCATCGCCGACACGACGACCACTGGCCCACGCCCATCGCGCGTGCGCGCAGTCCTGACGATCTCGATCAAACGTCGGATAGCTTCTGGATCGGCGACCGACGTGCCGCCGAATTTTTGTACGACCATGCAGTCAGCTTGGCAGCGTAGGCCGGGTCCTGTTTTGTGGACCCGGCAGGCCCCGGCGGGTCTTTAGAGCAAGACCCGCCCTACGCGTGAGGAGTAGTCTCGCTAGATTACCTCATCGCTCGACAGGGAGCCCTGCCGCCTCCCATGCGGCGATACCGCCATTCAGCTCCGTCAGGTTGGCGCGGCCGTTGCGCTGCAGGATTCCTGCGGCGATCGATGAGCGGTACCCACCCGCGCAGTGCACCAGCACCGGCCGATTGTCGGGAACTTCCTCGATCCGCTCGACGAGGTGATTCAACGGGATATTGACGCTCCCCTCGATGTGCGATTTCTGCCACTCGCGTGGCGCGCGGATGTCGAGAACAATCGGCGGCATCGAGGAGGCAAGGGCGCCAGCGGCTTCCGCTGGCGTCACTCGCGTCGTACCGGTCATCAGGTCGGTCCGCGATTCGAGCGCGCTGATGCCGTCGCGCAGGTAGCCGACGACGCTGTCGAAACCGATGCGGCCAAGGCGCATCGCGGCTTCTTCCTGTCGACCGGGCTCGGCGATGATGACGATCGGCTTGTCGCGATCGAGCAACGTGCCGGCCCACGTCGCGTAGCTCCCGCCAAGTCCGATGTTGAGGCTGCCCTTCATGTGTGCGCGCGCGTACTCGACCGGGTCGCGTACATCGAGGACCTGGGCGCCGACCGCCTGCAGCGACTGCAGCACCTCGAGATCGAGTGGCTTGAGCTGATGCTCGAGCATCTGTGACAGCGTCGGCCGCTCCTTGGTGTTGAGCACTGCGTCGTAGGTGAAGTACGAGGGCGCATCGGGCTGATCGGCGGTCACGAGCTCGATGAACTCCGCCTCGCTCATCGGCTGTAGCGCGTAGTTCGTGCGGCGCTGCTCCCCGATCGTCGAGACCGTCTCTTTACTCAATTGCTTGCCGCACAGCGATCCGGCACCGTGCGCCGGATAAACGAGTGTGTCGTCCGGCAGCGGCAACAGCTTCTCGCGCACCGACTGATAGAGCATCTTCCCCAGATCGTTTGCCGACCAACCGAGCGAGGCGCGGAGATCCGGACGTCCGACGTCGCCGACGAACAGCGTGTCACCGGTGAGAATCGCCTGCGGCTGACGCGCATCCACATCGAGGTCGAAGACGAGAATCGAAATCGATTCGACGGTGTGCCCGGGCGTCTCGAGGACGGTTAGCCGCACGCGACCGAGGTCGAGGCTGTCCTCGTCAGCCATCGCCGTGAACTCGAACTCCGCCTGCGCCTTCGAACCGAGGTGAATCCTGGCGCCGGTCCGATTGCGCAGCTCGAGATGACCGGCGAGGAAGTCGGCGTGGAAGTGGGTGAGGAAGACGTGGCGAATCTGCAGCTGGTAGCTCGCCGCATCGGCAAGATACGCATCGATGTCGCGCTGCGGATCGACGACAACGGCGGCGCCGCTCGACGGATCGCCAACCAGGTACGACGCGTGGGCGAGACAATTCAGGTAGTACTGCTTGAGGACCATGACGTCGATTGTCGGTTACTTCGCGCGGCTGACATTCCGCGCCCAGTTGGTGATGACCTCGATCGGAGGCTGCGTGGCAGTCGCCTGCTTGATCAAAAGAAACCTGCCGTCGGCGGCCACGGCGTACGAAGGCGGTTGACTGCTGCGCCGGTAGCGATACTCGAACAGCAGCGTCGGAGGCGTGAAGTTGAAGTCGCCCTTCCCGTCGATCGTCACCGCCATGAGCTTGTTGCCTTCGAGATAGAACAGCTCGCGTCCGTCTCTCGCCCACAGTGGTTCGACGCCGCCGCGCGGCGACACACGTAGCGGATTGCCCTCTCCCGCAAACGACTGCACCCAGACCTCGAAGTCGCCAGTCGCATTTGAGACGTACGCCAGCCAGCGGCCGTCTGGCGACACCGTCGCCCCTTCAACGCCTTCACGCGCGGGTGTACGGATGATGAATTGCGGCTTCGCCGTCGCGTCGGGCGCGAATCGAACCAGATCGGTCCCAGACTCACCACCCGTGAATTGCACCGCGATGAGATCCTTCCCGTCGGGCGACCAGCCGTGTGGATGAAAATGCCCGTCCGGTGACGCCGGGCGAGACGAAGCTCCAGGGACCGCTGCGACCATTCGTAAGGCCGGCGCGTTGTTCGACTCGTAGATCAGGTGCTTTCCGTCGGGCGTCCACAGCGGTGAGAAGACGCTGCCCTCGGTCGTCAATCTCACCGGCGGGCGACCCTGAAGGTCGTACTCCCAGAGCTCGTTGTCAACGACGAGCGCGAGACGCGACCCGTCTGGCGACAGCCGCGGAAACTGCGGGTTCTTGACATCCCCGCTGACGGCGCCCACTTCGATGCCGGCGCGGTTGGTCCAGATCGGCGCGGCCATCAATCCCGTGTCCGTGCGATATGCGACGGTCCCATCGTCGGCCGCGCTGACCAGTGCTGCCGTGGTCAACTCGATGCCGACTTGTTCCACGATGGGAAACGCGTCGCCCGATGTCGTCAATCGATCCACGTCGAACGGTTGGGCCATGAGTGTCCGTTCGCGCAGGAACATGACGTACGACGCCCGCGCAGCGCCGCCGTTCGAGAACACCGGACGGGATCCAGTGGCCACCAGCCGGGTCGTGCTCTGCGACTCCGGGGTGACGTCGAGCGAGCCGAGGAGGATGCCGCGGGTCTCCGGTCGGCCGGTGATGCGCGTGTACAAGAAGTGCCTGCCGTCAGGAAGGAATGTCGGGCCGACGTCCCCGACGTCACCGCCGAGCGACGTCACGGCGCGGACCGTTCCGCCGTCGCCGGACACCGTCATCACTGGATAGGAGTTGCCGCCGAACAGGATCACGTTGTCTCGGCTCCAGCTTCCGCCGCCAAATCCTCCGGCCGACGGCAGGTCGCAGATGGTCTGGACCTGATCGTTGTTGACGCTGACCTTCTTCAATCGTCCTTCGATCGCGTAGGCGATGAACCGGCTGTCGGGGGACCAGAACATCGCATTGGCGAAGCTGCCCGCGGCGGTCAGCGGACGCGACTGACCCGTGTCGAACGAATGGAGCCAGAGATACGTCGCGCCGTCGGACACGCCGATGTAGGCGAGCATCCGGCCATCCGGCGATAACGCGAAGGCCGGCCCGAACGCCCCACCGTCTGGAGGCGGAACGACGAAATGCACGGCAGGAAGCGTGGCCGTTCGTTCACCAAAGTGTACGAATGCCAGTGCGCCAGCGAAGATGAGGCTCCCGCAGGCGACGGCGGCAAGAGGCCACAGCAGGCGACGAGGTGCCGGCGCCGCTGTCTGTATGCCCGTGTCGAGCAAACCCATCGCATCGCCGATATCGCGCAGGCGACGTCTGGGATCTTTCTCGAGACAGCGTTGAAGCAACGTACGCGCACGCGGGGGTACCCGCGTCCAATCGGGTTCGTCCTTGAGGACCGCCGCGAGCGTGTCGGACATCTCGTTGCCGCCACCGAACGGGCGCGTGCCGGTGATCATCTCGTAAAGCACGCATCCGAACGCCCAGATGTCCGCCCGCTTGTCTACGGTCTTGCCTCTGGCCTG
>Ga0126304_10000669_pt1 | contig 14702 bp, 16 predicted proteins | sample Plot25_FD_92538 | JGI IMG/M metagenome (GOLD analysis project Ga0126304, IMG submission 92538) | Serpentine soil microbial communities from UC McLaughlin Reserve, CA, USA - Plot25 | ecosystem: Environmental > Terrestrial > Soil > Grasslands | place: USA: UC McLaughlin Reserve, Lake County... | reverse complement strand
TGCCGACAGCGCGCCGCAGTTCGGCGACCGGCGTAGCTACCAGATGGACCCGGCCAACGCCCGCGAGGCGCTCGTAGAGACGGGTCTGGATATCGAGGAGGGCGCGGACATCGTAATGGTCAAGCCCGCCCTGCCTTACCTGGACGTCCTGCGACGCGTACGCGAGACGACAAACCTTCCCGTCGCCGCCTACAACGTGAGTGGGGAGTACGCGATGGTCAAAGCTGCTGTCCAGAACGGCTGGCTCGACGAACAGCGGGCCGTCCTCGAAGCGCTGACGGGCATCAAACGCGCCGGCGCCGATATCATCATCACCTACCACGCCCCCGACGTGGCCCGATGGTTGTTCGGGTGAGGTGTCACACGGCGCATCCTCTGCCCATCCATCCGACCTGGACAGGCTTGCCTTCTTCGAAGATGACGGGGACCGTCCTGTTGCCGTCGGTGAGCTCGAGCATTCGCCCGCGGGCTTTCTTGTCCCTCTCCACGTCGTACTCGATGAAGTCGACCCCGCGCCACTCCAGGTCCTCGCGGGCGGCCTCGCTGTAGGGACAGCCGGCCGTGGTGTAGAGCTCTATCGGTTTCATAGGTCCTCCTCGCTCCACATATACTCTTCGATTCTATCTCCCGAAGGAACATCTCGTGATTGTTCCCACCATAGTTATGGGCTAGGATGGAGGAGGGATCGGGAAGACAGCCTCTGTGCGCCGTGAGGAGTGGGTGCTTGCACGAACTCTCGATAGCAGAGTCGGTGGTCAGAATCGCCAGCCGGCAGGCTGACGGGCGGCGGGTTACGAAGGTGCAGATGAAAGTAGGTTATCTGCGCCAGGTAGTACCTTCCGCCCTGACCTTCGGTTTCGGCCTCCTGGCTGAAGGAACGCCGGTCGAAGGCGCCGAGCTGGAGATGGAGCAGATACCCGCAGAAGGAAGGTGCCGCTTGTGCGGGGTGGAGAGTCGACTAGGTACCTTCCCTTTGCAGTGCGAGGAATGCGGAGGCTTCGACCTGGAGATCCTCAAGGGGGAAGAGCTTATGGTCGAGTCACTCGAGTTGGAGGAAGCGTAGCGATGCACCGTACGGTGGTCAAGAAAGTGGTCCAAGAAAACGTCCTGGACGCCAACGACACGCTCGCCAGGGCTAACAGGGACTTGTTCGACAGAGCAGGGACATACACGATCAACATGATGAGCTCTCCGGGAGCGGGAAAGACGGCACTGCTGGAGCGTACCCTGGAGCGGTTGCGCGGCCAGCTTCGTCTTGGCGTCCTGGAGGGCGACGTACAGACTACCCTGGACGCCGATAGGCTGGCCCGTTTCCACATCCCCCTGGTGCAGGTGAATACCGACCCGGGTTTCGGAGGCGAGTGCCACCTGGACGCTAACATGGTCCGCTCCGGCCTCGGCGAACTCCCGCTCGAGGACATAGACGTCCTCATCATAGAGAACGTGGGAAACCTGGTGTGTCCTGCCGAGTTCAGGGTGGGTGAGGACGTCAGGGTCATGGTCTACTCCATCACAGAAGGGGAGGAGAAGCCCCTAAAGTACCCGCTCATGTTCCGCTCGGCCGACCTGGTACTGGTGAACAAGGTGGATTTGCTAGAGCATCTGGACTTCGATCTGGAGCAGTTCCTCGGGAACCTCGATGCTGTCAACCCGGGCGTCAGGACCATCCTTACCAGCGCACGGACCGGCCGGGGCGTCGATGAGTGGTGCGACTGGCTCGGGCAGCGCCTCGATGATGTCTGAGACGTGGGTCGTATCCATGTTTACAACAGGTCGGGGGACTGCTATCCTGCCCCCGCTACCTGGCGGTGGTAATAGGTAGAAGGGGAAAGTGGCGATTCCAGGATTCAGAGAGCGAGCAGCAGTCTGAATAACTGATCATTCCTTAAGGGGTAAGGAGTGTGCCGCAAGAGATCTCGACAGAGGGGAAGTTCTTCTGCACGGGGCGGCGACAGGAGTGGAGGTCTATTTGTTCGGACCCCCTGAGGAGCGTTCTTTCTAAAAGGTGCCGGTTGTATGGCGCGAGGGAAAAGGAGGAGTAGCTCGTGACCGAGACTCAGACAACGGCCAGCGGGGTGGAGGAGGTCCACATTCTGTGGATCTCAGAGGGGATGAGTTGCGACGGTGACTCGGTCTCCATTACGGCGGCGACGCTGCCGAGCATCGAGGACGTAGTGCTGGGCAACATACCGAGTCTACCGAAGGTGCACCTGCACAACAAGGTCCTCGCCTACGAGAACGGCGACGAGTACATGAAGGCCTTCTATCAAGCCAAGAACGACGAGTTGGATGCTCCGTTCGTCTTCGTGATCGAGGGCTCCATCCCCAACGAGAACATCAGTGGGGACGGGTACTGGACCTCGCTCGGGTTCGACCACTCCACGGGGCAGCCGATCACGCTGAACCAGTGGATCGACTGGCTGGCTCCGAAAGCCTGGGCCGTGGTCGCCGCCGGGACGTGTGCGACTTACGGCGGAATCCACGCCATGGCCGGCAATCCCACCGGGGCTATGGGCCTCGCGGACTACCTCGGATGGGACTTCCGCTCGGTGGCGGGCATCCCGATCGTGAACGTGCCCGGTTGCCCGGTGCAGCCGGACAATTTTATGGAGACCGTCACGTGGTTGCTGTACCAGGCGGCCGGACTCTCGCCCATGATCCCGCTCGACGACCAGCTGAGGCCGACGTGGCTGTTCGGGAAGACGGTGCATGAGGGGTGCGACAGGGCCGGCTACTACGAGCAGGGCAACTTCGCGTTGGACTACAACTCGCCCAAGTGCATCGTGAAGCTCGGGTGCTGGGGACCCGTGGTCAACTGCAACGTGACCAAGCGCGGCTGGATGGACGGACTGGGTGGTTGCCCGAACGTGGGCGGCATCTGCATCGGCTGCACCATGCCGGGCTTCCCGGACAAGTTCATGCCGTTCATGGACGAGCCGCCGGGCGGCAAGGTCTCCTCAGCCCTGATGAAGCCCTACGCGACCGTGATCCGCAAGCTGCGCGCCATGACCAACGATACGGTCAACAAAGAACCCAAGTGGCGCCACAACCGCGAGGAACTCACCACCGGCTACGACCCGCGCTGGCGCGAGTAAAGGAGGGATGAGCGTTGGCTATCCGAGAGGAAGTTACGCCAGAAGCCAGAAACCTGGTGGACATGGCGTGGGACCCCATCACGCGCATCGTCGGTAACCTCGGGATCTACACGAAGATAGACTTCGACAACCGTGAAGTGGTGGAGTGCAAGAGCACCTCCTCGCTTTTCCGGGGCTACAGCGTGTTCATGAAGGGCAAGGACCCGCGCGACGCACACTTCATCACCAGCCGCATCTGCGGCATCTGCGGCGACAACCACGCGGTCTGCTCGGTCTACGCCCAGAACATGGCCTACGGGGTGAAAACGCCGCACCTGGGCGAGTGGATCATGAACCTGGGCGAGGCCGCCGAGTTCATCTTCGACCACACCATCTACCAGGACAACCTCTTGTTCGTGGACTACTGCGAGCAGATGGTGCGGGAGACGAACCCGAGCTGGCTGGAGAGGGCGGAGTCGACCGAAGCTCCCAACGCCAACATCCACGGCTTCAACACCATCGCCGACATCATGCGCTCCCTCAACCCGTTCACCGGGAAGACTTACGTGGAAGCGTTGCAGATGAGCCGGATCACCCGCGAGATGTTCTGCCTGATGGAGGGACGCCACGTCCATCCGTCCACGATCTACCCTGGCGGCGTGGGGACCGTGCCCACACCGCAGTTGTTTACGGACTACCTGGTCCGCCTCATGCGGTGCATGGACTGGGTGAAGAAGATCGTCCCCATAAGCGACGACCTCTTCGACTTCTTCTACGACATCACCGACGGCGAGTACGGGAAGGTCGGCTACCGGCGCACCCTACTAGGGTGCTGGGGCGCCTTCCAGAACCCGGACGTTGTGAACTACAGTTACGAGGGCATGAACGAGGCGGGCAACGGCTCGTTCGTGACGCCAGGGATCGTAGTTGACGGCGAGCTGGTCACGACGAATCTGGTGGACATAAACCTGGGTCTTCGCATCCTGCTCGGCTCCTCCTTCTACGACGACTGGGACCAGGAGGAGCCTTTCGTTACCCGCGACCCGCTGGGCAACCCGGTAGATCAGCGGCATCCCTGGAACCAGACCACGCTGCCCAAGCCGCAGAAGCGGGACTTCGACAAGAACTACAGCTGGGTGATGAGCCCCCGCTGGCTGGACGAGCGCACCGGAGACCACCTGGCGTTGGATACCGGCGGCGGCCCGCTGGCAAGGCTGTGGGCCACGGCTCTGGCCGGGCTCGTGGACACCGGATATGTCAAGGCCACAGGCAGCAGCGTTGAGATCAACCTGCCGGGGACCTCCACTATGCCCGAGACGAGCTTCGAGTGGAAGATACCGGAGCAGGGGTCCAACACCCTCGAGCGGGGCCGGGCGCGGGCCTACTTCATAGCCTACTCCGCGGCGCAGGCCGTCTACTTCGTGGAGAAGGCACTCGAGCTCGTACGCGCGGGAGATACCAAGGTCTTCCAGGAGTTCGAGGTACCGGACGAGGCTATCGGCTGCGGCTTCCACGAGGCGGTACGGGGAGTGCTCTCGCACCACATGGTGATCCGGGACGGCAAGATCGCCAATTATCATCCCTACCCCCCAACGCCGTGGAACGGATCCCCTACCGACTCGTACGGCACTCCCGGTCCCTACGAGGACGCGGTGCAGAATACCCCCATCTTCGAGGAGAATGGCCCTGACAACTTCAAGGGCATAGACATCATGCGCTCCGTGCGCAGCTTCGACCCGTGCCTGCCCTGTGGCGTACACATGTACCTGGGTAAGGGCAAGACGCTACAGAAGCTGCACTCCCCGACCCTGGGCTTCGAGCCGGCGGATAAATAGACGGTGAGGAGTAGGCGGGTCATGCGGTACGGGCTCGCCTTTTATCGGGGAGGGAATAGATGCTTTTAGACGACCAAGAACTGCGAGAGCGCGTCGGCAGGTTAGAGATGCTGCTGGAGGAGATCGAGTCCTTCGAAGACCCCGAAGCCAGGGCCAGGACCGCGGAGATGGTGCAGACCCTTCTGGAACTGTACGGCGAGGGGCTGGGGCGCATCGTGGAGAGCATCGGCCGCCTGGGCAGTGAGGATCTGAAGGACGAGCTCCTGGGCGACGAGCTGATCACACACCTCCTGCTACTTCACGGCCTGCACCCTGTTGACGTGGAGACACGAGTGCTCGAGGCCTTGGATGAGGTGCGTCCGTACCTGGAATCCCACGGCGGAAACGTACAGTTCCTGGGCATAGGGGAAAGTGTGGCCAGAGTGCGGCTGGAAGGAAGCTGCGACGGATGTCCGTCCTCCACCATGACGCTCAAGCTCGCGATTGAGGAGGCCGTCCAGAAAGCAGCGCCGGAGTTGGAGGGCGTGGAGGCCGAAGGCGTGGCCGAGCCGCCCAAGCCGACGATGGCGTTCGTGGCCACCCCGACGATGCGCAAAAAGAAGAAGCCGCCGGAGGAGAACGGGGCTTCGTCCTGGACAACGGTTGGTGAGTTGGACCTCCCGGCCGGCAGGATGCTTACTAAGGAGGTCTCCGGCGAGCTCGTGCTATTCTTGAAACTGGCGGGCAACCTCTATGCCTACCGTGATGTGTGTCCCGGCTGCGGCACTTCGCTGGAGCAAGGTGAGTTGAGGGTGGCGGATCTCACATGCTCCGGTTGCGGGCGGAGCTACGACGCGCGTCGGGCGGGGAGGTCGCTGGACGACGTCTCGCAGTTGCACCTGGAGCCCGTCCCGTTGCTCGTGGACGAAGACGGCACGGTAAAGGTTGCCCCGCCGAGCGCGGTGGGCTGAAGGTAGTATGGCTGGCGACAACAGTTTTTCCGCTTTCTCTGCCCTTCGCCGGTTCGCCAGGGAGGAGTCCCAGAAAAGGCAGGCAACCGAGGCCGCCCGGGAGGAATACTGCGACCTGTGCGGCCAGATCATACCGCCCGACCCTGAGCACCGGCACCTGATGGAGGTCTCGACGCGGGAGATCATGTGCGTCTGCCGGCCGTGCTCCATCCTTTTCGATAGCAAGGCGGCGAGCGAGGGCCGGTATCGGATCATCCCGGACCGTCTCCTGAACCTGGAGAATTTCGAGATGTCCGACGCACAGTGGGAGAACCTGCGCGTTCCGGTGGACATGGCGTTCTTCTTCTACAACACACCTGCCGGAAAGGTCGTTGCTTACTATCCCAGCCCGATGGGGCCGACCGAGTCGCTGCTGGAACTCCGGACCTGGGAGGAGTTGGAGACCGATAACCCGGTGTTGAAAAACATGGAGCGAGACGTGGAGGCGCTCCTGGTCAATCGGGCTCGGGGAGCCAGCGACCACTTCCTGGTACCCATAGATGAGTGCTACAAGCTGGTAGGTTTGATCCGGACCCGCTGGAGGGGCTTCAGCGGCGGGCGCGAGGTCTGGGACGACATAACCCGGTTCTTCGAGGAGTTGGACAGGCGAGGCAAAACTGTGAGCGTAGGCTAAACCCACGATGAGAGGAGAAGACGGATGGCGGACATAAGGGTAGGGAAACCGGACACGACGCAGACTTCGCCGGCGCACATACGGGGGGTCAAGGGCGGCAACGAGCCCGGCGGCTACGATGCCATGCCAGGCCACCTTCCCGACGGAAAGGGGACGGCAGAGCGTTCCACGGGCATCAACGCCGACAAGAGGAACCCCATAGACCCGAATAGCCCCAACCTGTCGCCGGCCTAACCGCTGATTCGGCACGCTACGGCGAATAAACTTCCCCTCTGCGGGAGGGGACTAGAAGGGATCAACATCACAGTCTTGCGAGCCCAGAGCGGACCCCTTCTCGGAGGATGTCCCCATGCCTGACCTGGATTTCACGGTGGAGAGCGCTGACGTGTTGCCCTACGCCGCCGTCCCGACCATCCTGTTCAGGTTGGCCGTCCAGAACGCGGTGGAGGGAGAAGAGATCAACTCCATCTCCCTGCGGACCCAGATCCGGATAGCGGCGACACAGCGGCGCTACGACCAGACGGAGCAGGAGAAGCTGCGGGAGCTCTTCGGCGAGCCCCATCAGTGGAAAGACACGCTGCGCAGCTTGCTGTGGACCAACACCAACACCATAGTGACCAGTTTCTCCGGCGGCCGCGTCTTCGAGATGCCCGTGACCTGTACCTACGACTTCGACGTGGTGGGTACCAAGTACTTCGCCGCCCTGGAAGACGGAGAGATACCGCTGGAGTTCCTGTTCAGCGGCACGGTTTTTTACCGGGAGGACGGCGGGGCCTTGCAGGTCGGCCAGATCTCCTGGGAAAAGGAGGCGAAGTTCCGGTTGCCGGTCCGGCTGTGGCGGGAGATGATGGCCCAATACTTCCCAAACAGCGCCTGGCTCCGCCTCCACAAAGACACCTTCGACCGGCTCTACGACTACAGGTCCCGCAACGCGCTGTTGACCTGGGATAGAACGATAGAGAGCTTGCTGAACACGGCCGAAAAAGAGGTCGAACGTTGACGGACCCGGTAGAGAAGATCGCCGCCGCCGTGCTCTACGAAGGCTACATACTCTGGCCCTACCGCCGCTCGGCCCAGAAGAACCAGAAACGCTGGACCTTCGGCGGCGTCTACCCGCGTGCCTACAGCGAGGCGGAGGGGGGCAACGACCCGTGGCTTATGCAGACCCAGTGTCTGGTAGCCGGAGAAAAACCTACCGTCGAAGTAAAGGTCCGCTTCCTGCACGTCGTGGAGCGACAGGTCGGACGAAAAAACGCGCAAGGCACCTTGGAGTTCGTGGATGAGTTGCAGGTTGGCAGGGAACGCTATCTCGCGTGGGAGGAGGCAGCCGAGCGGGGGGTCGTCGTGTCGGGCCTCGGGCTCGCCGCTCTGGAGACGCCGAAGCGCGCGACGATCTCGGTTCCCGCCGGGATAGAGGAGGAGCCGCTGGCGAACGACGGCGGAGAAGTAGTCGGGGCGCTGGTGCGGAGCTGGCGCTCCCTGGAAGGGACGGTGGAGGTAGAAGCCGAACCTGTACGTGAAGGTCTGTTCAAGCTCCAGGTGAAGATAATGAACACCGCGCCGTGGAGGGGCCAGAAGCGGGAGGAGACGATCTATCAAACGCTCGTCTCGACACATACCATCCTGAAGGTGGAGGGTGGAGAGTTCGTCTCGCTCATGGACCCGCCGGAGAAACTGAAGCGCCTCACGGAAGAGTGCGAGAACGTGAAGACGTGGCCTGTGCTGGCGGGGGAGGAGGGAGACAAGCATACTATTCTCTCGTCTCCGATCATACTGTACGACTATCCCCAGATAGCGCCGGAGAGCCCTGGCGATCTCTTCGACGGAGGGGAGATAGACCAGCTGCTCACGTTGAGCATCCTCAGCCTCACGGACGAGGAGAAGGAGGAGGCGCGCGCCACCGACCCGCGGGCGCGCGAGATCCTGGACCGCAGCGAGTCGCTCACCGAGGAGGACTTGATGGGCCTGCACGGCGCTGTCCGGGGTTTCCAGACGCTGTGGGGAAGCGAGCAGATAGACCCCTTCGAGGTCGAGGACCTGGAGAGGCCGGCGCCGCCCAGCTTGACGGTGGGCGGCGTCGAGGTCAGTACCGGGAGCCGGGTGAGGCTCTGGCCGCAAGCTGGGAGGGACATCTTCGACATCGCGCTTTCCGGGAAGGTAGCGATTGTCCAGAAGATCGAGCAAGACTTCGAGGACCGCATCCTTCTGGCGGTCTCGGTCGAGGACGATCCGGGCAGGGAGATGGTGGACATGCCGGTACTCGGGCACCGCTTCTTCTTCTCACCCGATGAGGTCGAGCCGCTGGAAGGGGAGCGGTGAGCGGTCGCATCCTGGTCGCCGGCATCGGCAACATCTTCCTGGGCGATGACGGCTTCGGGGTCGAGGTGGTGCAGCGGCTTGCGGAGCGCGAGCTTCCCCAGAACGTCGAGGTCGGGGATTTCGGGATACGAGGGATGGACCTGGCTTACGCGCTGATGGACCCTTACGAAGTTGTGGTGTTCGTTGACGCCGTTCCACGCGGCCAAGAGCCTGGGACGGTTTACCTGATCGAGGCTGAGGTTCCCGAGGAGGGGGATGTGGCGTTGGACACCCACGGGATGGACCCGGTGAGCGTAATGCGGCTAGCCCGCGTTCTCGGCGCGGAGGTTCCCCGCACCCTCGTGGTCGGCTGCGAACCGCAGAACATCCCAGGCCGTAGGGGTGGGTCTCAGACCCACCCCTACGACGACATGCTCATGGAGCTGAGTGAGCCGGTGCAAAGGGCGGTTGACGAAGCCGTGAAGCTGGTGGAGTCAATAGTGGAGGAGGTCAACGCCCAGACGACCAACAAGTAACTGAAACCTAATCCCAAAGGAGGTGAGACCGTGAAGAAATTGCTGTTTCTGGCCCTGTTGGCGGGCGCTGCCGTGGTGTTTGTGCAAAACAGGCAGGATCTCACGAGGTATCTGAATATAAGGGACATGTAGTAGTCGTGGAACGCGAACTGGCGCCATGAGAGCGCCGATACAGGAACGGTGGGAGGTATCGGTCCGGGGCATCGTGCAGGGCGTGGGGTTCCGGCCCTTCGTCTACGCCCTGGCGCTGCGGCACGGGCTCGCCGGGCTGGTGCGCAACGACGCCGAGGGAGTCCAAGTCGAGGTGGAGGGGGACGCCGAAAGGTTGGACCTCTTCCTGCGCGGGATAGAGGAAGAAGCCCCACCGCTCGCAGTCGTGGAGGCTGTTTCCTGGCGTCCGCTCGCAGCGCTGGGCGAGCGGGGTTTCCGGATCGAGGAGAGCAGGGAGGGCTTCCGGCGGCGGGCGCTCATATCTCCGGATGTCGCCACCTGCGAAGAATGCCTGCGGGAGGTCTTCGACCCAGGGGATCGCCGCTACCGCTACCCGTTCACCAACTGCACCAACTGTGGTCCCCGCTTCACCATAACCCGCGCGGTTCCTTACGACCGGGACACGACCACGATGTCCCGCTTCGAGATGTGCCCGGAGTGCCGGCGTGAGTACGACGATCCCGCCGACCGCCGCTTTCACGCCCAGCCCAACGCCTGCCCTACCTGTGGACCACGGGTACGGTTGCTGGATAAGTTCGGCCACCGGTTGCACGCAAAACCGGACGACCCCATCCCGCGCACGGCAAGGATGTTGCGGGGACGGGCCATCGTCGCCATCAAGGGCCTCGGAGGCTACCACCTCGCCTGCGACCCGTTCGACGAGCGGGCCGTGAGGGCCCTCCGGGGCCGCAAGGTGCGCCAGGACAAACCTTTCGCGCTCATGGCTAAGGATCTCGATCAAGTACGCAAACTTTGTCGGGTAGGATCAGAGGAAGAGGCGCTCCTCACCTCTCCGGCGCGGCCCATAGTGCTCCTCGAGCGCCGGGATGCTAGCCCGATCGCCGAGTCAGTGGCCCCGCGCCAGAGCACCCTGGGCGTAATGCTCGCCTACACCCCGCTGCACCACCTGCTGATAGCCGATGCGGGCATCCCGCTCGTCATGACCAGCGGCAACAACTCCGACGAGCCCATCGCTTACCGGGACCAGGAGGCCTTCGAGCAGATCGGGGAGATCGCCGACTACTTCCTGGTCCACGACCGGCCCATCCACATGCGCACCGACGACAGCGTGGTGCGGGTCGCCGGAGGAGAGACGTACCCCATCCGGCGCTCCCGGGGCTACGCACCCGCACCGTTGGCGGTGGCGGAGGATTTCGGGCGGCACGTCCTGGCATGTGGGGGGGAGCTCAAGAACACCTTCTGCGTGGCGAAGGAACGCCACGTCTTCCTTAGCCACCACATCGGGGACCTTGAGAACTACGAGACCCTGCGTTCATTCAGGGAAGGAGTCGAACTTTTCTGCCGGCTCTTCGATGTACAGCCGGAAGTGGTGGCTTACGACTTACATCCCGAGTATCTCTCCACCAAATACGCCCGCGAACTGGAGGAGGCGGGGCTTCCGGCCGTGGGCGTACAGCACCATCACGCGCACGTTGCGAGTTGCCTGGCCGATAACGGTGCGCCGGGCGGGGAGCGCGTCATCGGAGTTGCCCTGGACGGGACCGGCTACGGGACCGACGGGGCCGTGTGGGGCGGAGAGTTTTTCGAGGGTAGCGTGGAGGAAGGATTCGCGCGGCGGGGACACCTGGAATACGCCTCCATGCCCGGTGGATCGGCGGCCATCCGGCAACCGTGGCGGATGGCGCTCGCGCAACTCGTCGCGCTTTATGGCGAGGAAGATGCCCTGAAGATCCCGCTGGCACTGTTGCGCTGGGTGGGCGAGCGGAACGCGCAGCTCGTCGCCCGGCTCGTGGAGCGCAAGCTCAACACCCCGCCAACCTCCAGCGCGGGCCGGCTTTTCGACGCCGTCGCGGCGATGGTCGGAGTGCCCGGTACCCAACGGACTACCTACGAGGGACAGCCCGCGGTGGAACTGGAACTGGCCGCGGACGGCCCGACGGACCGAGGCTATCAATTCCGGCTGCGGTCGGAGGGCGAAGGATGGATCGTGGAGACCGGGGAGATCATTCGCGGAGTCGTAGAGGACCTCCTGGTGGGAAGAGCGAAGGGAGGAGTATCTTCCAGGTTCCACCGCACCATGGCCGAAGTCGTCGTGGCCGGCTGCGAGCGCATCCGAGAAGTCGGAGGAACAACTGCCGTCGCGCTCTCCGGCGGCACCTTCCAGAACATGCTCCTTCTGGAACAGGTGGTAGGATTGCTAGAGGGGAAAGGGTTCGAAGTCTACCGGCACCGCCGCGCACCGGCCAATGACGGAGGTCTGGCACTAGGGCAGGCAATCCTTGCGGACAAGTTCTTCAGGGAAGAAGCTGATAGATGACGGTTGACAGAGACGACCAGAGGAAGGCCTAACATGTGTCTGGGGATACCGGGACGGATCGTGGAGATCATAGACGAAGACTTGATGCTCGCCAAAGCGGAGGTCAGTGGCGTCCGACGCAACATAAACATCGGGTTGGTTCACTACGACGAGGAGCGCGTGGAGATCGGGGACTGGGTTCTGATCCACGTGGGCTTCGCCATGTCCAAGATTGACGAATCCGAAGCGCACGCCACCCTGCGGGCCCTGGAAGATATAGGCGAAGACTATGAGCAAGAGCTGGAGGAACTCAAGACCTCCCAGATCGAGTGACATGAAAGACGACCTGACGCTGCTTGGAAACTGCACCCTGGACCACGACGGATGCGTCGTCTGCTCCGACGCCGGCATCCCCGTGCGCGTACTCTCCATCGACGGCGACGACGCCCTCTGCGAAGACTCCGCCGGCAACCAGACAGAGATAGCCGTAGAACTCGTCGCCCCGGTGACACAGGGGGAAATCATGCTAACGCACGGAGGCGTGGCCATCGGCAAGATCGAGGCCGAAAACCTGACACCTGAAAGATGAGCGACCGAAGGGAGCACAAGTGAAATACGTCGACGAGTTTCGGAACGCTGATCTGGCGCGGGCCGTGTCGGCGGAGATCGCCTCGCTCGTAGACCCGAAGCGGCACTACAAGATCATGGAGGTCTGCGGTGGCCACACCCATACCATCTACCGGCACGGGATAAAGGATCTGCTACCGGATCAGGTGGAGTTGGTACACGGCCCTGGCTGCCCGGTTTGCGTACTCCCGATGGGCCGGGTGGACGAGGGTATAGCCATAGCCGAACGTCCCGAGGTCATCTTCACCTGCTTCGGGGACATGATGCGCGTCCCCGGCTCCAAGGGGAACCTGTTGGAGATCAAGGCCGAAGGCGCCGACATCCGCATGGTGTACTCACCGTTGGACGCCCTGCGGATCGCGCACGAAAATCCCGACCGCGAGGTCGTCTTCTACGCCATCGGGTTCGAGACCACGGCACCCTCGACGGCGCTAACGTTGCAGCGGGCGAAGAAGGAGGGCATCGAGAACTTCTCCGTGTTCTGCAACCACGTCACTATCGTGCCACCGGTGCGTGCGCTTCTGGACTCGCCGGATCTGCGCCTCGACGCCTTCATCGGGCCTGGGCATGTCTCTACCGTGATCGGGTGTCGCCCCTACGAGTTCATGCCGGCCGACTACGGCAAGCCGTGTGTGGTGGCGGGGTTCGAGCCGCTGGACCTGATGCAGTCCGTACTGATGCTCGTACGCCAGCTCGACGAAGGCCGATGCGAGGTCGAGAACCAGTATGGCCGGGCCGTTCTCTGGGAGGGGAATCTAAAGGCCCTTGAGGCCATGTCCGAGGTCTTCGAGCTGCGCCCATACTTCGAGTGGAGAGGACTCGGCTTCATCGCCCAGTCCGCCCTGAGGCTGTCGGCGGACTACGCGGACCTGGACGCAGAGCTGCGCTACTCCACGCCCGGGGTGCGTGTCGCAGACCCGAAAGCCTGCCAGTGCGGCGAGGTCCTCAAAGGCGTGCTCAAGCCTCCGGAGTGCAAGGTCTTCGGCACGGCCTGTACGCCGGAGCGTCCTCTGGGGGCCCTTATGGTCTCCTCCGAGGGAGCTTGCGCCGCCTACTACAATTTCGGACGCAAGTCGTTCGAGAAGGTCGAGATCGGTTCCCGGTGAGCGAGGGCAGGAAGCAGCGCGTCCTCGGCGCGCTGGAGCAGAACCGCCGAAGGCCGCCGCGGTTCACGGCCCCGCGTATAGACATGAGCCACGGTGCCGGGGGCAAGGCGACCCACATGTTCATCGAGGGTCTCCTGCTGCCGGCCTTCGACAACCCGGCGCTTGCTCCTCTCGCCGACGCGGCAATGGTTCCCTTTGGGGACGCCCGCGTAGCCCTGACCACCGATTCCTACGTGGTGCGTCCGCTGGTCTTCCCCGGCGGGTCTATAGGGGAGCTCGCGGTCAACGGGACGGTCAACGACCTGGCCGTCTCCGGCGCCGCCCCTCTCGCGCTCTCCACCGCCCTCATCGTGGAGGAGGGGCTGGAAACCGAGGCGCTGACACATGAAATAGAGGCGATGGCCGCCGCCGCCAGGAACGCAGGAGTCTCCATCGCCACCGGAGATACCAAGGTGGTCGAGCGCGGCAAGGCTGACGGCCTCTACATCACCACCACCGGGGTTGGAGTCGCAGACCCGGACTTGAACCTGTCGTCCGCCGCCGTGCGTCCGGGTGACAAGATTCTCTGTTCCGGGACGCTGGGGGATCATGGTGCGGCCATCCTGATCGCACGCGGCGACCTGGAACTGGAAGCCGAAGTCTTCTCCGACACCAGGCCCCTCACATCGCTTGCCAAAGCCCTCATGATCGCCGCAGGCCCTGACCTGCGTTTCATGCGGGACCCGACCCGAGGCGGCGTCGGGACCGTGCTGAACGAGCTCGCCCGCGACTCAGGTTATGGCGTCGTGCTCTGGGAGGAGAAGCTCCCGATCCGGTACGTCGTGCACGGGGCCTGTGAGATCCTCGGCATAGACCCACTCTATGTAGCGAACGAAGGCAAGCTCCTCGCCGTGGTAGCTCCAGAACAAGCGGAAGCCGCCCTCGAATCCCTGCGCAATACCGAAGGCGGCGAGGAAGCCCAGGTCATCGGCGAAGTGCGCGAGGAACCGGCGCGCATGGTCGTCATGCACACCGGCTTCGGCGGCACCCGCATGATAGACATGCTCGTCGGAGACCCGCTGCCGAGGATCTGCTAAAGGGTCAATTCGTGTGTCCGATATAACACGGAAGGCTTCGTTTGGCGGCTTATGTGCTTG
>Ga0126304_10000668_pt1 | contig 14704 bp, 12 predicted proteins | sample Plot25_FD_92538 | JGI IMG/M metagenome (GOLD analysis project Ga0126304, IMG submission 92538) | Serpentine soil microbial communities from UC McLaughlin Reserve, CA, USA - Plot25 | ecosystem: Environmental > Terrestrial > Soil > Grasslands | place: USA: UC McLaughlin Reserve, Lake County... | reverse complement strand
GTGCGTAGCAGCACGGTGCGCGACCGCGAGGACGCCTCGAGCGCGCGCGTTTCCCAGTCGCGGCAGAGTGAGGCCAGGAAGTCGGTGCCTGCCGGCGTTTCCTCAGTGATCACCTCATCGCCGCGCACACCGTAGATGCCAACCGCGGAGCTGCTGATGAAGACCGCCGGCGGACGCGTCGCGGCAGCAATCGCGGAGACCAGCGACACCGTCGGCTCCATGCGGCTGGCGCGGATCTCGCGCTTGCGCTCGTCGGTCCAGCGTGCGCCGGCGATGGAGACCCCGGCGAGGTTGATCACCGCGTCCGATCGTTCGAGGGCGTGCCGCCAGCTGGTGTCGGTCGGCTTGGTCGACCAGAGCACGTCGCCTTCGCGCTGTGGCCGTCTGGTGAGAATCATCACGCGGTGGCCGGCCGCGCGGAATGCCTTGGCCAAGGCGTTGCCGAGAAAGCCGCTGCCGCCGGCGATTAACAGGGTCATGCACACGTCCGAAGGGGGTACTGCCTAGTTTGACACGGCTGGGGTTTCCGATCTATTAACTAACCAGTTAGTTATGAGTACGCGCAAGCGCGCCGGCGGACGAAAGCGGGGCCCGGCCCGCGATTCCCGCGGTGCCATCCTCCGCGCCGCCGCGATCGAATTCGCCGACCGCGGCTACGATGCGGCCGGCACCGACCGCATCGCCGCTCGCGCCCGCGTCAACAAGGCGATGCTCTATTACCACTTCGGCAGCAAGCGCGAGCTCTATCTCGAGGTGGTGCGTGAGATGGTGCGCACCGTCGGCAGCCGGGCCCGCGCCATCGCCGATGGTTCCGGCACCGCCGAAGACAAGCTCGACGCCTGGGTCGCCGCGATCGTCGAGGAAGCCGCCGCCCGGCCGTGGTTCGCGTCGATCATGCTCCGCGAAATCGCCGCGGGTGCGCCGCACTTCGATGTCAACACCTTCCAGTTGATGAACGACGTGTTCGTCGCCGTGCGCGACATCATCGCGCAGGGTCAGCGCGACGGTGTCTTCCGCCAGGTCGATCCGCTGCTGACCCATCTCACGATCATGCCGCCGATCCTGATCTTCTTCGTGCGGCAGCGCGTCATTGCCACAGCCCGGCTCACCAAGGACCTCGCCGAGCCGCGCCAGGTCGAAGAGTTCGCACGCCACATGCAGGCCTCCGTGAGAGGCATGCTTCGGAAGGACTCATGAGTCTCATCCGCACGTACCGCGGTCTCTGGCTGGTCGTGATCGTCGTCACAGCCGCGTGCGCCGACGACACGCCCGACAACATGCTGCGAGTCTCTGGCCACGTCGAGGCGACTGAGGTGCACGTGGCCGCGGAAGTTGGCGGACGGATTCTCGAGCTCCGCGTTGACGAAGGCAATCGCCTGAACCGCGGCGATGTCATCGCCACACTCGACACGCGCGACACCGAGCTGCAGATCCAGCGGGCTCGCGCGGATCGCGACGCCGCCGTCGCGCAGCTGCGGCTGCTCGAAGCCGGCTCGCGCGTCGAAGACATCCGTCAGGCCGAGGCGCAGGTCGATGCCGCCGAGGCTGAGGCGATGGCAATCCAGGCCGATCTCAAGGCGGCACAACTCGATCTCGATCGCTTCGAAGCGCTGCTCAAAGCCAATGCGGGTTCGCAAAAGCAACGTGACGACGCCAAGGGGCGAGCGGACATGACACGCGAGCGCGTCCGCAGCGCCGAGGAGCGCGTGCGCGCGGCGCGCGAGACCGTTGTCCGGCTGAAGAGCGGCGCGCGCCCCGAAGAGATCGCGGCGGCCCGTGCGCGCGTGTCGGCCTCAGACGCGCAGATCGCCGTGCTCCAGAAAGCGCTCGGGGACGCTCAGATCGTCGCGCCGGTTGCCGGGGTCGTCACGCAGAAGCTCGTGGATGCCGGAGAGATCGTCATGCGCGGGACACCGCTCGTTGTCGTCACGGATCTCGACAACGCATGGGCAAATCTCTTCGTTCCGGAGCCGGTGGTGCCGCGCGTGAAACTGGGACAGCCGGCGAAGGTGGTCACCGATGCCGGCGGAGAGGGACTGACCGGAAAGGTCACCTTCATATCGCCGAAGGCGGAATTCACACCGCGTAACGTGCAGACCGCGGAAGAGCGATCGAAGCTGGTCTACCGCATCAAAGTCCTCGTCGACAATCGCGCTGGCGTGCTGAAGCCAGGCATGCCTGTCGATGCGGAGCTCGCGCTGCAATGAAGAGGGACACTGATCGCGAGCGGGCAGTCGTACTGGATCGCATCGTCAAGCGATATGGCGAGACGACGGCGCTCGCCGGGCTGAGCCTCGAGGTGAAGCGAGGCGAGATGTTCGGCCTCATCGGCCCAGACGGGGCGGGCAAGACGACGGCGATCCGTCTGATGTGTGGATTGCTGCACCCGGATGCGGGCGAGTTGCGCGTCCTTGGCCTCAATCCGGTGCGCGCGCATCGGGCGCTGACTGAACGAGTCGGCTATCTCTCGCAGCGTTTCAGTCTGTATGGTGATCTGACCATCGACGAGAACATCGCGTTCTTCGCCGAGGTGCATGGCGTTCGTGACTACCGGGGCCGACGTAACCAGTTGCTGTCGATGACGCAACTGACGCCGTTTCGCACGCGTCTTGCCGATCGGCTGTCGGGCGGGATGAAACAGAAACTGGCGCTCGCCTGCACGCTCGTCCACGAGCCGGACCTGATCCTGCTCGACGAGCCGACGACTGGCGTCGATCCCGTCTCGCGCCGCGAGTTCTGGAAGCTGCTCTCGGAGTTCCTCGCCAACGGCATCACGATCCTGATGTCCACACCATATCTGGACGAAGCGGAACGCTGCACGCGTGTGGCGCTGGTGCATGAAGGACAGGTTCTCGCAGCCGACGAGCCGGCGCGTTTACGTGAGTTGATTCCGGGCCGCATGCTCGAAATCTTCGCCCATGGCGCTGCGGCCGCTGACTCGCTGCGTGCGTTGCCTTGTGTCCACGACGCGCAGGTATTCGGCGAACGCATTCACATCACATTGGACGACGCCTCGCCGGCGTGCGAGGAGCGGTTCAGGGCCGCACTCCGCGCAACGCCGCTGGCCGATGCACCGGTACGTCCAGTCCAGCCCTCTCTCGAAGATGTGTTCATCGCCCGGCTCTCGGGCGCCCCGCCTTCGCCGCGACGCGGCTCCGGCGAGACAGGTAGGGAGAACCTCAATGCGTGATCGTCGACTGTTGTTCGTGTTGCTCTGTGCCGTATGCGGTCTGGTCGCGAGCGTCGCGGCGCAGGACGTTCTCGTCGTGCGTCTGACACTGGACGAGGCACAGATGCGCGCGCGGGAGGCGAGCCATCGGCTGGCGGAAGCGCGAGCGCGTGAGTCGGTGGCGCAAGCCACCGTCAGCGTGCGCGAGGCTGCTGACCGACCTCTGATCGCGGCGATCGCCGGCTTCACCCGCACCAATCACGTGCTCCCGTTCACCGTGCCGAGTGCGGCAGGTGTGCCGCTTGCGATCTATCCGGACGTCCCCTCCAACTATCACTCGCGATTGGACCTGCAGTGGCCGATCTACAACGGCGGCCGAACGGATGCGCTGGAGCGCGCGGCGCGTGCCGACGCCGCTGCTGCGGCGTCCGACGTCTCGGTGGCACAGGCCGATCTTCGTCTCGAAGTGTCGCGTGCTTTCTGGGCCGTCGTCACTGCACGAGCCGCCGTTGAGGTTCTCGATCAGGGCGTGGCTCGTTCGCAGGCCAACGTGGCCGACGTGCGACAACGCTTCATGGCCGGACTGGTACCGCCGAACGAGGTCGCCTCGGCGGAAGCACAGGAGTCGCGTGCCCGCATGCTGGCCATCGAGGCTCGCAATCAACGCGATGTTGCGACCGGCGATCTCGCTCGGCTCGTCGGTCGAGCTCCGGGTGAAGACGTTGAACCCGTCGCCGTTCTCGATGCGCCTGGGACGAGCGTGTCCGGTCTCGACGCACTGGTGACCGCGGCGCGCGAATCACGCGACGAGCGCCGCGCGCTCGAGCATCGTCTCGAGTCAGCCACCGATCTCCGATCGGCTGCGGCTGCTGGCAATTGGCCGACACTCTCGGTGGCGGGCGGTGTGGATTACGCACGTCCCAATCCACGCATCTTTCCTCGTGCCGATCGTTGGGATGACTCCTGGGACGCATCGATCAACGTGCGATGGCCACTGTGGGACAGCGGCCGGACGGCAGCCGATGTGGCGCAGGCGGCCGGTGGGATCGAGGCGGCTCGGCAGCGCCTCGCCGAATTCGACTCCGTTCTCGCCGTCGAAGTGCGACAGCGCGCGCTCGATCTCGAGTCGGGTCGAGCCGCGGTCGCCGCTGCAAGCGATGCGGTGCGTGCGGCTAGCGAAGCCCGTCGAGTGGTGGGCGAGCGATATCAGGCCGGTGTCATCTCCCAGATCGAAGTGCTCGACGCGGAATACGCGCTCCTGCAGGCCCAACTCGATCGTACGCGGGCGCTCGCGGGCGTCCGGCTCTCCGAAGCCAGACTCGCGAGAGCGCTTGGACGATGAACGCCATCGAAGTCCGGCACTTGTCGCGTCGCTTCGGCGATTTCGTCGCCGTCAATGACGTCTCCTTCGACGTGGGCGCCGGTGAAATCTTCGGTTTCCTCGGTAGCAACGGCGCTGGCAAGTCCACCACTATCCGGATGCTGTGCGGGCTGCTGCGTCCCTCATCGGGAACGGCCGTCGTCGGCGGGATCGACGTGACGCAGGATCCCGAGGGCGTCAAGCGCCGCATTGGCTACATGTCACAGCGCTTCTCGCTTTACGAGAAGTTGACCGTCGATCAGAACATCACTTTCTTTGGCGGCATCTATGGATTGAGCAAGGAGCGGCTTGCCGACAGGCGTGCCTTCATCCTCGACATGGCGGGCCTACGCGGCCGCGAGCACACGCTCACGGGAGCGCTCTCGGCAGGGTGGCGACAGCGGCTCGCCCTCGGCTGCGCGATTCTCCACGAGCCGCCGATCGTCTTCCTCGATGAGCCGACTGGTGGTGTGGATCCGCTCTCTCGCCGGCAGTTCTGGCGACTCATCGACGATCTCTCTCGCGCCGGTGTCGCAGTGCTCGTCACGACGCACTATCTCGATGAGGCGGAGCACTGTCATCGCATTGCCATCATCCAGGCTGGACGTCTTGCTGCGCACGGGACCGTCAAAGAACTGAAATCGATCTTTGCCTCACGTCCAATTCTCGAAGTGCGCGCGGCCGAGCCCGTCGCCGCCATGCGGGCGCTCGACGACATGCCGGAAGTGGAAAAGACCAGCATCTTTGGCACGGCGGTCCATGCCGTCTTGCGAGCGAGCGATATCACGCCGGAGACGATTGCCGCGCGACTGACTGCGGCGGGCATTCCGCCGCTCGCGTGCAGCTTCGTCGAGCCGTCACTCGAGGACGTGTTCCTCGACCTCGCCGAGCGGACCGCGGCATGAATGCGATCTGGAAGACGCTGGCCGTCGCACGAAAAGAAATGCGGCAGATCGGACGCGATCGCCGCACGCTCCTCATCCTGCTGTTCGTTCCGGTGTTCTTCCTGCTGGTCTACGGCTACGCCCTGAACTTCGACATCCGCAACGTGCGCATTGCTGTCCAGGACAACGATCGCAGCGCCGTCAGCCGCGATGTGATCTCCAGCTTCGTCAACTCGGGATACTTCGATTTGTACGACGAGGTGACCAACGACCAGGAGATCTCCCGCGTGCTCGATCGCAATGAAGCGCGGGCCGTCCTGGTGATTCCTGCTCGCTTCGGCAGCGATGTGGCTGCCGGCCATTCGACGAGCGTCCAGTTCATCGTGAACGGCGACAACGCCAACACCGCGACGACCGTCGTGGGCTACGCGCGCGGTCTGCTCAGCGCCACGTCAGCGCGCTACGAAGTGCAGGCCAGGCTTCGCTCACCGACCTGCCTCGCCCAAGCCTGCGGCGAAGGCGTGGGACCGCTCGTCACCGTCGAGCCGCGCGTCTTCTACAACCCTGAGCTGCGCAGTACGTTGTTCCTCGTCCCCGGGCTCATCGCCTACATTGCGATGCTCACGGCTGTCGTGTCCACCGCGTTGTCGATCGTTCGTGAGAAGGAGGTGGGCACGATGGAGCAAGTGCGCATGTCGCCGATCGGGCCGGTGCCGTACATCCTCGGCAAGACGGTGCCCTACTTTGTCGTGTCGCTCATCTCGGCGATGAGCATCGTGGTCGCCGCGATGGTGCTTTTCGACATGCCGATGCGTGGCTCGTGGGTCGTGCTGCTCGGTGTGGTCTCCCTCTTTCTGGTCGGTGCGCTCGGCTTCGGGCTGCTGATCTCGAGCATCGCGGACACGCAACAGGTGGCGTTTCAGCTGGCGCTGCTGACGTCGTTTTTGCCGACGCTGATGCTGTCGGGATTCATCTTTCCGATCTCGAGCATGCCGGAGTTCCTGCAGTTGGTGACGCGCATCGTGCCGGCGCGGTATTTCCTGGTGGCGCTGCGCGGCATCGTGCTGAAGGGGGTCGGCCCTCAGGTGTTCTGGTCTGAGCTGGTCGCGCTCAGCATTTTCGCCGTGGTCATTCTCGGCCTTGCATCTCTCAGGTTGCGACGCCAATGGGCTTAAGTCGAGTGCTGCACGTTATCCGCAAGGAGTTCCTCGAACTCCGTCAGGATCCGCGTCTGTTCGGCATCGTCATCATGGCGCCCATCGTTCAGCTGACGATGCTCGGCTATGCGGCGACCACCGACGTGCGGAACGTACCGCTGGTCGTCATTGATCAGGATGGCTCCAGCGAGAGCCGCGATCTGGTGAGCCGGTTCGAGGCGTCGCAAAGCTTCGTGGTCATCGACCGGCTATCGTCGGTCAGGGAGATCGACGCGTACCTCGATTCCGGACGGGCGTGGATGGCGCTGACAGTCCCCGCCGAGTATGGCAAGCGAGTCCGCGCAGGAACGCCGACGACCGTGCAGGTCGTGGCGGACGGGACCGACGCGAACTCGACCAACGTGGCGCTGGGTTATGCCGGCGCGCTGATTGCCGAATACGCGCGCGAACTGACGGCGGCAGCCGGGCTGACTCAGGGCCCGCCGCTCGTCTCAGCGGAAGTGCGCGTCTGGTTCAACCCGCAGCTCGAGAGCCGCGACTTCATGATTCCGGGAATCCTCGCACTGCTCCTGCTGGTCGTCACGACGAACCTGTCGTCGATGGCCATCGTGCGTGAGCGCGAGCTCGGCACGCTCGAGCAACTCAATGTGACGCCGATCGCGCGCTGGGAGCTGATCGTCGGCAAGATGCTGCCGTACGCGCTGATTGGTTTCATCGACGTGCTGCTGGTGGTTCTCGTCGCGGTGTTCTGGTTCGAAGTGCCCCTGCGCGGCAGCCTCACGCTGCTGCTGACGATGTGTGCGGTCTATCTCTTGACGACGCTGGGGCTGGGGCTGTTCGTATCCACGATCTCCAGCACGCAACAGCAGGCGATGATGACGTCCTCGTTCTTTTTCTTGATTCCGATGGTGTTTCTCTCGGGGTTCGTCTTCCCGATTGAGAACATGCCGACGGTCGTGCAGCCGGTGACGTACCTGATCCCGTTGCGCTATTTCCTGATCATCCTGCGCGGCATCTTCCTCAAGGGTGTTGGTCTCGAGACGTTCTGGCCTGACGCGCTCGCGTTGCTTGGCTGGGGCGTCGGCATCCTCACGCTCGCGACGGTGCGGTCGTCGAAGCGGCTGGCCTAGCTGATAGTTGGTAGTCGGTAGCTGGTGGCTGGCAGCTGGCAAAGTGACTGCGCCAGTAATCGCTGACGATCGCACTTCTCGCGTACTTTGAGGCTGTGGCGGACGCAATAACTGTCATGCGCTGCCGCTGGAGAGCGCAGTTGACGGCTGCTAGTGACCTGGCATGGGCGGTGCTCTATCCAGCGCATGCACAATGACAGCTCGTTTCGCAATCTGAAGGTGTGGCAGCTCGCCATGGTACTGGTCGAAGACGTGTACCGCGTGACGACGGCGTTCCGCGTGCAAGAGCGATTCGGATTGACGTCGCAATTGCGACGTGCGGCGGTATCTGTCCCCTCAAACGTTGGCGAGGGCAAGCGCCGAAAGCGCCAAAAGGCGTTCGCGCATCATCTCGACATCGCGCTTGGATCACAAGGCGAGCTCGAGGTGCAACTCGAAATCGCAAAGCTGGTAGGGTTTCTGAGAGACAAGCACTACGCGCGCTTGCAGTCGCAGACCGAGGAGGTCGGTCGAATGTTGAACGGGCTCTTAAGTTCAATCCAGGATCAATTGGAATATTGACCCCTACCGCCTACCAGCTACCAGCTACGAGCTACACGTGAGAACACACATGAGCCTGGTTGTGGACAGTCGATGTGTGTCACGCGTGTGGCAAGTGACAAATGCCTTGAATAACGTCACTCTGCACCGCCTTCTGATCTGGCACGGCGCTTGGAGAATTGTTGTGCACAGCCCGAGACGGGCACTGTGACAAAGGAGACGAGCCATGAAACGGATCGCCGCAGCAGCAGCAACGCTGGTTTTGGGCGTGACGATGTGCACCGCGAGCGCGCAGGCACAGGAGCGGGAGCGCTACACCACCGCGCTGCGGCCGATCGCAGCGCCTTCGAACGCAGCCCGCAATGAGCGAGGGGCGCCCTGGCAAAACTCTCGCGCGTCGGATCGCGGGATTGCTCGCTCGCAGCGCGAGAGAGTCTACGACCGCGAGCGCGACGGAGCCTACGAGAACGATCGGCGCGACGATCAGTCGTGGGGCGAGAGCGCGATGATCGTTGGCGGAACCGCCGCAGCCGGCGCGGGTGTCGGCGGCCTCATTGGCGGCACGAAGGGCGCGCTGATTGGCGCGGCGATTGGCGGCGGCGGCGCGGCGATCTACGAAGGCACTCGCCGACGCTAACGCGGGAGTATGGCGTAGGGGCCTCGCCGGAGCTTTGGCGAAGGCGGGTCGCCCCTACGAAGCCGGCACGATTCTCAGCACCCGATCGTCGCTCGACGTCGGCGTGCCCCGTCCATCTCGATTATTCGTGCAGAAATACAAATAGCCATCCGGACCAGAAACAACGTCGCGAAGACGGCCGAAGGTGTCTTCGAGCAGTCGCTCCTGGGTAGTGACGCGTCGCGTCGACGTGTCTACAGTCAACCGTAGAAGATGCGTGCCGCGGAGCGTCGCGACGAAGAAGTTGTTGGCAAACAGCGGCAGGCGTTGTCCTCGATAGAACGAAGCCCCCGACGGCGCGATCGACGGGTTGTAGAAGGTCACCGGCGCCTCCATTCCGGACATGGTTGCGGCACCCTCGATACGTGGCCACCCGAAGTTCAGCCCCGCGCGAATCACGTTCACTTCATCGTTGCCGTTGTTACCGTGTTCGGCTTCCCACAGGTCGCCGGTCGTGGGATGCCAGTCGAATCCTTGCGGATTGCGATGCCCGTAGGTGTAGACCGGAGACGAGAAACGATTGTCGTGCGGCACAGTACCGTCACGATTCAGTCGAAGGAGTTTTCCGGCCAGCGAGGCGACGTCCTGGGCATTGTTTGCGTCGGCGGCATCGCCGGCGCTCGCATAGAGCAGGCCATCCGGTCCGAAACGTAGCCGGCCGCCATCGTGAATCTGCGCCGCCGCAATGTTGTCGAGCAGCACGACGCGTTCGCCGAGCCGCGAGTTCACTTCACGATAGCGCACGATACGATTGACGGCGCCGCCCCCCATCGACGCTGAGTAGTAGAGATAGACGAACCGATTCTGCGCAAACTCCGGATCGAGCGCGAGTCCGAGAAGGCCGGCTTCGCCCTGCGCGTAGACGCCGTCGAGCGTCAGCGCCAGTTCGGAGGAGCCCCCCAATGTCACGATGCGCACGCGGCCCGGTCGTTCGGTGATGAACAGTCGGCCATCGGGTGCGAAGTTCATCGACCACGGAATCTCGAGACCAGTGAGTACCGTTTCGACGCGGAACCGCACGCCATCACGTGTGGTGAAGACCTCGCCGGTCTGAGGCGTGGTGGGGTTGTCCTTGGGACAGGCCGTCTGCATCGTCTGCGTGGCGAGCACGACGGCCAGCATTCCTGCGCTTGCGGCATGCCACATGGCTCTAGAACGCGTACTCGACGCCGACCAGCGGCGAGATCTTGTCGCGCAGTCCTGGCGAATTCAGACGAACCAGAAGATTCAGATCGATCAGCAACCGGCCGAAGACATTGACCTTCAATCCCGCAGCGGCGCTGATCTCGTTGAACGACCCCGACGTGAAAGTAATGTTCTGGAATACCGAGTGACCATCGAGCGCATGAAATTCTTCGAGGCGGAGCCGAGGCGAGTCGATGATGTAGCGGCCGATCAGGTCCACGGCCGCGGTGACGCGCGGATGCACTTCGATCACCGCGCCAGCCGAATATGTCGCCAGATCAGGAAGATCCGCGGATTCGCCGCTTCCCGGTTCGCCGCCGAGAATGCTGTCTCCGTTCCATTGATACCCGGCGTTCAGATGCGGCGACAACGCTCCGAAATTTCCCGACCAGGCGACGAACGGGCTGACGCCCGGCGCGCCAGTGCCCAACAGGTTGCGCTCGTCCCCCGTCGGCAGACGAAGATCGACGCCCAGCGCCACGCCTTGATTGGACGCTTTCTTTACTGTCTGTTTCAGGCGAACGGTCACGTCGCCGGGTCCCGACGCGTGGCCGAACGCGGTGAATCGCCGCCGTGCGCCGATATCATCCTCGAGCGAGCGGAAAAAGTGCGTTTCGGGATTCGTCGTGCCGAGGCGCTGAACTGTCGAATCAGACGTCACCACGAGATCGGCAGCGACAACGGGGAGCGCAATGGACACATCGAGCCGGTTGGTGACGCCGTAGCTGATGAAGACTGAAGAGCGACTGACTTCAGCCTCGATCGAGTTGACGGTCGTGACGACGTCTTCGCGGCCGCCGAGCAACTGCGCATCGTCGTGCGTGAAGACGGCTGGGACATTGCTCAGATCCACGCCTTCAATCGAGTCGAATGAGAGCCGCTGATAGGCGAAGCCGATCGAGACACGCCGTGCGCCGATCGTCTCGAAGCGTTCCGAGAGAATCGGTCCGAAACTCGTGGTGGTGCGTTGGAACACGCCGAGACCGGGATCGAATTCGAAGGTGAAGCCTGACGCTGGTGGTGGCAGCGGCAGCGACACGATCTGGCTGGTCAGCGCGGTCCCGAACTGCGAGAACTCACTCTCGAAGCCGCTGTTGAAGTGACTCGAGTGGGTGGCGCCGCTTGGCAACGGTACGTTGCTATTTACGACCAGGCCAGCCGGGCCATAGAGATCCTTGAAAATTCGCCAGAGCTCGGTTACCTGCACAGCCACATTGATTGGCTCCTGCGCGGATGCCGGCACAGCCGTTCCACATAACGCTAGTAATACGCCTACGATCGCGACGCGCATCGTTCCTCCACGGACTAACGGATGTCGGTGATGATCCAGCCGCCCGCTGCCTTGTCCATACGCAACGTCTGACGGCTCGAAGCGGTCTGGCGGCGACCGCCGTTCATGATTGTGTCGCGGCGCTGAATGCGGACCGTGGCGGTACGACCCTCGATCCGAAGGTCTTCCACGACGATGTCCACCTGCTGCGAGTCAACCTGACTGAAGCTCGTACGTAGCCGATTCTCTTCAGCCGCTGATAGTCCTGGCCGCACCGAGCGGAAAAGATCGACGTTCTTCGTCTCGATCGCACGCTCGTAGGTGCGAATGACACCTCGCACCAGTGCATCATCCGATTCGACCGGAGAGGTTGGCGGGATTGTCGATGGCGACGTCGGCGAAGTGGCAGTCGCCCGCGGCGGTGGTTGTGTTGCGGGCGGTTCGGCTGCGGGAGTCGGCTGCGGTTGTGCCACGGGTGGCGGTGTCGGGGCCGGATTTGCCTGCGGAGGCGTCGGCGCCTCCGTCGTCTGCGGCGGTGGTGGCGATGCCGGACTCGCAGATGGTGTTGGCGTCGTAGTCGTGACCGCGGGCGCAGGAGGATTCGACGGCGATCGCTGCGGTATTGGCGGCACACCGGGCTGCGATGTCTGCGGGCGTGGTTCCGTCGTCGGCCGCGCTGGTTGTGGCTGCGGTGTTGGACGTGTATTGGTCGTCGATTCCGGCGGTTTCGCTGTGATTGGCGGCGGCCCGAGTTCTGGCGGCGTGACCGTCGGCGCCGGCAGCGAAGGGCTGGGTTGTACCGGCGGTGCGACCGGCGTTTGCGCCGGAGCCGGGGCGACAGCCACACGCGACGCCGTATCCGACCAGAGATTGAAGCCCGCGTAGGCGAGCGCAATCACCACCACTGCGCCGATGCCTAGCCAGATAGACGCTCGGCTTCGTGCCGGCGCAGCTTCGGTCGCCGATGTGGTCGAGCGCCGCTCGGCAGCCGGAGTGACCTGCGTGCGCGTGGCGGCGGCGAGCGAGCCGGATTCGAGATCGCGCCGGATGCGCTTGAGCTCTGCCTCGAGGTCCGACGCGTGCTGATGGCGAAGCTCACGGTCCTTTTCGAGGGCGGTGACGATCAGCGACTCGAGACGTGGCGGGATCAACGGGTTGATGTGTGTAATCGGGTGCGGCGTGCGGTTCAGAATCGAATCGAAGACGATCGCCTGCGTACTGCCGCCGAACGCTTGAATGCCCGTCGCCATCTCATAGAGCACGACGCCGAGCGAGAAAAGGTCGGTGCGTGTGTCGACCTCCTCACCCCTCGCTTGCTCGGGCGACATGTATGACACCGTCCCCAGCGCTGACCCCGGCATGGTCAGATCGCGATGGGTGCTCGCACTGAGCGCGCGCGTGGCGGCGCCGCTCGAGAGCGGTCCCGACGACTGCGCAAGCTTCGCGAGACCGAAGTCGAGAATCTTCGTGCGGTTCTTGTCGCCGATGAAGATGTTCGATGGCTTGATGTCGCGATGGATGATCCCCTGCGCATGCGCCGCGTCGAGCGCATCGGCCAGCTGGATGGCAATATCGAGCAGGTCTGAGACTTTCAGCGGTCCCCGGTTGATCCGATCGCGAAGGCTCTCGCCCCTGAGCGCCTCCATCACGATGTACGGAGTACCTTCGTCGTCGCCGATGTCGTAGATGGCGCAGATACCGGGGTGACTCAGCGAGCTGGCAGCTCGTGCCTCGACACGGAATCGCTCGAGAGCCTGATGGCTGGCCGCCGACTCAGGCGGAAGGAACTTGAGAGCGACCTGCCGCCCCAGCCGCTCGTCTTCGGCGAGATACACCACTCCCATTCCGCCCGAACCAAGGGCACTGAGCACCCGGTAGTGAGAAACGGCGCGGCCGATCATTCAGCTGCGCTCCGGGGGGACGTACCGTACATGACGTGCAGCGATTGAGAATGGCGCAAGTACTTGACCCCTGTCAAAACTGGGGAATGTCCCTAGTCAGCGAGCCGAAGAGCGTGGCGCTACAGCCGCGCTTCGGCCGCGGCGGCTTCGGCTTCGCCGGCGGCAACGTCCACCTTGCTCAAGACCACGGCGCCGAACACGAAGAATACGATCACGGAAAGAACGGCAGCGCGGCTCGAGCCGAACAGCGCAATTGATCCGGCAAATACCGCCGGTCCGGCAATGCCGGCAAATTTCTCGAACACGGCAAAGAATCCAAAGTACTCCGACGACTTGTGCTTGGGCACCATGCGCGCGAACAGCGAGCGGCTCAGCGCCTGGCTGCCGCCCTGAACGATCCCGACCAGGAATGCCAGTGCGAAGAAGTGCCACGTGGCCGTCATAAAGTAGCCGAGCACGCTGATGCATACATACACCGTCAGCGCAGCGAACAAGGCGGTCTTCGCACCGATACGGCCGGCCACCGCACCGAACGCAAACGAACACGGCACGCCTACGAACTGGACAACCACGAACGCCGCAATTTGCGCGTTCCGATCGATACCGATCTCGATGCCGTAAATCGACGACATCCTGATGATCGTCTGAATCCCGTCGTTGTACAGAAGGAACGCAACGAGCATGAGAAATGCGTTTCGGCTGCGACGCAAATCCTGCAAGGTCGTCCACGCCGCGACGATGCCGCCGTGAATTTGTGAGGCAACACTGTCGCCCAAATCGTCGAGGCGCACGGCTGGTTCCGGCACGCGCCGAAACAGTGGAATCGAAAAGACCAGCCACCAGATACCAACACTGACCAGCGACAGCTTCAATGCTGCGACGACATCGGGCAGACCGAACATCGACGGAAACAGAACCCACGCGAGATTCACGAGCAGCAGCACGCCGCCGCCGATGAAGCCGATGGCGAACCCAGCCGTCGAGACGCGGTCGAGCTCGTCTGGTCCGGCCAGATGCGGCAGTAGAGAGTCGTAGAAGACCAGCGTCGATGCGACGCCAATATTGGCGACGATAAACAGCGCGAGCGCATAGAGCCATTCGCCCCGTCCGATAGTGCCCATCAACAGCGTCGCGACAACCCCAATCACGAGGAACACCGCCAGCATCCTCTTTTTCAGCGGACGGTGATCGGCAATGGCACCAAGGACTGGTGCGATGAGGGCGACGATTGTTACAGCCAGGGTGGTGCCCCAGGCAAAACGTGACGTGGCGACCTCGGCCGGAAGTCCGGCTGCGGCGTATTCGCTGAAGAACGGCGGAAACACCGCCACGATGACCGTGGTCCAGAATGCGGAGTTCGCCCAGTCGTACATCGCCCAGGCGCGGAGCTCAGGCCGGCCCAACCCAAGACGCGCCAGGAGCCTGGTCATAG
>Ga0126304_10000666_pt1 | contig 14723 bp, 15 predicted proteins | sample Plot25_FD_92538 | JGI IMG/M metagenome (GOLD analysis project Ga0126304, IMG submission 92538) | Serpentine soil microbial communities from UC McLaughlin Reserve, CA, USA - Plot25 | ecosystem: Environmental > Terrestrial > Soil > Grasslands | place: USA: UC McLaughlin Reserve, Lake County... | reverse complement strand
TAGAACAGCTAGGATTTAACACCTCGTGAAAGAGCTAGCTCAATGGATCAACTGGCGCTACGAAGAAAGGGACGGCAAGCTCACCAAGGTGCCCCTCTGCCCACACACCGGAAAGCTAGCTAGGGTAGATCAACCGGAGACCTGGGGAAGCTACGAAGAGGCGCTAGAAGCCTCGAAGAAGTATGGTTGTGGTGGCGTTGGGTTCGTCTTCACTGAAGTAGATCCGTACGCCGGTATCGACCTGGACGATATCCGGGACTCGCAGACCGGTGAGATAGAAGAATCCGCCAGAAAGATCATCGAGCAACTGAATTCCTACGCGGAGCTCTCTCCTTCTGGGAGCGGGATCCATGTCCTCGTCAAGGCCGAAGTACCACCCGGCGGACGACGCAAAGGTCAGGTCGAGGTTTACGACTCCGGACGCTTCTTCACGGTAACCGGCACACACCTGCCGTGCACGCCCAAAAGGATCGAAGAGCGTCAGGTAGAAGTCGAAATCCTTCACAAGAAGATCTTTGGCTCTACCAAAGGGGACGCCAACGGCCAAGGCTCGCATGGCCCTGGCAACGACCTCTCGGATGCGGAGGTACTTGCCAAGGCCGGACAAGCATCGAACGGTGAAGCGTTCGAAAAATTATGGGCCGGGGACACCTCTGATTACGCGTCCGGGAGCGAGGCGGACTTGGCGCTCTGCTCGCGCCTCGTGTTCTGGACCAGCGGTGATTCAGACCGGATCGACAAGCTGTTTAGGCAATCGGGACTCTACCGCCCCAAGTGGGATGAGCGCCACTACGGCGACGGTAGAACCTACGGACAAGCCACGATAGAGAAGGCGCTTAAGGGTGCCACGGAATTCTACACAACCATCGATGACGAGTGGGAGGGCCCTGTGCCATTGCCGGAGGGTCTGCCGTCCGCGGCCCCTCTGGAACCCACTATGTTACCTGAACCCTTGCGCGGATGGATCGTGGACGTATCCGAGCGGATGCAGATACCTCCTGATTTCGCTGCAGCAGGAGCCGTGGTGGTTGCGGGGTCGCTGGTCGGACGCAGGGTAGGAATCCATCCGAAACGACATGACGATTGGCTAGTGGTCCCAAACTTGTGGGGTGCTGTAGTGGGAAGACCTTCGCTTATGAAGAGTCCCGCTCTCGCCGAGGTAATGAAACCGCTAGCCCGACTGGTGGCAGAGGCCTACGAAGAGTACCAGGAGGCAAGACTAGCCTACGAGTCAGACGTGATGGTCGCTGAGGCTACGAAGGCAGCTCTGAAGGATGAACTCAAGAAGGCTGCAAGGGAGGCGACCAGGAGCGGGGACCGCTCGAAGCTAACTGAGATCGCGAGCCGCAGCCAGGACGCCGAGGTCCCCGAGGAGCCTCTCTTGAAGCGTTACAAGACCGAGGACGCCACGGTTGAGAAGATCTCCGAGATCCTCCTGGAGAACCCAAGGGGGATACTGGTCCACAGAGATGAGCTCTCTGGCTGGCTAAGGAACCTGGACAAGCAGGGACGTGAAGGGGACCGCTCTTTCTACCTGGAGGCCTGGAACGGCACAGGTACCTTTGATGTAGACCGAATCGGTAGAGGGTCGCTGCACATATCAGCCCTGTGCCTCTCCATCCTGGGCAGCATCCAGCCTGGGCCCCTCTCTTCCTACGTCTACCAGGCCACTCAGGGAGAGAAGAGCGACGATGGTCTGCTGCAGCGCTTTCAGTTGCTAGTGTGGCCCGATCCTCTTCCAACTTGGAGGAACGTGGACCGTTGGCCAGATGTCGAGGCGAAGAACCGGGCCTACGAGGTCTTCAGGCGGCTCGATGCCTTGAACCCGGAGGACTTCGGCGCGAGTGGCGAAGATGAGGAAGGTATGCTCGCCGTGCGATTTACCGATGATGCCCAAGAGATCTTCGACCAGTGGCGGGATGAACTTGAGGTCGGGCTGCGCTCGACAGAGCTTCCCCCGGCCCTGGAGAGCCATCTGGCCAAATACCGTTCACTGATGCCCTCCCTAGCACTCAACTTCCAACTCATCGAGTTCGTGGACGGCATTGGCGAGGGGGGTGCTGTGGGGATCAGGCCTGCGCTTCAAGCCGCAGCTTGGTGTACATATTTGGAGACCCACGCCAGAAGGCTCTACTCCTCCGCCGAGAACCCGGCGATGGAGGGAGCGCGAGCACTGTTGGAGCGTATCCGCAAGGGTGAGGTGAGCGACGGCGACTCTACCCGCTCCGTCTACCGCAGGCACTGGGCCAAGCTTTCCACACCCGAAGAGGTAAACAGCGCATGCGGTGTTCTCGAAGAATTCGGCTGGTTGCGCATAGAGGTGATCAAGACTGGTGGGCGATCTACAAGTAGGCTTCGTCTCCACCGGAGTCTGAGGTAACAGACGTGATTTTTCGGAGTACGCGATCTACTGAGGTGCCAAAAGTGACAGAAGGGTGTCTTAGGGGCTTTTGGCACCTTTGGCACCTCCTCATCCTAGGGTTCTCTGAAAACGGATGACGTGCTCAACACAGGAGGTCTGATTATTTCCTGGTTAGAGGCTCTTAAGAATCTAGGTGCAGAAACCACTCAAGAGAAAGAAATCGACACAGACGCTACGTCTTCTGCTGTACTCTCAGAATCCCTAACCCAGCAGGGTGCCAAAAGTGCTAAAAGTTTCTCTACCCCACTTCTTGAAGTGATGGAGACAGTTCTGAACGGCACGGACGAGGTAGACATACCGGTAGAGGGCGAGGCTCGGATTGCCAGAAGTTGGGTATAAGTGGGTTAGTCCTATGCTTAAGCAGCGACCTGGGTAAGGGGGTGCGTGGTTGATGCCCCGATGGGCGGGTATCAAGCGCAACGAGCGGCGGCGTACTCTTGCCGTGGAGCCACCGCGAGCAGTTTCGTGGGAAAAGTAGCCGCTACCACACCTTAACCTAACCAGCAGTAGGCGAAAAGACGAAGACCATTGATATCACGGAGGACAATGGCGTCCGGAAATTCATCGCCGATTCATCGCTGTCTCTTATCATGGGTGCATTAATGTGGTCTCGGAGCTCCGAGACCACGGGGAAAGGGTTGAGGCAGCGTTCAGGGAAAAGGATAGGAAAACATCATGTTGGCTTCGGAAGAGAGGATACGGCTCCTCTCGCTGGTGGATATCTTCGATTCGCTCTCCACAGAGGAGATAGAGCGGCTCAACGGCCAACTGCCAGACGTCCACCTTAAGCGGGGTGAGATCTTCTACTCTCCAGAAGATCGCAGCGAGAGGCTGTTCGTGCTCTGGAAGGGGCGCGTGCGAGTGTACAAGACGACCGACAGGCGGGAGTTCACTTTAGCCGTGGTAGAGGCCGGTACGCTCTTCGGAGAGATGGCACTCACCGCCCAGCGGTTGCAGGAGGCCTACGCGCAGGCCATGGAAAAGTCGGAGGTCTCCGTCATTCGCCACGAGGACCTGGAGCGTTTGATCCTGGAGAAACCGGAGGTCGGCCTGCAGATAGTGCACCTCTTGAGCGAGCGGCTCAGACGCTACGAGACCCGTTTGGAGGATGTCACCCTCAAGGACATCACCGCCCGCCTGGCGAGCCTGATCCTACTGCTATTGGAGAGTGAGGGGGTAGTCGGCCAAAACTACTTGAAGATACCCACCCACTACACTCACCGACAGCTGGGAACGATGATCGGGGTCAACCGGGAGGCCGTAACCAGGGCCTTCACTGAACTACAAGACAAGGGGCTTGTGGAGCTGAGGCGGCGCCTTATCTACATTGCCGATGCCAAGGCCTTGAGAGAAGCGACCGGAAACAGGGGCAATGAAGAGGAGCAAACCCTTTAAGAGGTGGTTACTCGCTTCCGTTTCAACGGCTCTGTGCACCAAGCCGCAACCCTCCCCTGCGTCGTCACTGCCGGTCACCACCGACCATCTTTGTGGCTTGCCGCAAGTCTTCGTGGGCGCGGCGGAGTTCTTGGGATGCATGTGCTCGACGGTACCGCAAGAGCCGCACCAGATTTGTGTCTCTCCTAAGGAGGACGTTCCTGAGGCAAAGGTCCAGAGACGTAACAATTCCCCGTAAGAGGTCTATCCGATCGTAGGCTTCAGACTGCTTAGCGTGCCACTCGCAGAGTAGCAAGTCCTGGAATTCGGCCTCTCCCTCAAGCCCGCAGTGTCCTCCTTGGAGGGTCTCGCCTACTTCGCAGCGGCAGTACGCGGTAGCGGCTCGGTTTGTGACCTTTCCGTCCGACACGAGGACCACTTCCCATAGTGATTGTGAACGGTATCTAGTTAGTCAATGGGGGCCGATCGCGAGTCTCCAAATCGAGAAGCGGTGCCAACAACCTTTGAGGTGTCAAGAGGAGCGGCTTTGCCGCCGGAGACATCAGCTATTCGGTTAGCGCCAGTTATATCCATTCGCAAATGAAGATTATGTGTGCTTGCGCACTTAGTGCTTCGACGTACATCGTTATAAGTAGTACTTGTATAGCATGACGCGGCAACCGCTTGGGAAGCAGTGGAAAGGAGCTAGATAGGTGCACAGAATGATTGAACAGGCCACCATTCATCTGCCGCATGCTGATAGGGATACCAAACCCACCAGTGTCCGTTTATCATGTGCACCTATCTAGACGTCAATGACCTACTAAGAAGGTATACACACGCTCTTGGTTCAAAAGGGATAATCACTGAAACATGCTTAGAACAAAGGGATAAAGTGTATGGCTCCTAGATACTACCGAATACACGCGCCCGGTTACGTAGTTCGTCCGGAGACTTACGGCCCTGACGCCTTTGAGAACTTCCCCGGCAGGGCATGGACCGATCAACGGGGCGTCGAAGTCGCGTTCGACGATCAGCCTTAGTTCTTTACATTGGGAGTGGAACTTCGAGAAGGGACACAGCATGCACTACCTGTATCTGCCATATTTGACAGGAGCTGACACGATCCAGCTTGCTTTGGAGAGAATGAAGCAGACAAACAGCAGAGCGATCGTCGTTGAGAGTAATTATGTTGATGCACATTGGGTGCTCTATACGAACCGTCAAGTGCTAGAAGCATGGCGTAACAAAGCCACTCGTTGCCAGGACCTTCAGCAGTACCTGGGCGAAGGTATTGCATCGCTTACTTGGGTGACTACGGATGCTTTGGAAACGGATGCTTTGGAAAACACTTTAAATGTACAGCAAATCCTGGAGCATCAGTTAGATCAGTCTCAGAGTGCTCTTGGCATGCTCTTCCCCCCTTCTATCGAAGGGGCTAATTCCATTGCACCTCAACGCACTACGCTGGTAATTACGCGTCATGAGGGCAAAAGTGACGAGCTTCGGTCGCGTCCAAAAGCCTGCATATGTACTGGGACTAACCAGCACCAGGCTGACAGCCCGCCTAAAGTTGAGGGGGCACCGTGTGAGTACGGCGATGGAGGGACTTACGCGTGTTATTAGCGAACCTTTGACTACCTATGGACGCTGCATTAGGAAGCCTGCTAGATCGGCTCCAAGGATTTGTCAGTAAAAATCTCTTTCTGACCGGCTTTCTCCCGATAGCTGCATTTCTCTCCTTGGATATCCTGCTCACTATTGCGTTCTTTCCCTCCTCGCGGAACGTCATTACTGCGCTCTTCGCTCTGGACCTTACGGAGCAGGCCGTGACCTGGGCCATGATCTTTCTACTTGTCTTTGTAGCAGGGTTAGTAATTTCGAGTCTAAACCCCTGGATGAAGCAGTTGCTTGAAGGCTACTATCTGCCTGAGACGCTTCGCAAGCGTCTGGTACGTAATCAACGCAACGAGTTGCATAATCTAAAGCAGCGCAGAAAAACGAGAGTGCCTGAGCTTGTCCAATATGGAAGAGCTTACCAAACTTGGCCGAAGGAGCTCGCAGAGGCACGTAGAAAAGGAGAAATCAAACAAAGGTTCGCTAATAACGAACCAGAGGATACCACCCTGTCTGAGGAGCTGGAAATCTGCAAGAAGCGTGTCTCTGACCTGTACAATCAAAATGAGTATATCCCCTTTTCAGAGATGCAACAGCTATTCAACAAACTTGAGAAAGAGATGCGAGCCAAGCCGGCCAGCAAAATACATAAACTAGACCAACTCCACGTCAATTTTCGTGAGGATTGGCTCGAGTATGCGCTTGAAGAAATTGAAATGTTCGAGACAACGTGGTGGACAGAACGTAGACTGCGCTTTCCACAGAATACGCACAACTTGGGTCCAACTCAGCTCGCCAACGTAGCCGAAGTGCATCGTGAGTATGGATTGCAACGTTACGGCTTGGATGTGGAGTTGTTTTGGCTACGCTTACTAAAGATTGTGAAAGCAGACAAGGAATTTTATCCCATACTAGAGGATGCGAAAACCCAACTTGATTTTTCGGTTGCTATATCGGTACTACTTATGGTGCATACGTTCTTCTGGCCTGCACTTTTCTGGTCTGCGCTATTCCTGCTAGGGGTACCAACCCTCTCTCCTTATCTCCTGATCTTGCTGATCGCGGCAGTTAGTCTGATAGGAGCTTGGGCCTTCTATGGTATTGCCGTGCAGAACTATCGCTCGTTTGGCGAAGCCGTACGCAGCGCAATCGATCTGTACAGATTCGAGCTGTTGAAGGCGCTACACGTTTCGCTGCCGAAAGATTCCAGAGAGGAAAAAGAACTCTGGGAGCAACTGGCCACATGGACGAGTCAGGAAGGTGGAAACCCAATCCTATACGTACATGAAGAAACTCAGAAGACCACAAATGAGGTAGATGCTGGTTAGCACCGGTGTACAGGCAAAAAGAGCTAATTGGAGATTGATCTAAATGGATCATGACACCCCAAAAGGAGCGAACCACAGTGGCGGACGTTTCGACGTCGGAACCGAAGGCATGCTGCCGACTAATATCCGCAATGAGGATTTTTGCAAGGTCTTGCTCGTGGCCCAGAGCGACATGGGTGAGGGTCTCCTCGTAGTCAAAGAAGGGCGCATCCGCTACGCGAACGAGGCATTTTGCCGGATCAGCGGTCGTAGTGTGCCAGAGCTTGTAACCCTGCCGACATTTCTAAAGCTAGCCGCCCCAGATCAAAGGCGCCTGATAGAACACTGGATTCGTCGGCGCCTGCTCGACGAGGCGGTCGAGGACCGCTTTGAGACTGCCATAATCCACGGTAGCGGGCGACGCGTGGACGTGGAAGTCGCCGTCAGGCCGCTACGCAAGAAGAATCGGCTTCCCCAACTCGTCGCCATCGTCCGCGACATTACTGAACGTAAGCGGATCAACGAAAGGCTAAGGAACACCTTAGGTGTGCTTGTTTCCGTCTATGAAGCCGGCCGCGTCTTAAGTTCCACACTAGAGCAGAAGGAGATCGGAGTACGTCTACTCAGGATATTGCCCCGCGTGTGCGATCTTAGCGCGGCGGTGATCGATCTGCGAGATGAAGACGGGCGGTTGTACGTACTAAACGCCCTTGGACCGCAGAGCCTCTGTCGAGCAGCGTCCGCTACAGTAGAGGCTCGAGCCGCCCGCCGCAGAGCGCTGGAAAGCAAGGAACATCAGCTGTTTTGGCTGGAACCACCAAAGGGGGGTGAAACACCTTTGGTAGGATTGAGTCTGCCGCTGATGATCCGAGACCGGGGCATCGGTGTGCTGGAAGTCTACGGGACTGAGAGTCTGGCGAACAAGATGGCGGTCGAGACTCTACACTGCCTGGCTGGTCAGGCGGCGAGTGCGCTGGAGAACGCCCGACTCTACCTGGAGCTGGCCGAGCGTGAGCGCCGGCTCAGGGATGTGGTCGGCAAGCTGATAGGAGCCAAGGAAGAGGAGCGACGCCGCGTCGCTCATGAGGTGCATGACGGCCTGACCCAGATGGCCGTCGCCGCTCACCAGCACCTGCAAGCTTTCGCGAAGCATCACCTCCCCGACTCCGCTCCAGACCAGGCAAAACTAGCGAGCTCCCTTCAGCTAGCCCAACAAATGGTGCGAGAGGCACGAAGCGTCATCGCTGACTTACGACCGACATCACTCGAGGACTTCGGGCTTGGAGTTGCGCTGCGATCGAAGGTCGAGGCGCTTCGGGCCGACGGCTGGGAGATCAGCTATGGCGAAGCCTTGGGACGCGAGCGCCTTCCTGATGAGATCGAGACGGCACTATACAGGGTAGCGCAGGAAGCGCTGGCAAACGTGCGCAAGCACGCTCAGACCTCCCATGTCCACATTATGCTGACGCGGCGCAATGAGGGCGTGTACCTCGAGGTCAGGGACTGGGGGCGGGGGTTCGAACCGAGCGTAGTGCCCAAGGTCAGTTGCCGGGGCGAGCGGATGGGATTCTACGGCATGCGAGAACGCATCACGTTGCTCGGCGGTAATCTCACTATATGCAGTCGACCGGGGACAGGCACCCGTGTGGCGGCCGAGGTTCCGCTACCGACGTCTGAGGGGGTAAACGGTGAGCACGCGAAATGAGATTTTGCCGGCTCGGCTGATCATTGCCGACAACCACGCCATCGTCCGAAAAGGTATTGAAGGCATGTTGCAGGGCGAGCCGGATCTTAAGATCGTCGGTAATTCAGCAGACGGTCAAGAAGTCCTTGAACTCTGCCGGCGCTTGCGCCCGAACCTAGTGATCATGGATGTGTGCATGCCGCGGATGGATGGGCTAGCGGCAACCCGAGCGATCAAAGATGAGATGCCAGCTACCGGCGTCTTGATGTTAAGCACATACGAAAACACGGATTACGTGCTCGAGGCGGTTAGGGTAGGCGCCGCCGGGTACATCCTTAAGGACGCAGGTTGTCGAGAGTTCACAGACGCGGTTCGCAGGGCGTTGCGCGGCGAAAGCCCGCTGGATCAGGAACTCGCTATGCGAGTACTTCGGCGTGTAGCTATGGAGACCAAGCAAGAGAAAGGTTCACTCCGTGCTCCCGACAGCGAATCAAGTCCACTTCCCGAACCGTTGACGTCTAGAGAGCTCGAGGTGGTGCGGCTTATAGCCCAGGGGAAGACGAACCGGCAGATCGCGCAGGAGTTGGTTGTCAGCTTTGCCACGATTAAGGTTCACGTGGAGCATATTATTGGCAAGCTTAAGGTCTCCGACCGCCAACAAGCTGCTCGCCGCGTCAAGAAGGCCGGTCTTCTCACCCCTGAGGAGTAGAGACACCGGCTGATCTCCGGCCCTCGAGAAATACGCCGTCTGGTCCTTGCAAAATAGGCTGCATAGCGTACAGACACCCCCCCAGCTCCGGCTACATGCTTAGAGATATGCAGAAGGATGAAGGGCAAAGACGGTGCGCATAGACTCTCCGTTACCTCGTAAATCGGCTTGAGTACCGCTCGAGGCAAGGTGATTGTCGTTGGAAGAGATCTGGCGATAGGTAGGTCCCTGGAGGTGCTGCTGCAAGCCGCCGGTTACGATACCCGGTTCCAACTGGAGCCCGCACTGGATACGCTTGGTGAATTGCTTGCAGAGTCCAGTCTCTTGCTTATTTTACCTGGCCTGAGTGCCGAGTTTCGTAACGCTCTCACGGAGATTGTGACGTATTCGGCCGCGAGAATCCCGATGCTAGAACTGGTCCCAGCTAATGGAGAGGAAATAGAAGGTATCCAAGGAGCAGACGCCGCGCCCTGGCCCTGCCCCATGGAGGAACTGCAACAAAGGATTCAAGAAGCCCTGCTGGCCCAAAACTGAACCTAGGCGTAAGTTTTCCCAACCTCCCCGGCTTGCGGACGGGGCACGGCGTTTACGTTATTACTCCTTCGCGGTGAGTGGACATACTGCCTTGCGTACTGCCCGCTAATCATCGTGTGCCGTTCTAGCCTCGTGCTCTACAGTCGCACTCCCTGGCGAGCACCCCAGCCGCCAAGGTCACTCTGTTTGCCCGAGGAGTATTGGGGTCTCAAAAGACCTCTGGTCCCCGGAAATAGGCCGGCGTATCTTGCGAAATACGCCACAAGATACGCCGGGCGGCTTATAGCCTGCACCTAGTCTTGCCTCCATACTTTTGCCAAGCGTGCAACACGTTGAAAGGGGAATGTTCAGTGCCGGTCATACCTACTATCTGGAGGTTCGCGTCGAGCAACCTCCAAGCGGCGTGTGAACCATGACCGGTGTCACCACCTCAATCCCGATGCTTATGTAAATAACGTAACTAGCACCGCAGTTCTAAGAGCGACGCCACGCCGCAAAGGAGGCACAGGTGACCACCGAGAATAGTAACGAGGCAGAAACCCCCGAGGCAGGGGAGAACACCGAGAGCAATGAAGCAGAAAGCTCCGAGGCAAGGGAGATCACCGAGAATGATGAAGCGGAACAGGCTCAGGTAGAGGTTCCCCTGAGTGGAGGCCCGGTTTCATTCACGACTACGTCTGGAGAAATGAAGGAGGTCTCAGCCGCTTCCCTCTATGTCGAAGCTGGGCAGGTGAGTTTGAAGCCAGACCTCCCGCTTGAGGAAATCGATAAGATCAGTCTGCAGGGCATAGCGCAACACCTTTATCAAGAGGGGTTACTAAGTGTAGCTGCGCCCCCTGCCCCAGCGCCAGCCATGATTTTTCAGGCGTTAAGGGGAGGATTGCACGGCAACAACATTCACCTTGTGGTTTCGGATGTAAAACTGGGCAAGGACGCCGCACGACTAAGCCCGATGGAGACTACATTTTCGTTGAAAGCTTATCAGAAGGACGTGAATGTGGATCTTAGGCTGAGCAATATCAGACAGAGGCTTGGGACCACAGATAAACCCGAGGGCATGGGACTGGTGCATGTCGACCCCGGTACAGATGATGACTCCAAGGACCATGCACCAGTGCCGGCCGAGATCGATATGGGCAGTGCACTCGAGCTCGGTCCTAGTGAACGGGACCGGGTAAAGGCTGTAAAAGATGAGAATGGCAAAAAGCTCTTTAGCGTCGGAGTCCGAGACCCCGAGCGGCTTGAAAACAGCAACTCTCCGTACGTCAAGGTCATGATTTCCGATGTCGACAAAGAGGCTGAAAGCTTCACGCTCACGGCAGTCTGGGAGGCAAAGAAGATTAAAGACATCACAATCGCACCGCAGACGTTTGAGGACAAGGTCCGGGCGCTGCAATATGCAGTGAGGGCGCTCCCGACGGAAGGTAGGAATACGTACAGGGTCCCGAAAGCCGGAGAGCATGCGTTAGGCGGTGGTACTGAGACGGCACCCGACAAGGTGAGTTGGCCCCCCCAGGGGCCTACGGATTCTGGGGGTCCCCCCACGCTCTGACATAGGAGGAAAGACTTATGCCGGTTACGGTCAGCTATCCGGGTGTCTACATCGAGGAACAGCCCAGCCTCGGCCATACCATTACTCCTGCACCAACCTCCATCGCTGTGTTCGTGGGATACACCCACCCCTTCAAGACCAGTAATTTCGCCACAGCAGTGGAGCTGTTCTCCTTCCAGGACTACGAGCGGCAGTTCGGCGGATTTTTTTTCAACGATAAGCTAGCAGACTCCGTCGCTCCCGCGGTCTATCAGTTCTTCCTCAATGGCGGATCACACGCCTACGTAGTGGGGCTCAAGGCATGGTACCAAGATCCTGGTCCCCCGTCAGCCCGGCAACCGATCGTACCGGCTGTCCTGGTACAAGGCAAAATACGGTTTACGGCGCGCGAGCTGACCGACGCGGCCCATCCAATGACGATCACCATCGATGTAGATCCCGCAAACAATAAGATAGCCGACCTCACGATTGAGTACGGGCACATAGTCGAAACTTACCGCAACGTTACGACAGATCAGGCGGATACGACAAACTACATCGAGAATCGCATCGGCACGCAACAAAACCCGATCTCTTCCTTAGTAATGGTGGCGAAGAATCCTCCATCTGCCGCGAACTACGGCACGTTTACGGCGATCACCCGAGCACCACTGGTGTATGCCACCCTGCCACAACCTACTTGGACGACGTTCGCCGCAGCCGATTTTGCGAACGTGTTTAAGCAGGATAACTCGCTAGACAAGGTGGAGATCTTTAACCTGATGGTTCTTCCGGGAGTGGCGGACAGGGGGATCTGGAGCCAAGCACTGGCCTTCTGCGAGCGGAAGCGAGCCTTCCTCATCCTCGACCCGCCGCCCGAGGCAGCGGCGGACAACACCGACCCCAGGTTTCCAAAGACGATACAGGACGTAATGAACACAAGCGTGCCGAAAAGCACGAACGGCGCCATCTACTTCCCGTATCTGAAAAGCATTCACCCACTAACGGGCGCCGACATAGAGCTGGCCCCTAGCGGTGCTGTGGCCGGAGTATACGGACGGGAGGATACCCTACGGGGCGTCTGGAAGGCACCGGCCGGACTTGAGACGACCATCCCTAGCAGCGCCGGCGTCGTAGACAGGGGACGGATGAACGACTCGCGACAGGGCGTACTCAACACCATTGGTGTCAACTGCCTGCGCGATTTTCGGGGGATCGGAACGGTGGTTTTCGGTGCACGCACGCTGGTGACGGAGAACCCTGCCTTCGAGCAGTGGCGGTACGTTCCGGTGCGGCGGATGGCGCTCTTTATCGAGCAGACGCTCTACAACAACCTAGGATGGGTGGTCTTCGAGCCGAACGACGAACCGCTGTGGGCAGCGATCCGCACCAGCATCAACGATTTCATGCTTTCGCTGTTCGGGCAGGGCGCCTTTCAGGGCGCCACGCCGAGAGAGGCCTTTCGCGTCGTGTGCGATAGCACCACCACCACCCAGACGGACATAAACCGGGGAATCGTAAACATCCTGGTAGCCTTCGCGCCTTTGAAGCCGGCGGAATTCGTTGTCGTCAAGATTGCCCAGCTAGCAGGGCAGACCCAGACGTAGGAGAAAACATGACGAACAAGCTCTTCAAGGTCAACACGGATCGCTTTAGCCCGTACAGCGCGTACGCCTTCCTGGTGTATTTCGCACAGAGCAGCGAGCCGGCCGCGGCCGTCAGCAGGGTGAGCGCGCTCACGCGCACAGCCGATGTGATCGAGTATAGGCAGGGCGGAGATGGGATCATCCGCAAAGGGCTGGGGCGGATGAGGTACGAGCCGGTCACGCTGGAGCGGGGTATCAGCCAGAATGCCGAGTTTATGGAATGGGCGGACGCGGCCCAAGTGTTAGATACCGGGGTGGCTAACACCTCTCTCAAGAACCTGCGGCGGAACATACGAATCGAGCTACTAAACGAGGCGCGGCAGCCCGTCATGAGCTTCACTTTGTACCGCTGCTGGCCGTCGCAGTTTCAGGCGCTGCCCCAGCTGGATGCTGGAACGAACGCGATCGCCATCGAGACCATCAGGCTCGAGAACGAGGGTTGGGAACGAGCGCTCGATCTTCAGGAACCAGAGGACAAGTAAGCTAAATGGTGATCACGCTGCCGGTGAGCAGGCTGGAGGTTGAGGTGCTGCCGCCCCGCGGCACTGACGATGTCTTCTTATTGGAGGCACCGTCGCTGGATGCGAGGCTGGCGCTGGCGCTGCTCAGTCGCTTGGTGTGCCCGACCGATGGCACAGAGGTCCGATGGGGTGCGCTAACTCTAACCGATCTCGACGCGGTGTTGCTGGTGCTGCGGCGAAAGATCATCGGCGACTGGATCCGTACTGACACTCTCTGCCCTACCCAAGGCTGCGGAGCTCGGATCAACGTGTCTTTTCAGATCTCCCACTACCTAGAACACCATCGCCCCCGACCTGCCCGTAACGTTGAGTTGGCCGACGAGGGTTGGTACCACCTGCGGGGCACCCCCGTGTCGTTCCGCCTTCCGCAGGGCGATGACCTGGTGGCGGTAGCCGGAAGCCCGGCGCCGAAGCGCTCACTGGCCCTCCGCTGCATCCGCCCGGCGGAGCTCAAGTGGCCTCTGCTAGGACGCGTGGAACGGGCTATGGAGGCTCTGGCACCCAACCTAGCTGGCGACATGCAGGGCCTCTGTCCCGAATGCGCAGCCGAGGTTGATCTGTACTTCGATCCCCAGTGGTTCGCGTTGCACGAACTGCTCGACCGAGCGGCCTTTATCTACGAAGACGTGCACTTGCTCGCCTACCACTATCACTGGTCGCAGGAGGAGATCCTGGAGTTGCCGAGCCACCGCCGCATGCAGTACACCGATATGATCCGCCGAGAAAGAAGCGTAGCGTAAGGTGGCACGCACATCCTATCTGGGTCAGATCGCGCAGCGCCAGAAGATACAGGGCCGCCGGCTGATGCCGGCACGCCAACCTCGCTGGGGCGAAGCAGGACCGCCGGAGGATATGGTGGAGAAACGGCACACCCCGACGGCCACTTCGCCACCACCGCTGGCGCGGCAGCAGCCGGACCCCGCCACTCCGTCTCTCCAGCAGCGAGTGGAGAGCCCGTTAGCACGCCAAGAGCTGCTAGTTCAGCCGAGCTCCCCTCTCGGCTTGGCTGACCCCCTCGTGGTCGCCCCTGTCGAGGCTGTGGGTACATCTGCGCCGTCCTCCACCGAGCCTGCAGCGGCTGCCGCGGCGGATCGAGGAGTCAAAGAGCATGTCCTTACTGCCAAGCCCGTAGTAGATGTCTTGGAGAATCGAGGATCCATCGAGCACACTCCTATAGAGACCACGGACACATCCACGCCGTCCTCTACCGAGTCTGCCGCCGTTGCCCTAGCTCCTCGCGGAGCCAAGGAGCGGGTTCTTGCTACCGAGCCTGCGGCGGGTGCCTCGATGGAGCAGATACCCAGGGAGCAGAACCTTGTCGAGACCGCAGGGGTACACACCCAGATGGCTTCCGAGGCACGCCCGAGCCTTACCGAGG
>Ga0126304_10000665_pt1 | contig 14750 bp, 10 predicted proteins | sample Plot25_FD_92538 | JGI IMG/M metagenome (GOLD analysis project Ga0126304, IMG submission 92538) | Serpentine soil microbial communities from UC McLaughlin Reserve, CA, USA - Plot25 | ecosystem: Environmental > Terrestrial > Soil > Grasslands | place: USA: UC McLaughlin Reserve, Lake County... | reverse complement strand
CAACATATAGACCCTTTTTTTGATATTGATTTACAAAGATACATAACTAAATTTTGGTCTCATAAGAAAGGGACAAAAATTATTTTTTTATGTTGTTCAGATGAAAGTTCTCTGAAATTTTTATTTAGTACTGCTGATTATATAAAAAGAAAAATGACTGAGATTATAAAAATAGTATTATTTGTAAATCCAGAAATATTAAATTTGACAAAGGATTTGAACTTTGATTTCATTGCATCAGATCTCACCTCATTAATTATATGGTTGGAAGAATTGATTAAACAAAATAGGACAAAATTTTAACCTACGTCTTCAAAATAACGTATCATAAATAATATCATATCTTATATTTACTACAAAGTTTATTTAAAAAATTTAATCCTTGCCTGATTTCGACTTTATAATTTCTATCTACTATAGGTTCCAAACCAATGTAATTATTATATTGTATCTTCCTTAATGTTTTTAATATCGAATTAAAATTAATATGCCCTAATCCTGGCATTTTTCTGTTGCTATCTGCAAAATGAATATGTTTTAAAAAATTTTTTGATTTTATGATACTATCAGAAAAATCCATTTCCTCAATATTCATATGATAAGTATCCAATAAGATTGAAAAATAGTCATTATTAACATTAGATGTAACAAATATTGCATCGGCAGTATTACAACAAAAGGGAGTAGAATACCTATTTAATGGTTCTAATAAAAGATATACTCCAAAATCCTTTGAAAAACGAGTAAGTTCTGATAATATATTTACTGATCTTTTGAGTAATTTCTTTTTTTCTTTATTAGGAATCATTTCATGGTTCCAATCTTTTTTCAGATCATAATCTGATAATAGGCAAATATTAAAAATTGAACCCCCAAAAAAATTACAAATTTTTATACATTCTTTAACATAATTTTTTGAATAAGATAGAATATTTGGATCGGAGGTAAGGAGAATCGGGCTTATCATTCCTTTTGAGTTTGTCCATTTACCAGTTACACCAAGAACAGAAACGCTAAAAGTATTGAAAAGTTCAAAAATTTTTTTTGAATTAAAATTTGAAGGATCACCAGAAAATTCAATATTGTTTATACCTAATTTTACTAAACCTTTAATTGTATTTTCTAATGATTCTATTTTTGTAAATGAATCAATAGTTATTGAAAATTTAACCAATTAAATCACTATATAACTATAGTTATAGTATATTCATGAGATATTTTCCTATTTGAACAACGTCTAATGAATTCGACTCATCTTTTGGCAGGTTTGAGCGAATATTTGATAGATACAGCGAAAAGCCTTCTTGTGTTATCTTATTAACTGGTCTTCCATGTGATCCCTTTAGTAAGCCTGTATCAAAAGGAATGGACCTTTTTTTAGGATCTATAAATAATTCCAACGGGTCATAGCCGGGTTTCCTGTGGATATCTACCGTCCTAGTAAAAGAAGGTGCCATATTTTCATCATACCACCAGTAATAACTAAACCATTTATCATGATTAGCTACAACTATAATATCGCCTGCTCGTTCATGATCAATATTAAAAGATTTCTTTTCCACTCCGGTTATTATAATATCTATGTCTGAAATATTTCTTAAAATATTTACAATTCTTTCTTTATCTTGTGGAGATTTGAGATAAATATTTGCTATTTGATGATCTACTACCGCAAATGCTTTACTAAATTCGAAATCTACATATTCTTTCTCTCCAATTTTTCTCACATTTAAAAGGCCATTATTTCTTAAGATAATATTTATAGGGATTGCACCGTTAACATCATTAAAAGAATATTCTGAAAAAATAATAAATTGTGTATTTTCATAAATTTTACTCTTTTTTGTTGAATCTATTATTTTTTCTACAATACTGTCTGCCAAAACTAGATCATCAGAAACTTGATTACTCTCTTTTCCAAAACGCTGAGCAGAGTAATCGATATGTGGAATATATGTAAACATAAAATTAGGTTTACTTTTTTCTATGGTATATTGAGCTGCTTTTGTAATCCATTCACTTGATAAGCTAGAAGCTAATGGTCCCCAATATGAAGAAAGATCAAATTCTCCAATTTGTTCTACTATTTTTTCATAATAACCTACTGGTTTAGAATAACACCACATTTTCATTTCATTTTCTAAATGAATAGGCTTTGGAGTTATAATGATATCCGAATTTGAATATAAAGTATTTTGCCAAAAGAGAACAGCTGTTTTTAAATTAATATTCTTATTTTTTATGATATCCCAAATTCGCGGTACTTTTACTAAACTATTATATTGTTCCCAAAATGATACATTATAAGTCTCTCGATCCATAAAGCCATTAGAAATTATACCATGTCTATTGGGATATTCTCCCGACAAAAAGCTTGTTTGTACTGTAGATGTGACTGCTGGGAAAACAGGCTTCATTTTAGAAGATTCACCTTTTTCAGCTAATGCAGAAATAGTGGGTAGTAACCTCGAATTAAGATGTTTTTCTTCTAAACCAACAATATCAATAACAATAACATGTTGAATCATACACAATTTTAAACAATGAGTAATTTAAATAATATGTTAAGCATAGTTCAAAAGCTCAAAAGGTTTAGTGTCTTTAAATAGTATAAAATCTACTCAACTCATATAAACCCTTCTTGATAAAAAAATAACAGGAGTTATTAATACTAATACTAAAATAAGGCTATAATAAACTCCTAAAATATCGGTTATAAAAATACTATCTAGAATAACTATCACAGTTATAAACTGAGATACAGAGTTGATAGTAGTGGTAATTTTTTTAAACAACCTTATGTGAGAATAAATTATAATACAAGAAAATATTATTAATGGAATTAAGGAGTCATAATTAAATGTACCAAGAATTATAAAGATACCTATCGAAAATATGAGAATATAGATAATTATGAATGGAAGGATAGTCCAAAGATTGAAGAAAAAGTCTTTAGTTTCATTCTTACTTAAAATAGTAATGGCACTTACGTATAAAAATTCTGATAATAATGGAATAAAAAAACGATTATCAAATATACCTCCATCTATGAGAAATATGGATTGACTAGCTCCTAAAAGGACATTTAAGCTTCTTATAATTCCCATGATAATAGATCCATAGATTGTATTTTTTAAAAATCTGTTATATGAGAAAATTAAAGTGACCATAGTTAGGGTAATTATAAATGTATACCATCCTATAATAACTGAAATAGTTAGAGAGTATAAAAAAGATATAACCATTATAATTAAAGCATTTTTTTTTGATATTTTATTAGATGGTAAAGGACGCCAAGGTCTTTCCTTTTTATCTATTTTTATATCAAAATAATCATTTAATACCATCCCACCAATATATAAAAAAGCAGATATTGAAATTAATTTAAACATATCAAAATAATTAAAATGGTCTATGCTAGTGAAGAAAATATAACCCAAAAGAATGTTAGAAATAGTAGTAAAAACATTGGGTATACGTACTAATCTAAAATAATTTATTATATTAGATGACATATGTTTAATTAATTCCCATTAATTGCAACAATAATAAGATAACACGTCATGGTGTAAAAAACCTTATACAATTTAACAATAAAATCCTATTTATTAAATAAATCTTGTGATCTCATATTAAAATTATACGAAATGAAGCAATTAGAAACTAGTTAGATGATCTTCTCCTGTTTCGCAATGGATATTTACAGCACGGGCACCTATTTCCCTCATATTTTATATAAATAGCACATTCTGTACATCGTTTAAAATTTTGAGCATATAAAGAGTATTTTCCCCCTTTTTTGCTACCCAATCTACTACAATATCCTTTACAACTCAAATATACTAAAGATAATGGAGATTGAATTAATTATTTTTTATGTTTACATTGCAATCGTTTGTATTATATATTGTTTAAATTATTATTTAATTTTTTTAGCTTTAGGTAATGCAAATAACGATTAATGAAAGAGAATTTTGTGAACAGGAACGACAAGAGGGGGTCTTATTTTCCTATATTGTTATATTAATAAAAAGATATAGAATTTCATATAACACTATTTTGAGATCTATATAAAATTAATGAAGAAATTTCTAAATTAGCATAGGTAAAGTCTATAGCTCATCATCTTATATCTATACTTCAAAATATTTAAGCATGTTAAGATAAGTTATACTATGAAAATTCAAGCGTATGCCGCTCATCAAAGAGCCGGAAAACTTGAACCATTTGAATATGATCTAGGTCCTTTAAAATCTGACGAAATAGAAGTTGATGTTGAATATTGTAGTATATGTCACAGTGATTTGCATATGCTTGATAATGAATGGGGTATAACACAATATCCGTTGGTTCCAGGACACGAAATTATTGGAAGAGTATCTGCAATAGGGAATATGGTAGAACATTTACAAATTGGGCAATATGTAGGAGTAGGCTGGCGTGCTCGCTCATGCTTAATTTGTGACCAATGTACACGTGGGCATCACAACCTCTGTTTAAAAGCTGAGGATGTAATTGTTGGTAGATATGGCGGTTTTGCTAATAAAGTACGATGTCAAGCTGTATGGGCTTTTCCATTATCTGCAAATATAGATATTAAAACTGCAGGTCCCTTATTTTGTGGAGGAATAACAGTGTTCAATCCAATTGTTCAAAATAATATAAAACCACCAAATCATGTAGCGGTAGTTGGGATCGGTGGTTTGGGACACTTGGCGATTAAATTTCTCAAGGCTTGGGGTTGTGAGATTACAGCGTTTTCATCCAATCCAGAAAAAGAGAATGAGGTAAGACAGTTTGGAGCTCACTATTTCTTGAATTCAAAGGATCCTAATTCTTTAAAATCCTCAGTAAATAAATTCGATATGGTATTAGTTACTACAAATGTTGAACTTGATTGGAATTCATATCTTAATACTCTTCGCCCAGGTGGTAAATTACACATTGTAGGAGCAATACCATCAGTGAAGGTAGATGTATTTCCATTAATTTCTGGTGAAAAGTCGATAGGTGGCTCACCCATAGGTAGTCCAGCAACAATTACCATAATGCTAGATTTTTGCAGTCGTCATGGCATTACACCTGTTACAGAAGAATTTCCACTATCACGAGTTAATGAAGCGTTAGCACATTTAAAGGCCGGGAAAGCCCGTTATCGTATTGTATTACGAAATGATATAAAATAGACTCAATGGAGGAGGTGGGATTCGAACCCACGAACCCCTGAGGGACGGGATTTATCATTAATATTTATTGGTATCTTGAGTCCTGCGCGTTTGACCAGGCTTCGCGACTCCTCCACTCAAACTAATAATATACTGAGATATTAGAATTATCATATTTAATTATATAATATATAAATTATTATTTATCGTACAATTATCTTAAGATAAATTTAAGAACCAATATATCATACTAAATCCAACGAGTTATTTCTAGATAGTATTATCAATATTCATCTTCTTATTCTTCTTTTGAAGAGATATCATTTAAGAAATAATAATCTCTTTGATTTTTTACATTAAGTATATTTGTGAAATTAATTTTAGTTTAATAAATGGATAGCTGAAATAACTAATACTTCATAAGAGGACTTAATTTCCTCACTTTGGGCAATAATTTTATAGCAGCAGTTTATTCCTTTCTAAAATTAAAATACAGTTAAAATCATTGTAATTAATTTCTCTTAAAAGAGTAAATTAAAGTATAATCTATCACTTTCACAGTTTGAACTATTAAGAAGTATCAAGCCTACAAATTCATCAATAAAATAAATCTTTTAATTAACAAACTTATTTGTGTATAGATACAAATTGTTCTATTTTAATTTAATTAAATTTCCAATAATTTAATAAACATATCGATACTCGTAATAATATTGTCACTATCCTACAATGAAAATAATAAAAAATCTATACTACGAGAAGACTTTGCTAAAGAGGTAAAAAATGGATTAGGAAGAAAAAAGAAAAAATTAAATCCAAAATTTTTTTATGACAAAAGAGGTTCAGAGCTTTTCGAGCAAATTTGTGTACAACCTGAATACTATTTAACTATAACGGAATATAAAATTATAATAGAAAATATTAATTCGTTATTAAAATATTATGAGAACAAAGATATTTGTATTATAGAATTAGGAAGTGGAAGTTCAAAGAAGACAAAAGTTTTATTAAATTACTTTTTAAAAAAACAAGAGGGAAATCTCCATTACTTTCCCATTGACATTTCTCAAGAAATGTTATATAAAAGCTCTTTAAAATTGCAAAGTGATTTACCACAAATTATCAATCATCCGATAGCATCTGATTATTTTGAAGGAATAGCAACAGTAACAAAATTTATTGATTCTCAGCATAATATCCCCAATAAGAAATTAATGCTATTCTTAGGATCAAGTTTAGGAAATTTTGAACCAAAAGGAGCAATAACATATTTGAGCAAGCTAAGAGAAAATATCAAGAAAGAAGATTCATTATTAATTGGGTTCGATTTACAAAAGAAAAAAAATATTCTCGAGGCTGCATACAATGATGTAGAAGGAATTACTGCAAAATTTAATTTAAATATTTTAGAGAGGATAAATAAAGAATTAAATGGAGAATTTGATTTAGAGAATTTTGAACATTTAGCATATTATAATCAAGTCAAAAATAGAATTGAAATGCATTTACTTTCAAAAGTGAAACAAAAAGTTAAAGTTAATAAACTAAATCAACTTTTTGATTTCGAAAAAGGGGAAACCATCCTTACAGAAAATTCTTACAAATACACATTAAAATCAATAGAACAATTAGCTAATAAAAGTAATTTAAGAGTAGAAAGAAATTTTTTGGACAAAAATGAATGGTTTACTCTAGCATTATTAACCCCATTTTAAAACAATACTATACTACTTTGCACATCGAAATCCTGAAAATTGTATTCGTTCATGAGGCTTGAAGTAGTTTCTATAACTGTTTCTTATCTGTCGTCTAGGTGTAGCAAACGACCCTCCTCGTAATACTTTTTGATTTATTGCCCACTTATCGGTATATTCAGAGAATCTAGACTTAAAACCAGGATATAATGAATATTCAGAACTAGTCCATTCCCAAACATCACCCATCATTTGATAGCAGCCATAAAAACTCTTTCCTTTTTCATATGAACCACACAAAGAAGGTCTCCAAAGAAAAGATTCTAACAAGTTAGCATGTTCTGAAGTGGGTGGTAGAATTTCATTGCCCCAGGGATATCTTGTTTTTCTTTTTAAATCTTCATTCCAACTAGCGGCTTTTTCCCATTCTGCTTCTGTAGGTAATCTTTTCTTTGCCCATTTTGCATATGCATCAGCTTCATAATAGCTAACGTTAATTACTGGTTCATCTGGATTAATAGCGGACGTTCCAAAGAAATCTTTTTTCATCCAAACATCATCTTTTTTAAACCAATAGAGAGGCGAATTCCATTTAAATTCTTGAACCATATCCCAACCATCTGAAAGCCAGTATTCATATCTTTCGTACCCCTCTTCTTCTATAAATTTTATAAAATCAGCGTTAGATACAGGAGTTGAGTCAATTTGATAAGGATAAAGATATACCTTATGTTCTGGTAGTTCATTATCATATGAGAAACCATCTCCATAAAATCCTATGTCAAAAATTCCTCCAGGTATTTTTACCATCTCTTTAGTATGTCTTTTATTTTGGGCTTTTTTATCAAAATTATCATTTATTTTAAAAGGACGATAATTATCATCAGAATCAGGAAATCTTTCGAAATAATTTTGAAAATCATATATCATTAGTTCTTGATGTTGCATTTCATGTTGATTTGCAAGCTGTAAATCATATTGAATTTCTTTAGTTAAAGAATTAAATACTTCAATTTTTTCAAGAAATAACAAGACTTTTTTATCTAAATATTTTCTGTACTGAAGGCTCTCTGAAACAGTAGGTCTTGGAAATTTACCTCTGTCATTTTTAGGCAGAATTTTTTCAAACTTTTGATAGTAGGAATTTAAATAATCTAGGTTAATTTTTTCTAAGTTTAATTCCCCGCCATACTTTAGTAGTATTTTGTGAAAAAACCATGTTACATGTGCTATGTGCCAATTTGGAGGACTCCCAAAAGGATCCGATTGAATAACTGCATCTTCAATACTAAGTGTTTTAAAAAGATCATCGGTTAGCTTTCTGACTTCGGTAAATTCTGAGATGAGATCTTCTACTACTTTATTTATTACCTTAGTCATAGGCTTTATAATACTATGGGATGCAATAAATATTACTTTTCTTTACGGATGATTATTAATTTACATAATAGATATAATAGCAAGTTGATGTTTGTTATTTAGGTGTGTAGTTCGAACGAGTAAATTTTTTTCTTCTAATAGTGAAAATATGATCAAGAGTTTAGTTAAAAATTCTTTTAAGAGTATAGATGAAGGATTATACAATATAACCAATATTGATTATTCTCATGAAGCTCTCAATTTAAAGAAAAATATTTTAGATATAAAGGCAAAAAACAAAATACCACTTATCACTGAAATAAAGTTTTCTTCACCTTCAAAAGGAATAATTATGAATAGAGAGAATGCAGACTTGTTAAGCATATCAAGAGAAATGATAAAAGGAGGTGCTGCTGGTCTTTCAGTGTTAACTCAGAAATATTTGTTTAATGGATCGTTAACCAACTTTATCATGATTAGACAGGATACATCCATTCCAATGTTAATGAAAGATATTATTGTAAGCGAAATACAATTAGATTGCGCTAAAAAAATTGGAGCAGATTATATTTTATTAATTATGAGTATTTTTGATAAAAATTTGGCAGAAGGTGATTTAGATAGATTTGTTCAATACGCACACAAAAAAGGCTTAAATGTTTTATTTGAAGTTCACCATGAACAGGAATTTAACGACATTCTAAAATTTAATTTGGGAAAAGAAGATTTAATAGGAATTAATAATCGTAATCTAGATAATTTAAAAATTGATTTACAAATAACAGAAAAACTATTAAAGAAATTTAATAAGGCAAAAAATGTGATTATTAGTGAAAGTGGAATAAATAATTCAAAGCAAATAAAGCAACTGAAAAATGCCGGAGCTGACGCATTCTTAATTGGAACGAGCATCATGGAAAAGAACGAACAACAACAAATTACTACAAAGATAAAAGAATTAATTAACCCTATTTAATAATAAAATAATTAAATAGTATTTTTATTATGATATATATTTCCTCAATTGAGATTATACCATTTAATATTTACTTGTTTGTTGGAAACATATATTTTCAGATTCCAGTTAGTATATTTTTACTTTGGAGAAAAGAAAGAATAAGAGTAGTATGATTATCTATCTAACTAATATAAATATAATAATTAAAATAGATTGAATTATATTTATATAATTTTACAAAATTCATTAGTCTCTAGTAATATAGCTCTAATAATAATTAAATAAGTTTAGCAAACAAATAACAATACTAAACATTGTATATTGTATTGATAATGATAATCCATAACTTTTTATTTATATTCCTATAATGAAGAATATTATTTTTCGACTGTATCAAGGAAAAAAATATGTTTATTCACTTTTTTAGAGTAATATTATATTGGATTAAAGAATGTTAAAAATTGGATAAACTTCTTTGTTATTATTTTGTACTGGTGGGCTATGACAATTAAATTCTTTCCAACTATTAAATATTGAATATAGATTTGAATTTGCTATCAGAAAGCAGACAGAAGGTTTGATTCACCATAGCATTCTATTCTCATTGATTGGCTCATTGGAAGGCTATGGTTTTTCCTATCAATAATAATAATAATAATAATTAATTTATTTTATGCTTAAATATTTGTCATCATAAACCTTAATACAGTTCAAAGCATTATAAGGCTTGATTCACCATCACTGTAATATAATTACAAGTCAAAAAATTAACATATTGAAGAAAAAGCTTTATGAATACAACAAATAAACGTTACAATTATTATGCTTGTTTTGTTTTTTATCAAGTAGATAAATGAAGAAATATAACTTTCCGTTTAATGGTAAATTCGGTAATTTTGGAGGAAAATATATCCCTGAAACATTAGTTCCAGCTATAGAAGAATTAGAAGAATCATATAAAAAATTTACCAATGATTCAAATTTTAAAAAAGAATTAAAGGACTATTTAGAAAATTATGCGGGTAGACCGACTCCCATTTATTTGGCCAAGAATCTTACAGACTATGTAGGCGGAGCTAAAATTTATTTAAAAAGGGAAGATCTACTTCATGGAGGAGCTCACAAAACTAACAATACATTAGGACAGTGTTTGTTAGCAAAAAAAATGGGTAAAAAAAGAATCATAGCTGAGACGGGTGCCGGTCAGCATGGAGTTGGTACCGCTCTTGCCTCAGCAGTTCTTGGCCTTGAATGCGAGATCTATATGGGCTTAAAAGATACAGAAAGACAAAAACTCAATGTATTTAGAATGAAATTATTAGGAGCTAAAGTGCATTCAGTAAAATCTGGAACACAGACACTTAAAGATGCAATTAACGAGGCTTTAAGAGATTGGATAACAAATGTAGAAAATACATATTATGTAATTGGATCTGTAGTAGGCCCACACCCTTATCCTATGATTGTTAGGGATTTTCAAAGTATAATTGGTAAAGAAATAAAAAAACAAATAAGAAAAATTAACGGTACTTTACCAAATGCCATTGTTGCATGTGTTGGAGGTGGGAGTAATGCAATTGGTTCATTTTATCCATTTATAGGTGACCAAGAAGTGTCCCTTTATGGTATTGAAGCCGAAGGAAGTGGAATTAAGACAGGAAAGCATTCGGCAACATTGGCAGCAGGTTCAACTGGAATTCTACATGGAATGCAGACCTATCTTTTACAAGATAAAATGGGTCAAATAAGTACTACTCATAGTATAAGTGCGGGATTAGACTATCCTGGGGTTGGTCCTGAACATTCATACTTAAAGGAAATTAAAAGAGTCAATTATAAATCATGTACAGATGATGATGCAATCAAGGCTTTTGTGATTCTTTCAGAAAAAGAAGGGATAATTCCCGCCTTAGAATCTGCTCATGCAATAAGCTATGGAATGAAATTAGCTAAAAAAATGAAAAAATCAGAAACTATAGTCATTACATTATCAGGTAGGGGTGACAAGGATGTAGAGGTAGTACAAAATTACATTAATGGAATTAGAGACTAAATATGTATAAGAATAATAGCGTATCTAAAAAGAAGAATAGAATAGACAATAAATTTAATGAATTAAAGACTAAGAATGAGAAAGCACTTATTTGTTATGTAGTGGCTGGTTATCCTGATATAATGACATCTGAGCATATCATAACTTCATTAATCAATGGAGGAGCTGATATTATAGAAATTGGAATACCATTTTCTGATCCTATTGCAGATGGCTCAACAATTCAATATGCAATTCAAAATTCACTGATATCTGGCACTACTCCAGATATGTGTTTAGAATTAGCTTCAAGAATAAGAAAGACTTTTCCAAATATTCCTTTAATAATTATGACATATTCAAACATATTATACAGAAAAGGATACATTCAATTTGCACAAAAAGCTAAAGAAAGTGGCATTGATGGTTTTATAATTCCAGACATACCAATAGAAGAATCTAAAGAATATCTAAATTCAATGCAAAATATGGGAATGTCTACAATTTTTTTAGTATCACCCAATACTGCAGAAAAAAGATTGAAAATGATTAGCAGAATATGTACAGGTTTTTTGTATGCTATATCAGTTTATGGTACCACAGGAGAAAGAGAAGGATTTGATGAATATACCATCGAATCAATAAAAAGGGTAAAGAATATCACTGCAGATAAGCTTCCTCTAGCTGTAGGGTTTGGAATAAGTAATCCCCAACACGTAAAATATATGATTGATGCTGGAGCAGATGCTGTAATTATAGGAAGTGCAATTATTAAAAAAATTATTAAAGAAATAGAAAATAAAGAGAGACTGTTAAATACATTAAATAGATTTATGTATGAACTGAAAAATAGTTGTAGATGATGATGATGATGATGACGATAATATATTGCATCCACTTATTCTAATACTAAACCTGAATTATCAGAAGCAAATAACATATTGTTTACTGTGACTTGATAATTTTTTGCATTTCTATGAACTATTACCTCAAGATTGTCTAACTTTTCTGATTCAAGAGAGCCTTCTATCCTTTTTATGACAAAATGAAGTGATTCATGAGATATTAGTAATTCTATATAAGGCTCAATGTAATAAAAATCAGAATGATTGGTACGAGCACTTAATTTTGATTGAATAATTATCATAGTATCATGATTATCATATGTAAAATAGCTAGGAGAATCGTCTATAGAACATGCTAATACAAAATCACAAACACACATTAAATTATCATATTATTATTCTAATGGATTATTTTATACATCTATCGCTTTGAACTCTAAACATGACAAATCTCTTTTCTAAGAAATTAATACAATACAAATAAATAAATTCACAACGTAAAATATTCTGCTTCTGGATGATGAATAAAAATGGCAGCAGTTGACTGATCAGGAACTATTTGTCCAGCGTCTGTTAATGTCATATCGGATTTAGCAGGATCTAAAAGTTCCCATACTAATTTATGTTGAGTAATATCAGGGCAACTTGGATATCCCCAGCTATATCGTAAGCCTCTTTTTGAGTCAATCTTTAATTCCTTACGAATTAAAGAGTTTATCCAGTCAGCTAATGCTTCGGCAGTTTCAACAGCTAGTCCATGAAGATAGTACGCATCAGTATATTGGTTATCTTCATTCCATTTTTCAATTGTATTAGACGCTTTCTTACCAACTGTAACGGATTGAAATGCAACTATATCATTTTCTCCAAAATAATCAGTCAAACACAAATGCTTTCCTTTTGTAGAACGAGGGAAATCAAAAATAACTTCCTTGCCTTGAGAAGAATCTACAACTAGCTTATTATTCCGATTGTGACAATGAAAATATCCATAAACTATCCTTGGTGAAAAAAGATTTTCATCAATAACTCTTTTTTTCCATTCGATCAGTAATTTTTCTGCTTCTTCTGTTAACCCTGATGCAGCCTTTCCTCTAAAACTCCATGATAATGTAAAAAGTGATTTTTTATTTAAAAAATTCCATACTTCTTCTAAATTTATATTTTCAAGACCTAATCGAATTGGAAGACCGGTATGGGGTGGAATGGGTGGAGGAACAGCTTTGATACCACTATGTTTGGAAACCTCTGATACATTTGTTGAGGCTGGTTTGAACTCTTTCCATAGCTCTACTTTTTCTTTCCATTTGGTAATATAGTGATTCCTTTTGTCTGACGTTAAATTATTCATTACATTCAGACCATCAAAAGCAGTTTTACAATAGAAAACACCTTGTTCATAAATTCCTCCGCCGTCCTTTGCTATTCTATTTATATAGTTAGTATTAATAGCAGCACCTCCACAAAGTACTGGTATTTGTAGATTATGTTCCTTTGCATAATCAACAAATATCTGCATCTGTTTGGAGGTAGAAACAAGTAAGGCTGACAATCCCACTGCATCAGCATTTACTTCACTAATTTTATTAACTATTGTTTGTAATGGTACTTGTTTACCTAAATCGTAAACAGAATATCCATTATTCACTAGAATTGTTTTAACTAGATTTTTTCCTATATCATGGACATCACCGTATACAGTACATAATACAATTTTCCCTTTTGAAACATCTTTCTTTTTAATAAGATATTTTTCTAATTCAGCTACAGCAGCTTTCATACATTCTGCCGATTTAAGAACAAAAGGAAGAATTATTTCTCCCGCACCAAATTTATCACCGACTTCCTTCATTGCAGGAAGTAAAGTTTCATTTAAAGTCTTTACTGCTGCTGTATGTAATTCTTCCTTAGATAAATGAGCGATAACATCATGATTTGATAACAGGGATGATGATGACGAGGAAGAAGAGGAAGAGGAGGATGGTGATGTTGTTGCTTCTGTTAGGGATATTTCAGCTTTTGTGTCCTTATCTTTAACATTATCCAAAATTGCACCTACAACATCATCTTCTATTCCTTCACGTAGTCTATTTACTATTCTATAGTAACATTTTTTATCAAATTTCCAATTTGGATCAATATCAAGTTTTGAATTTCCATCAGATTGTTTTTTTGTTGGATCAATATTTGTTTTATTTTCATAATAGGAAATTAAATCTGATAAAGCTGTATTTCTAAGGTTAAAGATTAAATTTTCTGCAAGTCTTCTTTCTTCTTGGTTAATATCTGAATAGGCAACTATATCCTTTGGATTAATAATTACAGAATCCAAACCAGATTTTATTGCATGATATAAAAATACAGAATTGATTATTTTCCTTGCATGTGTAGGTAGACCAAAGCTAACATTACTTAATCCCAAAGTAGTAAAACAACCAGGCAGGTTTTCCTTTACTAGTTTAATTCCCTCTAAAGTATTTTTTGCAGAATCTAGAAACTCCTCTTGACCCGTAGCCAAAGTAAAGGTTAGAACATCAAATATAAATTGCCAAGGTTTTAGTCCATATTTTTTGCCTGTCTCAAATAAGAGACATGCAGTTTCCAATTTTTCTTGTGGAGTTTTAGCCATTCCATTAGGCCCAATACACATCGCAATAGCAGGAACTCCATATTTTATCATAAGAGGAGCTAAGGAAT
>Ga0126304_10000664_pt1 | contig 14756 bp, 17 predicted proteins | sample Plot25_FD_92538 | JGI IMG/M metagenome (GOLD analysis project Ga0126304, IMG submission 92538) | Serpentine soil microbial communities from UC McLaughlin Reserve, CA, USA - Plot25 | ecosystem: Environmental > Terrestrial > Soil > Grasslands | place: USA: UC McLaughlin Reserve, Lake County... | reverse complement strand
GGGATTGCGGTCGCAGCCGCTGGGCTCACGACGCTTGCCGCCGGGCTGGGCGCCACGTCGGCGAGCACCGGCCCAGAGGCGAAGCCGAAGAAACCGAAGGTGAAGGTGATCCGCGGGCCGCGCGGGAGGCGAGGCCCTCGCGGGTTCGCGGGGCTGCCGGGTTTGTCGGGGCCGCAGGGCCGGCCCGGTCCTGCCGGAGCGCAGGGCGCAGCCGGCGCCCAGGGGCCGGCCGGGCCGCCGGGGCCGCCTGGCCCGTCGGCGATCCGAATCGGCTTCGACGTCCCGGCCGGGACCGCAGAGACGGAGCTCGTCAGTGCGGGCGGCCTCGTGCTCAGAGGCGCATGTAGCGCCGGCGGCGACCTCTCCCTCGAGGCGAGCACGACCGCGAACAACGCACGGGCGCGGGCGCTGGTCGTCGCCAACGCGACTCCCTCGGACACGGTCGCCTACGACGAGGACGACGACCTCGACACGATCGATGGCTTCGACTTCGTCGGGGCCGCGGACGACGACGCAATCGCGACGCTCGTCTACCGCTCAGCGGCGGGCGGCGTGGTCACAGCGAACCTGATGCTCGAGCAGTACTCGGTCGGCGGCGCAGCGCGCTGCCTGGTGGCGGGCTCGGCGGTCGTGGCCGGCTAGGCGCTACGGAGTGGAGGGGAGGTCGATGCGCCGCCCGTCGGCCTCCACCTCCGGCCTGGAGAAGATGCAGTCGACGTGGATCGCCGCGTCGTTGTCGCCGCCGTAGGCGCCCGTGTTCTTCCCGATCGCGACATGCGCGGTGTTCGCTGCCTTCTCGTCGAGCATCACGTGGCCGCGCGGCTTCACCGTCGGGTTCAGGCCGATGCCTAGCTCAGCGATGACGTCGGCGCCCTCACCGGCGTCCGAGACGAGCTTGCGGAGCAGCTGCGCCGCCCGTCCACCCGAGATCTTGACGACACGCCCAGCTTCGAAGCGCAGCGTGACGGGCTCGTCGACCAGTCCGTCGACCGTGTACGGGACGGTGAGATCGGCGACGAGCACGCCGTCGGCGCCGTGCCTCAGCGGTGCGACGAAGACTTCGCCGCCCGGATAGTTCGCGAACCCGCGGTCCTCGAGGCCGAGCGCGTCCGTCAGCCAGCTGCGCCCTTCGATGTCGAGTGTCAGGTCGGTGCCTGCGCGCCCGCGAATGCGAATCCGCTTCGACCCCTCGAGGTCGGCCAGCAGGCGTCGCGCCGGCTCCTCGAGGTCGGCAGCGGGCTGGGAGAGCTCGCCTTCGAGCAGCTCGGGCGTCACGAAACCCATATAGATCGCGCGCCCGCCGTGGCCTCGCAGCTTTTCACCGACGGAGAAGCGGGCTCGCGCCTCCGCGGGAAGCGGAGCCTCCGAGAGGAAGAACGAGAGCGTCACCCGCTCGGCCGCGTCGAGGATCGGCTGGGGCGCGCGCGTCATCGGGCGATCCCCCGCCCAGAGCTCGAACGTCGGCCGCCCGCCGGCCTCCTTGACGGCGGTCGCGAGCTGGGAGCCCTGCTCGACGAGCGGCTCGTCGACGAACACCAGCACTTCCTCGCCCGACCGCAGCCCGCCGGCCTCGATCAGGTTCCGGCACCAGCCTGGCATCTCGTACTCGCGTTCCGCCCGCATGCTGGCATCTTCGCAACCGAGGACCTCCGACGGCCGCAATAGGCTCGCCAGCCATGTCGGGACGGAAGAAACCACCGCAGCCCTCCGTCCTGGATGGAAGTCATCTAGCTGCGGGGAAGAGATGAGATTGTTGAAGAAGCTGCTCGTACGCGTGGCGCGTCAGTCCCCGGCGATGATCGTCGCGATGCTTGCGCTGTTCGTCGCGCTGACCGGGACGGCAGTAGCGACCACATCGCGCTGATTACGGGCAAAGCAGATCAAGAACAGCTTGATCACCGGGCTTGACGTCAAGAATAAGTCGCTGACACCGCTTGACTTCCTGGGGTCGGTGCGCGGCCCGCGCGGCCCCGCAGGTTCCGCTGGTCCGGCAGGCCCGCAGGGACCCGCGACCGGTCCGGCTGGCGGCGACCTCACAGGGAACTACCCGAATCCATCGATCGCCGCCGACGCAGTGACGTCCGCGAAGGTGATCGACGCGTCGCAAGCTGCTGGGCTACGCAAGGCCGACACAGGAGCAGTCTCTGCGACTGTCACGTTTGATCCGGGCAGCATCGCCGCTCAGAGTTGTGGCTCCGACAGTGCGACGCTTACAGAGCCCAAAATGGCGACCTCGTAATCGCGCATCCGGTGAGCGCGGTCTGGAGCAACCTCATGTACGCGCCTTGGCTTTCGCAGACGAATTTGGTTTCGCTCCGACTCTGCAATCCGACCGCCAGCGCGATTGACGGTCCCGCCGTGAGTTTCCATGTGCTTCTGATTCGTTAGCCACGAGCGGCGGCCAAGGGGTACCCCGCAGCCTCAGGGTTAGGGGTGCCCGGCCGTCGCCGGCACCCTGACTCAGGGTGTCAGACACTGTTGAGTATCACGGGCGCCGTTCGAGACGTTCTGTTACCTCTCATCAGCCTGGTCGCGCTCATCGTTTCCACGCTCGGCAGTCGCATACGTCCGACAACGCCGTAGGAACGGTCGACGAGGCGAACTCGAAGAACGTCGCGGATGCTGCCTTAGCTGAGACCAGCCGGCGGGTCCGGTACACGCATCAGTCCGGTCACGAGCCGCCGGCCGATCCACTCCTTGCCGCCCTCGCCTCGCTGCCCCTGTGGCAGGATCCACGACCGTGGAGAGGTCTCGAATCGCATCGGTTCAGGTCCTGGCTGATCTTCCTGAAGCGGAGCTCGACGAGCTTGCGGCCGCGATGAGCGAGTTCGAGGTCGAGGCGGGTGCCAAGGTCATCACGCTCGACGACTACGGAACCGCCATCTACTTCATCGAGCAGGGAGAGGCCGATGCCCTGCCCGATGGGGACGAGACGACGGAGACTCTCGGCCCTGGCGACACGTTCGGCGAGATCGCACTCCTCCTGACGGGAGAGCGGTCGGCCACGGTCGTCGCGCGCACGCCGATGAAGCTTCTCTCGCTCTCGGGTCAGGACTTCCAGCGCATCCGAGCGGGTGTACCTGAGCTCGAACGCTCGCTCCGCCGCCTCGGCGTCGAGCGCGCAGGTCGGTAGACGCACCGAAATCGATCACGAGCCGCGGCCGATCCACTCCTCTCCGCCCTCGTAGAGCTCCTTCTTCCATAGCGGGACGCGTCCCTTCAGCTCGTCGATGATCTCGCGGCAGGCCGTCAACGCGGGATGCCGGTGCGCGGCGGAGACTGCGATCACGACCGAGACCTCGCCGACCTCGCAGCGGCCGGTCCTATGCGCAATCGCGACCTCGCACAGATCGTGGCGCTCTTTCGCCGCCTCGGCGATCTCGGACATGACCTTCTCGGCCATGCCTGCGTAGGCCTCGTACTCGAGCGCGATCACCTTCCTGCCGCGCGACTGCCGGCGCACGGTTCCCTGGAAGGTCGCAATCGCGCCGGCGCCCTCGTCCTCGACCTCCGCGACCACAGCGGCCAGGGCGAGGGGGCGGTCCACCAACCTGAACGCGCCGCCGGAGACGGGCGGGATGATCGCGACCTCGTCGCCCTCCGAGAGCGCAGTTGAACGGCCCGCGTACTCCTGATTGACCGCATAGAGCAGGCCGGCCGGTTCCTCGCCAAGCCCGAGTTGCGGCCACACGTCGCCGACCGACGCCGCCTCGAGCTCGCGTTCGCCCCATCCGGCGCGCTCACGCAGACCGGCGAAGAGCCTGACCGTTACGCGCATGCCGCCTAGCTATACACGCGCACGACCGAGCCGTAGCCCCAGCGCTCGCGGAGCCCACTCGCAAGCCAGAGCGGGACGCGCACGCAGCCGTGACTCGCCGGCCACGCCGGTACTGACGGATAGCCGTGGATCGCGAAGCCGCGGAGAAAGTACATCGGGTGGTACAGCACCCAATCCCAGCCAAAGACCTCGCGGTAGACGCGCCACGTGCCCACCGGCGTGTTGCCCGTTGCGCCGGTCGAGACGTGGATCACGCGCTCGACCTCGCCGTCGCGCACTTCGTAAAGCGTCTGCCGGGACTTGCTGACCTCGAGGTAGTCGCCTCGCGGCACTCGGGGCCGGGGGCGAGAGGCTCGCTCGAGCGCCCGCCACACCCGCCGGTCGACCTGGCCCGATCGCGGCAGTCCGTGCACCTTCTGGAGAGCCAACACCGCCTCGAAGGTTCTGAACCCGTACCCGGAATCCACGGACGGCAGGGCGTACCCCAGGTCGGCCAGGCGCCGTTTCAGCGCGAGCACGCCGGGGCCGTGCGAGCCGAGCTGGAGAGCCGGGCGGCGCACGCGGAGCGCGAACCGGCGGAGGGCGCTGACGTAGCCGGGTGCCGGGCGCACCGAGACTCTGATGGCATGCCGGCCGGCTCGGAGCTGTCCGAGCCGGGCGCGGAACCGGCCGGCCGAGCCGACTCGCAGGCGCCGCGTCCGTCCCTGCACCCGGAGGAGAACCGAGCCGGCTCTTGCCGGAAGCATCCTCCCGGTCACGATCGACCCCTTGAGGCGTGCGCGGAGCGCAGGCCGGATGCGCGTCGCGACTTCGCCCGACTGTCCGGCGAGCGTCCGCGCCTGGTGGACGCCGGGCGTGCGGGCCCGCCGCTCGAAGATAAACGCGCCGTCGGTCCCCGCGCGGGTCTGCGCGACCACGGTCCAACCGACCCGCGAGCGCTGCACGAGGAACACCTCCGAAAGTGGGACCGTGGCTCCCGAGAACCGCACGAGCTCGTCGTAGGCGACCACCGAAGGCTGTGCCGACAGCGACACGACATCGGCCCCCCACGCGGGAGCCGCGCCGACCATTGCCGCGAGGGCTGCGAGCAGCGCGACGCGTCGCATGGAGGCTCATTGTGCGGCCGGACGTACGATTCCTCCATGGCAACCGCCGAGGAAGGTCGCGAGACCGACTCCGGGATCAAGATCAAGCCCGTCTACACCGAGGAAGACGTCGAAGGTCTCGAGCTCGAGCTCCCGGGCGAGTACCCGTTCACACGCGGCCCCTACAGGGACATGTACCGCGGTCGGCCTTGGACGATCCGGCAGTACGCCGGGTTCGCCTCCGCCGAGGAGACGAACCAGCGTTTCCGCTATCTGCTCGAGCGCGGGCAGACGGGACTCTCGGTCGCCTTCGACCTGCCGACGCAGCTCGGCTACGACTCCGACGACACGCGCGCCCTCGGCGAGGTGGGGCGGACCGGCGTCGCGATCGACTCGATCGCCGACATGGAGTTGCTCTTCGACGGCATCCCGCTGAACGAGGTCTCGACCTCGATGACGATCAACGCGCCGGCCGCGCTGCTGCTCCTGCTCTATGAGCTCGTCGCGGAGGAGCAGGGCGTGTCGGGAGGAGACCTGCGGGGCACGGTCCAGAACGACGTCCTCAAGGAGTACTGCGCGCGCGGCAACTACATCTACCCGCCGCGGCCGACCATGCGGATCACGACCGACCTGTTCGCGTACTGTCACGAACGGCTGCCGCGCTTCAACACGATTTCGATCTCCGGGTACCACATCCGCGAGGCCGGCTCGACGGCGGTGCAGGAGCTCGCGTTCACCCTCGCGAACGGGATCGCCTACGCCCAGGCCGCGGTCGACGCGGGGCTCTCGCCCGACGAGCTCGGTGAGCGGCTCTCGTTCTTCTTCAACGCCCACAACCACTTTTTCCAGGAGATCGCGAAGTTCCGCGCGGCGCGGCGTCTGTGGGCGCGGATCATGAAGGAGCGGTTCGGCGCGACGAACGAGCGCGCGATGGCGCTGCGGTTCCACGCGCAGACGGGCGGCTCGACGTTGACGGCCCAGCAGCCGGAGAACAACATCATTCGCGTCGCTGTTCAGGCGCTCTCGGCGGTGACAGGCGGCGCGCAGTCGATCCACACGAACGGCTTCGACGAGGCCCTGGCCCTCCCGACGGAGCGGTCGGTCAAGATCGCGCTCAGGACGCAGCAGATCCTCGCCCACGAGGCAGGCGGTACGGACACGGCCGATCCCTTCGGCGGGTCCTACTTCATCGAGGCCCTGACGACGGAGCTCGAGGAGGCGGCTTGGGCGCTGATCGAGCGGGTCGACGAGATCGGCGGCGCGGCTGCGGCGATCGAGCAGGGCTTCGTCCAGCGCGAAATCGAAGACGCAGCGTTCCGCTATCAGCGCGAGGTCGAGGAGGGCGAGCGCGTCATCGTTGGCGTCAACCGCTACCAAGAGCACGAGCAAGAGCCGATCGAGCTCCACCGGCTCGATCCGGAGGCGGAGCGCCGGCAGCTCGAGCGGACGGCGCGAGTCCGGGCCGAGCGCGGCGCGGAGGCCGCTGCGCAGGCGCTGGAGGAGGTCCGGCGCGTGGCGCGCACGGACGAAAATCTTCTCGTGCCGATGCGGGAAGCGCTCCACCTGCGATGCACGGTGGGGGAGATCTGCGAGGTCCTGCGCGAGGAGTTCGGGACATACGACGCCCAGCGGGCGTAGTGCGGATCCTGCTCGTCTCGCAGATGTACCCGGGGCCCGGCGACCCCGACCTCGGCGTGTTCGTCCAGGCGCTCGAGGAGGAGCTCGCCGGTCGCGGCCACGAGCTCGAACGGGCAGTCCTGGACAGCCGGGCCGGGGGCAAGGCGCGCTACCTGCGTCTAGGCCGCGACGCAGTGAGCGCCGCGCGCAGCTTTCGGCCGGACGTCGTGTACGCGCACTTCCTCGTCCCGACCGGGCTGCTGGCCGCGCTTGCCTCCCGCGCGCCGCTCGTCGTGACCGCTCACGGACGCGACGTCAGGAACATCGGAGCTTTCCCCGGCATTCGGGCCGCCACGCGCTACGTGGTGCGCCGTGCCGCCGCCGTCGTTGCCATCTCCCACTACCTTCGTCACGAGCTCGAGACGAAGGTCCCGGAGGCCCGCGGCAAGGTCGAGGTCGTCGACTGTGGCGTCGACCTGGAGCGGTTCCGCGTCGAGCCCGCACCCGACGGCCCGACCGCGTACCTGTGCGTGGGATCGCTGATCGAGCGCAAGAACGTCGTGCGCCTGGCGCACGCCTTCGAGCGGCTCGGCTCGGGCACGCTGACGTTTGTCGGTGACGGACCGCTACGCGGCGCCGTCGAGACCCGCCCCGGCGTGACCGTCACCGGGCGCGTCGCTCACGACGAGATCCCGAGTCGGGTCGCGCACGCACACGTCGTCTGCCAGCCGAGCCTGATCGAGCCGTTCGGGCTCGCGCTCCTGGAGGGCATGGCCGCGGGCCGGTCGGTCGTGGCGACCCGGGTCGGCGCCCCGCCGGAGTTCGTCCCGGCGGCAGCCGGTGCGCTCGTCGACCCGACCGACGTGGAGGACATCACCCGCGGAATGCAGGCCGCCGCTGCTCTCCCCCGGCCGAACGCTGCCGCGCGGGCGGCCGCGGAGGAGCACGACCTCAGGCGGCAGGTGGATCGGGTGGAGGAGATTCTCCGGAGAGCCGCTCGAGATCGGCCAGGCGACGCTCGACGAGTGGCCTGACCGTTTCCTCGAGGCCCGCTTCGCGCGCGACCTCGAGGGCCTGCTCGTAGCTTCCGCGCACCTTCTCGGGAGCGACGCCCTGCTTCAGTCGGTTGTCGCCGGTGACGAGGAGTTTCTGGATTTGCTCACGAACGTCCTCAGACGTCACAAATCGCACCATAACGTGCGAAAATTCAGACCCTTCCTTATGGAAACTGCTGCCGCCCTGCCGAGCGAGATCGGCGTTCTCGTCGCTGACGACGAGCCGCTATTCGTCGAGATGATCCAGGCGATGCTGTCCTCGGAGGACGGGATCGGCGTCCTTGCCACGGCGAGCGACGGGCGTGCTGCGGTCTGCCTCGCCACCGAGCTCCGGCCGGACGTGATCCTCATGGACGTGAGCATGCCGATCATGGACGGGATCGACGCCACGGCCCGGATCAGGGAGCGCGACCCAAATGCCTGCGTCCTCATCCTGACCGGAGGGACGACGCCAGGCGACGTCGATCGCGCGCGCAAGGCGGGCGCCGCCGCGTACATCACCAAGGACCGGATCTCAACCGATCTGATCACCGAGATCCGCAGCCTGGGATCCAAGTAACCGCTGGTATCCTCGTCTGCCGTGCTGCTCTTTCAGTTCTCTCAGGCCGGGCTGGTCTTCGTCCACTTCATCATCTCGATCGCGCTGATCGTCCTCGTGCTGCTCCACTCGGGGCGCGAGGCCGGCCTCGGCGGAATGGGCTTCGTGCCCACGTCGCAGGGTGGAACGCACATCGTCGAGCGGAACCTGACCAGGGTCACGATCGTCGTCGCCCTGATGTTCGGGCTGAACACGATCCTGCTCTTCCGCGTCCTCGAATAACGGCGCACCGCGGCTACACTGACATCCGCGCGCTGGTGGCGGAATTGGTAGACGCGCAAGGTTGAGGGCCTTGTGGGCTTTGCGGCCCGTGGAGGTTCAAGTCCTCTCCAGCGCATCAGGGCCCCGGAAGGGGCCTTTCGCATTCCTTGACGGCGTCCGGCCGCCTCGCTACCGTGATCGAACACATGTTCGCGAGAGGAGGCACCCAGTGACCGAGCGGCAGCGCGCGATCCTCGAGTTCCTGCACGACTACGTCGACGAGCACGGCTATCCGCCCACCGTCCGAGAGATCGGCGAGGCCGTCGGCCTGCGGTCGCCCTCGACGGTGCACGCGCACCTCGCCCAGCTCGAGCGGGCCGGAGCGCTGCGGCGCGATCCGACGAAGCCGCGCGCGATCGAGCTCACCGATCGCCGCCGGCCAGGGCAGCCGGATGAGGTAGAGGTGCGACGTCTTCCTCTCGTCGGTCAGATCGCGGCGGGCGGGCCGCTGCTCGCGGAGGAGAACGTCGAGGAAGAGCTCGGGGTGCCCCAACCACTGTCCGCGGGCGCCGACTTCCTCCTGCGCGTGAAGGGCGACTCGATGATCGAGGCCGGGATCCTCGACGGCGACATCGTGGTCGTGCAGCGGCGGGAGGACGCACGCAACGGCGAGATCGTGGTCGCGCTCGCCGGTGAGGACGAGTCGGCAGACGAGGCGACCGTCAAGCGGTTTTTCCGCGAGGACGGACGAGTCCGGCTGCAGCCCGAGAACAGCGCGCTGGAGCCGATCTACGCGCCCTATGTCCGAGTGCTCGGCCGGGTCGTGGGGGTGTTCAGGAGGGTCTGATGGAGCCCGTCCGGTCGTTCAACCGCACGCTCGACCAGGAGCTCGTCGCGCTCATGCGCGGGGTGAGCCTCGAATGCGTGCTGTGCGGCGAGTTCGTCCTGCGTTCGGCCGGGACCGTGTGCTGTCCCGAGTGCGGCTTCAGGCTCCGGGACGAACGCGTGCAGAAGGACGGTCTGCAGCTCGGCCGCCGAGCCGGCTGAGGCGGACGATCAGGGCTTGCGCCCAACGAAGATCGCCCAAGCCAAGAGCCCGCGCCGCCACTGGAGATACCGCTCGCGGTAGTGGCGGCCACGCTCTCGAAACTCGTCGGCGTCGGGGTCGTCGGGATTCTCGCGCAGCCAGTTCTCGAGTGTCAGCCAGTGCAGAGACTCGTACCGGTCCCAGTCGTGGTCGGACGAGGCGATGACACCGACGGGCGCGAGGCCCGCATTCTCCAGCGTCTCGACGGTCTCGGTGAGGGTCAGGAAGTCCTCGCCGGGCTCGTTTTCGAATTCTGACGGAAGCGGCCAACGACGCCAGTACGGCTCGCCAACCGCGACGTATCCGCCGGGTCGTGCCCACTGGGTCATCCCGGCCAGCGCTCCGGCGAATCCGTCCCAGACGAAGGACGCTCCCAGGCAGAGGACCGCCTCGTAGGCCTCGTGCTCAGCTGCAAAGTCTCGAGCATCGGACTCAACGACCTCGATCAGGCGCTCCAGGCCCGCGTCAGCGATTCGCGCCCTGGCTGCCGACGCGAACTCGGCGGCTCGCTCGACGCAGGTGATCCGGCAGCCGTAGGACGATGCGAGGATCAGCGCGGGGCCGCCGCGGCCAGCCGCGAGATCGAGCACGCGTGAGCTCGGGCCTAGCTCGAGGTACCTGCCGAGGAGCCGGATCTTCTCTGGGCTGGTCGGGTTCTGGAGCTCATGCCGACTCTCGATGACGGCGTACCACCAGGGCATGCGGCACACACCTTAGGCCGGTTCCGGCGCCGAGCAGCCAGAAGAAGCCGGGCTACAATTCGACGTGCAGGCCGGGTGACCGCGGGCCGGCTTCGAGCCGGTCCGAGGAAAGTCCGGACACCGCAGGGCAGGACGCTGGGGAAATCCCAGACGGCGAAAGCCGATGGAAAGTGGCACAGAAAGGAAACCGCCAGAGGCGAGAACAACTCTCCGGAGACGCCTAGGGTAAGGGTGAAAAGGTTGGGGTAAGAGCCCACCAGCATCGCGGTGACGCGATGGCTAGCCAAACCCCGTCCGGTGCAAGGCGAAGCAGGCTCCGTCGACGCTGCCCGCCGAGGAGCCGGGTGCGCCGCTCGAGCCGTCGGGAAACCGCCGGCCTAGAGAGATGGTCATCCAAGACAGAATCCGGCTTACAGGCCTGCTACAGAGAGAGCCCCGCGGGGGCTCTCTCCATTTCTGTAGCCTCGCTCGTCCCGCATGACGGCCCTCCTTTTCTACGGCGACACCGAGCGTTCACCCGCCATGCGCCACGAGCTCCCGGTCACGATCGGAGACCCATTTTTGCTCGGGATCGTGGACGGTCGGCTCCACGTCATGACCAGCGGCCTCGAACGGACACGGATCGAGGCAGCGGTGCCCAACGCAGTCCTCTACGACTACGACGAGCTCGGCTTTCGCGAGCTCCTCGAGTCCGGCATCAGCCGGCACGAGCTCGAGTTGGAGCTTGCCTCGCGTGCGGCTGCCGCGATGGGGATTCGCGTGGCGACCGCCGACCCGGACATGCCCGTTGCAGTTGCCGACCGGCTGCGAGCCGACGGCATCGTCCTCCATCTGGACGACGAGGCAATCGCCGCCAGGCGCCGGGTGAAGTCCGCGCCGGAGCTGGCCGGCACGCGGCGGGCGCAGATCGCGGCCGAGGCAGGGATGAGCGCCGCGGCGGCGCTGCTACGGCGGTCGGAGCGCGACGGCGACCGGCTCAAGCTCGACGGAGCGGTCCTGACGGCCGAGGCCGTTCGCGCGGCGGTCCGCGACGCCTGCCAAGCACACGCCGCGCCGGCGCCGCCGGACATCATCGTCTCCTCGCCGTGGAGCGGGTTCGGTCACGACCCCGGCTCCGGCCCGCTGCCCGCCGACCTCCCGATCGTGATCGACCTCTGGCCCCGCGACGAGATGTCGGGGTGCTGGGCGGACATGACGCGGACGTTCGTCGTCGGGGAGATCAGCGAGCAGGTGCGCTCGATGGAGGCTCTCGTGCTCGAGGCGATCGAGCGGACGAGGGAGGCGGTGGCGCCGGGGATCACCGGCCGTGAACTGCACGACCTGGTATGCGATGTGTTCGAGCCGGCCGGGTATCGCACTCAGCGAAACGGCCCGGGCGAGGATCCGAAGGAGGGCTTCCAGTTCTCGCTTGGCCACGGCGTCGGCCTCGCTGTTCACGAGCCTCCAGGTCTGGGCCGGACGGGCCACGGCCCGCTGGTCGCCGGAGACGTCATCGCGATCGAGCCGGGCCTGTGGGTGCGCGAGATCGGTGAGGTGCGGTTCGAGGACCTGCTCCTCGTGAACGAGGACGGAGGCGAGACACTCACGCAGTACCCGTACGACCTCAGTCCCTAGTCCCTCACGAGCGTCTCATCCGGCCGCTGATGATCGCCGCCGCCAAGGGCGTCGGCCCGGTCCGCGCGCTCGGGCTCTCGGGTGGCGTGAAGCGAGAGGAGTTGATCCGCTTACGCGGGGCGTGATTGGGCAGGCGGACGCCGGAGCGGACGGCGACGGCCTACCGCTTGGGGATCGAAAGCCAGATATCCGCCCTGTCGCGCGCGGCCTGCGCCGAGCCTCCGTGCGCCTCCGCGATCGAGGAGGCCAGGGCGAGACCGAGCCCCGCGCCGCCGCTTGTCCTCGCGGGGTCCCCGCGGCTGAAGCGCTCGAACGCATGCGGGAGAAAGTCGGGAGGCAGGCCGGGGCCCTCGTCATGCACATGCAAGTCGACGGCGCCGTCGCGCTCGACGGCCTCGAGCCGGATCATGCCGGTGCCATAACGAAGCGCGTTGTCCACGAGGTTTCCGAGCGCCTGCTCCAGGCGAAGCCGGTCGGCGTCGAGGAGCACGGCGTGCGCGTTCTCCGCCTCGATCGAGCGCCCGGCAGCCTCCGCGCGGATCCGGAACGCCTCGCGAACCGCGTTGAGCAGCGCGTCGGCGCGAACGGGCTCGCGGCGCAGCGGCAAGCGCCCGTCATCTGCCTGCGCGAGAACGAGGAGATCCTCGGCGAGACGGACGAGCCGCTCGGTCTCCGTGCTGGCCGACCGGACCATCTCTTCCAGCTCCGGCCCCGTTCGCGGCTTGCGCAGCGCGAGCTCGAGCTCGGTCTGGAGCAGCGCCAGCGGCGTGCGCAGCTCGTGGCTCGCGTCCGCGACGAAGCTCCGCTCGCGCTCGATAGCCCGCTCGAGGCGCCTGAGCATCTCGTTCAGCGTGGCCGCGAGGCTGGAGATCTCGTCCTTCGCCTGCCCTTCGGGGAGCCGGCGCCCCGGCTCCGAGCCCGAGATCGCGGCGGCCTCGGAGCGCATCGCCTCCACCGGTCGGAGCGCAGCGCCGGCGAGCCAGTATCCGAGCAGCGAAGTGAGCAGAAGCGCGATCGGCCCGACGATGAGCAGTTGCGTCAGCAGCTCGGAGAGCGCCTCGTCGCGGTCTGCGAGCGAGGCTCCGACCAGCACCGTGCGTCTGCCGAGGTCGATCTCGACAGTCGTGCCTCTTGTCCTCGTCCCACCCTCGATGCGGTCGCGCGGCACGGCCGAGCTCCTTCCGGCGACAATCGTCGTGAACCCCTCCTCGTCGGCGCGACGGCCGGTCTCGCCTGTCCGCGCGAGCGCCACGGCGTCGGCAAGACGCGCGTCGAGCGCCTCCTCGATCCCTTCGTCGAGCGACGACTGGAGACGGAAGTAGACGAATGCACCGGTTGCGGCGAGGACAACGGCCATCGCGACGGCGAAGGCCAGCGTGAGGCGCGCGCGGATCGGGAGACCGCTCATTCGTCCCGGAGCCGGTAGCCGGACCCGCGGACGGTTTCGAGCGACTTCCGCCCGAAGGGGCGGTCCACCTTCTCGCGGAGGTAGCGGACGTACACGTCCACGACGTTCGAGCGGTTCTCGTAGGCGTAGTCCCAGCAGTGCTCGAGCAGGTAGAGGCGGGAGAGAACCTGGCCCGGCCGGCGCATGAATGTCTCGAGCATCCGGAACTCCTTCGTCGAGAGCTGGAGCTCGGTGTCCCCTCGCCAGGCCTGCTGCGTCGCGGGATCGAGGCGCAGGTCTCCGACCTCGAACACGGCCGGACGCTCCACAGCGGGTCGGCGCGCAAGCGCCCGAAGGCGCGCCAGCAGCTCCGCGAACGAGAACGGCTTCCTCAGGTAGTCGTCGGCGCCCGCATCCAGTCCGGAGACGCGGTCCTCGACGGAGTCGCGCGCGGTGAGCATCAGGACCGGTGACCAGGTCCCCGCCTTCCGAAGCTCTCGGCAGACGTCGAAGCCGTTCCGACCGGGGAGCAGGACGTCGAGGACGATTGCGTCGTACTCGACCGCCTGTGCCATCCAGAGCGCGTCGTCTCCCGTCGCAGCGACGTCGGCGCTGTAGCCCTCCTCCGAGAGGCCGCGGCGGATCAGCCCTGCCATCTTGGGCTCGTCCTCCACGACCAGCACCCGCATGGACAAAATGGTCGCAGGGCAGAGATGAGAGCGGGATGAGATGCCGCTCTCATCACTATTTCACGTCACCTCGCTACCTTCGGGCCATGAACAGGAACAGGACATTGCCCGCGATCGGAGTTGTCCTCGCGGCTGTCGCACTCGGCGGAGGCGCGTATGCCTGGGCTGGCGGTGGCGGTGGCGACGACGGCGAAGGGAAAGCGACCGGCCCGGGCGCCGACCGTGCCCGCCGCGCCGCCGTTGCCCATCTCGGGGGCGGAACCGCCAACGAGGTCGAGCGCGGCGACGAAGAAGGGGCCTGGGAGGTCGAAGTGACGAAGGCGAACGGGAAGACGCTCGACGTCCACCTCGACACGAGCTACAAGTTCCTCTCCGTCGAGGACGACAGCGAGGACGCGAGCGGCGACGCCGACTAGCCCTACGCGCGCAGGACGACCTCGACCGCCGTCCCGTGCCCGGGCGCTGAGAAGAACCCGAAGGCACCGCCGATGGACGCGGCGCGGGTCCTCATGTTCTTCAGCCCCTGGCCACCGGCGTCAACACCGACCTGGAAGCCTGTCCCGTCGTCGCGGATCCGCACGAGCCTCTTCGTGCCGTCGAGTCCGATCCAGACCTCCGCCTGCGTGGCGCCCGCATGCTTGCGCACATTGGCGAGCCCCTCCTGGACGATGCGGAAGACCTCGATCTGCTCGTCCGGGGCGAGGACGACCCCGGGATCCACGTCAAGCTCCACGTCCAGCTCCCCGTCTGCCGTCAGCACGTCGAGATAGCGGCGAAGAGCGGTGTCGAACGGGGCGTTTCCGCTCGCCGAGGACAGCGCGAGGATTGCGAACCGCGCCTCCTGCTGGGCGAGCACGGCTGCCGACTTGAGCCGGCCGACTGTCCCATCGGGCGCAGAGCCGCGCTCCAGCATTGCGGCATGGGTCGAGATCGTGAACAGGTAT
>Ga0126304_10000663_pt1 | contig 14768 bp, 16 predicted proteins | sample Plot25_FD_92538 | JGI IMG/M metagenome (GOLD analysis project Ga0126304, IMG submission 92538) | Serpentine soil microbial communities from UC McLaughlin Reserve, CA, USA - Plot25 | ecosystem: Environmental > Terrestrial > Soil > Grasslands | place: USA: UC McLaughlin Reserve, Lake County... | reverse complement strand
CATCTTCGTTGCCCCGGCGAGCAGGGCGACAGCGTAGAGCGGAGGGATGCCTACCAAGGCTGCTAGGCCGACGATTGGCAACCCCCAGCGTGGCTGACCGAGCAGCGCAAGCAGCCAGCCGATCCAGGCCCGCAATCGCATCCGGACCGGCCCAGTCGACGGACCGCCGTCTTTGTGGCGGCGTGAACGCACAATGCGGAACTCTCGGCCTCGTCTAACGCCGAGGAAGAGCAGCAGCTTGCCAACACTTTGACCGAGCGCCACTCCGATGGCGATCGGAACAACCCCGGCTACCGCCGACACCTGTGAGGCGACAACGTAGGTTTCGGCGTTGGCGAGCGGAAAGACGGCGGAGGCGATTCCGAAACCGATAGAGGTTAGCAGGGCGACGAGGTCGGACCAGCCGAATGCGCCCATGGGCGCGACGCTACCCCGGCGCGCCGAATCTGCCACTGCTACTTGATCAGCGCAGCCAGGTGATTCAGCCGAGCGATCTCCGAATCCAAAAAGGCCGGCCCGCCGAGCCGGCCCACAACGATGACTCGATCCCGGGTGAGCGGCACGAGGACCACCGTGCAATCACCCCAGCCAGGCAGCCAATCCGACTCGAGCTCGACACGGTGGGCGATGTCGAACGGGGAGAACCGCTGGACCGTTGCCTGTGTCATGTCGGGCGCCAGCGTGCTGGCGAATGTCGCCACCGGCTCGCTACCGGCCACGTCGAGCAGCACGGCCCAGTGGGAGCGGAAAACGACCGGGCAGAGCGACACCAGTGTCTCGGCGGCATGTTCTGGCTCGGCGGTCATCCGCTCGAGCGCCTCGAGGTCGGAATGCAGTCCGCCGCCCTCGGGGTAGCGCGAGATCCACTCGACGTGGACGCCGTCGAGATTCTGGCAAGCGGTGACAATTTTCTCCGGAAGCTGATTGGGGGGCAGATCGACGATGAAGTCGTCGACGACTACTCCCATGCCCTTCTCGACGATCTCGACAGCGTTGATGTCGCCGTTGACTCTGCCTATGGCCGTGGCCACTGCGCCGAGTGAGCCCGGGCGGTCCGGCAGAGTCACCCGTATCAGGAACACAGGCGCCATCTTCCTCTCTTCGCATTACTGCACGGTTTCGGGCAGATGTCACGGATCGGAATCGACGGACATTGCGGGCAGCGTCAGCCGCAGCGTGGAAGCCTAGCCCAGTGCCCCGATTTGAGCCGTTTCGCGGCCTTCGCTACGGCGCCGACCGACTGAGCGACGTCGTTGCACCGCCGTACGACGTGCTGTCGGAGAGCGACCTCGCCGCGTACCAGAGCAGGTCGCCGCACAACATCGTGCACATCGACGTTCCGCGGGGAGGCGCTGACCGCTATGACCGAGCGGCAAGGGTTTTTCGCCGCTGGCAGGCCGACGGCGTGCTCGTGTCCGACCCGGAACCCTCCTTCACCATCTACCGGATGCGCTTCACCGACTCCAGCGGAGCTCATCGCGACATCGCGGGGGTGCTTGGCGGTTTGCAGGTCGTGGATGAAAGTTCCGGCGGCGTTCTGCCACACGAGCGGACAACACCTAAAGCCTCCACCGATCGGCTGGAGCTCACCCGGGCAACCGCGGCAAATCTCTCGCCGGTATGGGGACTGTCACTCTCCAGCGGCCTGAGCCGGCTGCTTGCCGAGGCGGGTGAGGTCCTCGGCAAGGTGACCGACGACGGAGTCGAGCACGTCGTCGAGCGAATCACCGATTCCACCCGGATCACTGAAATCTCTGAGGTGGTAGCCGCGGACGAGGTGCTGATCGCCGATGGCCACCATCGCTACTCGGTCAGCCGCACCTACCGCGACGAAGTGCGAACTGCGACCGGCCGGAATGACACTCCCGCCGAGGAGACTTTGACGTTCGTCAGCGAGCTGATCGCCGATCAGCTGAGCGTCCAGGCGATTCATCGGCTGTACTCCGGCATCTCCTTGGAGGGGCTGTCAGCCGCGCTTGCCGAGCGGTTCGTTCTGAGGCCGATCGATCAGCCGACGTCCGACACCCCCGCCGCGATGCAGGCCGAAGGCTTCCTGGTGCTGGTTGGTCCAGACCGAGCCTGGCGGCTTACCCCAAACCCCGACGCCTTCGCCGGGATCCGAGCGCTGGACGGCGCCTGGCTGGAATGCGCGCTGAGGAATGCCCCGGCAACGGTGTCGTACCAACATGGCCTGGAGGAAACTCTGGCGGAGGTCGCCAGTGGCCGCGCGGCGGCCGCAGTGCTGACCCGGCCGGTCAGTGTCGCCGAGATCGAGCGCACCGCCCGAGAACGCCTGTTGATGCCGCCGAAATCCACCTTCTTCACGCCCAAACTCAAGACCGGACTCGTGCTGCGGCCGCTGACCTGAGCAGAGCTGAAGAAATCAGTTCTGCCGGTCCCAGCCGGATTCTAGGATGATCACGATCAACGAAGGGAAGGGCGACAAGGTGGCACTTAGCCGGGGCGACGTAGCGGATCTGGCCAGATTGGCGCGGATCCAGCTCACGCCCGAAGAACTCGATCACCTCGCACCACAACTCGAGGTGATCTTGGAATCTGTTGCCCGGGTGTCCGACGTGGCGGCTGGCGACATTCCGCCGATGTCGCATGCCCTCCCGCTGACCAACATCTTCCGGGAGGATGCGCTCCGGCCGGGGCTGCCGCGAGACGAAATCCTCGCCGCCGCGCCCGCCGCCGAGCTGGATCGCTTCCGGGTGCCCCGGATCCTCGGGGAGAAGGCGTGACCGAAATCATCCGGGCCAGCGCAGCTGAGCTCGCGGCCAAGATCAAATCCCGCGAACTCAGCTCGGTCGAGGTGACCAGGGCCCACCTTGATCGGATTGCCTCGGTCGATACCGAGATTCATGCCTTCTTGTACGTCGACAGCGAGCGGGCCTTAGCGATCGCGGCTCGGGTCGATGCCAAGATCTCCAGGGGCGAGGCTGTCAGCCCGCTCGCCGGAGTCCCTGTGGCGCTGAAAGACGTGTTCACCTACGCCGGTGCGCCCACTACTTGCGGCTCGAAGATCTTGGAGGGCTGGATACCGCCCTATACCGCGACAGTTGCGCAGCGGCTGCTGGATGCCGACCTGGTGATCTTAGGCAAGACCAACATGGACGAGTTCGCCATGGGCTCGTCGACGGAGAACTCCGCGTACGGGCCGACCCGCAACCCCTGGTCACTAGACCGGATTCCGGGGGGTTCCGGAGGCGGTTCGGCCGCCTCACTGGCCGCGTTCGAGGCCCCGCTGGCCATCGGCACCGACACCGGCGGTTCGATCCGGCAGCCGGCCGCGATGACCGGCACTGTCGGCGTCAAGCCCACCTACGGAGGCACCTCCCGCTACGGCTTGGTGGCGTTGGCCTCCAGCCTTGACCAGCCCGGGCCGTGCGCTCGCAATGTGGGTGACGCTGCCTTGCTGCATGCAGTGATCGCCGGGCACGACCCGCTGGATTCCACCTCGATCGACGCACCGGTCCCGGACGTGGTCGGGGCCGCCCGGTCAGCCGACGTAGCAGGGATGAAGATCGGCGTGGTCAGCGAGTTGGGCGGGGAGGGTTACGCGCCGGGGGTCGAACAGCGTTTCACTGAATCAGTGGAGCTGCTGGCATCGCTAGGCGCGGAGATCATCGAGGTGTCCTGCCCGCACTTCGTCTTCGCACTTCCCGTGTATTACCTGATCCTGCCTGCCGAGAGCTCGTCCAACCTCGCCCGGTTCGACGGCATGCGCTATGGCCTGCGTGTCGGGGACGACGGTGAAGGGAGTGCGGAGCAGGTCATGGCGGCGACCCGCGAAGCCGGCTTTGGAGCCGAGGTCAAACGCCGGATCATCATCGGCACATACGCGCTGTCAAGCGGCTACTACGAGGCCTACTACGGGCAGGCTCAGAAGGTGCGGACTCTTATCGCTCGCGACTTCGATCGGGCCTTTGAGGTCGTGGACGTTCTGGTATCGCCCTCCGCGCCCGGCACTGCGTTCAAGATCGGGGAGAAGGTGGACGACCCGCTGGCCATGTACAAGAACGACTTGTGCACGATCCCGTCGAACCTGGCCGGCAACACCAGTGCTTCTTTTCCGGCGGGCCTGGCGCCGGAGGACGGGCTGCCGGTGGGATTGCAGGTGATGGCCCCGCCGCTTGCCGACGATCGGCTCTACCGGGTGGGTGCCGCGCTGGAGCAGGCACTGACCTCAAAGTGGGGTGGCCAGCTTCTTGATCAGGTTCCCGAGCTGGCGGTGCTGCTATGACCGATCTGGCAAAGGGAGTCACGGTTCTGTCGTACGAAGCTGCCGTCGCTTCGTTCGATCCCGTCCTTGGCCTCGAGGTGCATGTCGAGCTCAACACCGCCAGCAAGATGTTCTGTGGCTGCTCCACTGCATTCGGGGCCGAGCCGAATACCCAGGTCTGCCCGGTGTGCCTTGGCTTGCCGGGCTCCCTGCCTGTGGTGAACGCCCGGGCCGTGGAGTCCGCTATCCGGATCGGACTGGCCTTGAACTGCTCGATCGCTCAGTGGTGCCGGTTCTCCCGGAAGAACTACTTCTACCCGGACATGCCGAAGAACTACCAGATCTCCCAGTACGACGAGCCGATCGCCCACGACGGCTGGACTGAGGTGGTCCTTGACGGCGAGACGTACCGGATCGGCATCGAGCGCGCACACATGGAGGAGGACACGGGCAAGTCGATGCATGTCGGTGGAGCTACTGGGCGGATCCACGGGGCCGCGTATTCCCTGCTGGACTACAACCGGTCCGGCGTGCCGCTGATCGAGATCGTCACCAAGCCCATCGAGGGAACTGGAGCCAAGGCGCCGGAGGTAGCGCGCGCGTACGTCAGCATGCTGCGCGACCTGCTGCGTGCACTTGATGTGTCGAACGTCCGGATGGAGCAAGGTTCGCTTCGCTGCGACGCCAACGTCTCACTGCGCCGCGCTCCGACCGATCCGTACGGCACCCGGAGCGAGACCAAGAACGTCAACTCACTCCGCAGCGTCGAGCGGGCCATCCGCTATGAGATCACCCGGCAGGCCGCCGTGCTCAGCGACGGCGGCAGGGTGGTTCAGGAGACCCGGCACTGGCACGAGGACTCCGGGGTCACCACAGCCGGCCGGAGCAAGGAGACCGCTGAGGATTACCGCTACTTCCCCGAGCCGGACCTGGTGCCTATCGCCCCGAGCCGGGAATGGGTGGAAGAACTTCGGGGCACGTTGCCCGAGCCCCCGGCCGCGCGGCTTCATCGGGTCACCGGCGAGTGGGGATTCACTGATCTGGAATTGCGGGATGTGATCAACGCCGGTGCACTGAACGCCATCGAGGCAACCGTGGCGGCAGGGGCATCGCCGCAGGCGGCTCGCAAGTGGTGGCTGACCGAAGTCGCGCGCCGGGCCAACGAAGCAGGCCTCGACCTGGAGGACGCGGGGGTAACCCCGCAGCAGGTGGCCGAGATCCAGTCCCTGGTCGAGAACGGCACCATCAACGACAGGCTCGCCCGCCAGGTCTTCGACGGTGTGATCGACGGCGAGGGCACTCCGGCGGAGGTGGTCAAGCGGCGTGGCCTGGCCGTGGTCTCCGACGACGGCGCACTGCGCGAGGCGGTCGATGCCGCGATCGCCGCCAATCCCGAGGTGGCAGACAAGATCCGGGCCGGCAAGGTCCAGGCCGCCGGCGCCCTGATCGGCGCGGTGATGAAGTCCATGCGCGGGCAGGCAGACGCCGGCCGGGTCCGGGAGCTGGTTCTCGAGCGGCTGAGCTGACCGGCTTACGGGACTACCGCGAGGAACACGAACACGGCCAGCAGCACCAGGTGCACCGAAGCCTCCAGGCGGGTCGCCCGTCCGGGAACGACCGTCAGGATGCCTACGACCACTGTCACGGCCAGGAGCACCATCTGGGTGGCGTCGAGACCGAGGATCAATGGCCCTTCCAGCCAGATCGACGCCACGGCGATCGCCGGTATGGTCAGTCCAATGCTTGCCATTGCCGATCCGAAGGCCAGGTTCAGGCTGATCTGGATTCGGTTTCGTCGGGCCGAGCGGGCGGCAGCGAGCGTCTCCGGCAGCAGCACGAGCAGGGCGATCACCACACCCACGAAGGATTGCGGGAAGCCGGCCGCGGCAACGCCGCTCTCGATGGCCGGCGACTCAACCTTCGCCAGCCCGACGACGGCCACAAGAGCAGCGAGCAACAGGCCCAGGCTCAGCAGCGCGGTACGCCCGCTGGGAGGGTTGGCATGCTCCTCAGACTCCATCAAGGCACCGGTTGAGGTGACTGGCAGGAAGAAGTCGCGGTGCCTGACCGTTTGGGTGATCACGAACACCCCATAGAGAACCAAGGACGCGACGGCCGCAAACGCCAGCTGAGATGGGGTGAACTCCGGTCCCGGCTGACTGGTGGTGAATTTCGGCAGCACCAGGCTCAACGTCGCGAGCGTAGCGACGGTGCTGAGCGCGGCACCGGTACCCTCGGCGTTGAAGTGTGTCAGTTGGTAGCGCAGCGCGCCCAGCAGCAGCGAGAGCCCGACGATCCCGTTGCAGGTGATCATCACCGCCGCGAAGACCGTGTCCCTGGCGAGCGCGGCGGTATTGCCGGGGCTGGAGACCATCAACGTCACAATCAGGCCGACCTCGATCACCGTCACCGCGACGGCGAGAACCAGCGAGCCGTACGGCTCACCAACCCGGTGGGCAACGACCTCGGCGTGGTGCACGGCAGCCAGCACGGCGGCGCCGAGGACCAGCGCAACCACGGCCACCACGACCGCTCCGGGCTTTCGTCCCCAGGTGAGCACGAGGGTCAGGACTGCGAGCAACGGGACCAAAAGTGTCCAGGAGAGCCAGCCGGACCGGGTCGCCGCCACCACCCGAGCAAGGCTCGCATACCGCTAGCGGTCAGCTCACCTTGAGTGCGCCGGTCAGGAAGCTGACCATCCGGGAGATCAGGATTTTTCCGCGAATCGGCCGGCGGTATTCGTGGTCCTCTCCGTCGAGCTGGAGGTACTCAGCCCGGGCGGCCCAGCTTTGTCGGTCGGCGGAGTTGCCCACTGCTCGCAGCGGTCTAGCGTGAGACTTGCAATAGTCGATCGTCGCCCTGCCGAACATCGCCGCGGCCGTCGGTGTTCGAGGTAGTGAGAAACAGGCTGCTGCCGTCAGCAGAGGCAAGCGCCGTCCGGAGCCTGCCGTGGGTACCGACGAAATGCGCCTTAGCTTTACCGGTCGTCGTGCCCTTGAGGGGGATCTGCCACAGTCGTTCCCCGCGCAGCCCGGCCATCCATAGATCACCTCGCCAGTAGGCCAGACCCGAGGGCGAGGCTTCCGAGGTCTCCCAGACCACCTTGGGGTTGATCAAGTCCTTGTTCTGTGACGACCCCTCGACCATGGGCCAGCCATAATTGCCGCCCTCGGTGATCAGGTTGAGCTCGTCCCAGCTCTGCGTGCCGAACTCGGATGCCCAGAGCCGGCCAGAATCGTCAAACGCAAGGCCCTGGACATTGCGGTGGCCGTAACTGAAGACCTCGTTGCCGAATGGGTTGCCGGACACAGGCTCGCCGGTGAAACTCACCCGAAGAATCTTCCCGCCTAGAGACTCCTTGTTCTGCGCGTGGCTGCTGTCCCCGCTGTCGCCGGTGCCGATGTAGAGGTTGCCGTCCGGTCCGGCGGCCATCCTGCCGCCGTCGTGCACGCCGCCTTTGGGGATGCCCGAGACGATCACCGATGGCTCACCCAGGGCTCGCCCGTCCCAGCTCATCGTCACCACCCGGTTGTCCTCCTGAGCGGTGTAGTAAGCAACGACGGTCCTCGAATCCGGTGAGCTCGCCAAGCCGAGTAGGCCGCCCTCCCCGCCCGGATCGGCATCCGAGAGCCGGCGGATTTCAGCGATACGTCCGTTGTCGAGGTGAACGATCCGAGCGCTGTCCCGCTCACTGATCAGGAAGCTGCCATCGGCCAGCTCGATCAGGCCCCATGGGGCGTCCAATCCGGTCGCCAGCTCCTTGACCTGAGCTGTCTGAGGCGCCGTCATCCCGCCAGTCCGAGTATCAGAGCCCGGTTCGCTTGCAGCCGTGGTACACCCCGTTGAGATCAGCAGCACGCTCGTGGCAGCCAACCACCGGAGCCGTGTCAGGATCACGTGTGCAGGTCGGTGGCCAGGAACGTCTCGATCGCAGCCGGTTCGCCGACGAGCTTCACTTCCGCAACGGCGGTGCGGCCATGGGCGTACAGCATCAGCTCGCTCGGCTGGCCGACAATAGTTACGATCGTTGACCCGCTCACGGCCCGAATAGTGTCGGGCTGGCCGTCGGCGCTCGCCGAATCCAACCGCTCAAGTACCACACCCACCTGTGAACGCCGGAACCAGGCGCGGGCCAGCAGCTTGAGCCGGCGCCACATCCATTCCTCTACCTCTGGTCCGAGCTCGCGGGAGGTCTGCGGCTCATCCCCAGCACGGCGTACGTCCTCATGGTGCACAAAGAATTCGGTAGTGTTCGCGCCCTCGTCCACACCAGGGAAGGCAAACACCGAGAACCGCGCGGGGCCGCGGCGAATCCGGTCCACCAACTCGGGAAAGGGCCAGCGCGATTTGATCTCTGCCATCCGCCGTTCGAGCAGCCCGGCCAAGGGCTTGGCCACCATGCTGGTTGCACCGACCGGATCGGTTTCGCGGATCCAGAGGTGGGCGGCAAGGTCATGCGTGGTCCAGCCCTCGCATAGCGTGGGAGCGTCAGGCCCAACGGCATCGAGCACGTCGCAGAGCTCGGCACGCTCCGACTTGGCAAAGGTCACAAGGATCCATGCTATCCGGGGCGGAATGAGGTCGTGACCAACCCGCACGGCGGCAACAATGGGGGCGTGACGAACTCCGCCACATCGCCGCCGGCAGCCGAAGGGCTCGATCCGGCAATCGCATCCCTGCTCAAGCGCGACTCTGCGGGCCTGCTGCCGGCAGTCATTCAGGAGCAGGACAGCGGCGAGGTGTTGATGGTCGGCTGGATGGACGACGAAGCTTTGCGCCGCACGCTGAGCACGGGGCGGACGACGTTCTTCTCCCGGAGCCGCGGGGAGTACTGGGTCAAAGGTGAGACCAGTGGGAACACCCAGCAGGTCCGCGAGGTCCGCCTGGACTGCGACGGTGACACGTTGCTGATCAAGGTGCGTCAGATCGGCGTCGCCTGCCACACAGGCGACCGAACCTGCTTCGACGCTCATCTGCTGAGTTCATCGGATTCGCGCCGATGATGGACCAACCGAGCCCGACCCTCGACGAATTCCGCAAGCTCGCGGTCGAACGCCGGGTGATCCCGGTCTACCGTCGCTTCCTCGCCGACGCCGAGACAGCAATCGGGCTCTACACCAAGCTTGCCGCGAACGCTCCCGGCACCTACCTGCTCGAATCTGCCGAGCAGGGAGTCTGGTCGCGCTACTCCTTCATAGGCGTAGGAGCAGCGGCCACCCTCACCGAGTCCGGTGGCCAAGTCCGTTGGGCCGGCCATACACCGGCCGGGGTGCCCACCACCGGTGACCCGCTCCGGGCGCTGTCGGAGACGCTGCGGCTGCTGCACACCCCGAGGATCGAAGGCCTGCCCCCTTTCACCTCTGGGCTGGTCGGGTACTTGAGCTATGACATCGTGCGGCGGGTCGAGCTGCTGCCCGACACCAACAGCCGCGATATCGACATTCCCGAGCTCGCCTTCTTGCTGACCTCGGACCTGGCTGTGCTTGATCACCACGACGGCGAAGTGTGGCTGGTCGCCAATGCCATCAACTTTGACGGCAGCGATGAACGAGTGGACGAGGCGTATGTCGACGCGTTGGCACGGATCGACGCCATGGCAGCCGAACTTGCTCGGCCCACCCCCTCGTCCGCAGCGTCGGCCGATTTCGATGGTCCGCTTCCGGTCCGTCGGCAGCGCACTTCTGAGGAATTCCAGGCAGCCGTCCGGGCGGCGGTCGAGGAGATCCGGGCCGGCGAGGCATTCCAGATCGTGGTCAGCCAGCGGTTCGAGGTGGACACCACAGCCGATGCCCTGGATATCTATCGGGTGCTGCGGCTCACCAACCCCAGCCCGTACATGTATCTGCTGCGGCTGGACGGATTCGACATCGTCGGGTCGAGTCCCGAAGCGCTGGTCACTGTCAAGGATGGGGTAGCTGTCACCCACCCGATAGCGGGCTCGAAGCCTCGGGGCACAACGCCGGCCGAGGACGCTGTGCTGGAATCGGAGCTGCTGGCAGATCCGAAGGAACGGGCCGAGCACGTGATGCTGGTGGATCTGGGTCGCAACGATCTTGGCCGGGTTTGTGAACCTGGAACCGTCGAAGTGGTGGAGTTCATGGACGTCCGCCGCTACAGCCACATCATGCACCTGGAGTCGACCGTCCAGGGTCGGATTGAGCAGGACAAGTCGGCATTGGACGTAGTGCTCGCAGCGTTTCCGGCCGGAACTCTCTCCGGCGCGCCCAAGGTACGGGCGATGGAGATCATCGACGAGTTGGAGGTGTCTCGCCGCGCCCTGTACGGCGGGGTCGTTGGGTATCTGGATTTCGCCGGTGACGCCGATGCGGCAATCGCCATCCGTACAGCCCTGCTGCGTGGGGGAGTCGCCTACATTCAGGCCGGGTGCGGCATCGTCGCCGATTCCGACCCCGCGACCGAGGATCAGGAGGCGCAGAACAAGGCCGCTGCCGTTGTTCGCGCGATCTCGGTTGCTCAGACCTTTTCGCCACTGGTTTCGGCAGATGACGCCTGAACGAAGCCGGACCTCAGCTCTGGGCGGCCTGCTGATCGGTGCCGCACTGAGCTTCCTGGCAGGCGCCCAACCCTGGTGGCGGGCCCGTGGCGAGGGCCTCGATGTCGCGTTCAGCGGAACTACCTCGACCGGCGGAGTGAGTCAGGCGCTTGCCCTGGTGACAGCGGCCGGCACGATACTTCTGCTCACCTTGGGACCTCGCGGTAGGCGGATCGTTGCAGTGATCTTGATCGCGGCTGGTCTGGCAATCGTGGTGCTGGGGGTGCTGCGGAAACAGCCGACCGCCCAGGCAGTACAAGATCAGGTCCGGACCGTCAGCCTGATCGACCAGTTCTCGCTGTCGGCGACCATCTGGCCGGCTGTGTACGCAGCAACGGGAATCCTGATCGCCGTTGCGGCGGCGATCACTGCACTCTGGTCGGGCCGCTGGCCACGGCGGGCGGAGCGTTTCCGACCGGGCAGCAAGCGTGTCACAAGTCCGGTCGACGACCAGTCGGCCGAAGTGTGGGCAGCCCTTGATGCCGGGCTGGACCCGACAGCAGATTTCTCGCCGGAACCGGTGCACCGGCCCCACCCCGATGTGCAGTCGCGGCCCTCACCGGACACAATGGGAGAAACCAGACCTTCAGCTGAGTCCCAGCGGTCGGCGGAATGAGGAAGCAATGACGAGTACATCCGACTCCCGGTCGGACGCGACGGACGCCAACGACCAGCCTCACAAACACGTCCACCACGGCCGGACTGTTGCGGCCTGGACCGGCAGCACCTTGGCCATGGTGGCATTCATCCTGGGTGGCATCGCGATGGTTATGGGGCCCAACTGGGTCCTGTTCTGGATCGCAGTAGCCATCCTCGTTCTCAGCCCGCTCGTGACCAGGGTCCTCCAGGCCATGGGTCACGGCGCCAACTGATCGGACGATTTCGTGGGTGCCCTTGACCACATTCTTGCTGCCGTACGCTCCGACCTCGGTGCCCGCCAGGCGCGGGTGCCGCTTGATCGGCTGAAGCAGCGGGCGCAGCACATCGACCCCGCGCTGGATCCCATGCCGGTTCTGCAGGGACCGGGCGTCTCGGTGATCGCCGAGGTCAAACGCTCGAGTCCGAGCAAGGGCCGCCTGGCCAAGATCGCCGATCCGGCCGCGTTGGCCGCCGAGTACGAGGCTGGCGGCGCGGCCGCGATTTCGGTACTGACCGAGGAGCGGCACTTCGCAGGCTCACTCGACGACTTGATCGCGGTTCGCTGCGCGGTCAGCGTTCCGGTCCTGCGCAAGGATTTCATCGTCAGCGCGTACCAGCTTTTCGAGGCGCGGGCCGCTGGCGCAGACCTCGTGCTCCTCATCGTGGCGGCACTGTCTGATGACGAGTTGGTCGCGCTGGTTGAGCGCGCGACATCGATCGGCCTCACCCCGCTGGTCGAAGTGCATTCGGCTGATGAGATCTGGCGCGCGGTCGAGGCGGGCGCTCGGATCATCGGCGTTAATGCTCGCAACTTGCAGACTCTCGAGGTGGACTCGTCGAGGTTCGCCCGGCTGGCGCCGCTCATTCCAGACGGCATCGTCCGGATCGCGGAGTCCGGGGTTCGCGGCCCTCACGATGTGATCGACTTGGCCCGAGCCGGGGCCGACGTGGTGCTGGTCGGGGAGGCACTGGTGACCGGCCGGGATCCACGAAGCGGCGTCGCTGACCTGGTTGCCGCCGGAGCCCATCCCGCCGTGCACAAGTCATAACCGCCGGAGAAATCCGGGACTGACGTTGAAAGAAGTGATCATGCCTGCCCCGGTATCCGGGTTGCCGGACGCGGCCGGTCATTTCGATCAATTCGGCGGCAGGTTCGTCCCCGAGGCTTTGTACGCGGCACTTCAGCAACTGGAGCAGGAGTTCGCCGCGGCGATGGCCGACCCAGCTTTCGGCAGTGAACTGTCTGCACTTCGCGCTGAATACACAGGCCGGCCGAGCCCGCTTACGGAGGTCCGCCGGTTCGCCGAGCACGCTGAGCTCTCGGCAGGGCGCAAACCGGTGATTGTGCTGAAACGGGAGGACCTGAACCACACTGGCTCGCACAAGATCAACAACGTGCTCGGCCAGGCACTGCTGGCCCGCCGGATGGGCAAGACCCGGCTGATCGCTGAAACCGGCGCCGGCCAGCACGGCGTGGCCACGGCGACTGCGGCGGCTCTGTTCGGTATGGAGTGCACCGTCTATATGGGCAGGGTCGACACCGAGCGGCAGGCGCTGAATGTCGCGCGAATGCGGCTGCTCGGCTCAGAGGTCATTGCGGTCGAGTCGGGCAGTCAGACGCTCAAGGATGCGATGAACGACGCCATGCGCGACTGGGTGGCTTCGGTCGACCACACCCACTATCTGATCGGCTCGGTCGCGGGACCGCATCCGTTCCCGATGCTGGTCCGGGAGTTCCAGCGAGTGATCAGCACTGAAGCCCGGGCACAGATGCTAGACCGCTACGGCAGACTGCCCGACGCGGTCGCGGCATGCGTGGGCGGCGGCTCCAACGCTCTTGGCATCTTCGCTGACTTTCTGCCCGATTCCGGCGTGCTGCTCTACGGCTTCGAGGCCGGTGGTGAGGGCGTTGAGACCGGCCGGCACGCCGCCACCATCTCCGCCGGGGAGGTCGGCGTGCTGCACGGCATGCGGACCTACGTGCTGCAGAATGAGGACGGCCAGACCACGGAGTCGCACTCGATTTCAGCGGGCCTGGACTATCCGGGCGTCGGTCCGGAACACTCCTACCTGGCTTACACCGGTCGGGCCCATTACGATCCGATCGACGATGCCGAGGCCATGGATAGCTTCGCCCTGCTCTCTCGAACCGAAGGCATCGTGCCGGCAATCGAGTCGGCCCATGCCCTGGCCGGCGCGCTCAGGCTGGGACCGCGACTGCCCGTACGGCCGGACGGCCGGCCGCCCCTGATCTTGGTCAACTTGTCCGGCCGCGGTGACAAGGACGTCGATACCGCGATCAAGTGGTTCGGAATCGACACCCGAGGCACCGGTTCGGGCGAGCAGCGATGAGTGTCCCGACTGCCAGCTCCCGAACCGGTTTCGACCGCGGTCACACCGGTCGCCATTTGGCCGAGATCAAGGCATCCGGGCGTGGCGCGCTGGTCGGATTTCTGCACGTCGGCTACCCGGACGTGGCGACATCACTCGCCGCCATGAGGGCGCTGACCGGTGAGAGCGACTCGCCGGGTGTTGACATGGTCGAGGTCGGCATTCCGTACAGCGACCCGATGATGGACGGAGTGACGATCCAGCGGGCAGGTACCCGCGCCCTGCAGCGGGGGGTGCGGACCAGAGACGCATTGGCCGCCGTCGAGGAAGTCGCCGGGACCGGAACGCCGGTTGTTGTGATGACCTACTGGAACCTGATCGAACGCTACGGTCCAGGCGCGTTCGCCCGTGACTTGGTGGCAGCGGGTGGAGCTGGCGCCATCACACCTGACCTCACTCCCGACGAGGCGGCGAAGTGGTTCGAGGCATCGGACCAGAACGGCCTGGACCGCGTCTTCCTGGTGTCGCCGTCGTCAACCGACGCGCGACTCGGCAGCACGATCGCGGCTTGTCGCGGCTGGGTTTACGCCACCTCGGTCATGGGCGTCACCGGGCCCCGTGCTCAGACCTCGACGGCTGCGCCGGACCTGGTCCGGCGAATCCGCGCGGCCGACCGCGAGGCGATGGTCGGTGTCGGTCTCGGCGTCTCGAATGGCGCGCAGGCCCTGGAGGTATCGCGGTTTGCCGATGCGGTCATCGTCGGCTCAATGCTGGTCAAGGCGCTGCTAGACGCGGAGGATGCCGGCACGCCGGCGGACCTGACAAGGTTGCGCCGGGCGGTGGCGGACCTTGCCGCCGGCATCCGCAACGAGACGCCGCAATCTGAGGAACTTCCTGCAGGGCGGGCGGGTTAGTCGGAGCGTGGGCCGTAGCAGGAGCGCGGGCGAGGTGGGCTGCCTGTTGATAATCGGCTTGTTGGTGCTGCTGGTCGGTTGCACCTCGCCGCAACCAACGGTCACT
>Ga0126304_10000658_pt1 | contig 14807 bp, 17 predicted proteins | sample Plot25_FD_92538 | JGI IMG/M metagenome (GOLD analysis project Ga0126304, IMG submission 92538) | Serpentine soil microbial communities from UC McLaughlin Reserve, CA, USA - Plot25 | ecosystem: Environmental > Terrestrial > Soil > Grasslands | place: USA: UC McLaughlin Reserve, Lake County... | reverse complement strand
CCGAGGTACTGGAACCGCGCGAGCTCCGTGAGCGGATCGCGACGGCGGCCGCGGAGACGGCAGCGCTCTACGGCTAGGGCTATGGACAGAGGACCGGCTTGATGTCCACCACGGGCGTGCCGTCGATCGCCTCCAGCGGCCCGACCTTGAGCTTGCCGCGCGCTACTTCGCGGGCGGTGACGCGGTGCAGACCGAGTGGGTTCGGCCGGTCGGGCGACCGCGTCGCGAAGACTCCGGTGAAGGGTTGGGCTTCGTCGCTCCGTGGATGCACCTTCAGCACGTCTCGTTCGGCCTCGTGCAGCCAGGTGATCACGAAGAGCTCGTCGCCGGTATCGATCCCTTCGAGGGCTTCGGCGACCGGCTGCGTCAGCTCGATCCACGCGTCTGGGGCCCCTTCCTCACCCTGGCGGGGCGCCGACGCGCGGTCCGCCAGGGGCGACCGCACCACGCCGATCGGCCGGAGCTCGTAGGGCATGGCTCTCATCCTGGCGTGTCCGCGCGGCCGGCGAGCGACTACATGAACGCGCTCGCGTAGGCGTTGAGCGCCGGCTGGCCGCCGAGATGGGCGTAGAGCACGCGTGAGCCCGGCTCGATCCGGCCGGAGCGGACGAGATCGATCAGCGCTGCCATCGACTTCCCCTCGTAGACCGGGTCGGTGATCACGCCCTCGAGGCGTGCGCAGAGCCGGATCGCCTCGATCGTTTTGCCGTCCGGAATGCCGTATGTGCCGGCGTGCCACTCATCGAGGAGCACGATCTCGGCGTCGGCCAGGTCCCGTCCTAGGGCGATCGCCTCCGCGGTGCGGCGGCCGATTCGAGCGATTTGCTCCCACGTCTGCTCGACGGTTGCGGAGCCGTCGATGCCCAGCACGTTCCTGGGCCGGTCCTGCGAGGCGAAGCCGGCGATCATCCCGGCCTGGGTGGAGCCCGTGACCGAACAGACGACGATCGTGTCGAAGAGGACGTCCAGGTCGCGCTCCTGTTCGGCGACCTCGTCGGCCCAGCGCGCGAACCCCAGCCCGCCCAGCGGATGGTCCGACGCGCCCGCGGGGATGGCGTATGGCTTCCCGCCGCGCTCTTCGACGTCTGTGAGCGCCTGTTCCCAGCTCGCACGGATGCCGATGTCGAATCCGGCCGGATCGAGCCTGACGTCGGCGCCCATGAGGCGCGAGAGCAGGATGTTCCCGACGCGGTCGTAGGCGACGTCCGGCCACTCGACCCAGTGCTCCTGGACGAGCACGCAGTTCAGACGGAGGCGAGCGGCGACGGCAGCGACCTGCCGGGTGTGGTTCGACTGGACGCCGCCGATCGAGACGAGCGTGTCGCAGCCCTGGGCGAGCGCCTCCGCAGCGAGGTACTCGAGCTTGCGGACCTTGTTGCCCCCGTACGCGAGCCCGGCGTTGCAGTCCTCCCGCTTCGCCCAGATCTCGACGCGGCCGCCGAGCTGCTCGCTGAGCCGGTCGAGCGGGTGAAGCGGCGACGGGCCGAAGAGCAGCGGAACGCGGTCGAAGTCGGCGAGAGCGATGTGCCAGTATCGCCCGGTGACGGTGGTCCTCGCGAACGCGACGGAGCTCGTTGCGCAGGCACGCCGAGACTTCGCCGAGCGCAATCCAGAGAGCAGGCGGCTGCACGAGGATGCGGCGAAGGTGCTCCCCGGCGGCCACACGCGCACGGTGCTCGCGCACGAGCCCTTTGCGCTGACATTCGTCCGTGGAGAGGAAGCCGTCCTCACCGACGCCGACGGGCACGAGTACATCGACCTCCTCGGCGACTACACGGCGGGGCTCCTCGGTCACAGCGAGCGGCGGGTGCTCGACGCGGCGCACGACGCGATGAGCACTCTCTGGAGCGTCGGCGGGGTTCACCCGCACGAGTCGGCGCTCGCACGCGCGATGTGCGACCGGTTCGGCCTCGAGCGCGTGCGCTTCACGAACTCCGGCACCGAGGCGAATTTGATGGCGATCACGACGGCGATCCAGGCGACCGGCCGCTCGAAAGTGCTCGTCTTCGAGGGCGGCTACCACGGTGGCGTGCTCTCGTTCGCGAGCGGCCTATCGCCGACGAACGCGCCCTACGACGTCGTGCTCGCGCCCTACAACGATCTCGCCGCGGCCGTTTCGCTGATCGACGAGAAGCTCGCCGCCGTGACGTCGAGCCGATGCTCGGCGCCGGCGGCTGCATCACCGCCAGGCCCGAGTTCCTGACGCGGATGTTCGCCGCCGTGCGCGAGCTCGGCGCGGTCTGCATCGCCGACGAGGTGATGACGTCGCGCCACGGCCGTTCCGGCCTGGCTGCGCTGCTGGGCGCGACGGCCGACATCACCACGTACGGGAAGTACGTCGGCGGCGGCTTCTCGTTCGGGGCCTTCGGTGGGACGGCAGACCTGCTCGACCGGTTCGACACCACGCGCCCCGGCTTCATAAGTCACGCAGGGACGTTCAACAACAACGTCGCGACCATGGCAGCCGGCTGCGTCGTCCTCGGGGAAGTGTTCACCGCAGACGTGGCCGAGGCCCATACCGCCCGCGGGGACACGTTCCGTGCCGATCTCGCCGACGTCCTGGCCGATCACTCGCTGCCCGTCAGCGTCGGCGGCTACGGGTCCTCGATGACGATCCACGCGCTGGCGACACCGCCGACGAACGGTGCCGAAGCGGCCCGCCGCGACGCCGACCTACAGGAGCTCATTTTCCTCGGCCTCTACCGGCGCGGGGTCTACACGGCTCCGCGAGGGATGATCAATCTGAGCCTCGCCGTGACCGACGCGCAGCTGACGAACGGCGCTCGACGCGCTCGACGACACGCTTTCGGAGCTGGCGTCGCGCATGCGGTAGACCGTTAACCTCGCGGGCGTGCCGCCCGTGACGAGGATCAGTCAGGCGTACTCCGACCGGGTGGAGGTGCGCGGCCGCGACCTCGCCGGCGACGTGATGGGCCGGCTCACCTTCACCGAGTACTTTCACCTCCTGCTCACGGGTGAAGAGCCGAGCGAGGAGCAGCGCTACTTCCTCGACCTCGTGCTCGTGGCGATTGCGGAGCACGGGCTGATGCCGACGAACGTCGCGGCCCGGATGACCCTCGCCGCCGACCCGGAGTCGCTCCAGGGAGCGGTCGCGGCCGGGATCCTCGGCTGCGGGCCCGTCATCCTCGGGACATCCGAGGAATGCGCGCGGCTGCTCGTGTCCGACCCCGAGCCGCTCGACCTCGTTCGCAGCCTGCATGCGGCCGGGGAGAAGGTTCCGGGCTTCGGGCACCCGGTGCACAAGCCGCTCGATCCGCGCGCCGAGCGCATCCTCGAGCTGGCCGACGAGCGCGGCGTGAGCGGCGTGCACGTCGCCCGGGCGCGCGCCTTCCGCGACGCCGTGCACGAGGTCTGGGGCAGACCGCTGACGATGAACGTCTCGATGCCGATCGCCGCTGTCATGCTCGACCTCGGCTTCGCTGTGACGGCGGTGAAGGGCGTGCCGATCCTCGCGCGTACGGCCGGCCTGCTCGCGCACATCGCCGAGGAGCGGGAGCGTCCGATCGGGCTGGCGCTCGCGGCGGCGGCTGAAGAGGCGGTTGCGTACGAGCGCTGACGTCGAACGGCGGGCGTGGGACGAGCAGCTCGCGGTCGACGACGCGAGCTTCCGAGCCCAGCTCGAATACCTCCGCGAGCGATCGGCGTTCTACCGGGAGCGGCTCGAGGGCTTCGACGGCGGGCTGGCGGCGATCGCCCGGTTGCCGCTCACGGAGAAGGGCGAGCTGCGGGAGACGGTCACGCGCGAGAGCCCCTTCGGGGCACATTTCTGCGCGGAGCCGCACGAGCTCGTCCGGATTTACTCGACGAGCGGCACAACCGGGACGCCGAGCTACATCCCGCTGACGGCGGGCGATCTCGAGAACTGGGTCGCCGGCTCGGCATGGAGCTACGCCGCCTCCGGGGTCGTCGCCGGACAGCGGATCGTCTCGACGTACAACGCCGGACCGTTCGTCGCCGGGGCCGCACTCGGCGCCTTCGACCGCATCGGCCTGACGCACGTCCCGGTCGGCACGGGCAACACCGAGAGGCTCGTAAAGGCGATCGAGCTGCTCGAGCCCGAGGTCGTCGTCACGACGCCGTCGTATGCGGCGCACCTCGCCGAGCGCTTCGACCTCCGCGACTCGAGCGTCGAGCGCGTCCTCGTCGCGGGCGAGCCCGGCGCCGGCGAGCCGGCGTTTCGCGCCCGGCTCGAGGAGGGGTGGGGCGCCAGGGTCACCGAGGCGATGGGGATCGGCGACATCGGCGTCTCGCTCTGGGGAGAGTGCGAAGAGCAGGACGGCATGCACCTCGGCGCGCGCGGGTTCGTCCACGCCGAGCTCGTCGAGCCGGATTCCGGCGAGGCGGTCGCGCTGGAAGACGGCGCCGCCGGCGAGCTCGTGCTCACGCACCTTCGGCACCGTGCTGCGCCGCTGCTCCGGTTCCGGACGCGCGACCACGTCGAGGTCAGGACCAGCCCGTGTGCGTGCGGCCGCACCGGCCCGCGTATCCGCTGCATCGGCCGGACCGACGACATGTTGATCGTGCGCGGGGTCAACGTGTTTCCGTCGGCGATCCGCGAGGTGGTCGGCGCGTTCGCGCCGGCTGTGAGCGGCAACATCCTCGTCAAGCCGGGGGCGGCCGGCGTGAAGCAGGAGCCGCCGCTTTCCGTTGAGGTGGAGCTGGCGCCGGGCGCCGAGGCCGACGCCGAGGCGATCCGCAAACGGCTCCGCGACGTGCTGGTCGTGCAGACGCGGGTCGAGCTCGTCCCGTGGGGAGCGCTCCAGCGGAGCGAGTACAAGTCGAAGCTGGTCGAGCGATGACGCTGCTCACGACCGTCGTCGGCAGCTACCCGCAGCCCGACTGGCTGATCGACCGGCAGCGGCTCGGCGACCGGCTCCCGCCTCGCGTGCGCGCGCGTGAGCTCTGGCGCGTCGCGGAGGAGCACCTCGAGGAGGCGCAGGACGACGCCACGCGGATCGCCGTCCAGGACATGGAGCTGGCCGGGGTCGACGTGATCACCGACGGCGAGATGCGACGCGAGAGCTACTCCAACCGCTTCGCGACCGCGCTCGACGGCGTCGACGTCGACGACCCCGGCGTCGCGCTCGACCGGACCGGCCACGAGAACCCGGTGCCCAAGGTCGTCGGTCCGATCCGGCGGACGCGGCCGGTGGAAACGCGTGACGTCGAGTTCCTCCGCTCGCTCACGAAGCGCCGGATCAAGATCACCGTCCCGGGGCCGTTCACGATGGCGCAGCAGGCCCAGAACGACCACTATCAGGACGACCGCAGCCTCGCGCTCGCGTACGCGGACGCCGTCAACGCCGAGCTCCGCGACCTGAAGGCGGCGGGCGCCGACGTCGTCCAGGTCGACGAGCCGTACCTGCAGGCGCGGCCGGAGGCGGCCCGCGAGTACGCGCTCGAGGCGATCGACCGCGCGCTCGACGGCATCGAGGGAGAGACCGTCCTCCACACCTGCTTCGGCTACGCCCACATCGTCCACGACAGGCCGAGCGGCTACCCGTTCCTGGCCGAGCTCGCCGACTGCGCCGCCACGCACCTCTCGCTCGAGGCGGCGCAGCCGAACCTCGACCCCGACGTGCTGCGCGCCGTGGCGGGCAAGACGATCGTCCTCGGCGTGCTCGATCTCGGAACGGAGGAGGTCGAGACGCCGGAGCTCGTGGCCGCGCGGATCGAGCGGGCGCTGACCGTGCTGCCGCCTGAGCGCCTCGCAGCGGCGCCGGACTGCGGCATGAAGTACCTCCCGCGCGAGCGCGCGTTCCGGAAACTGCGGGCCATGGTTGCCGGTGCGCGGCTGGTCGGGGAAGATGGCGCCTGAGCGCCGACGCGACCAGGGAGGTCAACGTGACGATGAAGCTCAACATGCTCCCGCCGAGCGTGAACAACATGTCCGTGCGCGTGTTCGTGCGGGCGGCCGGGCTGCCGGTCGAGGAAGAGAACGTCTGGGGTCAGACGAAGTCCGACGAGTACCTGTCCAAGTTCCCGACGGGCCTGACGCCTTCGATCGAGACGCCCGAGCTGCCCAAGGGCGGCCTCTCGGAGAGCTGCGCCGTGATGATGTACCTCTCGAACCGCGAGGGGCTCGACCAGCTCTATCCGACCGACATCCAGCGGCGCGCGATGGTCGACGCGGCGAACTCGTTCACGATCAGCATGCTGTATCCGCTCGTCGCGCGGGCGACCTATCCGCGGCTCGGTTTTGCCGGCTACCCGGGTGAGGTCTCCACGTCCGATGCCTCGGACGAGGCGAAGGAAGCGGCGCGGGCCGCGGCCGAGGCCGATCTCCCGCGTCACCTCGACGTCTACCCGAAGTTCTTCCTCTCCGACGCGGGCTTCATCGGCGGCGACGCGCCGACGATCGCCGACATCCGCCTGGCCTGCACGCTCGAGTTCCTCGCCGTCGCGGACACGCCGCTTCCCGACTGGGCGAAGGACTACATGCAGCGGGTCGAGGACGCGCTCGGCGAGGCGTACAGCGAGCCGGCCGCCGACGTCCGCGGCTACATCGCGCAGGCGACGGGGGAGGCGGTCGCTACGGGTTAGGAGTCGGGACGTGGCGTGGCGAATTCGCGGGAGCTACTTCGAGGCGTGCAACTGTGACCCGATCTGCCCGTGCCGGCGGATCGACGGCGTCATGGGCGGCCGTTCGACGCACGGGATCTGCATGGGCGTCCTCTCCTGGGTGATCGAGGAGGGCGTCGTCGACGGGGTCGACGTGGCGGGACTGCCGGTCGCCCTGGCGTTGCGGTACAGCGACGACGAGCCGCGGTCCCCGTGGACGTACGTGCTGTACCTGGACGAGCGCGAGACCGACGCGCAGCGCAAGGCGCTCCAAGGCCTCTTCACCGGCCGGCTCGGAGGCGACGCCGAATCCCACTTCCCCTGGGTCTGGAAGCCGAGCAACCTGGTCGCGGTCAGGCCGGCCGACATCGCCGTCGAGCACATCCGCAGGCGCCAGCGCCTGCGGATCCGCGACCACGTCGACGTCCAGATCCGCGATCGCTACCAGGATCAGGGGACGGTCACGTGTGTGATTCCGGGACACGATCGCTCCGGCGAGGAGCTGGTCACGGAACGGATCGCCGTCGAGGACGAGGACCTCTCGTTTCGCTTCGAGGACGTCTGCGGATACGCCTCGACGTTCGAGTACGCCGGCTAGGCCAAGGCCACGGTGACGACGGCCGCCGACGCCAGCAGAACGGCGCCGGTCAGCCGTGCGGTGGTCTCGCCGAGCGGCAGGACCTTCTGCACGAAGACCACGCCGCCGACGATCGCCGCAGCCGCAAGGCTCATCGAGGCGGCGAGCACGAGCACGACCATCAGTCCGACGCAGCAGCCGACGCACCAGACGCCGTGCTCGACCCCGAGGCGGAACGGACCGCCGCCGGAGCGCGCGATCACGAAGCCGACGGGGTTTCGGCAGCGTCGCAGGCACGCTCCCTTCAGCGGCGTCAGCTCGTACGCGCCGGCCGCTGCGAGGACGAGCGGCAACGCGGGCGAGAGCCCGTGCTCCATCGCCTCCCAGGGCACGAGCCCGGTCGCCGCCCAGGTCGAGAGGTAGCCCGCGGCGAGCCGGGTCTGGCCGCCGGGCAGCAGCGCGGCGAGCGGGACGATCGAGGGCAGCATCATCGCCGCCATCATCAGCGTCCAGCCGACGACGAACCCGGCCGCTCCCATCGGCGGCTCGTAGGCGGCGACGGCCAGCCAGGCGAGCGCCGCCGCGGCGAGCAGCACGGCAGGTGTACGCACAAGTGCGATCGTAGGCCGATGAGTTCCGCGGGCGGCCGCCGTCTATAGACCCGTGAGCGTGAACGGAGCCCTCCGCGCCTTCGCCGACGCCTTCCCCGGCGAGGTCGTGCTTCCGGGCGACGGCGGCTACGACGCGGCCAGGGCGGTGTGGAACCGGATGGTCGACCGGCGGCCGGCCGCCGTCGTGCGGCCGACGGGCGCCGACGACGTCGTCACGGCGCTCCAGTTCGCCCGCGATCAGGAGCTGCAGGTCGCCGTTCGCGGCGGCGGCCACAGCATCCCGGGCCTGTCGACCTGCGACGACGGCATGGTCATCGACCTCTCGCGGCTGCGCGGCGCCGAGGTCGACGCCGAGCGCCGGGTCGCGCGCGTCGGGGGCGGGTCGCTCCTCGGCGAACTCGATGACGCCGCCCAGGCGGCCGGGCTCGTGTGCCCCGTCGGGGTCGTCTCGCACACCGGCGTCGCCGGGCTGACGCTCGGCGGGGGCATGGGACGGCTCCAACGTCGCTACGGCCTCACGATCGACAACCTGCGCGCCGTCGAGCTCGTCACGGCGGACGGCCGCCTGGTCCGCGCGAGCGAAGACGAGCACCCCGAGCTCTTCTGGGGGCTCCGTGGCGCCGGCGCGAACTTCGGGATCGTGACCGCGTTCGAGTTCGGGCTGCATCCCTTCGACGGCACCGTCACCCACGGCGTCGTCGCCCATCCGATCGACCGGCTCGACGACGTTCTGGACGTGTTCCGCGAGACGGTCGAATCCGGCCCGGACGAAGTGATGCCGACGCTCGCGGTCGGCCGCAGCGAGGTCTCGGTGTCCGTGCTCCACTGCGGGCCACTCGAGCAGGCCGAGCGTGACCTCGCCGAGCTGCGGGCGTCCGGGTCGCCGACCCGGGACACGATCGAGGTCAAGCCGTACCTCGTCGCACAGCGCCTCTTCGACGGGGAGATGGAGTGGGGGCACCGCTTCTCCATGAAAAGCTCCTTCCTCCGCGAGCTACCGACCGAGTGCGTCAGGCGTTGCGCCGACCTGGTGGCGAGCGCGCCGCCGGGCGTCGAGACCGTTCTCTCGGTGTGGGCGTGGGGCGGCGCGATCGCCGCCGTGCCCGACAGCGGCACCGCGTTCACCGGACGCGAGGCGACGTACTGGGCGTCCGCGGAGGCCCAGTGGGACGACGGTGGCCTCGACACGACCTGCCGCCAGTGGGTGCGCGAGACGACCGCGGAGCTGATGCCGTACGCGCTGACCGGGCGCTACGTGAACGACGTCGAGGAGGCCGGAATCGACCTGCGCTCCGTGTACGGCGAGGCCAAGTACGACCGGCTGGTGGCGCTCAAGCGCGAGTGGGATCCGGACAACGTGTTTCGGCTGAACCAGAACATCCGGCCCGACTAGCCGCAGAAGCCCTAGATCTCGACCGGAAGCTCGAAGACCGGGAAGAGCTCCGGATAGCCGGCGAAACCCGTGATGCCGGCTATCCGTTGTCCGTCGAGCGCGAACACCATCAGCCCATAGGCCCGGAACGGCTCCGCAGGCGTTTCCTGCACGTAGGCGGCGAGCGTCGGCTGACCGTTGGCCCTGGTCGGCACGAGCCGGATCAGGTCGAGTCGCCCGTCCATCGGCACGGTCGCGAAGAAGCCGGCGATCTCCACTGGGCCGACGACGTGCATCGGCTCCGGCGGCATCGTCATCAGCGCGTCCCCCGCGAGCAGCGCGGTCATTCCCTCGACGTCGACCGCCTCCCACGCCTCCACGAACCGGCGCATGAGCGTCTCCTCGGTGCGGCCGTCCGCGGGCCGGTGCGTTCGGGCGAGGGCGGCCGCGCCGCGCTCGCGGTCGACCCGCTCTCGCGCCCGCTGCAGCGCGCTGTTCGTCGCGGCGACGGTCATGTCGAGGGTCTCGGCCGCTTCGCGGGCCGACCAGCCGAGCACGTCCCGAAGGACGAGCGTCGCCCGCTGCTTTGGCGGCAGGAGCTGCATCGCCGCGACGAAGGCGAGACCGATCGTCTCGCGCCGTTCGGCTTCGTCCTCGGGCGTGCGCTCCTCGAGCAGGACGTCCGGATACGGCTGCAGATAGCCGTCGATCACGGTTGCGTCGACGCGGCCACGCTGCTCGATCATCCGGAGACAGACGTTCGTGGCGATCCGGTACAGCCATGACGAGACCTCTGCGCGCGGCTCGAAGCGGCCGATCGCGCGCCAGGCCCTCAACATCGTTTCCTGGAGCGCGTCGTCGGCGTCGTGGACCGAGCCGAGCATCCGGTAGCAGTGCGCGTGCAGCCGACGGCGAAGCGGCGCCGTCAGCTGCCCGAACGCCTGCTCGTCGCCGGCCCGCGCGGCCGTGACCAGCTCCATGGCCGGACGCTACTCCGCCGTCGGCGGCGGTGCGCCGAGCTCGGTCCAGGAGGGCGCCTCGAACGTGCCCGGCCGCCCTCCGAGCGCCAGCAGCCGGACCCCCTCGGGCCCCGGCAGGATCCGACGGAGCTGCTTCGGCCCGACCCGCGCCATGGTTCCCGGGACGAGGTCGAACCGCTCGTCGCCCGCGACGAGCGTCGCCGAGCCGGCGATCGGGACGTAGACCTCCTCCTGGTTCGGATCGAACGCGGCCTCGTCGTGGTTGTGGTCGGGGTAGCCCTTCCAGTTCGGAGGCAGCGTCAGGACCTGCATGCCCCAGGCGGTCACGCCGAGCTGCGCGCGGGCGCGGCGGGCGATTCCGCCGTGGATCGAGTCCATTTCGTCGACGGCCGCAACGGTCACGTCCGTCGTTGCCACGCTTGCCATGTTTGTCTCCTTTCGTCGGGGTCGCCAGTTACAACCCGCGGCAGCCCCCGAACTAATCGGAGAAGCTTTGGATGTGAAGCACGCCCGCAAGGAGCTTTTGTTCGAGGTTCCGGAACGCCGTGCGTACCTCAACATCACGCCGGACGTCGAAGCGTTCGTCCGGGAGAGCGGGATCGCGGACGGCCTCTGCCTCGTCAACCCGATGCACATCACTGCCGCGGTCTACGTCAACGACAACGAGGGCGGGCTGATCCAGGACTTCGACGACTGGCTCGAGCGGCTCGCACCGCACGAGCCCGTCTCGCAGTACCGGCACAACAACGGCGAGGACAACGCCGACGCGCACCTGAAGCGCCAGCTGATGGCCCACCAGGTCGTGCTCGCGATCACTGACGGCCGGCTCGACCTCGGCCCGTGGGAACAGGTCTTCTACGCCGAGTTCGACGGGCGGCGGCGCAAGCGCGTGTTGCTGAAGGCGATCGGCGAGTAGTGGCTAGCGCCAGTCCACCGCGATGAGCTCGACCGGCTCGGCAAAACCCTTGAGCGCTGCCGCGCGCGGCTCCGACAGGCGATATGCCGTCGGAACGCCCTCGATGGTCTCGCGGCTGAAGAGGATCTCCGCGGCGCCTGCGGCCGCGCCGATGCGGGCGGCAACGTGGACGCCCTCACCCCCGTAGTCGCTGAAATCGCCGTCGGTGTAGAAGGCGCCGCCGCTGTGCGCTCCGATCCGGACGTCGGGCGCCACGATCTCGTCCGCGAGCGCGCGCTGGATCCCGACTGCCGCCTCCACCGCGGCCTTCGGATTGTCGAACGCGGCGAAGAAGCCGTCGCCTGTCTGCTTGATCACGGCGCCGCCGCGCTCGACGATCTGCTCGCGGAGGACGGCGTCGTGGCGCGCGAGGAGCTTCTTCCACTTCTCCTCGCCGAGCGTGTCGAGGAGCCTCGTCGAGTCCACGATGTCGGTGAACAGGAACGTTCGCCGCGCCGCCAGGCGGCCGAGCAGCTCCTTCACGCGCTCCTCGTCGAGCCGCGCGCCGAGCCGGTCGAACGTCGACAGGGCGGCCTCGAGCTCGGACGTCGCGGCGTGCTCGTCGCCCTGTCGCCGGAAGGCGATGCCGAGCAGCATCCGCGCCTCCGCCGCCTCGTACGGCGCGCCGACTCGCTGCCACTCGTCGCGCGCGCGCTGGAGGCAACGGGCTGCGCCGACGTTGTCTCCTTCGGCGAGCTGGATCCGGCCGGACTCCATGTGCACGGCGGCGTCGAACGCGGGTGCCCGCAGGCCGCCGATCTTGTACGAGTCGACGAGCCGCTCGAGCTCGTCGTACGCCGTGCGGGCAGTGGTGAGGTCCGAGGCGGCGACGGCGATCTCGATCCGCGCCGGGAGATGACGAAGCCGCATGAGCGGGTCGGACACCTCCGCGAGCGTCCGCGTGATCCCGGCGACCGCGCCGTCGACCTTGCCCTCCGCCAACCGCAGTAGGGCAAGCCCCGGCTGCGCCGTCCGTCCCAGCTCGTGCGCTGTTCGGTACGCCTCCTCGGCGGCCGCGAAATCGCCGCGCAGGCGCCGGATCTCGCCGATCTCGTAATAGCCGCCTGCCGTGATCGCCCGCTCGAAGTCGTGGAGCTCCTCGCACGCCGTGAGGGCCTGCTGCTCCGCTTCGCCCCAATCGCCGCGCAGCCGCATGATCTCGGCGCGGTGGATGCGACAGGCGCCCGGGAAGCCTGTCACGTCGAGCCGGTCGCACCAGCGGTTCGCCTGCTCGGTCCACTCCGCGGCGCGGCGGTAGTCGCCGAGGTCCTGGCAGGAGCTGATCGTCACGCAGTAGACGAGACCGGTCGAGTACGGGTCGAGCTCGCCGCCTACCGCGGCGGCCGTCGCCTCGTCGATCAGCGCGAGCCCCTGCTCGACCTCGCCCATCTTCACGAGCGCGCGTCCCTTGGCGACCAGCGCGAGTGCCTGTGTGTCACGGTCTCCGAACCGCGCGGCCAGCTCGAATGCGCGGTCGAGCTCGTCGGCCGCCTCCCGCAGGTCGCCACCGGCGAAGAGGGCGTTGATGCCGCGAGTGAACGTCAGCCGGGCATGCTCGACCGAGTCGGGCTCGGCCGAGAGCAGGCGCTCGGCTTTGGCGAACCAGCCGTGCGAGACCGCGAACGCGCCCCGGCCGACGTGATCGTGCGAGAGAGTCAGCGCGACGCGCGCGGCGCTGATGCCGTCGCCGGCCGCGACGTACGCGGCGTGCGCGCGCTCGCGCAGGTCGATCGCCTGGTCGAGCTTGCCGTTCCACCAGGCGGCGCCGGCGAACTGCTCGAGATCGGCGGGCGTGAGGTCTTCCCGGCCCACGCGCGCGTACGCCTCGTACGCCCGGCGCCACGCGGGGCGGCCGGCGGCATCGCGAGCCGCCTGGAGTGGGTCGACTGCCTGGGCCACAGTTCCTCTTTATAGTCACACGTCGGCCGGTAGCTGCCAAATCCCCCATGGCCCGCAGCATTCGCCTCGATCACAGCGTCATCGCCGTCTCCGACTGGGAGGTGTCGAACAGCTTCTACCGCGACGTGGTCGGTGCGGAGCTGATCGCGCACGGCGCCGGCCGCTGGGCGTACCGGCTCGGCGACACGCAGCTGAACGTCCACGGCCCCGGCGTGGACGTGTCGACGAACGTGGCCGGCCTGCCCGTGCAGCCGGGCAACAGCGACCTCTGCTTCGTCTGGGCGGGTCGGATCGACGAGGCGGTGGAGCATCTGGCCCGGCACGGAGTGGAGGTCGAGACCGGCCCGGTCGAGCGCCTCGGCGCGCAAGGCCACGGAACGAGCGTGTACTTCCGCGATCCGGACGGCTCGCTGCTGGAATTCATCAGCTACGACTGATCACGGCGAGGAGGATGGGTGTACGTCAGCTTGACGAGGACGAAGGGTTCGGAGGGACCGCCGCTCGAGGTCGCGGCGATCGCCGGCGAGGAGATGGTGCCCTGGCTGCGCGAGATCGAGGGCTTCGATGGACTGCTGATGCTGACCAACGAGGAGGAGGCGACCACGCTGGTGCTCACCTTTTGGAAAGACCGTGAGGTGGCCGAGCGGCATCGGGCGGCCCGGATGCGGTTCCGCGATCGCGTGACCGCCGCCGTGCACGTGACGGTCGAGGAGACGGCGGACTACGAGCTCAGCTTCGCCGACCTCGGACCGCGGCTGCTGGAGAGATAGGCCTCGGGAGGTCACGTGTTCGCGCGTGTGCATACGATCGAGTCGAACAGAGAGCAGTACGGCTTCGGCCTGGAGATCATCCGAGAGGAGTACCTCCCGTGGGTGCGCGACAGCACCGGGTTCCGCGGGCTGATCGGGCTCTTCGACGAGGAGCGTGAGAAGGCGATGGTGATCACGCTGTGGGCGGACGAGAAGGCTCTCGACGAGAGCGCCGAGGCGGGCGACCGGCTCAGCCTCTTGGCGGCATCCGCCTCCGGGTCGACACGGCGCTCGCTCGAGAGCTTCGAGGTCACGCTCTTCGAGGTGCGTGCCGATTCCTGAAGGCTGAAGGCCCCGCCGAAGCGGGGCCCTCGCGCTTACTTGTCCTTGTCGTGGCCCGGTGGGGTGCCGCCCTGCCCGGGCGGCGTGCCGCCGTGCCCCGGCGCGGTGCCGCTCGCGGCGGGAGGGCTGCCGCTCTGGCCCGGCGGAGTCCCGCCGTGTCCAGGCGGGGTGCCGCCGTGTGCCGGGCTGGCGCCGTGACCGGGTGCGTCGGGCGCCTGAGCCGGCGGGCTCTCGGTCTGGACGGGTGCGCTCACGTGCCCGGGCGGGGTGCCGTGCGGGCGCGGTGCGGTGCCGCTGTGACCGCGTGAGCTCTTCAGCTCCGCCGCCGGGCTGACGGCCGGAGCCTGCGTCGTGGCGCTGTGGCCCGGCGCGCTTTCCCGCTTTCCATGCTCGACGCTCTTCCCGTCCGAGCCACTCTTCCCGTGCGACGCCTTCGCCTTCGTCTTCGCGGCCTTCGCGGCGGTCGGGGTCGCCGGCGCGCAGGGCCCGATCGTGTCGCCGTGACGCAGATGCGCAGGGAAGGCCCTCTGCGAGACGGTGATCGTCACGAACGGATGCGTCTTCGAATGCGTGTGGTGGCAGAGCGTCCCCTTCTGCGGCGGGTACTGCTTGGCAGCGGCGGGCGTGCCCGACGGCGAGACCGCCGCTCCGACCGACGCGAGCGCGCCGACAGCGAGCGCGCCCACGCCTGTCGCCGCGATGGTCCGGCTCCAACTCCACCTCGATCGTGTCATGTCCCT
>Ga0126304_10000657_pt1 | contig 14822 bp, 11 predicted proteins | sample Plot25_FD_92538 | JGI IMG/M metagenome (GOLD analysis project Ga0126304, IMG submission 92538) | Serpentine soil microbial communities from UC McLaughlin Reserve, CA, USA - Plot25 | ecosystem: Environmental > Terrestrial > Soil > Grasslands | place: USA: UC McLaughlin Reserve, Lake County... | reverse complement strand
GCCGAGAGGATGGCGAAATAGAAGGCGAACATGTGCGCGGCCGGCATCGCGACGCCGAGCTTGATCACCGCCGGGACGAGGAGCGCCGTCATCACGATGTAGGCCGGCGTCGTCGGCATGCCCATGCCGAGCACGACGCCGGCGATCGCGGTCAGCATGAGCGCCAGCAGCAGGCTGTTCTGCGCGAGCCCGAGCACGGCCTGCGTGAACACGATGCCGGCGCCGGTCAGCGCCACCATGCCGATGATGATGCCGGCGCAGGCGCAGGCGAGCGCCACGGCGAGCGTGTTCTTGGCGCCGTCCATCATCGCCTCGAGGACGTTCGTCATTGTGACGTTCTCGCGCGTCGAGGCGCGCAGCGCCGCGACGGGGAAACACATCAACGTGCCGGCGAGCGCCGCGAGCGGCGCAGAATAGCCCGCATACATGACAGCGAGGATGGTCAGCACCGGCAGGAAGAGGTGCCCGCGAACGCGCAAGGTCCTGCCGAGCGGCGGCAGCTCCGAACGCGGCACGCCGAGAATGCCCTTGCGCTTGGCCTCGAAATGCACCGCGCCGAAGCAGGCGACGTAGTAGAGGATGGCCGGGATCACGGCCCAGATCGTCACCTGCAGATAGGACACCTGCAGGAACTCGGCCATGACGAAGGCGGCGGCGCCCATGATCGGCGGCATGATCTGCCCGCCGGTCGAGGCGACCGCCTCGACCGCGGCGGCGAAATGCGGCTTGAAGCCGGTCCGCTTCATCAGCGGAATCGAGATCGGCCCGTCGACCATCACGTTCGCGACCGCGCTGCCCGAGATCGTCCCGAACAGCGACGACGACACCACCGACACCTTGCCGGGCCCGCCCGCCGTGTGGCCGGTGATGCCGAGCGCGAAATCCATGAACAGCTGGCCGGTGCCGGTGCGCTCCATGAACGAGCCGAACAGCACGAAGATCATAACATAGGCGGCCGAGACGCCGAGCGGCGCGCCGAAGATGCCCTCGGTCGTCATGAAGAGCTGGTCGAGCATGCGCTCCGGGTCCCGGGTCGCGTAGAGCCCGTAGGCGAGGAAGACGATGGCGGTGATCGGCAGCGCCCAGCCGATGAGGCGCCGCGTCGCCTCCATCACCATGACGACGAGGAGCGCGCCCATCGCCATGTCGGCATAGGTGAGGTCGTCGATGTAGTAGATGCGGTTGACGAGGTAGTCGTAGTTGACGAACAGGTAGATCACCGGCGCGACCGCCGCGGCGAGGAGGGCGTAGTCCAGAAGCGTCGGCGGCCCTTGCGCGACCGGCGGGGCGTCGAGGCCCGGCGTCGCCTCGGTCTTGTCCGCGACCCGCCGGAACAGCAGGAAGCACAGCGCCATCGCGAAGAGCAGATGTGTGCCGCGGAAGATGATCGCCTCCGGCGGCCCGACCACGATGACCCACATGTGGTAGAGCGACATCGTGACGGCGGTGAGCCCGGCGAGGAGCCGGATCACCCCGGCATGCGACAGGTCGAGCCGGCGGAAGGGGTTGCGGGCGAGGGTGAGCACTGTGGGGGGCGGTCAGTCGTCAGTCGTCAGTTCGTCGGCGGTCGGCCGGTGGCCAGTCGTCGGTCGGCAACTCGACTGACGACTGACCAATCACAACGAACGACACCCTACATCGTCTTCACCTCGATGTCCTTCTCCTTGTAGAACTTGGCCGCGCCGGGGTGGAAGGGCACGCCGATGTCCTCGGCCATGTCCTTCGGCGTCAGCTTCTCCATCGCCTTGTTGGTAGCCGCCATGGAGGAGACGTTGTCGGCCATCGCCTTCGTCATCGCATAAACGCGATCGGTCGGCAGCTCGCACGAGGCGACGATGTGGGTCGCGTAGCCGATCACCTTCACATCCTCGGTCTGCTTCGGATAGGTGCCCTTCGGCACCGTCACGAGCGTGTAGCCCGGGTTGATCTTCTTCATGGCGTCGATGTTGTCGGAGAGGTCGAGGAGCTTGATGTCGCGCGACGAGGCGAGGTCCATCACGGCGCCCGAGGGGATGGTGGTGCCGAGCGTGAAGGCCTGGACGTTGTTGTCCTTCATCTGCTCGACGGCGTCGGTGTAGGAGATGAAGCTCGGCTTGACCTCATTGTAGGAGAGCCCGTTCACCTTGAGGATGTGCTGGGTGATGATCTCGGCGGTGTTGCCGCGCGGCTGCGCCGCGAGGGCCTTGCCCTTGAGGTCCTTCACCGAATTGATGCCGGCGTTGGCCGGCACCACGACCTGGAAGTATTGCGGGTAGAGGGTCGCGATGTTGCAGGCCTTCTTGTGCGGCTTGTTGAAGGGCGCGTTGCCCATGATCGCATCGACGGTCGAGATCGAGTTGCCGAAGCCGACCTCGGTCTTGCCCTCCTCGATGCCGCGCACGTTGGCGATGCCGGCACCGGGCATCGAGGTGACCGAGAGTCCGGGGATCGCCTTCTCCCACATGTCCTTGAGCTGCCCGCCGAGCGGGATCCAGACCCCGCCCTGCGGCCCGGTCATGAGCCGCATGTCGGCGGCAGAGGCGGGCGCGAGGCCGGCGGCGGCCGTCACGGCCGCGGCGGCGATGAGGGATGTGGTGAAGCTGCGCATCAGGTTTCCTCCAGTGCCCGGGTTCGGCGTTTCTTTTGCCGTTGCAAGTCTTAAAGCGCCAGCGGCCCTGATGCGCAAGGCGTAAAGCGGCGGCGCAGCGCTTCGAGCGCCCGTCGCCTGGCGAGCTTTAAGACGTCTCGCCCTCACCCCGGCACTGCCGGAACAGCGCCGCGAGGGCGCCGGCGTGCGGCTCGATGAGGAGGTCGTCGGCGCCGCAGCCATCGGGGCCCGGATATTCCTCGCAGGTTCGCGCGACGCGCCGCCAGAGCGGCGCCCCGAAGCGGGTGCGGGCCCACGCGTTCGTCGGCAGGAACAGGCACAGGCGACCGGGGAAATGGCCCGGCGTGTAGCCGCGCACCGCAGCGATCGTCGCGCGCTCGACCTCGACCCGCAGCGCGAGGAGAGGGTCGTCGCGCCGGAGCTTGCGCTCTCGCACCCGCTCGGCAAGGTAGGCGAGCGAGCCGCCCGACGAGCGCGCGACGAGCTTGCGGGCGTGGGCGCCGAGCCCGTTCCAAGTGCGCCGGAGCGGCCGGAAGAAGATCGGGTAGGGGCTGCCGAACAGCGCCAGGAAGCGGACCGGCGTGCCCGCGCTCTCGAGCTGGCGCGCGAGCTCGAAGGCGACGACGCCGCCGGCGCAGAACCCGGCGATGATGACCGGGCCGCCGGGATGGGCGGCTCTGATCTGCGCCGCGAAATAGCGGGCGAGGTCCTCGAGCCGGGTCAGCGGCCGGTCGCGGCCGTCCAGTCCCGGCGGCTGCAGGCCGAAGAAGGGCGCCTCGGGACAATGGCGCGCGAACAGGCGGTAGCAGAACACGTCGCCGTTATGCCCCGGCACCGCGAACACCGGCACGCCGGTTCCCCGCGGCTGCAGCGGCACGATCGCCCGCGCCTGCGCCGCGAGCGTCTTCGCCTGGCGCAGAAAGTCGAGGATGTCGGTCTTGCGCTCCTTCAGCTGGTCGCGCAGCTCCGGCGTCAGCGCGCCGGCGCGGGCGCTGCAGCGCAGCTCGTCGCCGTCGATCGCGACCTCGACGTCGCGCCGGCGCAGCTCGGAGAGGAACTCGGCGATGCTCACAAACGGATCTCCTCGCGCGCGCCGTCGCCGCCGCCGCCGTTCGAGGCTTCGAGGAAGGTCAGCCGGTCGATCACGCCGGCAAGCCCGGCGACCGTCGGGTGCTCGAAGAGGTTGCGGGTCGGGACATTGACGTCGAAGGCGTCGCGGATCTGCGACAGCGCCCGCATTGCCAGAAGCGAATGCGCGCCGAGATCGAACACGTCCTCGCCGATGCCGATCCGCTCGCGCTTGAGGAGCTTCGCCCAGATCGCGGCAAGCGTCCGCTCGGTCTCGGTGCGCGGGAGATCGTCGTCGGCGGGCGCCGGGGCATCGCCGCCGGCCGGCGGCGGCAAGGCATCGCGGTCGATCTTGCCGTTGCGCGTGAGGGGAAACGCAGCCACGGCAATGAAATGCGCCGGCACCATGAACTCGGGCAGGCGCTCCTTGAGGAAGGCGCGCAGCGCCGGCGCGAGGCCGCCCGCCGGCGCCTCGCCTTCGGGAACCACATAGGCGACGAGCTCCTTGTCGCCGGGTGCGTCCTCGCGGGCAAGGACGACGCAGGCGCGGACCCGGGCGTTGCCGGCGAGCACCGCCTCGATCTCGCCGAGCTCGACCCGGTGGCCGCGGATCTTCACCTGGCTGTCGACGCGGCCGAGATATTCGAGCACGCCGTCGGGGCGGTAGCGGGCGAGGTCGCCGGTCTTGTACATGCGCGCCTCCGGACCGCCGAAGAACGGGTCGGCGACGAAGCGCTCGGCCGTCAGCTCGGGCCGGTTGAGGTAACCGCGCGCGACGCCGGCGCCGCCGATGTAGAGCTCGCCGACCGCGCCGGGCGGCACCGGCTCGAGATCGGCGCCAAGCACATAGAGCTGCGTGTTGGCGATCGGCCGCCCGATCGGGATCGAGCCGTCGTGCGGGTCGTCCGGCCCGACCTCGTAGACGCAGCAGCCGACCACCGTCTCGGTCGGGCCGTACTCGTTGATGAGCCGCGTCGCCGGGGCGAAGTTCCGCCACAGCGTGAGGTTCTCGGCGCGCAGGTTCTCGCCGCCGATGACGAAGCAGCGGGTCATGCAGACGACCTCGTCGGCCGCGAAGGTCCGGCCGAGGAGCTCGAGATGGGCCGGCGTGATCTTGACGAGGGTGCGGTTTTTCGCCCGCCGCAACGCGGCGACGAGGTTCTGGGCGCCGGCATCCTCGGGCAGGAGCTCGACATGCCCCCCGGCAAGCAACGCCGGGTACAGGCTCGTCACAGTGAGGTCGAAGGAGATCGAGGAGTGCACCGGCACCGAGCCGCCGGCCGTGACGCCGTAGGCCTCGATCGCCCAGGTGAGATAGTTGACGAGCCCGCTGTGCAGGATCATCGCGCCCTTCGGCTGGCCGGTCGAGCCCGAGGTGTACATCACATAGGCGAGGTTCGAGGGCAGCGCCCCGGCGGCGGGGCGCTCGGCGCTCTCTTTCGCGATCGCCGGCCAATCCGTATCGAGGCAGACGAGGCCGTCGCCGGCGGCCGGAAACAGCGCCCGCAGCTTCTCCTGCGTCAGCAGCACGCGCGCGCCGGCGTCGCCGACCATGAAGGCGAGCCGCTCCGGCGGATAGGCCGGGTCAAGCGGCACATAGGCGCCGCCGGCCTTCCATACCGCGAGGAGCGCGACGACGAGCTCCGGCACGCGCTCCATGCAGACGCCGACGAGCGTCTCGCGGCCGACGCCCAGCCTGCGCAGATGATGCGCGACCTGGTTCGCGCGCCGGTCGAGCTCGCGATAGCTGAGCCGCCGATCGTCGTGCACCACCGCGAGCGCCTCGGGCGAGGCGGCGGCCTGACGCTCGAACAGCTCGTGGACGCAAAGGTCGGGGACGGCGGCGCCGGTCGCGTTCCACAGATAGAGCAGGCGCTCGCGATCGGCTTCGGCGAGCCCGGCGCGGTTCGGCGTCAGAGCGAGCATGCGATCATCTCCTTCATGATCTCGTTCGTGCCGGCGTAGATGCGCTGCACCCGGCTGTCCGCCCACATGCGGGCGATCGGATATTCGGTCATGTAGCCGTAGCCGCCATGCAGCTGGACGCATTCGTCGATGATCCGGCACTGCGTCTCGGTGAGCCAATACTTCGCCATCGCGCTCGCGACCTCGTCGAGCGAGCCGTCGAGGAAGCGCTCGATGCAGTGGTCGAGGAAAACGCGGCCGATCCGCGCCTCGGTCTTGCATTCGGCGAGCTTGAAGCGCGTGTTCTGGAACTCGATCAGCGCCCGCCCGCCGGCCATGCGCTCCTTGACGTACTCGGCCGTGATCGCGACTGCGCGCTCGGCCGCGGCGACGGCGCCGGCGCCGATCGTCAGGCGCTCGTAGGGCAGCTGCTCCATCATCTGGAAGAAGCCCCGGCCCTCGGCCGGGCCGATGAGGTTTGCAGCCGGCACGCGGACGTCGTCGAAGAACAGCTCGCAGGTGTCCTGGGCGTGCATGCCGATCTTCTCGAGCGAGCGCCCGACCGTGTAGCCGGCAAGGTCCTTCGCCTCGACGACGAGAAGCGACAGGCCTTTCATCGGCGCGACGGCGGTGTCGGTCTTGACCGCGAGGCGGACGAGGCCGGCGTGCCAGCCATTGCTGATGAAGGTCTTGGAGCCGTTGACGACGTAGGTCTCGCCGTCGCGGCGGGCCGTCGTCGCGATGGCGGACAGATCGGAGCCGGCGCCGGGCTCGCTCATCGCGATCGCGCCGACGAGCTCGCCCGAAGCCATCCGCTTGAGCCAGCGCTGCTTCTGCGCCTCGGAGTCGTAAGCCAGGATGTAGCGCGCGACGATGCACTGGATGCCGCTGCCGAAATGCACGCCGGCCCGGGCAAGCTCCTCGCAGACGACGATCTCGTGCGCCAGGGTGCCGCCGCCGCCGCCATATTCCTCCGGGACGCCGGGCAGCAGCATGCCGGCCCGCCCGGCCGCGGCCCAGGCCTCGGCATCGGGGCGGTGCTGCGCCCGCCAGCGCGGCTCGTGCGGCGCGAGCTCGGTCTCGACGAAGCGGCGCACGCTGCGGCGGAAGATGCGCAGCTCCTCGTTCATCCAGGGCGAACGGTCGCTCATCGCGCCGCTCCGCGCAGGCGAGCGTGCTGTCCCAAGCCGGACGCGCGCCGCCGCCCGCCGCGGTCAAAGCCCGACGCGCTGTGCCATTCCGGTGCAGGACCGTTCATTTGCCGCCGTCCGCGCTCATCTCGCGGGGGGAGTCTTCAGGTTTCGTGCCAGGGCCGGCGAAGGCGGCCCCGGAGGGTTGTTGCCGTCGCGCGCGTGCGGCAAACTGGCCGAAGCCAACGAGCGGGGGGGAGGGACGATGGAAACCGAACGCGATCTGGCCTCGCCGGATTTCGGATCGACGGCGGCTATCGGGATGGCGGCGGTCGCCATGAACCAGTCGGCGAAGGGCGGGCCGCGATGGCTGAAGCGCTTCGTCCTCGTCTGCACGGTCATCGTCGCCGCGATGGCGCTGCTCAAGGTCGTGACCTCGCTCTCGGCGATGGGCAAGATCCCGGCCTGCGACGCCAAGACGACGAAGGACACGCTGTCGGACCTGAACAAGCAGCAGAAGTTCAACGCCTCGCACTACAACTCGCTGAAGGCGAGGTCGTCGACCGACGCCGAGGCGCTGTGCACGGCAAGCCTCGCGCTGCGCGACGGCACGACGGTCGAATACGACTATCGCATCTTCAAGGACGGCGGCGCGGTGAAGGTGCAGATGACCGACATCCGTCGCCCGTAGCTCATCTTCGCGGTGCTGCCTCTCCCTGCATCCACCCCGCACGCACCGACCGAGCCAGGCGCTTGACGCCGCCCGGCCGCCCGTCACACTCGCGCCCGCCGATCCCGCGGCTTTCGTTGGGAGATCACGATGAGACGGCGTGAGCTCAGGATGCTCCTTGGCGGTGCGGCGGCGTCGCCGTTGGCCCGCTTCTCGCCCGCGCCGACGAGGTGATCGAGTAGGAGACGCCCATGCCAACCGCGGCTACGGGCAAGCTCGATGGTGGGGCCATCGATTGGCTTCTGTATCTGGTCGCCGCCATGGGCTGGCCGCTGGCCTTTCTGGTCGCGGTTGCGGTGACGCTGCTGGCGCTCGGCAGGAAGGCCGCCGAGAAGGCGGCTGAGAAGGCCGTCGAGCACACCTTCGCTAAAGCCGGGAAGGACTACGAGCTTTCCGCCGGCCGCCGCTCCGCCTTCGTGCAAAGGGTGCTGACCGATCGGTGGGAGGCGGTGGAGGATCTGTTCGCCCGCCTCCAGCGGATCACGACCAACCTCAACCGTTCGCGCACCGGCCATGCCGTACCGAGCGATTTCTTCGATGCCAGCCCTTCCGGCCAGGAGGTGGTGCCCCTGACGGTCGTCTTCGAGGATTTGGAGATCAGGCGGCTGCTGCTCGGGGAACGGTTCCACGATCTCTTGAGCACACGCGCCCAGCTCGTCCTGGCGCTGGCGAACTTTCTCAATAATGAGGCGGCGTTCAATGAGTTGGCCGGAAAGCTGCAATCCAACGCGGCTCTGATCCGGGCGGAGGTGGAGCTCCAGTTCAAGACCTCGCAGATCAAGTTCGAGCAGGCCTGACGGCGCGACCATCCCCTCGATGAGGCCACCTCCATGTTCCCATCCTTCTCCCGCACCCTCCTCCCGACACCCGAGGCGACGATCTGCGTGCGCCATGGCGGCAGCGGGCCGCCGCTCCTGCTCCTGCATGGGCATCCGCAGACGCATGTCATGTGGCACCTGACGGCGCCGGCGCTGGCCCGGGATTACACCGTCGTCTGCGCCGATCTGCGCGGCTATGGCGACAGCTCGAAGCCGCCGGCGACGCCCGATCACGAGACCTACTCCAAGCGGGCGATGGCGCGCGACATGGTCGCGGTGATGGCGGCGCTCGGGCATGAGCGCTTCGCCGTCGTCGGCCACGACCGCGGCGGGCGGGTCGCCTACCGCATGGCGCTCGACCATCCGGCGCGCGTGCGCGGGCTTGCCGTCCTCGACATCGTGCCGACGGGCGAGCACTTCCGCCGGGCCGGCATGGATTTCGCGCTCGGCTACTGGCACTGGTTCTTCCTCGCGCAACCCTTCGCCCTGCCGGAGCGGGTGATCGGCGCGAACCCCGACGGGTTCTACTTTCACCGCGGCCGCGAGGTCTTCGATCCGGCCGCGATGGCCGAGTACCGGCGCTGCTACTGCGACCCGGCGACGATCCACGCCATGTGCGAGGACTACCGGGCCGGCGCGACCTTCGACTTTGCCCGCGACGAGGCCGACCGGACGGCGGGGCGCAAGATCGCCTGCCCGCTTCTCGCGCTGTGGGGCGCGAAGGGCCAGGTCGGGGGCTGGTATGACGTCCTCGGCGTCTGGCGCGACTGGGCCGGCGACGTGACCGGCGAGGCGCTCGACTGCGGGCATTATCTGCCCGAGGAGGTGCCGGCGGCGACACTCGCCGCGCTCGCGCCCTTCCTCGCCCGCGTCACCGGGTGAGCCCGGCGCCGCGACGCGAGCGCCGACCAGCGCCGGTGCATCGACTGAGCGCTAAATTGTAGCGCGTCGCTTAAAGCCGCTCTCAGAACCTGCGCTGTTTCCTATCCGGACGTCGCGACAAGACGGCGGTCGGGAGGCATTGCCTTGTTCCTTTTCGCATCGGTCGTGCAGGCCGGCATCGTTGCGCTCGGCCTTCTCGGTGTCTCGCCGCAAGCTCCGCGCAGCGGCGCGGCGGCGCGGTTTCCGGTTTCGGTCGTCCGGGTGCTTGCCGTCGAGGGCGGCTATGTCGAGCACCGGGTCGACCCCGGCGGCGCGACCAAGCACGGCGTCACGCGCGCGCGCCTGGCGCAGCATCGCGGCCGGCCGGTGACGAAGGCCGAGGTGCGCGGGCTGACGATCGCCGAGGCGGTGGCGATCTACCGGACCCTGTACTGGGACGCCCTCGCGGCGGACGAGCTTCCGCCGGGCCTCGATCACGCCCTGTTCGATTTCGCGGTGCATTCGGGCGTGCCGCGCGCCGCGCGCGCCCTGCAGCGCACCCTCGGCGTCGCCGACGACGGCCGCATCGGTCCGGCGACGATCGCCGCGGCGCGCCAGGCCGACGCGATGCTCATGCTCGGACGCTTATGCGCCGAGCGGCGCGCCTTCATGTCGGGGCTTTCCACCTGGCGGACCTTCGGCAAGGGCTGGCGCGCGCGGATGAATGCCGTCGAGGCCTGCGGCCCGGCGCCCGCGGCGATGCAGACGGCGGCGGCGGGCTCGCCTGGCGCCGAGGCACGACGCTGATCCGGGCGACGGCTGCGCTTGGTGCGCTCTCGCACCGCAGGCCGTCCAGGCTTGCGCCATAACGGCGCGAGCTTGGGAGAGCGTCATGGCGAGCGCCGTTCATCGGCAGGTTCCGTCGCGGCTCGACACCGTGGTGTTCGAGGCGAAGGCGGCGGTGTTCCGCGGCCTGCGGGCGCTGGAGGAGGCGCTGGCGCGCAAGGCGACGCGGCGGCACGCGCCGGGCGACGCGCTTTGCGACGCGCCGGTCGTCGCCCGGGTGCGCTCGCCGCTCTGGAACGCCCCCGCGGGGGCCAAGGAATACGCGCTCACCGCCGGCAAGATCCAGAACCTCCGCGTCGCGCTCGCCGGCCTCGACGGCATCGTGGTGCCGGCCGGCGAGACCCTCAGCTTCTGGAAGCAGGTCGGGCGCGCGACGCGCCGGCGCGGCTTCGTCGCCGGCCGCGAGCTGCGCGAGGGCTGCCTCGTCGCGACTATCGGCGGCGGGCTCTGCCAGCTCTCGAACGCGCTCTACGAGGCGGCGCTCGCCGCCGGCTTCGAGATCGTCGAGCGTCACGCCCATAGCCGCCGCGTCCCGGGCTCGCGCGCCGCGCTGCAGCGGGACGCGACGGTGTTCTGGAACTACGTCGACCTGCGCTTCCGCAGCCGAAAGGCCTTCCGCATCGAGGCGCGGCTGACGAGCGATCACCTCGAGGTGGTGTTCCGCGCCGAGCCCGCCACGGCCGCGCGCGCGATGGCGGAGGAGGCGGACGGGCGCCGTGCCGCCGCGAACGACTGCACCACCTGCGGCGAGACGCGCTGCCATCGCAACGACCCCGAGACCGCAACGCTCGGGCGCCGCCCGACCGCCTGGCTTCTCGATGGCGCATGGCCCGAGTTCGCGGCGCTTCTGACGCGCGAGGCGGCGACGGAAGACGCGCTGTTCCTGCCGATGCGCCGGCCGGCGCGGGCGCGCTACGCCTGGCCCGCCGGCCGCTGCGGCGCCGAGACCACCGCGCCGCTCGTCGCGCTGCAACGCGCCTTCGCGCTCCGCCGCGCGCCGGCGCAGGGCCGGGCGCTGCAGAGCCGGCTTCTCGCCTTCGACCGCAAGCTCGCCCGCCGCTACGCCCGGACGCTCTCGCACCTCCACGCCCACGTCGTCGTGTCGCAGAACCTCCTGCCGCATCTGTGGGCGGCGGGCGCGCTCGCCGGCCGCAGCTTCGACGTGCTCGTCGAGCGCTGGCCGATGACGGCGCTGGAGGCCCGGCTCGACGGCGCGCTGGGCGCGCATCCGCAGAGCCCGACGCTCGGCGATTTCCGCGCCCCCGCCGAGGTGGTTGCGGCCGAGACCTAGGCGCTGGCCGCCGCCGAGCGGCTCTTCACGCCGCATCGCGCCATCGCCGCGTCCTTCGGCGACCGCGCCGTGCTGCTCGACTGGGCGATGCCGGCGGCGGGAAAGCCGATCGCGCGCGGCGGCCGCACGATCCTGTTCCCGGCCTCGGCGCTCGGCCGGAAAGGCGCCTACGAGCTGCGCGCGGCGCTCAGCGGGCTCGAGGCCGAGCTCGTCGTCGCCGGCGGCGCGACCGAGCACGACGGCGCCTTCTGGGACGGGCTTAAGGTTCGCCGGCTCGACGGCCGCATGCCCGAGCGCCTCGCCGCCGTGGTCCTGCCGGCGGTGATCGAGCACCAGCCCCGCGCGCTCTTGCGGGCGCTCGCCGCCGGCATCCCGGTGATCGCGACGCCCTCCTGCGGCTTGGGCGAGCGCGCCGGCGTCGTCACCGTCCCGGAGCTCGACGCCGCGGCGTTGCGCGAAGCGCTGGAGCGGGTGCTGGCCGAAGCGACTTAAGCGCCGTCATTCCGGGGCTCGCGCAGCGAGAACCCGGAACCCACGGACAAGCTCCGACGATCCAGCCGATCTGAAGGAGAGGATCGTGGGAACTCCGATCTCCTCTCCCCGCTTGCGCTGCGGGATGCACACAACGGCGTGCGTGCGCACCTCCCCTCCCCCCTTGTGGGGGAGGACCGACTCGGCCGAAGGCCGAGCGCGGAGGGGGGTCGCCGGGCATGGAGCGCCTTGTCGACAAAGCCCTCAGCCGTGTCAGCCGCAAGGGGCCGAGGCCTGACGGATCGCTTGCCGCTTGCCCCTGCGGCTGATGTCGCGGCGGCCTCCTTCGACCAAGAGGCCTATGCCCGGCGACCCCCTTCTCGCTCGGCCTTCGGCCGAGTCGGTCCTCCCCACAAGGGGGAGGAGGGGCGACTCGGCCAGCAAATGCGTGAGTCCCTCCCCGCAGAGGAGGGCGGACTCGGCCATAGGCCGAGCCGGCTGGGGAACGGCGCCGGCGGACCTCGCCGTCTTCGCCCGAGCAGAGGCCTTCGCACATCGAACGTCGGCGGCGCGCACTTCCCTCCCCCCGCTCGCGAAGCGAGTGGCGGGGAGGGCCGACTCGGGCGAAGCCCGAGCGGGGTGGGGGGTGCTTCCCCAAGGCGCTTCGTCGACGTCAGGCGCGGGTGTCGATGGCAGCCCTGGCCCAACCACCGCGTCATTCTCGTCGCCCTCGCGCCTCGCCCAGCCATCCCCCACCCCTACCCCTCCCCGCCACTCGGCTTCGCCGCGCGGGGGGAGGGAGGAGCGAGAAGCCGACATGGGTGAATCTGGCAGGCTGCGCGGAGAGGCCGACTCACCGAAGGCGAGCGGGTGAGGGGCTGTCGACGATCGCGCGCCAGCGTCGACAGCCCCTCACCTTCGCCCCCCGATCAAGTCCGGGGGCTCGCTTCGCGGCCTCGCCGCGAAGCCCTCTCCCCGCAAGCGGGCTACGGCATGCACACATCTGTCCGGCGGCATTCCTCCTCCCCCTTGTGGGGAGGACCGACTCGGCCGAAGGCCGAGCGAGAAGGGGGTCGCCGGGCATCGAGCACCTTACCGACGAGTGACTCAGTCCCTTCAGCCGCAGGGGCCGCGGCCTGACGGATCGCTTGACCTTGCTTCTGCGGCTGATGTCGCGGCGGGCCGGCTTCGACAGATAGCCCTATGCCCGGCGCCCCCCTCCTCGCTCGGCCTTCGGCCGAGTCGGTCCTCCCCACAAGGGGGGAGGACCGGTGCGCGCCGGCTTTGTGAGAATCCGATAGGCAGGCGGGAGAGGCGGTTCGCCCAGCTCCGGCAGCACCGCCGCGGAGCCTGTGTACGGGCTTCGGGTCTCGCCGGAGCCTGTCAGCGGGCCGGCAAAGGCCAACCCGTCAAGTGAGCCCCCGAAATGACAGCGCTATTGCGCGCGCGCCGCCAGCCACTCTTTCGCGAGCGCGACGTCCGCCTGCGACAGCCCGTGGCCGACCGGCACGATGCGGTGCGTCACCTCCGCGCCGGCGTCGGCGAGCTGCGCCGAGAGGCGGGCGGCGTTGTCGGGCGGGACGATCGGGTCGGCCGAGCCTGAGAGGATCAGCACCGGCTTGTGCGCGAGGTCGGGTTTCGGCGGCTCGGCGAGCGGCACCATGGCGCGGATCAGGATCGCGCCGGCGAGCGCGTCGGGGTGCAGCAGGAGCAGCGCGGCGGCGATGTTGGCGCCGTTCGAGAAGCCGAGCGCGATGGGCGCCGCAAGCCCATAGGCAGCGCGGGCCTCGGCGACGAAGCCGGCGAGCTCGTCCGCCCGGCGGCGCAGATCCGCCTCGTCGAACACGCCCTCGGCGAGCCGGCGGAAGAAGCGCGGCATGCCGTTCTCGCTGACCTTGCCGCGCGGCGACAGGAGCGCCGAGCCCGGCGAGACGGCGCGGCCGAGGGCCAAGAGATCGTTCTCGTCGCCGCCGGTGCCGTGCAGCAGGAGCAGCGGCGGCGCGTTCGCGGTCGCGGGCTCGTAGCGGTGGATGAAGGAGAGCATCATCGGCATCCCAACACTGTCATCCCGGCCGCAGCGAAGCGGAGAGCCGGGATCCATGAGGCGGCGCGAAGGCGGGTGGAGGTCCCGGATAGCCGCTGCGCGGCTTCCGGGATGACGCTGTGGGGCCGCTACCCGAGCGCCGGCAACGCCGCCTCGATCTCGCGGCGCCGCGGCTCGAGGAAGCGCGGCAGCTTGAGGCTTTGCCCGAGCGCGGCGACCGGCTCGTCGGCGGCAAAGCCGGGGTCGTCGGTCGCGATCTCGAACAGGACGCCGCCGGGCTCGCGGAAGTAGATCGAGCGGAAATAGTTGCGGTCGAGCTGCTCGGTCGGGCGGATGCGGTGATCCTCGGCGAGGCGCGCCGCCATCGCCGCCTGCTCGGCGTCGCCCTTCGCCCTGAAGGCGATGTGGTGGACCGAGCCGCCGCCCTGCCGCCCGGGCAGGAAGCCCTTGGCGACGCGGATGTCGAGTGTGCCGCCGAGCGCCGCGTCGGCGCGATAGCGCACGAGCGCGCCTTCGCGCGCCGCCTCGCGGAAGCCGAGCACGCCGGAGAGGATCGCGCCGGTGCGCTCGGCGTCGTCGAGCATCAGGGTGACGCCGGCAAAACCGCGGATCGCGTGCTCGGCCGGCACCTCGCCGCCGCTCCAGGCGCTCTCGCCCTCGGCGCCGGCGACGCCGACGAGCGCGAGGCGCATGCCGTCGGGGTCCTTGAACGGCAGCACGGTGTCGCCGAAGCGCTTCTCCGGCGCCTCATGCGGCACGCCCTTCTCGACGAAGCGGTGGGTCCAGAAGCCGATCGATTCTTTCGGCACCCGGAACGCCGTCTCCTGCGCCTGGCCGATTCCGGCCCGCCCCGGCGCCACATGGGCCCAGGGGAAGAAGGTCAGGATGGTGCCGGGCCGCCCCGTCTCGTCGCCGAAATAGAGGTGGTAGGTGCCGGGATCGTCGAAGTTGACGGTCTTCTTGACGAGCCGCAGGCCGAGCGTCCCGGTGTAGAAGTCGCGGTTGCGGCGGGCGTCGCCGGCGATCGCGGTGACGTGGTGGATGCCGTGCTCGGACATGGGCGGTCTCCTT
>Ga0126304_10000655_pt1 | contig 14830 bp, 12 predicted proteins | sample Plot25_FD_92538 | JGI IMG/M metagenome (GOLD analysis project Ga0126304, IMG submission 92538) | Serpentine soil microbial communities from UC McLaughlin Reserve, CA, USA - Plot25 | ecosystem: Environmental > Terrestrial > Soil > Grasslands | place: USA: UC McLaughlin Reserve, Lake County... | reverse complement strand
TAGCTCCAGAAGTTTGCCTTGCTGAGGCTCGGGTCGTCCCACTCGTCCCGAAACCGGTCGTAGCCGTCGGGAGCGATGACATTATTGATGCGCAGCCCCGCCCAGGCCGTCTGCGGGTAGCGGACAGTGACCGAGTCCGCGATCACCTCGCTGATGTACTTGCTCAGGGCGTACGCATTCGGGGACGGATGCCACTCGGTCTCATCGAACGGGATCTGTGTGGGAACTGTGCCCTCGGTCAGCAGGCCGGTCGCCATTTCACTCGAGGCGTAAACGACCCGCGGAACCCCGAGATCCCCCGCCGCTTGCATGAGGTTGTGGGCGCTCAGCACGTTGTTGTCAAAGACGTCGATCTGCGCCTGACCGCTCGGGGCGGGATTCGCCGCCAGATGACAGATCCCTTGGGGGCGGAACTGAAAGAGCGCATCGTAGACCTTGCCCGCATCCGCCAGGTCTACCCTGCAGAACTCTCCTGGCAGCTCCAGCTCTGGTCGGCTAGCGAGGTCGAAGTTCACGACCTCGTGGCCGGCGTCCGCCAGGACACGAACAACCCACCGTCCGGCCCGTCCCGTTCCTCCTGTCACGACGACTCGCATCTAGAGAACTCCCGTCTATCGTCTTGCAGTTCGAGCTGGGCACGCCCGGCGGCGGGCACGGCACTCCGGATCAAGATTCTCGACGACCACCGGGTGTGCGCTGCGAGGCTAGCAAGATGAGCGGCGCTATGATCCGTCAGGTCATGCGCTCACCTCCCCGGGTCGGCGCGGTGTTGTTCACAGGCACGGGCATCGGGCCGGCGGCGGCCGGCCGGCCCATCGCCAGTAATGCCGGACGAGACACGCGACGCTCGCCAGCGTTGGGTGGTGAGGAAGCACAGCGGGTCGGTGGTCCTAGGTCAGGACCGTGCAGTCTCGGAGAAGCGGCCGCCGCAGCGGCTCCCTAGAATGAGGGTCGTCCCAATCAAGACTGGCAGGAGAGGAAACCTGCAATGAAGGGCACGCGGAAGTCCGTCGAGAGCACCACCCCGACCGACAAGACGTCCGAGGAATGGACGGACGAGGAACGAGCCGCGATGAAGGAGCGCGCCCGAGAGCTCAAGGCGACCGCGCGCCGCGGCCCACGCGGGAAAAAGGTGGACGAGGAAGACGCAGTGCTCGCGAAGATAGCCGAAATGCCGGATTCAGATCGTGCAATGGCCGAGCGGGTCCATGCCGTCATCAAAGCCAACGCGCCAGCCCTCGCGCCCAAACTTTGGTACGGGATGCCTGCGTATGCCAAGGACGGCAAGGTCGTCTGCTTCTTCCAAAGCGCGCACAAGTTCAAGTCGAGGTACGCGACGTTCGGCTTCAACGACGATGCGAACCTCGACGAAGGCACCATGTGGCCGACCTCTTACGCTTTGATGGAGTTGACCGCCGCCGACGAGGCAAGGATCGGTGCGCTCGTGAAGAAAGCGGTGAGCTGAGTACTGAGTTCGCTGCGTCCGCACGGAAAAGGGCCGCTCGATTTTCGGACGAGCGCGACACACCGGGCTGTGAGCTGGTAGCGCCAACGTGCGTTCTATTTCCGTGGAGTGGTCGCTATGAGGAGCCAGACGTCAGGCTAGTGAAAGTCGCGGGATCGATGGGCTGCCTGAAGCGTGCGACCGGCTTCGGGTAGTACGGTGCTCATCGGTTCCAACCGGTCTGCGATCAGATTGGTCACGCCGTCGGAATGCTCGATCTTGCCGCGAATGATCATTGCATTGGATCGGCGGCCAACGCGCCGGAACCGATGCCACATCGTTTGGGCGCAAACCACATTGAGCATGCCAGTTTCATCTTCCAGATTCAGGAAGGTGATACCGCCGGCAGTCGAGGGGCGCTGGCGATGAGTGATCAAGCCGGCCACCCGGATCCGGCGGTCGGCGTGCGCAGGTCCAAGATCGGCAACCCGGACGACGTGATATTGATCAAGCAAAGTGCGGAGATGACCGATCGGATGATCCTCGGGACTGATCTTGGTCGCCCAGAGATCGGCCAAAGTCAGCTCCACCGGGCTCATCCCCGGCAGCACCGGTGGTGCGACGTCGATCGCCGAACCAGGCAACGTCTCTGGCGAGTCGCTGTAGCCCGCATTCCACAGCGCCTGGCGCCGGCTGAGACCGAAACATTCGAAGGCCCCGGCAGTAGCCAGCGCCTCGGTCTGCTTCACGTTGAGCCCGGTTCGGCGGATGACGTCGTTGAGGCCGCTGAACGTGGCGCGCTCACGTTCAGCGACGATCATGGCGGCCAGTTCCCGGCCAATTCCCTGCACCTCGGTCAGCCCTAGCCGGACGGCGAAGTTGCCGTCCCGTCGATGGGCCTGGTTCTCATCGAGTGCGCTACGGTCGAACGCGCCGACCTCTGGTTGATTGTGTTTCAGGCAGGATTCCATGCCTGTGACCCGCGGCTCGTCGACAGACTCAGGGCAGGTTGTGAGCGGTTCGAGATCGGCATCGACCCCGGACAGTGCAATGTCTGGCCGTAGCACGCGAACCCCGTGCCGGCGAGCGTCGGCGACCAGCGATTGCGGGGAATAGAAACCCATCGGTTGGGCTCGTAACAGGCCGGCCAGGAATGCGCCGGGATAGTGCAGCTTCAGCCAAGAGGAGGCATAGACCAGCAAGGCGAAGCTGATCGCGTGGCTCTCGGCGAAGCCGAAATTGGCAAAGGCCTCGATCCGGGAGTAGATGTCGTCAGCCTCAGCGCCGAAAATTCCGTGCGCCGCCATCCCCTCGGACAACTTGGCGCGCAGCCGATCGATCTTTTCCACGCCACGTTTGGAACCCATGGCGCGGCGCAGCAGGTCGGCATCATCACCGGTGCATCCGCCGATCGTCATGGCGATCTGCATCAGCTGCTCCTGGAACAGCGGAATGCCCTTGGTTCTCTCCAACACCGGTTCGAGTGCCGGATGCAAATAGGTGATCTCCTCCCGGCCGGTAGCCCGGCGGATGTACGGGTGCACCGCACCTCCTTGGATCGGCCCTGGCCGGATCAGGCCGATCTCGACCACCAGGTCGTAGAACCGGCGAGGCAGCAGCCGCGGAAGTGTGCCAACCTGGGCCCGGCTTTCGACCTGGAAGACCCCGATCGAGTCGGCTCGGCAGAGCATGTCGTATACGCCTGGCTCCTCCTTGGGAATCGTGTGCAGGCTCCAACGCTCCCCGAGCCGCTCGGCTGCAAGATCGAGGGTGTACTGGATGGCGGCGAGGATGCCGAGGCCCAGAAAGTCAAACTTGACCAGGCCCATCCAGGCACAGCTGTCCTTGTCCCACTGCAGGACTGTCCGGTCGTCCATCCGACCCCGCTCAATCGGGCACACCTCTCCCACAGGACGTTCGGTGAGCACCATGCCGCCCGAGTGGATGCCAAGATGCCGGGGGGCCCGCAGCAGCTGATCAGCAAGATCGACAACAGCCTGAGGTATGTCGTGATCACCGTCAGCCGGGATACCGCCGTAGGAATCGATCTGCTTGGACCAGGCATCCTGTTGGCCAGTGGAATAGCCAAGCGCCTTCGCCATGTCACGGATGGCGGACTTGGGTCGGTAGCTGATCACATTGGCCACCTGGGCCGCGTTGTGCCGCCCGTAGCGGCGGTAGACCTCCTGAATCACTTCTTCGCGCCGGTCTGAGTCGAAGTCGACGTCGATGTCCGGCTCCTCTTCGCGGCTGGCAGAAAGGAACCGTTCGAAGGGCAGCTGGAACATGATTGGATCCACGGCGGTGATGCCGAGCACGTAGCACACCACCGAGTTGGCCGCAGATCCTCTGCCCTGGCAGAGAATTCCCTTTTTCCGGGCGTAGGTCACCATGTCGTGCACGATCAGGAAATAGCCCGGAAAGTCCTTCTCCTCGATCACCGCCAACTCGCGTTGCAGGCGTTCCTCAACCTCTTCGCGCGAATGCGGATATCTCTCATCGGCACCCTGGCGGGTTAGCTCTCGTAGCCAGCTGATCGGGGTGTAACCAGGCGGCACGTTCAACTTGGGCAACCGGGGCTTGGCCAGCCGGAGGTTGAAGGCACACTCCTCCGCGATCCGTACCGACTGTGTCACCACACCCGGAAAACGGAAGAAACGCGAAGCCATCTCGTGCCCGGAGCGCAGATGTGCACCAGGTACTGGCAGCCAGCCATCCATCTCCGCCAGACTTCGGCGCCCTCGGACAGCCGCCATGGCCGAGGCCAGCCGGTACTGATCAGGAGTCGCGTAATGCACATTGTTGGTTGCGACCAGCGGCAGACCGGAGTTCGCCGCCAGCGCCGCCAGTGCGTCGTTGATCACCGAGTCGGTCGGCAGCCCGAAATCAGTGATCTCGACCGCGACATGATCACGACCGAACAGAGCGATCAAGTGGTCCAGCTCGGCCGCAGCCGCGCCCGCCCCTCCGGCGGCGAATGCCAACCGGACATGACCTTTCCGGCAGCCAGTCAAGATCATCCATGAGCCGGCGCTGCGCTCAGCCAATTCCTCCAAGTCGTAAAGCGGTCGCCCCTTCTCATCGCCGCGCAGCTGTGCCTCAGTGATCGCCGCGGCAAGCCGGTGGTAGCCCTCGACACCACGAGCCAGAACGAGGAGGTGCTGCCCCTCCGGATCGGCGATGCCGTTTTGGGGAATTGTCAGGCCGAGCGAGAGCTCGGCGCCGTAAACGGTTTTGAGGTCATATGCCAGCGCCGCTTCGGCAATCCGGGACGCTGCGTAGAAGCCGTCATGGTCGGTGATTGCCAACCCGGTCAGGCCTAGCCGAACTGCCTCCTCGATCAAGGTCTCGGGGTCGCTGGCTCCGTCCAAGAAGCTGAAGTCGCTGTGGCAGTGCAACTCCGCGTACGGAACAAGCGGTTCGTCCGGCCGCTCGCCGAGGTTGGCGGGCAAGTAGGCAGGTCGCTTGTGGGAGAAGCCGGGAGCGCTGTCGCCCTCCGGATTGTCCGGGGATGACGGACGTCTGCTCTCGATCCGCCCGGACATCGTGCGTTCCAGCTCCGACCAGGAGACTTGCGGGTTATGCCAACCCATTGCGAGCCCTCCTGCTCCGGGCGCCGGCGTTGAGCGGCCTAGTCATAGCGGGCCTCGGTCCACCACTGGTTGCTCTCCACGACTAGCAACCACGCGGATCCGTCGGCAGCGACCATCTGGCACCTGGCCACCTGCCGGGCACCAGCAGGGTCCCACCACAGCTCATCGATCGGCCAGGGCCCGGCCCAGGCTTCGATAGTCAGCGGATCTGCCGATTCCTCGGTCTGCAGTCGAGCCGGTTCGGCAGTAAGAGCCCCCCGATCGGTGATCTTGACCAATAGTCCGTCGGAGGAGAACACCGCTGCCGGACGGGGTTGGGGAAAGACCCGGGCGGGTGCGGGTGGGGGGATGCTGCCCGGCCATGGCAGGTCGCTTGCCCGCAGCCTGGTCCCGCGCTGACCCCACGGGGTGAGGACTTGGCGTTGCCGTGGGCTGCGACCGCCCTGCAGTGAGGGTGCCAACACCTGATCGGGTCCGAGCATGCCCTGCAGCCGGGCGGCGCCACGCTCGATCCGCTCCTCCGGTGCACTCCCCCACAGACCTTCACCATGATCAGCCAGCGACTCAACGGTCTCCGGAAACAATCGGATACCGTCTACCGGCTCGGGTGACGGATCCCCCTGTAACTGCCAGTAGAGGCGGTCAACCAGATCCGCGGCGCTGAACCAGCGAGGATGCGCCCAAACCCGTGATCCGATCCACCCCCGGTCGCCAATGACCTCGATCCGTATCTCGCTGCAGACCAGTCCATGTTGAGCAAGATCGGCAATCAGCCGTTCGGCGGTCCGCCGGCTGCTGAAGGCAATGGGTTCGACAGCTTCCAGCGCCGGGTCGAAATTGAGCGATTGATTGAAGCCAAGTGGCGGGCGGCGCGCTGCGGTGATCCGCGAATCCACCCCGCCGGCCAGTCGGTGGATCAAAGCGCCCTGGGAACCGAAGCGGGTGGCGACGTCGTTGGCCGGAAGAGCCGCAAAGTCACCAAGAGTTCGGATTCCCAGTCGCCGCAGCAGACTGATCATCTCCAGGTCTTCGAGGACGTTGACCGGAAGTTCAGCCAGAAACGCCGCGGCCCCACCTCTGGCGATGATGTGGCAAGCCTGAGGCTCAGCCTGTCGGGCGGCATGCTCGGCGGTGAAGATGCCGTCCGCGATGCCGATCCTGCAGTCCCACACACCGATGACGACCAGTCGTTCGGCGATCACCGCCGCGGCTTTGCGTTCACCTCCGTAGTAACGGCTGGGTACGTTCAGCGCGCAGAGGCCCGGGCGAATCGGCATCACCATTGACGAAGTGTCCTCGATTGTGGTCAAGACCGATTCGAAGGCGCGAACGTCTTGTTCCGGGTTGTGCTCGACAACAACCAGTTCGGGGCAGTGTGCGGAGGCATCACGCCGGTGCATTCCGCGGCGTACCCCATCCAGCCGGGCCGCTTGCGAGCACGCGTAGACCTCGCCACGCTCGATCACCGCTATCGGGGAGGAGGGGACCAGACCGAGGGTGCCAATGGCGGCTATCACCGGCCAGTCCGGACACCAGACAACCATCGTTCGGCCACTGAGTGTCGCCGCAGGCTGCTGCGAACCGACAGCCGCCGGTGGTTTTGTCGTCGGTGGGTTCAGCACAGCGGTCATGATCAACCTGCTTTGACCCGATCCAGTGCCAAGACTTGGCCAGCTGCTTCAACAACTCTCTGGTGGGCGTCGGGAAGCCACAGATCGAATGATTGTGGCGGCATGCTCGCCCGAAAGATGTCGACGCGCGCACGCTGGCCGGTGAGGTGACCGTAACCGCGACCCAGTCCGATCCAGGCCGATTCGCGTACTGACAGCCTTGCCTCGCAGCGCGGCCATTCTCCCCAGCAGATAAGCGCGGAATCCTTCTGCCGCAGTCGGGACTTGATCCGTTCGGCCTGGTGCTCACTGATCCGAACCGGCGGCTTGACCAAGACAACTGTCGCCACATCGACCAGCCCGGCAGTGACCGACAGCCAGTGCTCCCCCGGGTGCGGCACGACGATCGTGCGGTCGAGATCAACGCCGAGGCCCGCCGCAGCCTCGAAACCAAGATCTGAGGCTCCGACTATGCCGATCCATTCCCCGGCTTGTGAGGGTCCGGCTAGCAGGGCCAGAGACAGTGCTGCGCTGTTGACCCCGTAGGCCGCACCGGTTCGCAGCTGGATCAGACCGGACAGCCCAGGCAACGAGGGAAGGGTTCGGGAGACAACCGTTCCTTGCATACGCTGAACGCGGCGCTGCAATTCCCGGAAGTCCGCTGCTGCACCCGCCATCCACCTATATTCGAACGTTTGTTCGGCTGTGTCAACTCGATGCCTCAGATTCATAAGTTGGACGCAGAGCGACGCGGTCACTCCAGAAGGTGGCAGCGATTTGGCTGAAATCTTGTTGTTCCACCACGCCCACGGTCAGACCCCCAGGATTCCTCTACTCCGCTGCTGAGCTGCGGAGAGCGGGGCACGCCGTGCACATACCGGACCGTTCGGCGACCCATGCCCTCGTCACGTCGGCCGAGGAGGCCGAACGTTTCTCGGCCTGCCGTCGTACGACAAGGCTGCTACTGCCCTGCTGATGGAGCGGGTGCTCAGCTTCCTTGACGGTCGCTGAACTGGGGATACCGCCAATGGGCTAGGTGCGCCGATACAACGCCTGCATCTTATCCATCACCTGCTCCTGGCCGCCCTGGGATAGGTCCCTGGCTTGTTCGGTGGTGTAGCCGAACTCGGTCACCGTGACCCGCGTACGCCCCCCAGCCAACGGCTGAAGTTCCACCAGGTGTGGCACCTCGTTGGGCACTCCGGACTCGATCCCCACCTCGGCTGGGGCGACCATGGCCCCGGTGTCGTCGGCGAACATGCTCACGAACTCGATCCGGGAAGGTTCGACGATGCCGGTGTAGGTCCACCGGTTGTGCATTTGGAAACCGCCGTATTCCGCTGGCGCTTGCATGGTGACCAACGACGTTCCGCCGACGCGGAAGTCCATGTCTGCTCGAGGACAGCTGAATCCGGTGGGCCCCCACCACTGCCTGACCTGCTCAGGCTCGCTCCAAGCCTTCCAGGCCACCTCCGGTGGTACATCGAGCTCACGGGAGACCACCACTTCCTTTGCCGAGCCCATTGAGGAATCAGTCGTCATTGCTCTGCCCCCATCACCGATCTTGCTCGCCCCAAGTCTTGATCCTAGACAAGCGCTGTCGCATCTACGAGCCCGAGCCTGACCTTGCGCTACCCGGCATAATCCCAATGACAAGCTATGCCCAGTTGTGCGGTCTGATCGCCGGGTAGGAGGGACAGGGGTGTCAGGAGTCGTCGTGCTCAACACGGACAACACCGCGCTGCACACGGTGTCGATCAAGCACGCTGTCAAGATGTTGGTCCGTGAGGTAGCCATCGTCGAGGAGGCTCGTGATGGTCACCGCATCGGCCCCTACCCATGGCCGCTCGTGCTCCGGCTCATCCGTTACGTCAAGACGACGTTTCTGTACGCCAAGTCCCCCGCTTGGTCCAAGCGCGGGGTCCTGCGCCGTGATCACCACCGCTGTGCCTATTGCGGCGGAACCGCCGAGACTGTTGATCACCTATTGCCGTTGTCGCGGGGCGGGGCCAACACCTGGCTGAATACCGTGGCCGCCTGCCTGCGCTGCAACAACCTCAAGGCTGACCGGACCCCTGGCGAGGCGGCAATGTCGCTGGCCTGGAAGCCGATGATCCCGCACTGGCGCGACTCGGTTCACCATCGCAGCCGAGGCGGCTAAGAAGGATGCACCTCAGTGCGTCGGCAGCCGCTCCCGGGCCCGTACGGCCGGCCTCACCAAGACGGCGAAGACGATGCACGCTGAAGAACTCGCGACGAATACGACAATTCCCAGCGGAACGGCCGACGTCTCGCCAGCGATACCGACCAGTGGTGCAGCGATCGCTCCAGCGATGAATTGAGCCAGCCCGAACAGTGACGAGGCCGCACCTGCTTGTTGCGGATAGTCCGCAAGCGCCACCGCTGAGGCGACGGGAAAGACCATCCCGACACTGCTGACCATGAGGAACAGCCCGGCAACCAACAACCAGAATCCGCCATTGATCAGCACCGCGACCGCCACCCACACGGCACCCGCGAGGTTCAGGGTGAGGGCCAAGCCGAGGACACGTATCGGTGGCCAGCGTTGCGCCAGCCGGGCGCTGATTTGACCGAAGGCGATCAGGCCGAGCGAATTCGTTGCAAACACCACCGAGAACTGCTGTGCGCTCAGCCCGTGGATCCGCTGCAGAACAAAGGTTGCACCGGCGATGTAGCTGAACATGGAAGCACCACTCAGGCCGGCCGCGAGCACCGATCCGGTGAATATCCGGTCCTTGATCAATCGGGAGAAGTCGCGGACAGTGGTCGACCATCCGCCCTGTACGCGCCGTTCCCGGGGCAGCGTTTCTGGCACTCCCAGAACGCCGGCCAACAGCAGGACAGCGCCGAACCCAGCGAGGACCAGGAACATGCCCCGCCAGCTCATGATCTTGGCGAGCTGGCCGCCCAGCACTGGGGCGAGCACCGGAGCCAGCCCGGAGATCAGCAGCAACCGCGAAAAGAAGATCACCAGATCGCGACCCGCGTAGAGATCGCGAACGACTGCCCGGGCGACGACAAGCCCGGCCGCCCCCGCCATCCCTTGGAGGAGTCGAAGCAAGATCAGGATCTCCACTGAGGCTGCGAAAGCGCAGGCAGCAGATGCCAGCACGAAGATCGTCAGGCCGGTAATCAACGGCCGGCGCCGGCCGAGGCGGTCGGAAAGCGGTCCGGCGATCAGTTGACCGGTCGCCAGTCCGATCAAACAGGTAGTAATAGTCAGCTGAGAACCAGACGCCGACGCTTGCAGCTCATCGGCGAGTTCCGGCAGCACCGGCAGGTAAAGATCGAGCGACAGGGGTCCGAATGTCGACAGCAGGCCGAGCACGATGATCATCCGCAGGCGAGACGGAGTCGCGTTGCTGGCGTTCACCAGCCACACTTTTCCAGCCTGCGCCGAAGGGCCGCGACGGGCTAGCTGGGACGAGTCCCGTGCCGGCTCCGGATGGCGGCCTGTGTCGTGTCTAGTGCCGAGATTGCCGAACCGTAGGAACGCTGTGCGACGGCGGCAAACAAACAATCGATAAGTGCCAGTTGCGCGATCCGGCTGGACATCGCTCCAGCTCGGAATGTGGTTTCGCGCGCTGCTGTGGTCAACAAGAGATCGGCTTGAGCGGCGATTGGCGCCTTGGCAAAATTCGTCACCGCCACTGTCATGGCGCCGCACTCTCGCGCGACTCGCAAGGCATCGATGATGTCGATCGTGGTACCCGTGTGCGAAATGCCGATGGCCACATCGTTCACCCTCAGCAAGGCGGCGGAGCTCAGGGCCAAATGAGGATCTGCCCAGCTGAAGGAGGTCAGTCCGATCCGGTGCAGCTTCTGGTGGAGATCGTGGGCAACCAGCGCGCTGGCTCCGACGCCGTAGATGTCTACCCGGCGGGCCGTCGCGATTGCATCGACGGTCGCCGCCAACGTGTTCAAATCGACTGAAGCTCCGGTTTCGTCGATCGCCCTGGAATCGGCGTGGGTGATCTTGGCGACGAGGTCTGATAACGAATCGCTTTGGTTGATTGTGCCATTGAGTGGCGCACCTGCCCTGTGGTCTGTTTCCTCCCATTGCGCTGCCCTAGCCAGCGCAATCCGCAGCTCCGGATAGCCAGCCAGACCAATCGCTCGACAGAATCGGAGGACCGTGGTCTCCGATGTCTGGCAGTGCCGAGCCAGGTTAGTGATAGAGCTCTCCGAGACAGCCGCCGGATCAGCCAGCACTGCGCGAGCCACCCGCTGCTCTGCGGGCCGCAGATTCGGCAGCGCTCCGCGGACCCGAATCAGGACGGACAGAGCCGGCTTGTACGTCTCACGTCCAGCGACCCCCCGGTCTTCGCTCACCGAACCCCCGTTACTAGCGTGCCTACTTCCCGAGCCTACTCGTGAGAAACCTTCACCATGGGCGAAAGCAGAACCCTCATCGGTACCTTGACTTCACCGGATCGAGCGAAAGGAAGCGATGGCCAGCTGGGATCCGGCGATCTATCTTCGATTCGCCGATGAGAGGTCGCGACCGTTCTTCGACCTGGTCGCCCGGGTAGGGGCCGATGATCCAACAGCGGTCGTTGATCTTGGTTGCGGACCCGGCAATCTGACGGCGCAGCTGGCTGATCGCTGGCCGGCCGCGAAGGTCACCGGCTTCGATGCGTCGGAGGAGATGATCGAGAAGGCGAGCGAACATCGCAGCGAACGAGTTCAGTTTCTGCTCGCTGATCTTCGGGATTGGCGCCCGACTACGCCGGTTGACGTGATCGTCAGCAACGCGACCTTGCAGTGGGTGCCGCGGCATCGGGACCTGCTGCCGCGGCTGGTCGGCTACCTGATCAGCGGCGGCTGGCTGGCGTTCCAGCTGCCGGCCAATTTCGCCGAGCCGAGCCACCTGCTGCTTCGCGAATTGGCGGCCGACGCTCGATTCGCCGATGCCACCCGTGCTGTTGAATGGCCTGAAGTAGCTGAGCCGGCCGACTACCTCGGCGATCTTGCGGGCCTCGGTTGTCGCGCGGAGGTGTGGGAGACCACATATCTGCATGTGCTGACCGGAACTGATCCCGTGTTCGACTGGATCTCTGGCACCGGCGCGCGGCCGGTCCTCCAGGCTTTGCCGGACGATCAGCGACGTGAGTTCGTCACCGAATACAAGTCAGCGCTTCGAGCGGCCTACCCGCCCCGACCCTACGGCACGGTGCTGCCATACCGGCGCATCTTCGTCGTTGCGCAGCTAGCCGGTGCGCGCACGTAACCGAGCGGGCAGATGCAGTCCGCTGCGACCTAGCTCGATCTCGGCCAGTTTGGTGATCACAGCGGAATCGCCGGACCGCCAAGCACCGACCGGGTCATCACTGATCGCAGCCAGTACATGCATCGGCTCTCTGGCCATGGCCCGCAGGGCAAACAGGTCGAGATCGGCATCGGAGTCGATGAAGCGCTGGGCCGCCCTCGACTGTTGCCAGAACCGGATCCGGCGCGGCAGCCAGAACGCCACGACCACGCTGACCGGAATCAAAAAGACGAGCCAACCGGTGACAGTGGCCAGTTGCTCGATGTTGGCAACCTGGTGGTCGGCCGAAGCGACCACTCCCCCCATGGTGCCGGCCGCCGCGTCGAACGGGCGGCGCAACTGCTCCCCGACTCCTGGCACGTTAGCGGCCTGTTCGGCGGCCTCGTGGAAGTTCTCTGCAAGCCGTCCCGCCGCACGGGAAGTCTCCTTGGCCGGAACAGCAACCATGGAGATCATCTGGTGAATGAGGTTTCCGACTAGTGCCCAGGCCACACCCCAAAGCAGCACCATTAGATCGGCCACGAGCTGACCGATCAGCTTGCCGGGACGCTGCGCGTAGATTCCCATGACCGGACCATACGCGGCCTTTCGCTTGTAGCGCCCGGACACGCTGGCGAGCGTCGGGTAGCGCAGTCTTGAGGCGCGTAGCGGGCGCGAGCCAGCAGAACACACGGCGAGCGTCGGGTAGCCCAGCGCCGGCTGGGTCTGGACGAGCGAGCGAGCTGGCGCAGCCGGCGAGCCGAGCCAACAGGCCCAGCGAGCCTGGTGAGAAAGCCCAGTCTTGAGCCGGGTAGCGGGCGCGAGCCAGCAGGAAACACACGGCAAAATAGCCCGGTGCGTTTCAGTCCGATCGTTGCGGTTGTCATCGCGATTGTTTTGCTCGCCGGAGGGTGTACTCGTGGCGGCACTGTCCCGACGCCACCTCCGGGTGAGGACAGCGCAGCCCGGGCCGCTGCCGAACTCGCGGCTGGGTTGGCCAAAAAAGACGTGGCCTCGGTGGAATTCGCCGGTGCTAGCAGCACCGAAGTAAACCAGGAACTTACAGCGCTCGTCGCCGGCATGGGGCCGGTCAATGCATCCGTACAGGTGGGCCAAATCGACACCCAGGGTGATGCGGCGACGGCGCAGTTGAAGGTCAACTGGAGCTTCGCCGGGGTGCCGACATCATGGTCGTACGAGACGACCGCCCAACTGGTCAACGAGGCCGGCGGGTGGAAGTCGCGCTGGCAGCCCGCCATCGTGCAGCCCGACCTTGACAATTCCAACAGGCTGAGCCAACGGCGCCTCTATCCCGAGCGCGGAGAAGTGCTGGGAGACGGCGGCATACCGATCGTTACCTTGCAGTCGGTGGCCCGAATTGGCGTCGACAAAGCCCGAGTGGGCGCAGACCAGGCGGCATCCTCGGCAGCACGCCTGGCAAGGCTGACCGGCGTCGACGTCAAGTCTTACGTGAAGCGAGTTCGCTCGGCTGGATCGTCGGCATTCGTTGAAGCCATCGTCTTTCGCACGACTGCCCCCGACCGGCCGTCGGATTCGGAGGTGCGAGCCATCCCTGGTGCACTGGCTCTCCAGGACCAGCAGATGCTGGCGCCCAACCGGGAGTTCGCCCGACCCATCCTCGGTTCAGTTGGCGAGGCGTCCAAGGAGATCGTCGATGAATCCGATGGCACCGTGGTGGCCGGTGACCAGGTAGGCCTGTCCGGCTTGCAGCGCCGTTACGACGCCCAGCTTCGCGGCACGCCGGGCGTGCGGGTACAACTGGTTGCCCGGAAAACCGCGAGCACAGCGTCGCCATCACCGTCTCCCACATCGACCAGCGAACCGGCGGTTGAACCCAGGACTGTCTTCGAGGTCAAACCGCTCGCTGGCAAGCCGCTGGAGATCACACTGCTCCCTTACCTTCAAAGCCTTGCCGAAAAGACGCTGGCAAAGACCGAACCGGCAAGCGCGATAGTGGCCATCCGTCCGTCCGATGGGGCGATTCTGGCGGCGGCAAATGGTGCCGGAACCAAGGGCCAGTCAGCGGCAACAGAGGGTCGGTTCGCTCCAGGCTCGACCTTCAAGATCGTTACCGCACTCGCCTTGCTGCGAGCCGGCGTTGCGCCGAGTTCGGAGCTGAGCTGTCCTGCCGAGGTGACGGTCAACGGCAAGAACTTTCGGAACTACGACGACTATCCGAACGATCAACTGGGCCGGATCAGCCTGCGAACTGCCCTGGCCCATTCCTGCAATACCGCGTTCATCGGACAACGCGACAAGCTCGGCGAGAAGGATCTAGCGACTGCTGCTGCGTCCCTCGGCGTCGGAGTCGACTACGACGTCGGCTTCTCCTCCTTCTTCGGCTCAGTTCCTGCGGACAAGACGGAGACTGGCCGCGCAGCGGCATTGATCGGACAGGGCAAGATCGAGGCATCACCGATGGCGATGGCGGTCGTTGCGGCGTCAGTGGCTGCCGGCAAGTCGGTGTTGCCGCATCTCGTCAAAGGCCAGGAACCGGAGTCCAAGGCGAAGGCTCTGGAAGCCGACGAGGCCGATCAGCTGCGGTCGATGATGCGCAATGTCGTCACTTCCGGCAGCGGCCGAGTACTGCTTAGCCAGGATGGGCCACCGATCATCGCCAAGACGGGAACTGCGGAGTACGGCAGCTCGACCCCCTTGAAGACACATGCCTGGATGATCGCGAGCCAGGGCGACCTCGCGGTCGCGGTGTTCGTCAACGATGGCGAGTCGGGATCGAAGACTGCGGGCCCGCTGCTGACCAAGTTCCTCGCTGGAGCCCGCTAGGCGATCCGCCGAGCCACCCTGGGCTTCCACGCTGCTCGGCGGCGTTGCTGCCAGCCAGCGAGGCCGAAGTCGAACAGCCAGGCAATGGTCTCTCGGCGCCGATCGATTC
>Ga0126304_10000654_pt1 | contig 14847 bp, 13 predicted proteins | sample Plot25_FD_92538 | JGI IMG/M metagenome (GOLD analysis project Ga0126304, IMG submission 92538) | Serpentine soil microbial communities from UC McLaughlin Reserve, CA, USA - Plot25 | ecosystem: Environmental > Terrestrial > Soil > Grasslands | place: USA: UC McLaughlin Reserve, Lake County... | reverse complement strand
TGCAGAATGGCCGCGACGGCAACCGAGCGCCGGCTCTTCATCGACGGCGAATGGGTCGAGACCGGCGACTGGATCGAGGTGCGTTCCCCCTACTCCGGTGACGTCGTCGGCAGCGTCGCGAAGGCCCGGGCGGACGAGGCCCGCCGGGCGATCGACGCAGCGGAGCGTGCGATGGCGGAGCCGCTTCCCGCTCACAAGCGCGCCGAAATCCTCGTCAAGGTGGCCGGCTTCCTCGGGCGCCGTCACGACGAGGTCGCGCGCACGATCTCGGACGAGGCGGGCAAGCCGATGAAGGCGGCGCGCGTCGAGGCCCAGCGCGCGATGTCGACCTACACCTTCGCGGCCGTCGAGGCGCGCAAGCTGGCCGGCGAGATGGTGCCGATGGACGCCTCGCAGGCCGGTGAGGGGAAGCTCGCCTTCACCCTGCGCCGGCCGATCGGCGTGGTCGGGGCGATCAGCCCGTTCAATTTCCCGCTCAACCTCGTCGCCCACAAGATCGCGCCCGCCCTCGCGGCAGGTTGTGCCGTCGTCCTGAAGCCCGCGACGCAGACACCCCTGTCCGCTCTGCTCCTCGCCGAGCTCGAGGAGGAAGCCGGCCTCCCGCCCGGCTGGCTCAACGTGCTCGTCGGCCCGAGCTCCGAGATCGGGGACGTCATGGTCGGCGACGACCGCGTCAAGGTGATCTCGTTCACCGGCTCCGTTCCGGTCGGCTGGGGGATCCGCGAGCGGGCGCCGAAGAAGCGCGTGACGCTCGAGCTCGGCAACGCGACGCCGGTCATCGTCGAGGCGGACGCGGAGGTCGACGACACGGCGGCGAAGCTTGCGGCCAACGCCTTCTCGTTCGCGGGCCAGAGTTGCATCTCCGTGCAGCGGATCTATGTCGCCCGGCCCGTGTACGACGCCTTCGTCGACGCGTTGGTGCCCAGGGTCGAGGCGCTGAACGTCGGCGACCCCGCGGACGAGGAGACCGACGTCGGGCCCGTGATCGACGCCGACGCGCGCGAACGGATCCTGGAGTGGATCGCCGAGGCACGCAACGGCGGCGCCCGGATCCTGACGGGCGGCGAACTCGAAGGCGAGCTGATCCGCCCGACCGTGATCGCGGACGCCGCGGCCGACCTGAAAGTGTCGTGCGAGGAGGTCTTCGGCCCCGTCTGCACGGTGAACGCTTACGACGACCTCGAGGAGGCGATCGCGCTCGCGAACGGGACGCAGTTCGGCCTCCAGGCGGGGATCTTCACGAGTCGGCTCGACACCGCTCTGCGGGCCGCGGAAGAGCTCGAGTTCGGCGGCGTGACCGTCAACGAGGCGCCCACCTTCCGTGCCGACCAGATGCCGTACGGCGGCGTCAAGGACTCGGGCAACACCCGCGAGGGCCCGGCCTACACGATCCGCGAGCTGACCGAGGAGAGGCTCGTCGTCGTCGACCGCTAGTTTCGGCCGCGGCCGGCCGGGAACGACCGGCCCATGATCGCCGCACTCATCGCGCTCATGATCATCGGCATCGTCCTCGGGTTCTTCGTGCCGCCGTTCGGGTTCGTCGCGGCAGCGGTCGGTCTCGTGCTGCTGGTCGTGTTCCTCGCCGGCTGGGGTCGCACCGCCGCACGCGAGACGCAGAGCGACACGTAGCGGCCGCTACACTCGCGGCGCCGATGGCTCGCCTGCTCGGACGCCTGCTAGGCCCGCGCGAGGGAGACGGCGCCGTCGCCGCCCCACGCGACAGCGATGCCCGCCCGCACCCCGGCGCGCTCCGCCGCGAGCGCCGCGCCCTGCTCCGCGCGCGCGAGGAGCGGATCCGCGACCTCGGCGGCCTGATGCTCGAGATGTACCGGCGCGACCGGTTCCGCGAGGACCTCGTCCAGGAGCGTTGCCTCGAGGTGATCGCGATCGACGACCGGCTCAGCGAGGTCGACGGCCTCCTGAAGGCCGTCGCCGAGCTGCGGAGCCCTCGCACGGCGCCGCGATGCAGCTGCGGAGCGCCGATCCAGTGGGGGACGCACTTCTGCGCCAACTGCGGCCGCCCGACGGGCGCCACCCCGGTCGTCAGCTGCTCGGGCTGCGGTGCGGCGATCCCCGCGGATGCGCGCTTCTGCGCCAACTGCGGCCACGTGGTCGAGACGAACACCAGGTCCGCCGAGGCGTAGCCGCGGTGCCCGACTGTCCGACCTGCGGCGCGTCGACCGAGCCCGGCCAGGAGTACTGCCTGGAGTGCGGCGCGCGCCTGCCGTCGGGCGGCGGCGTGGTCGCGAACGTCGGTCGCGCCTGGCGCCGGCGCCTGCGCTGGTATCCCGGCGATTGGCTTCCGGTCGTGCTCGCCTTGCTGGTCGTGGCCGCGCTCGCCACGGCGGCAGCCGTCTACGCGGGCGACGAGGAGGACGAGACCGCGCCCGGCCGCACCCTCGTCGCGATCGCGCCTCCGGACGTCACGACCACCCGAGCCGAGACCGAGACGACCGAGACGGCGCCCGTCGCCAGCGTGCCGACCGAGTCCACGACGACGGCGCCGCCCGACGGCGCCGGGCCCGGCAACCCGGTCGAGTGGCCTGCCGACGAGGACGCGTTCACGGTGGTGCTCTCCTCCCTGCCTGCCTCAGGCGGCCGCGACCTAGCAATGCAGACCGCGAGGCGCGGGATCCGCGGCGGGCTCGACGAGGTCGGCGTACTCGACTCGGAGGATTACGCCAGCCTCCACCCCGGCTTCTTCGTGGTCTTCGCGGGTGTCTACCCGAGCCTCGAGGCGGCCCAGAACGCGGTCGCGGACGCGCGCGATGCGGGCTTCGCGAACGCCTACGCGCGAGAAATCACGCGGTAATTACGCCGCGACCTTCGAGCGCTCTAGGTGCTGATGGGAGGGGCAATAGTCGCGCTCGGGCAGCGGCGTGCGCTGGCACGGCTTCCCCTTGCGCGTGGTCGCCCGGCAGCGCGGAATGCCGCCGTCGAACGCGCCGGCCTCGATCTGCTCCTCGATGAACGTGACCGCGGCTCCGATTCCCTCGCTCACGGCCCAGGCCACCTGGGCCTGTGCGGTGATCGGGAAGTAGCGGCGAATGTCCTGGAAAAGGGCGCGATCCGGCTTGGCGAAGTACTGGGGATCTCGGGCGAGTCGCTCCATCGTGCTCTCGCATGCGGCGAGCACCTCGCGACGGTACTCGAGCTGCGTTTCCTGGTCCACGTAGGGATCAACAAGGTTCTTGATCGACCGGTAAATGGCTCGCGAGTATTGATACATGCAGCTCTGAATTTCGAGGGTCTTCTCGTCCATGTCCAGTATCCAGTCCGAGTCGTTAACAGCCTGCAAATTGTCGTTAAACAGCCATTAATCGGCACCGGGGGGAAGCACCGTCGCCTATCCTACCGGCCGGAGTTCGCTGTTACAAACTCCGGACTCAGGTTGCCTGCCGAGAGAACACGCACGTTGTCTCGCACGGCCTTGTATCCCGTTCTTCCCAGGCTTACACCTCCCGCGGCGGCCCGGGTTTGACGGCGCCCGATCCCGATCGGACACAATAGGCCTGGATGTCGCACGACACCGACAAGCTGATCCGTCAGCTCTCGCTGGTCGCCTTCCTGATGGCCGAGCGTCGCCCGATCACCGCCCGCGACGTGAAGCAGAACGTCGAGGGCTACTCGGAGATGTCGGACGAGGCGTTCGCGCGCCGCTTCTACGCCGACCGCGCGGAGCTGATCGGTCTCGGCGTGCCGCTCGACTCGCAGCGCGACGAGTTCACCGGGGAGGAGCTGTACACCCTTCGCTCGGAGCGCTACTTCCTTCCACAGCTCGAGCTGACCGACGACGAGCTCGCAGCGCTGCAGACCAGCCTCTACCTGCTCGAAGGGCAGTTCGCCTACGCCGAGCCGCTGCGGCTGGCCCTCCAGAATCTAGCCCTCGGACGGCCCGGCTTCGATCCGCCGCCGACGGAGACCGCCGAGCGCGTCGACGTCCGCGATCCCGATTACTCGCCCGAGATGCCGGGGCGGCTCGCGAAGCTGGAGTCCGCGATCTCGAAGCAGCGGACGGTCCGGTTCGAGTACTGGTCGATCAACCGGGACGAGCAGCGCGAGCGGACGATCAACCCCTACGCCCTGCTGCCCGAGAACGGCTCCTGGTACGTGATCGGCGAGGACCTCGACGACGGGCGCCGGAAGAAGTTCCGCGTCTCCCGCGTCCGCAGCGACATCCGGCTGGCGACGAGGCGCGAGCGCGACTTCCGCGTGCCCGAGGACTTCGACATCGACGACTATCGCGGCCGGGCGAACTGGCAGGTCGGCGATCTCGTCGGCGAGGCCAGGGTCGAGGTCGCCGGCGACACGGCCTGGTGGGTGGAGCGCGTGTACGGCACCGCGGGGCGGCTCGAGGACGGCGTCTTCGTCACCGAGTACGCCAGCCTGCCGCTGCTCGCCTCGTGGATCCTGCGCCAGGAGGGCCGGGCGGCTCCGCTCGAGCCGCCGAAGCTGCGAACCGAGGTCGAGCGCGCGCTGAAGCGCGTGGCGAAGGCGCACACCGGTCGTGCGCCGGCGATCGCGGACGAGCTCCCGAGCGACGAGCCGGTGCCCCTGGAGCGTCCGGCCGGACCGGTCGCGCCCGAGCGCTTCGGCGTCCTCCAGGCGCTGCTCGCGTATCTGCTCGACCGCTGCGGCGAGCGGACCGAGGCCGAGCTCGCCGCGTCCGAGCTCGTGGAGCGCTTCCACATCCCGCACGAGGCGCTCGAGGAGCACCTTTCGCTGCTCAACCTCGTCAACTTCGGCGGCGGCTGCTACGCGATCTACGCGGAGCTGCGCGGCGACACTGTCTTCGTGCTCAAGGAGCTCTTCGGCGACACGTTCCGCGCGCCGCCGAGGCTGACGCCGCTCGAGGCTCGAGCGATCCGGCTGGCCCTCGACTTCGTAGGTCCGATGATCGCGGCCGACACGCGCAGCCCGCTCGACAAGGTCCGGGCCAAGCTCGAGGAGACCTTCGGGCAGTTCGACCTCGGCGGCACCGCGGACGCCTCCAACTCGGCCGAGGAGGAGCTCGTCGCGATCCTCAACGAGGGCATCAACGCCCACCGGCTGGTCGAGATCGAGTACCAGAAGGAGGGCGAGGACGCCCCGACCGAGCGCGTGATCGAGCCCTTCCACATCGAGCGCGAGCTGCCTTACTGGTACGTGCATGCGTTCGACCGCACGCGGAGCGCCCAGCGGAGCTTCCGGCTCGACCGGATGCGAAGCGCCACGCTCACGGACGAGACGTTCGAGCCGCGGCCCGGCTCGCAGCCGGAGCGGCTGCGCGGCGCCGCGATCGCGCGCGTCTGGTACGGCCCCGAGATCGCGCGCTGGCGGATCGAGCGCGGCGCGCGCCCGCTCGCCGACGGCGCCGCGCTCGCCGACCTCCCGGTCGGGAGCGAGGAGTGGCTCGCGTCCGAGATCCTCGCCGCGCGCGGCCAGGCGGTCGTGCTCGAGCCCGAGAACCTCCGCCGCTACGTCGCCGAGCGCGCCAAGGCGCTGCTCGGCCAGCTGACGCCCGAGCGCACCCCCGCCTAGCCCGCGGGCGGGTCGAGCGGCAGCGTCAGCGTGAAGGTCGCGCCGCGATCCGGCGCGGACTCGACGGCGATCGCGCCGCCGTGCGCCTCGGCGATCGAGCGGGCGATGAAGAGGCCGAGCCCGGTCCCGGGCTTCGTCTTGTCGCCGAGCTTCGCGCGACCGAATTTCTCGAAGATGAGGCGCTGCTGCTCCGGCGGGATTCCTGGACCGCGGTCGCTGACCGAGATCGCGACCCGCCCGTTCTCAGGCCGCGTCGTCACACGGACCTCGCCGCCCTCGGGCGAGTACTTGACGGCGTTGTCGATCAGGTTGGAGAGCACCTGGCGCAGCCGCTCGGCGTCGCCGCGCACGGTCGGCAGCGAGCCGGTGACGTCGGCGCGGACGCGAACCTCGTCCTGCCCCGATTCGGCGGCCGCGGCGGCCGCGCGGACGAGACCGCCCATGTCGACCTCGCCGAAGGTGTACGTGAACGTGCCGGCCTCGATGCGCGACGTGTCGAGGACGTCCTCGACGAGCGCCGCGAGCCGTGACGTCTCGTGCGCGATCAGGGCGAGGAACGACTCGCGCTGCTCGGCGGCGAGCTCGCGCCAGCGTTCCCGGAGCGTCTGCGCAGAGCCGATCAGCGACGCCATCGGGCTGCGGAGCTCGTGCGAGACGAGCGAGACGAAATCGGCGCGCAGGGCGGAGAGGCGTCGGAGCTCCTCGACGGTGTGGCGTTCGGCCTCGTAGGCGCGGATGTTCTGCACCGTGGCGCCGAGGAACCGCCCGAGGAGCGCCAGCAGCTCGATCTCCTCCTCGTCGAACGACTCCGGCTCGCGGCGGACCACCGAGAGCATCCCGATCGTCTCGGCGCCGGACAGCAGCGGCACGACGACGCGGCAGCGGAGTCCCAGCTCGAGGAAGCGCTTCTCTTCGGGGTGCACGGGGTTGACCATGTCCTGCCGGTAGACCGGTCGGCCGCTGTCGACGACCTCGCCCAGCACCGAGCCGCGGACCTGCCCGGCGGTTCCCGGTGGGAAGACGTCCTGCGCCCCGACGCCGGCCGTGGCGATCACGCGCGCCGAGTCGTCGTCGGCGAGGACGATCGCGGTGCGGTCGAACGGGACGAGCCCGCGCAGCTCGCGGATGAACGCGCCGAACGCTTGCTCAATGTCGAGCGACGAGCTGAGCGCACGGGCGCAGGTATTCGCCGCGTCGAGCAGGTCGGCGCGGCGCCCGAGCTCGTCCCGCAGCGCCTCCGCCTCGCCGGCACGCTTGACGGCGAGCGCGCTCTGACTCCGAAGGCGCTCCACGAGCCAGCCGACGATGACGCCGGCGATCACGAGCACGCCGACCGGCAACGTGACGTTGTCGAGCTGGAACGGGTCGTCGAAGCGCTCGGACCTGAGCTCCTCGAACGTCGCGAGAACCGGAGCGAACGCGAACGGCAGCAGGATGCCGCCCCAGAGGCCGTAGCGGAGCGCGGCCTCGATGACCGGGATGAACACCGCCTGGCGGACCGGCGTCCCGGCCTCGAAGGAGTAGATCACGACGTACGACGCGACGATGGCCGAGTCGAACAGGAGCGCGACGAAGCCGATCCGGCGCAGCGCACGGACGCGCAGGTCGCGCCGGCTTAGCCAGAAGAGCACGACCGCTCCGGCGGTGAACGCGGCCGTCGTCGCCCACGCCAGCCACTCGTAGCGCGCGTTCGGGTAGTCGTCGCCGACCACGACGAGCTGGAAGAGCGCGAAGGCGACCGCGCCGAGCCGGACCCAGGCGACCCAGCGCTCCGTCTCGAGGAGCGCGCGGAGGGTCACGTCAGTCCACGCCGGCGCGCTCGTCCAGCTTCGCGCAGGCCCACTGGGCGTACTCCTTCAGCATCGGGTCCGTCATGTAGCGCTCGGCGATCGTACGGTCCTCCCGGCGCCCGGCGTTTCCGAGCGCCACCAGGGCGTTTCGCTTCAGGAAGCGGCCGTCCTTCCGCGGCACGAACAGCCGCTCGTAGCGACGCGCGAGCTCGTCGGCGTCGGACTCGAGCCACTCCACCAGCGAGACGTTCGCCTCGGCGCCTTCGGGGAGCGGTTCCTCGGCACGGCGCTTCTCGATGCCGCGGTTCCACGGACAGACGTCCTGGCAGATGTCGCACCCGTAGACGCTCGCTCCGAGCTCCTCGCGGTAGGCCTCGGGGATGTCGTTCGCCGTCTGCGTCCAATACGACAGGCAGCGGGTCGCGTCGAGCGTGCCCGCCTCGGCGAGCGCGTCGGTCGGGCAGGCGTCGATACACAGGCGGCACGAGCCGCAGTCGAGATCGAGCGGAGGCGTCGGGTCGAGCTCCGCAGTCGTGACGAGGCTGCCGAGGACGACCCAGGAGCCGAAGCGCCGGGTGATCAGCAGCGTGTTCTTGCCGTAGAAGCCGACCCCGGCGCGTGCCGCCGCCTCGCGGTCGACGTGCTGGTTTTCGTCGACGAGCACGCGGTACTCGCCGCCGAGGCTTCGCCCGAGCGCGTCGAGTTTCTCGCGCAGCTGCGCGTAGGCGTCGCGCCAGGTGTAGCGCGGCAGGCGGCCCTCGCCCGGCTGCGGGGCGGGCGCATCGGCGTAGTAGCAGAGCGCCGCCGACACGACGGAATGCGCACCCTCGAGCAGCGTCTGCGGGTAACACGACTCCTCCGGCCGGGCCATGGTGAAGCGCATGTCGGCGAAGAGCCCGCGCGCGCGCCGATCGCGGATGTGCCGCTCGGTGTCCGCGTAGGGGGCGACGGACGCGGCGCCGACGACGTCGAGGCCGAGCTCCGCGCCGAGCTGGTCCAGCTCTGCGGCCGTCATACGGCGAATTGTGCCTCCCCCGGGTGGGTACGATCGCCGCCCTGTGAAGGCGATTCGCATCCACGAGGACGGCGGCCCCGAGGTTCTGCGCTACGAAGATGCGCCGGATCCGGAGCCCGCTGAGGGCGAAATCCTCATCTCGCTTCGCGCCGCATCGTTGAACCGGCTCGACATTTGGGTCCGGCGTGGTCTCCCGTCGGTGCCGAAGCCGCGGATCCTCGGCGCCGACGGAGCCGGCGTGGTTGCTGGCGTCGGCGACGGCGTGGCTGGGTTCGCCGACGGCGATCGTGTCGTGATCAACCCGGGACTCGAACACGGCGACGGTCGCATCACCGTGATCGGCGAGCACACCGACGGGACGCACGCCGAGCTGATCGCCGTGCCCGCGCAGAACGTCCATCCGCTCCCCGATGAGCTGACCTTCGAGCAGGCGGCCGCCTTCCCGCTCGTCTACGAGACGGTCTACCGCATGCTCGTCACGCGCGCCGGCCTGCGCGAGGGCGAGTGGGTGCTCGCGTGGGGCATCGGAAGCGGCATCGGCACTGCCACGCTGGCGCTCGCGACGGCCCTCGGGGCGCGCGTGATCGCGACGTCGTCCAGCGACGGGAAGCTCGCGCGGGCTGCAGAGCTCGGCGCCGAGGTGACGGTCAACCATGCCTCCGAGGACGTGGCCGCGCGCGTGAAGGACGCGACCGGCGGCCGTGGAGCAGACGTCGTCGTGGAGCACGTCGGCGAAGCCACGTGGCAGACCTCGTTGGCGGCCGCGGCCCCGGGTGCCCGCGTCGCCGTGTGCGGCGCGACCACCGGCCCGAACCCGAAAGCGGCCCTGCACCGCGTCTGGTGGAAGCAGCTCTCGATCCTCGGTTCGACGATGGGCACGAGAGCGGACTTCGCCGGCGCCTACGAGCTCGTCGCCGCGGGGCGGGCGCCGGTTGTCGTCGACTCGGTCTTCCCGCTCGCGGAGGCCCGCGCCGCGCACGAGCGCATGGAGCGCGGCGAGCAGATGGGCAAGATCGTGCTGCGGATTCCGGAGTAGCGCACTACTCGGGCGTCACGTACGCCGCGGTCAGCCCGCCGTCGACGAGGAAGGTCGCTGCGTTCACGTACGACGACTCGTCGCTCGCCAGGAACAGCGCAGCGTTGACGATCTCCCGCGGCTTCGCGAGCCGCCCCATCGGCCAGTGCATCCGGCGGCGTTCGAACGCGGCCGGGTCGTCGCCGAAGATGCGCAGCAGCAACGGCGTCTCCACGGGTCCCGGACAGAGAGCGTTCACCCGCACGCCCCGGCGCGCGAACTGCACGCCGAGCTCGCGAGAAAGCGAGAGCACCGCCCCCTTCGAGGCCGTGTACGAGATCTGCGACGTCGCCGCCCCGACCACCGCGACGAACGAGGCGACGTTGACCACCGAGCCGCCACCGCGCTCGAGCAAGTGCGGAATCCCGTACTTGCAGCAGAGGTACACGCCCTTCGTATTGACGTCCTGCACCCGCTGCCAGGCCTCGGGATCGGTGTCGAGGATCGAGCCGTCGTCCGCCGGCGAGATGCCCGCGTTGTTGTAGAGGACGTCGATCCCGCCGTAGCGCTCGGCCGTCGCGGCGTACATCGCCTCGACGCTCGGCGCGTCCGCGACGTCGACCTCGTACGCGAACGCGTCGCGCGCGTCTCGGGCGGTGGCTTCGGCCGCGGCGCCGTCCACGTCGGCGACGCAGACGCCGGCCCCCTCGGCTGAGAAGAGAAGCGCCGCCTCGCGTCCCATGCCGCTGCCGGCACCTGTGATCACCGCGACCTTGCCGTCGAGCCTCCCGGCCATCGCTACGCCTCGGTCGACACGAACACGTTCTTGACCTCGGAGTAGCTCTCGAGAGCGTGCATCCCGAGCTCTCGCCCGAACCCGGACTGCTTGAAGCCGCCGAAAGGAGTCGCCACTCGCACGGAGCTATTGGAGTTGACGGAGAGGACGCCCGAGTCGATCCCCCGCGCGACCCGGAGAGCACGCGCGCCGTCGCGCGTCCAGATCGAGCCGGAAAGGCCGTACGGCGTGTCGTTCGCCAGGCGGATCGCCTCAGCTTCGTCCCCGAAGGGAATCAGGGCGGCGACCGGGCCGAACACCTCCTCCCGCGCGACGCGGTCGGCGTTCGTCGCCTCCACGAGCGTGCAGGGGAACCAGAAACCGGGTCCGTCGGGAGCGTTGCCACGAAAGACAACGTTACCGTTGGCGTAGGACGCCACCGTCTCGCGGTGCTGCGCCGAGATCAGCGGCCCCATCTCGGTCGCCTCATCGGCGGGATCACCCACGCGCACCCGTGACGTCGAATCCACGAGCAGCTCGACGAACCGGTCCCACGCCGACCGCTCGACGAGGATCCGCGAGCGGGCACAGCAGTCCTGACCGGCGTTGTCGAAGACGGCGTACGGAGCGGCCGCGGCCGCACGCTCGAGGTCGGCGTCGGCGAAGACCACGTTCGCCGACTTCCCGCCGAGCTCGAGCGTCACCCGCTTGACGGTCTCGGCGGCGCCGCGCATCACCGACGCGCCGACCTCGGTCGACCCGGTGAAGGCGATCTTCGCCACGTCGGGATGCTCGACGAGGCGCTGACCGACGACCCGGCCCGGCCCGGCGACGACGTTCACGACACCTTCCGGGATCCCCGCCTCCAGGACGAGCTCGGCCAGCCGCAGCGCCGACAGCGGCGTGAGCTCGGCCGGCTTCAGCACGACGGTGTTGCCGCACGCCAGCGCCGGCCCGAGCTTCCAGCTCGCGATGTTGAGCGGGAAGTTCCACGGCACGATCAGGCCGCAGACGCCGAGCGGCTCGCGGAACGTCAGGTCGACTCCGCCGTCGACGGGGATCGTCTCGCCGTGGTGCTTGTCCACGGCGCCTGCGTAGAAGTGGAAGACGTTCCCGACCATCGCCACCTCGGCGCGCGCGCCGGCGATCGGCTTGCCGACGTTCTCGGACTCGATTCGCGCCAGCTCGTCCGCGTGCTCCTCGACGAGCGAGGCCAGCCGTCGCAGCAGTCGAGCCCGGTCGGAAACGCCGACGGCTCGCCACGCCGCGAACGCGTCTCGCGCGCGAGCGACGGCCTCGTCCACCTCGTCGATGCCCGCCGGCTCGAGCTCGGCGATCGTTTCTTCCGTCGCCGGATTGACCACCGTAAGCGTCATCAGCCCTGCGCCTCCCGATACCGACGCGCCTCCGCGACGAGCCCGCGGAACAACTCGGAGCTCTCGCTCCGCTCCGGATGCCACGGCACGCCGAGCGCGAACCTCTTGGCCGGATCCTCGAGCGCTTCGACCGTCCCGTCCGCCGCCCAGGCGACCTCGTCCAGTCCGGCACCGATCCGGCCGAGCGCCTGGTGGTGCTCGCTCGTCACGGACGAGCGTCCACCGAGCAGACCCGCGAGACGGCTCCCCTCGCGAACGGTGACCTCGTGCTCGGCGGTCGTTCCCGTCCCGTCGCCGTGGAGGTCGGGCGAACCGTTGCCCTCCGCGAGGTCCTGGACGATGTCGCCGCCGCGCAGAACGTTGAGCAGCTGCGAACCACGGCAGATCGCGAGAACGGGCATGTTCCGCGCGAGCGCGGCTTCGAGCAGCGCCATCTCCGCGCGATCCTGCTCCGGTCGTGCGCCCGCCATCGTCGGATGCTCGCCGCCGCCGTAGAGCGCGGGATCGATGTCGATGCCGCCGGTGGCGACGAGCCCGTCGAGGCGATCGAGCGTGTCCCCGACGGCATCGTCGTCCGGCGGCAGCTGCACCGGGCGACCGCCGGCCGTCGAGACGGCGCGAACGTATGCGAACGGCGTCACCGCTGCCGGCGAGCTCCAGTGACCCCAGCTGACGCCTTCCACGAAGGACGTGACGCCGATCACGGGCTTCATCGACGCCGCTCCGCGAACTCACGCGCCTCGTCGACAAGCCCGCGGAAGAGCGCGAAGTCCTCGCCCTCCTCGGGATGCCACAGGACCCCGACGGCGAATCGCTTGTCCGGGTCCTCCAGGGCCTCGACCGTCCCGTCGTCGGCCCATGCCGCCTCGTGCAGACCGTCGCCGAGCCGGCCGTAGCCCTGATGGTGATGCGATTTCACGGGTGCGTGCTCGCCGAGCAGCGCCCCGACGCGCGAACCCGGATCGAGCCGGACCGAGTGCTCGGAGAACTGACCCGGCTCGTGCTTGTGACGCTCGTGTCCGAGCTCGTCCGGCAGATGCTGGACGAGATCGCCGCCGCGCGCGACGTTCAGCAGCTGCGAACCCCGGCAGACGGCCAAGACGGGCATGTCCCGCTGGAGCGCTTCCTGAAGCAGGCGCAGCTCGGCCTGGTCGCGTCCGCGACGAGGCGCGTCGGTCTCGGGGTGTGCATCGGCGCCGTACAGGCCCGGGTCGACGTCGCCGCCGCCGGAGAGAATCAGCCCGTCGAGCACCCCGAGCGTCTCCTCGAGCGCATTCTCGCTCGGCGGGACGATGAGCGGGCGGCCACCCGCGTCCTCGACCGCCCGCACATAACTGAGCGGAATCAGTGCCGCTTCCTCGTCCCAGACGCCCCACTGGATCTCCTCGGCGTACGAGGTGATGCCGATCAACGGCTTCATCAGCCGTCTCGGGCGCGCAGCCCGTCGATCCCCACCATCGTGAGGACTTTATGCGAGCCGACTGTTCGCGCGATTACGTCGCCGCTGGCCTCCGGCGACGGCGCACTCTCAGCGAGACCCCACCGGCCGCGAGCAGCACGGCGAGGCCCGCCGCACCCAGAACCGGCTTCGCGAGGGCGTCGTCCGAACGGCCGGTTCCCGTGAGCTCGGTGGCAGCCGCCGCCTCGGGCTCGCTGGCCGCGAAGGTCTTCGTGTCCACCCGCGCCAGCGGCGTCGTGCCGTTGGCCAGCACGAGGCGGGAGCCGGCTCGATCGAGGCGGAGGCGCGGCGTGCTCAGGTCGCGCGCCGTCAGCGAGTCGAGGTCGATGCAGCGAGCCGTTTGCCCGCCGGTGTCGAGCGCGTGAATGAACGGGTGCTCCCCGGCGCCGTCGTACAGCGTGTAGGCCCAGCGCCCATCCGCGCTCGTAGTCCGCGTCAAGGGGAAGCCGCGCATCGCCTCGTCCCGCTCGTACGGGTCGACGACCTGCCCCGGGTTCAGGCGCGAGCGCGCGACGTCGTAGACGCGCACGGCGTACCGAGTCGGATCCTTCGGCGCGACGTACTGGATCAGGTAGACGTGGCGGCCGTTCGGGGAGATCGCGTCGAGGCTGAAGTCGCCCCGCAACGTGACGATCCGCCGAACGCGAAGCCTGCGCGCGTCGAGGACCGCGAGCCTCGTCGAACGCTGCGGAAACGAGACCCGAGGCCGGATCAGGACGAGCGTGCGGCCGTCGGCAGACAGGCCGGCAGGCGAACCGTCCAGCGCGACGGCGGGAATCGTGAATCCGCCGGGCAAAAATGTCCAGCCGAGCGCCCGGCCGCCGGCGCGCTGTAGCCGCACGATGACGCTGTGGCCGTTCCCTCGGAGCGCGACGTACCGGACTCCTTCGGTTGCGACGCCGTTCTCAGCGGTGATCCCCTCTCCACCCGTGTCGTCGACCGGGACCGGCAAGCCGTCGCCGTGTGCGGCTGCAGCCATCGGTCCAAGCGCCATCGCGAGCGTGAGTCCGAGCAAGGTGATGCGCATGAGGTTCTCCTTCCGACTCGCCGTCGAAGGGAGTACACCGGCGGGCCGCGAAAGGTCCCGGGCTCAGCCGCGCTCGAACAGCCGCTCGCGCTCGTAGCAGGTGACGACCTCGTCGAAGAGGCGCTGCTCCGTGCGCGCATAGTTGAGGTAGTGGTCGACGACGTCGTCGCCGAGCGCCGGTCGCGCGATCCGACCGTCTTCCAAGGCCGCGATCGCCTCGCGGAGGGTGTGGGGAAAGCGCTCGGCGTCGGACTCGTATGCGTTTCCCTCGAGCGGCGGCGGCAGCTCGAGCCCGTTCTCGATCCCGTCGAGCCCCGCGGCCAGCAGGGCCGCGAACGCGAGATACGGATTGACGTCGCCGCCGGGGATCCGCGTCTCAGTTCGCAACGCGCGGCCGTGACCCACGATGCGAAAGCCGCAGGTGCGGTTGTCGTGACCCCAGGCGAGCGTCGTCGGCGCCCAGCTCCCCGCGGCGTAGCGCTTGTACGAGTTGATCGTCGGCGCGACGAAGACGGCGAGCTCTCGCAGGCCGGCGATCTGGCCGGCGAGATACTGCCCGAACACCTCCGACTCGCCGGCGAACGCGTTCTCGCCGTCCTTCCAGAGGCTCGAATGGATGTGGCACGAGTTCCCGATCCACGTGTGATCCGGCTTTGCCATGAACGTGATCGAGCAGCCGTTCAGGTACGCGATCTCCTTGGCGCCGTTCTTGTAGATCACGTGGTTGTCGGCCATCGTGACGGCGTCCGCGAAGCGGAAGTTGATCTCGTGCTGGCCCGGCCAGGCCTCGCCTTTCGACGCCTCGACACGGATGTCTGCAGCGTGCATGCCGTTTCGGATTTGACGCATCAGCGGCTCGTCGTAGGTGGT
>Ga0126304_10000653_pt1 | contig 14859 bp, 15 predicted proteins | sample Plot25_FD_92538 | JGI IMG/M metagenome (GOLD analysis project Ga0126304, IMG submission 92538) | Serpentine soil microbial communities from UC McLaughlin Reserve, CA, USA - Plot25 | ecosystem: Environmental > Terrestrial > Soil > Grasslands | place: USA: UC McLaughlin Reserve, Lake County... | reverse complement strand
TGTCATCCTCTGTGGTGATTTCAACGATGTGCCGAACTCCTATACCTATTTTACGATCAGAGGTGATCTGAACGATGCCTTCCTCGCCAAGGGTGCAGGTATCGGAAAAACATTACGCATATTGGGCCCGACTCTTCGTATCGATTATATTCTTGCAGACAAGTCCCTCGAGTTAAGTCAGTTTAATAAGTTCAATGTTCCCTATTCGGATCATTATCCGATTATGGCTGACATACTATTGAAATAGCCTTCTTCTTACATATTATTTATTCTTACAACTTACTGATCGGATACATTTATTTTTGCATCATTTTTACGGATAGTTAATTACTGTATATGTCGGCATTGAAGGTTTACAATTCTTATACAAGACACAAAGATGTTTTTGAACCCATCACACCCGGGCATGTAGGCATCTACGTGTGTGGCCCTACCGTAAGCGGAGAGAGTCATTTAGGACATGCCCGTCCCTATATAACCTTCGATGTTATCTACCGATACCTGATGCATTTAGGATATAAAGTTCGTTATGTCAGAAACATTACCGACGCCGGTCATTTTGAAGAAGAGGGAAGGGAAGCGGAAGATAAGATCGCGAAAAAAGCAGTGATCGAAAAACTGGAACCTATGGAATTAGTTCAGAAATACACAAACCTATATCACTGGGCGATGCATCAGCTGAACAACCTCGACCCAAGCATCGAACCGACCGCTACTGGTCATATCATTGAGCAGATTTCAATGATTCAAAAAATCATGGCTGAAGGGTACGCGTACGAAGTGAATGGCAGCGTTTATTTCGATGTGAAAAAATACGCTGCAAATTATACATACGGCAAACTGAGCGGACGAATACTTGATGATCTACGGGAAACGACCCGCGATCTTGAAGGACAGGATGAAAAAAGAAACACCCAGGATTTCGCCTTATGGAAATCTGCTCCGCCCGAACATCTTATGCGATGGCAAAGCCCGTGGGGAGAAGGCTTTCCCGGGTGGCATATTGAATGTTCTGCTATGGCTGCAAAATATCTTGGAACGCAATTCGATATTCATGGCGGAGGAATGGACCTGCAATTTCCGCATCATGAGAGCGAGATTGCACAGAGTACAATTTGTTATAAACATGTTCCCGCGCGCTATTGGCTCCATAATAATATGATCACGGTAAATGGCAGGAAAATGGGCAAAAGTTATAACAACCAAATCAGGCTCACGGAGATGTTTAGTGGGGATCATCCATTATTACAAAAGGGGTACAGCCCGATGACCATCCGTTTTTTTATTCTTCAAACGCATTACAGAAGCACACTTGATTTCGGAAATGAGGCTTTGCAAGCCGCCGAAAAAGGATTGAAGCGCCTGTGGGAAGCTTACGAAGCGCTGAAAAAAATCCCGGACGCAGGCAATGAAGAAGCTGGCGATGAGGCGTTGGATGCAAGAGTGCGAAGACAGATTTTAGAAATGGATGAGTTCATGAACGATGATTTTCATACCGCAAAAGTTCTTGCCAATATGTTCGACCTTACTCCGGTAGTGAATTCAATTAAGGACAAGCATCTCCCTGTGAGCTCTATAAGTACGGGAACATTAGAACTCTTGCAATCCTATTTCAAAATTTATCTGGAAAATATTCTAGGATTGAAGGACGAAACTTTTTCCGATGACGATAAGCTGACTGGTACGCTCGAATTGCTTATTCAAATACGCAAAGAAGCAAAAAGCAGGAAGGATTATGCCACATCTGATAAAATAAGAAATCAACTCAATGAATTGGGCATCTTGCTTAAGGATGATAAAGATGGAAATATGTCCTATACTTTTGCGTAGCTTCCAGAATCCAAAATCCAGAATTCAGAACCCAAACTCAGAACTTAGAACCGAGAACTTAGAACTCAGAACCTACTCTTTAACTCTTTTCCCTCGCTCTTTATCTCTTAGCCCATGGATTACACGACTCATCTCGCCAAGGACAAACGTCTCAAGAAACTGATTAGTCAGCAGGAAATTTTTGCGCTCAAACAAAAAAAGAATATCTGTATTTATCTGTGCGCTTCTATTATGAGCCAACAGCTGTCTTCGAAAGTTGCCACTGTAATTTATAACCGGTTTTTGAACTTATACGGCGGGAAGGAACCATCTCCACAGCAAATACTTGAGACGCCTTTATCAACGCTAAGATCTATCGGTCTTTCGAATGCCAAAGCAAGCTATGTTCAAAACGTCGCAAGGTTTGCGATCGAAAAAGGTATAGATATAAGGAAGTTGAACGGCATGAGTAATGAAGAGTTAATTGAGTATCTCACTGAGATAAAGGGAGTTGGAAAATGGACCACCGAAATGTTGTTGATGTTTGCTTTGGGAAGAGAAGATGTATTTGCTGTCGATGATCTCGGAATTCAAAACGCCATGATCGGGTTGTATAAATTAAATAGAGAAGATAGAAAGCAGCTCAAGCTTGACATGCTCCGCATTTCTCAGAAGTGGAGCCCTTATCGCACCTACGCCTGCTTACATTTATGGCGTTGGAAGGATAACATACCTGTTAAATCAAAGTAATAGCTGAGTTTGCTCCTCTTAAGGCGGGTATTAGTATTCCCTTTTATTCCTCATTTTTTAAATTTTAAGATTTCGTTTTGCAGCGATGAGAATGGCATGGTTTTTTTCATGACTTCTTTATAATCATATCATCTTACCTTAAAAATCACATGTATATGAAAAAGAATCTGTCACTTGCCGGTTTCAGCCTGGCGGCTTTGGGTCTCTTTATGGGCTCATGCGTATCGAAAAAAAAGTATATGGAAGCGCAAACGAGTGCCGCCGAACGTTATACCGCTGATAGCACACAATGGGCCACACGCTCAACCACAATGCAACAAAATATTTCTTCTCTTGAACAAAAAAACACAGACTATCAAAAACAAATGGATAGTTTCAGGACTACGTCACAAAACTACCAAAAGCGTTGGGAAACCTTCCAATCAACTTATACCACACAAAACACTTCAACGGATCAACTGCATCAACAGATTCATACCGCAATTGATGAGTATGTAGAAGCGAGCAACGTTGAATCAAAGAATGGAAAGATTTATGTAAACCTTCCCGAAAAAATGTTGTTCACTTCCGGCAGCTCAACATTAAGTTCAAAAGGAAAACAGGCGTTAGATAAACTTGCCGAGGTTTTAGCTTCAAATAATAATGTGGAGGTAGATATCATCACCACCGCTGCTTATTATTCCGATGGAACAACAGCTACTGCAACTACTTCTGGAAATAATAATAACGCGGCAGTGAGTGAGAACCAGGACCGAACTGGTGATAACGATGCTGCCAAAAAAGCTGAGGTTACGGATAAAACAACAGATAAGACGTCCTCACCAACTACACCAGACGTTGGTGAAAAGCCAAATCCAGGAAGCGGTGCGGTAACAAAAACTAAACAGGACCCAGCAACGAAACAGGACCCAGCTAAGAAGAGCACAGCAGCAAAAAAAGCCAGTACAGCCAAACAAACTCCAGCCACTGCTAAAAAAGCCACAAGCCAGGGTGATAGATCAGTAAGCTTTAAATCAACACCGAAAAAAAGTACAAAAGCAAAAACAAGTACAGCTCCAAGCTGGAACCTCAATGTAGCAAGATCCACAGCAATCGTTCGTCAGTTGACACAAAATGGAATGCCGCAAGCACGAATCGTTCTAACAGGACAAAACAGCAAAGGCGTTACTACTAATGAATGGGCTTCAACTAATAAAGGATACCAGATAGTAGTTTCTCCAAAAATGGACTCTTACTATCAAATGATGCAGGAAGGTCAGACAGGACAAGCAGCTACAAGTATGAAATAGGGAAGAGAAGGAATAGCGAATGAAGGTGGAAAACGTTGAGGATGATCATTCTCAACGTTTTCTTATAAATAAACACCAGTAACTGTTTTCTTATAAATAAACACCAGTAACTGTTTTTTTAAACTATATACAATGAAAAATAAATTTTTAACGCCTATTCTTTTCTTTTTGTTCGGAGCAATCTCTCTCACATCATGCGTAGGCAAGGGCAAATATCTTGCCGCGAGGGCAAATGCAGACCAGCTAAGAGCCGACAGTGTAAAGTTGGCTTCACAGTTAGCAACACAAGCTGAAAACATTAGTAGTCTTCAATCAACAAATGCTTCCCTTCAACAGCAGATCAGCACATTGCAGGCTCAAATGGATAGTGCTAATAAGACAAACGCGGGTGCATTGGCTCAATCACAACGTCGACTCGAAACTCTCCAATCTCTTATTGACCAGCAGCGCAAAACTACCAGCGAGTTAAGGCAGAAAATGAATGATGCGCTTAAAGGTTTTACTTCAAATGAATTAACCGTGTCGGTAAAAAATGGAAAAGTCTATGTGAGTCTTCAGGAAAATCTTTTGTTCCCTTCAGGTAGCGCAGTTGTTAATCCCAAAGGAAAACAGGCATTGGGAAGATTGGCAGGCGTACTAACCATCAATCCGGATATCAACGTAAATATTGAGGGCCACACCGATTCAATTCCAATCAGAACCAGGTATGAAGACAATTGGGCCTTGAGTGTGGCCAGAGCCACTTCGATCGTCCGCATATTAACGAAAGACTATGGAATTGATCCCATAAGAATTATTGCATCAGGTCACAGCCTGTATGATCCGGTAGATAGTAATGCAACGAATGAGGGAAGGGCAAAAAATAGAAGAACCGAAATTATACTCTCGCCAAAGCTTGATGAATTGTACAGGATCATTGAACAAGGTGCCGGACAATAACGTCGTAATAATTGACGATTAGTAGCAATATATTAAACATTAAAAAGCGCCAGTACAACCTGGCGCTTTTTAATGTTTTATTTCCTTTCCTTTACGACTATCGTATCAGTCCACCTGTCGTGCCATGGGTGTCCGCCAAAAGCACTGAATGCTTCGAAAGGCACGATGCGGCACAGGCTACGCATGAAAGCATTCTTCCATGTGAGATTACCGCCATCTATCTTCAATGCACGGCTTCCGGTTATTAGTTTGCCAAGTGTTTTGCCCTTTGCTGAACCTTCCAGAATAGTAAACACCCCAAGGTAACTTATAAAGCCCAACAGATACTGGAGCGATATTGCGCCAATATCTTCACGAATGAGAAAGCTTGTTTGGATATCGTCGCCGGTACTTTCGTAAATAACTGCCAGTGCGACACCAATTAAAAGCATAATTCCATAGTAAAAAAGTGTGTCAATTAAGAGATTAGCGAAACGAACTCCTACCGAAGCTGGTTTCAATAGAATATCCTGTTCAATATCTGCCAGGATGTTTGTACTGATTTGGTGGTCCATATTTAGAGTTTAGGTTTTACAATAAACGAAAAAAAATCAGCGACTGCAAACTTCATCTGTTCTGTTATTTTACCAGCTTCAATTCCTGTATAATGTTTGTTGCACCTCCTACTTTATCGATGCACCACAGCACATAGCGAACGTCCACGCAAATAGTGCGGTTCAAATCTTTGTCGAAAGAGATCTTATGACTGAGTGCTTCATAATTGCCGTCGAAAGCAAGCCCGATAAGATTGCCGTTACCATCTATAACGGGCGATCCGGAATTGCCGCCTGTAATGTCATTTGTTGTTATGAATCCAACGACAAGATCATTTCGCTGCTTATCAATATACTGACCGAAATCTTTTTTGCGGGCCAATTCAATCACTTTGGCCGGAAGATCAAATTCATAATCACCCGGTTTATACTTTTCGAGCACACCTTTCATTGTAGTAACATTGTCGTATCTCACAGCATCGCGAGGTTGGTAGTTTTTCACGTTACCGTAACTCACTCTCAAGGTGAATGTAGCATCGGGATACATCTTCCTGGCCTTTACCGGCTCCATTTGCATGATGCCTTTCAGATATAGTCGTCCCAGGTCATTATTCTTTACAGTGAATTGCTGAAAGAAAGGAAGATATTTTCCTTGCCAGTTTTTCAGAAAAGCACTTGCTGTCGCATATGCCGGATCGTTTTGTAAAACGTTACCGTCCGGATTTGCAACGAATGCGTTCCACTTCGTATCATTCAACAGCATCGTCGTCAGAAATACATGTGTAGCATATTTTTTAAAAGTTGCTTCATCCTTCAGATCGCCAAAGCCTCCCTTTATACTTTCAAAAAATCCAATCGGATGTTGAGTTTTATCTACGTCACTATAAAACATCCACAATGCGGTTCCGAGAATATTCTGATCGGAAACTTTATTTTCTGTCTTTAAAAATTCTGCTCTGGATTCACCGGCTGCCTCAATCGCTTTTTTTATATCGGCAGAGCTTCCTTTTTTTACGATCGCGTTTTCGACCTGCTGCAAAGACGCCGCAAAAGCCATTAAAGGGGAACCCATAATTCCCTCATTGATATAAACTTGTTGTTTCGAGTAAGGTCTCCATGCGTCATATGCTTTGGCCCAGTCGGACAAAAGATTTTCAAATTCAGATTTTCCCTGTGCCCATTTGACGAACACAGTTTCGTTCGCCTTTTTCTGATCATAAATATTGTACTTGATCAACTGTTTCGCTTCGCCGTCAAAAAATTTCCAATAGTTGGCAATAGAAGCATAGTCTCCTGCCAGCTGTAATTTCACCGCCGGATCATTTTTCATTTGTTCGAACATGTACTTCAGTCGCATCTCGCGCAACTTTACCAGAGAGGGGTTATAAATATCAATTTTTTGTTTTACGCCGTAGGACGTTTCATACCTGTTTGTGCTTCCGGGATAACCGTATATCATTGCATAATCTCCATCTTTAACACCTTTAAGCGACACCGGTAAAAAGTACTTAGGTTTTAGTGGAATATTATCAGCTGAATAACTGGCCGGCTTCGCATCTTTACTCATGTATACGCGGAATACGGAAAAATCACCAGTATGACGGGGCCATTCCCAGTTGTCCGTATCTCCACCGAATTTTCCAACACTTTCAGGTGGCGCTCCGACCAACCGAACGTCAGTATATCGCTGGTAAACAAAAACCAGGTATTGATTTCCCTTAAAAAGAGAGCTCACACGCGCAATAATATTGTTTGACGCATCGGAGAATCGTTTGTTAACCGAAGCAACAGCGGAATTCAAAGCAGCATTTCGCTCGATACCCGATAAGTCTTTCACCGAATCCTCGATTTCTTTTGTAACATCTTCGATTTTGGTAAGGAACTCTGCATACAATCCCTGGGCAGGGATTTCCTCTGTTTTATTTTTTGCCCAGAAGCCATCCTTTAAATAGTTTCTTTCAACCGAGCTTGAGGAAGCAACAACATCGTATCCGCAGTGGTGATTTGTGAAAATTAGTCCCTGATTACTGACAATCTCACCGGTACAGAATCCTCCGAAAATAATAATAGCATCCTTAATGGATGCCTTATTCATATGATATAATTGGTCCTTGGTCAGTTTAAGCCCCTTCTTGACCATTTCGTTGTAGACCTGATCGCCCAGTAAGAGGGGAAGCCACATGCCTTCATCTGCATGGGATCGCAGCAAGGCAATAGATAGCAATAGAGATATAAGAATCTTCTTCATGTGTAGTGTTTTAGCGCTGGCAAACCTACTCGGAAATTTTGAATTATGCTGTTTTCAAAGTTGAAAAAACATTGATGGAATGCAAGAAAGTCGTTAAAATTATCTACATCGTAACTACTGAATATCCTTTCATTGAATGGAGACCTCGATTAAAAGGCTTCATGCAATTTGGCATCGATTATCGAGAATGAACTCGCTGTAAGTTTTGCACTGCATCGTGGATGGATTTCATAAGGCGACGGTATTAATTTTTTAGTTCGGATTCCTCGTTTAGCTTTGTAACAATTAACAATCACATATGATCGCGACCACGACCCACAATATAGAAGGAAAACAAATCACCCAGTATCTCGGGGTAGTTACTTCCCAGACTATTATCGGAGCGAACTTCTTCAAGGATATACTTGGAGGTCTGCGAGATATTTTCGGGGGCCGAAGCGGCACGTATGAAAAGGTACTTGATGAGGCTAAGGGATATGCAATGAGCGAATTGATCCAGAAAGCACAGGCCATGGGCGCAAATGCAGTCGTCGGTATCGACCTTGATTATGAAACGGTCGGTTCCAATGGAAGCATGTTAATGGTCAGTGCCAGCGGAACTGCGGTAAAAATTTTGTAACGCGAATTAGCGCGAACGAGGGCACGAATTAATACTCGTGCACCAATTACACGAACGAGGGGGACTAATTAACGCGAGCCATGCTTCAGGACATTAGATGACATCTTCTGAGCAGGTGTATTAGCGAGCAATCGCTTTTACAAATTCACTATTCACCCTTGACCATTCATCACTGACAACTCACTCACCGCTATTCAATGTTTTCCATAACAGATCTTTAAGTTCGGTTAGACCTTGTTGCGTAATGGATGAAATATTAATATGAGGAATGTTGCCGGGCAGCTCTTTTACGATTTCTGCTTTTAATTCTTCATCGAGCATATCGCTTTTGCTGATGGCGATTATAAATTGTTTGTGTAATAGTTCTGGGTTGTATTGTTCTAATTCCTTTAAGAGAATTTCAAATTCCTTTCGGTGATCGTTACTGTCGGCAGGAACTAAGAATAACAGGACAGGGTTGCGCTCGATATGACGGAGGAAACGATGGCCCAAGCCCTTTCCCTCAGAAGCGCCTTCAATGATTCCTGGCAGGTCGGCTATACAAAAGCTTTTGCCATCACGATATTCAACCATTCCTAGCTGAGGTGTTAATGTAGTAAAAGCATAGTCGGCTATCTTCGGCCTTGCTGCCGTGATTACTGATAACAGTGTTGATTTGCCAGCGTTTGGAAAACCTACCAATCCCACATCGGCCAACACTTTTAGCTCGAGTATTTTCCACGCTTCTTCACCCGGCTCTCCTGGCTGTGCATGTTCGGGTGCCTGGTTTGTAGGTGTAGCAAAGCGGGCATTACCCAGTCCACCCCTGCCTCCCTTTATCCAAACCACTTCCTGGCCATCTTCCAATATTTCAACCTCTTTCTTGCCGGATTCCTCATCCTTTGCGATCGTGCCCAGCGGAACATCGATGATGATATCTTTACCACTTCTTCCTGTCGAATTATTTCCACTGCCACTTTCTCCATTTTCGGCCAATACATTCTTATAATAACGAAGATGCAATAAGGTCCATAAGTTTTTATTCCCGCGCAAAATGATATGTGCGCCACGTCCGCCATCGCCGCCATCAGGACCTGCCTGTGCGTTGAATTTAGTACGCATGAAGTGTTTGCTCCCAGCTCCACCATGACCACTCCTGCAAAAGATCCGTATATAATCTATGAAATTTGTTTTCTCCATTGTCTATAATTGCCGCAATTTGCAAATATAGTTCGTCGTTTACTCTAAAGAAGAAAAATGAAAAACATAAGCACCTTGTGTATTATTTGTTTGTTGATTGCCGTGAGTTTAACCCATTGCAAAAAGGACCCTTTTCCGATCCCCGCTTGTATCCAACAAAAAATTGATTCTATTAAGAATTCTGCCAAACGAACACCTCCAGCCGAAATACACGTTTGGAGTTATGCGGGTAGAACCGTGTATCTTCTAAATGCACCTTGTTGTAATGAATTCGTAAAATTAGTGGACGAGAATTGCCAGTATATCTGTTCGCCCTCTGGAGGTCCACTTCAGTATGGAGATAGTTTATGTACCAACTTTTACCAGGATGCCAGGTATGTTGGATCAATATTCCGTGACGACCGGTAAAGTTGTTTGTGGTTTGTTGTTTGTCCCTCGCGCGCACAAACCAGAAACCAATCAACTACAAACTCCTCATCGCCAGGGTTCATAACCAGATTGCTGCTCCGGCCTGTTGGGTTCAATTTCGGGAAGTGGTTCACAAACTTTCCAATGTTCGAACATTTCTTTTGGCAACGACTGGTACAATCTTGTGCCTTCTGTTTTCCATTGTATCATTTCATCGCTAACCTCTCTAATGATCTTTCCGGGATTACCAGCGACAAGGCTTCGACGTGGAATTTTTTCATTTGCTTTAATAAAAGTTAATGCGCCGATGATGCATTCATCACCAATCTCGGCGTTATCCATAATCACACTATTCATTCCCACCAAACTGTTTTTTCCGATAATTGCGCCGTGAATGATGGCACCATGACCAATATGCGCACCTTCTTTCAATATAACCGCGACGCCGGGAAACATGTGTATTGTACAATTTTCCTGTACATTGCATCCACTCTCAATCACGATTTTTCCCCAGTCGCCCCTCAAAGCTGCACCAGGACCCACATAAACATTTCTTCCTATGATCACGTTACCCGTAACAGTTGCCTGCGGATGAACAAATGAGCTCTCATGTACAACGGGAATAAATTCTTTGAAAGAATAGATCATTAGGTGCTAATTAAAAACTGTATTGAAAATTTCAATTGCTTCGTGTTCTTTGTTTCTTCCATTGTGTTCATTCGTGAACCTCTTAACTAGCCAATCTGAGGACTCACAACGAACCGACCGGAAGACGCAAAAGGACACAACGGAGAAGTGATCCCAATTATAAAGCCCATATTGTTTCCTTACGGAAAACAGTTCCCTTGAATAATGCCACCAGCTCACCGTTCTTTTTGTCAATGCTTACTTCATAGATGCCAATACTATTTGTCAGACTTTTTTCCTCTGCTGTCGCGACGATCGTATCTCCTGAGCGAAGGGATCGTATATGGGAAATGGATGTTTCGATTGACACGGCGTGTCGTCCATGACTATTGGATGCAAATGCCAGCGCACTATCAGCGAGAGCAAAACTTATCCCACCGTGGGCAATCTCAAACCCATTACACATCTCAGGTCTAATGGTCATTTTTAGTTTGCAGTATCCTTCTCTTTCCTCGAGCCTCTCAATCCCCATCCACTGAGAGAATAGATCCCTCTCCATCATTTTGTCAACAATCTTTCTTGTTTTCTCATCCATTGTATCTGGTGAATTCAGGGAAGTTTTTGAATGGCTTTCCGTTCAGACAAGTTTATTCTCCTTTGAAATCTGGAACTCGTTTTTCAATGAAAGACTGCACACCTTCTTTATAGTCGTAAGTCTGAGATGCTTTTTGTTGTAAGATATCTTCATCACGAAGTTGTTCTTCAAAGCTGTTGTCAACAGAAAGATTTAACGCTAGCTTTGTATATGCCAGAGCCTTAGTCGGCATTTTTGCTAGTTGCACAGCAATTTTAAAAGCTTCTTCGGAAAAATTGTCATCGGGAAATACCTTGTAGAGCATTCCTATGCGTTCGGCTTCCTGCGCCGGGATCTTATCTCCCAGCATCATTATTGCAGACGCCTTTTGCCAGCCAATCAACCGTGGAAGGGTATGTGTACCACCGCTGTCCGGTATCAACCCAATCTTCGAAAATGCCTGCATAAATGACGCAGAATGCGCCGCTACGACAATATCACAACAAAACGCAATATTTGCACCTGCACCTGCGGCTACTCCATTGACTGCACATACAACTGGTTTATCCAGTTTGCGTATTCGGCTAACTATAGGGTTATAATGTTCTGACAAAATTCTTTTCATACCGGGACCTTCAGGGTCCACTACCTCTGCCAAATCCTGCCCTGCGCTAAATCCCTTACCCGAGCCTGTTATATAAACGACGCGGATACTCTTATTGCTTTTACATTCATCAAGTTTTTCCTGGAACAGTAATGCCATGTCACGGTTAAAAGCGTTCAGCTTTTCAGGGCGGTTAAGCGTAATACAACCTACCTGATCCCTGATTTCAAAAATTATAGAAGGCATGGTGAATTTTTTCGTTGAAGAGAAAAACTGGTCGGTGCAAATCTAAAATCAAAAGCTATTATCGCGCGAATTAATGACACTTGAAATAATCGAAAGGCTCATTGCAGTCAATACACTGGTACAACGCTTTGCACGCGGTCGATCCAAACCTGCTCACCATTTTTGTATGATATGATTTACAACGAGGACATTGAACGACTTCTTGCTCCTGGAACAAGTCCAGTGTACAAACCGATTGAGAGGGATTAGGCGGAGCAATGCCAAAAGCTGCTAACTTTTCTTTTCCTTCTCTGCTCATCCAGTCCGTCGTCCAGGCCGGCGAGAGAATCGTTTTGATGTGAATGTTTTTATATCCATGTTCAAGTAATTTCATTCTGATATTCATGGTTATCACATCCATCGCAGGGCAACCCGAGTATGTGGGCGTGATAGTAACCGTAACCTTGGGTTCTGCTTTATTTAATTCACGCAATTCAACAGAACGCACGATGCCAAGGTCAACAATCGAGATTACCGGAATTTCAGGATCATAGATATCTTTCATCAGGTTCCAGATGCCGGTTTCTGAAAGATCTTTTGGCGAAATATGGTTATTGACTGCATTCATTAAGGTGTTCTTTTGTTTCAATCAAGTGATCGCCTACCACTCGCAACCGGGCAGTGCTCTCTGTAAAGATTGCATTTCAGATAAAATTTCATAGAGATGTTCCGTGTGATGGCCTTCTTTACCCAGGTTTTCCCGCTTCTGCTGGCTACTTTCGGGAATGGAAAGCGTTGCTTCACTTAAAACAGAACGTACTTTTTCATACCACTGCTCCTTTATTAAGGCATGATCAACTCTGATCCCATGCTTTGCCACCCCCGTTTCGTATGACGACTGAATAAACAATTCATCGGTAAACTCCCATAAATGATTCAGGGCATTCTTCATTCTTGTATGACTCTCATCGGTCCCATCGCCCAGACGGATGATCCATTCGCTACTCCATCGGGTATGATATGTTACTTCCTTCAATCCTTTTTCTGCAATAGAAGCGATGGTTTTGTCGCTGCAATGCTGCAGTTGCTGATATAAAAAATATTGATATGTGCTAAACAAAAATTGTCGGGTAACCGTTTGACCCCAATCTCCATTTGGCTGTTCTACCAACAAACAATTTTTAAATTCGTTTACGTCTCGCAGGTATGCCAAAGTATCTTCTGTAGATCCATCTGCTTTTAATTTTGCGGCGTATTGGTAAAAATTTCTCGCCTGGCCAATGAGATCAAGGGCAATATTGGATAAGGCAATATCCTGTTCAAGAATCGGCCCATGTCCTGTCCACTCGCTATCCCGATGACCAAGAATAAGTGCATTGTCTGCGAGGTGCAGCGGGTAGGCTATGAGGTGATTGGTTGATGAGTCAAATCGTTGATTGGTCTTCATTTTAACTGTTTTCTGAAACACGATATATCCGTTCTCACATATGTTTAAGTTCATCCGGCAAATCATAAAAAGTTGGATGACGATATACTTTATCATTCGCAGGTTCGAAAAAATTCTCTGCGTCATCGGGATTGGAAGCATGAATGGACTTACTCTCGACCACCCATATGCTTACTCCTTCCTGTCGACGTGTATATACATCGCGTGCGTTTTCTATCGCCATCTTCGCATCGGCTGCATGCAGGCTGCCTACATGTTTATGATCGAGGCCCTGCTTACTGCGAATGAACACTTCCCATAATGGCCAGGTTCCGGCCCCCTCCTGAGTTCCCTCAGTGGGGGAGGAATGTTGAGCGCCTTTTTGATTGTCGGGCAAATCACCGTAATAATATTTTCTAAATAAGATCATTTTCATGCTGCTTTTGTTTGAGAACGCATCGCTTCTTCTCCTCCACCAGGCGTTGCCGGTTGTTTCGATTTTTTATTCGCATATGCAAGAGCGGCCTCTCTCACCCAGGCTCCCTCTTCGTGGGCACTCACGCGAGCTTCTAATCTTTCTTTGTTACATGGGCCATTTCCATTGACAACATTCCAGAATTCGTCCCAGTCGATCGGGCCAAAATCATAGTGACCTCGTTCTTCATTCCATTTCAATAACGGATCGGGTAATGTCATGCCCAGGATTTTCACCTGCTCAGCACAGATATCAATAAAACGCTGACGCAACTCATCATTTGTGAATCGTTTTATTTTCCACTTCATGCTTTGGGCGGTATTCGGAGATGCGTCATCGTTCGGACCAAACATCATAACAGACGGCCACCACCAGCGATTAATGGCATCCTGACACATGTCACGCTGTGCTGCGCTTCCCTTACTTAAAGTCAGTAAGATCTCGAATCCCTGGCGCTGATGAAAGCTTTCTTCTTTGCAAATGCGTATCATGGCCCTGGAGTAAGGACCATAAGATGCACGGCACAATGGCACCTGGTTCATAATAGCGGCGCCGTCGACCAGCCAGCCAATAGCACCCATATCTGCCCAGGTTGGTGTGGGGTAATTAAAGATAGAAGAATACTTTGCCTTACCAACATGTAGTTGATGGATCATCTCATCGCGTGAGATACCCAATGTTTCTGCCGCGGAATAGAGGTAAAGCCCATGCCCCGCCTCGTCCTGCACTTTCGCAATAAGGGTTGCCTTTCTTCTTAATGAAGGAGCTTTTGTGATCCAATTGCCTTCAGGTAACATTCCCACAATCTCGCTATGGGCATGCTGACTGATCTGCCGAATAAGCGTTTTACGATACTGTTCAGGCATCCAGTCCTTCGGCTCAATACGTATTTCCTTATCGACCTTTTTCTGGAATATCTCTTCAGGATTGTGCATAGGCATCGTAATCAGGTTAAACGCAAATTTAATGAAACTAATGCTTGTTAGTCCAAGAGTAAGGGATCGTTACGGATGGCATTGTCCGACCCCACACCAGCGCGAGGATGTCGTCCCTGTTGCCAGGCTACTTCGCGTCAAAATCCACTACTACCAAGTCGGTTATGGGGTGAGATTGGCAGGTGAGAATGAACCCCTTCGCCAATTCATCAGGCTCCA
>Ga0126304_10000652_pt1 | contig 14864 bp, 11 predicted proteins | sample Plot25_FD_92538 | JGI IMG/M metagenome (GOLD analysis project Ga0126304, IMG submission 92538) | Serpentine soil microbial communities from UC McLaughlin Reserve, CA, USA - Plot25 | ecosystem: Environmental > Terrestrial > Soil > Grasslands | place: USA: UC McLaughlin Reserve, Lake County... | reverse complement strand
TTGTCGAATGCCTTGAACGTCGAGCCCTCACGCGCCAGGCGCTCGAGCAGCGGCGCGGGCGCCCATCGCTGCCCGAGCTCGCGATGGAACGCCGACACGCGCTCGTACACTTTTTTCAATCCGACGCGATCGGCGTAAAACATCGGGCCGCCACGCCACGCGGGGAAGCCGTAGCCGCTGGTGTAGACCACATCGATGTCAGCCGCGCGGCTGGCGTAGCCTTCGTCGAGCACGCGCGCACCTTCGTTGATCAGTGCGTATATGGTCCGCTCGATGATTTCTTCGTTGGCAATCGGACGACGTGGAATGGCGGCGGCATTGGCGGCGCGCTCGATCAGCGCCAGCACTTCGGGATCCGGCGTCGGCTTGCGGTCGTCGCCGTAGACGTACCAGCCCTTGCCGGACTTCTGCCCGAAGCGCCCCATCTCGCACAGCGTGTCAGCCACGAGCGGCTTGCGGTCGCCCGGCTTGCTGAACTGGTGCAGTTCCTGACGCACGCGCCAGGCGACGTCGAGCCCGGCCATGTCGTCCACCGCGAACATGCCCATCGCCATGCCGAAGTCGGTGAGCGCGCGATCGACCTGCTCGGGCGTTGCTCCGTCCTCGACCAGAAACTGGCACTCGTACATGTACGGGAACATCATCCGATTGCCGACGAACCCTTCGCAGTTGCCGACCACGACGCCGACCTTGCCGAGGCGTTTCGCCAGCGCCATCGCCGTGGCAAGCGTCTCGGGTGACGTCTTCTTGCCCCGCACGATCTCGACGAGCCGCATCACGTTCGCCGGGCTGAAGAAGTGAAGGCCGACGACGTTGTCAGCCCGCGACGTGGCTGCGGCGATCGCGTCGATGTCGAGCGTCGATGTGTTCGTGGCGATGATGGAGCCCGGCCTGACGACGCGATCCAGCGTCGCAACGATGTCTTTCTTGAGCGCGAGATTTTCAAACACCGCCTCAATGATCAGGTCGACGTCGCTAAAGCCCTCGTAACCCATCTGCGGACGGATCGACGACATGCGCTGTTCGACCTGGTCGACTGTGAATCGTCCACGTTTTACCGAGACGTCGTAGTTCTTGCGAATGGTCGCGATCCCGTTGTCGACCCCCTGCTGCGTGGCATCGACAATCCGCACGTGAAGGCCGGCGTTCGCACACGCCATCGCAATGCCGCTACCCATCGTGCCGGCGCCGACGATGCCGACGGTCGAGACCGTCGCCGCAGGCGTGTCTTTGGTGACGCCCGGCACGCGCGACACGCCGCGCTCGGCGAAAAAGACATGAATCAGCGCCTTGGCCTGCTCGGACCGCATGCACTCGAGCGCGATCTGACGCTCGCGTGTGCAGCCTTCCGCGAACGGCAGCGTCACGGCCGCTTCGAGCGCGTCGATGACTTTGATCGGCGCTTCCATGTGGCGCCGCGTCTTGCGCGCCGTCTCTTTGCCAGCAGCGATCATCCCTGGCACGGCGGCAGCGGCGGGCAGCTTGTCAGTGCGTTCCCGAGTCTTGGGATGTGTGGTGCGCGACGTCATCTCGCGTGCGAACGCGGTTGCGCCCGCCGCGAGATCGCCCTCGATGATTCGATCGATGAGACCCGCCGCCAGCGCGTCTTTGGCCTTGATCGGCTTGCCAGACACGCACATCTCGATGGCCTTCTCGAGACCCACGAGACGGGGCAGTCTCTGTGTACCTTCAGCGCCAGGAACGATCCCCAGGTTCGCCTCGGGCAGGCCCATCTGACTCTCGGGGAGAGCGACGCGATAATGTCCAGCCATCGCGATCTCGAGGCCGCCGCCAAGTGCGGTGCCGTGCATGGCCATCACGACAGGCTTGTGGAGATCCTCGATTCGTTGCAGGAGCGCATGCAGATCAGGTGCGCCGGAATCCCCGCCCCAGGCGATGTTCTCGAGGCCCTTGATGTCGGCTCCGGCCGGAAACGTACGCCCGGCACCAATAAGGACGACAGCCCGCACCGCCGCATCCCGTGCAACCCCGTCTATGGCCGCGCTCAACGCGTCGAGAACGATGTCGCTGAGTGCATTCACTGGCGGGTTGTCGATGCGGATGAGCGCAACGCCGTTTGCGTCAGAAACACTGACCGGATTCATTGCTCTTCATCATAGTGCTACCCTTGAAGGGGTGAGCCTTTTTTGCCGTTTATTTGTCGCTGGCACCGTCATCCTCGCTGCCGGCATCGTCGCCAGCGCGCAGCGTCGCGATGTCTTTGTCGTCTCTCGCGATGAACCGGCGATTCGCTATTCGAGTACGCCGCCGACTGATCCCGTAGCCGCCTTCAACGAAAAGCTGCAGGCCGGATCTGTCTCGCTGACGTTCAACCCGTCGAACGGCTATCTGAAATCGGTGCTGGATGCGTTCAATTTGCCGGTGGAGTCTCAAGCGCTGGTGTTCTCGCAGAGTAGTTTTCAGGCACCCCTCATCAACGTCCTGAATCCACGCGCTGTCTACTTCGGCGATACGATGGCGGTCGGGTGGGTGCGCGGTGGAAGGATTCTCGAAGTGGCTGCGCAGGATCCAGCCCAGGGCGTCATCTTTTACGAACTCGAGCAGAAGGCATCATCGTCGCCTCGCTTCGTCCGGAACAACGAGTGTCTAGCCTGTCACCTGTCATGGGAGACGCTGGGTGTTCCTGGCCTGACAGTCCAGAGCATGTACCCGATCCCCGACGAGATCTCGTACGCGAACGGCTTCACGACGATTCACGGCAGTCCGCTCGAGCAGCGCTGGGGCGGCTGGTTGGTCACCGGCGATCACGGCGGCGCGAAGCACATGGGCAATGTCGCGGTCATGCCTGGAGACAAGGGCAAGCTCAAGATCGCCAACCCCAAGGCGGTACTCAACTCGGTCGAAGGGCTGTTCGATCTCACGGGCTATCCCACTCCGTATAGCGATGTCGTCGCACAGTTGGTGCTTGCGCATCAGACGCAGATGACCAACCTGATCACGCGCACTGGGTGGGAGGCACGGCTGCTCGCCGAGAAGCCGAGCACCGATGCGTCTGCGCGGGTGGCCGAGGCCGCGCGAGACCTGGTGGATTACTTGTTGTTCATCGACGAGGCCCCGCTCGTCGCGCCGGTGAAAGGCGGCTCGGGATTCACTGAACGTTTTCCGAAATCGGGGCCGCGCGACAAACAGGGACGGTCGTTCCGTGACTTCGATCTGCGGCGCCGCCTGTTTCAGTATCCGTGCAGCTACATGATCTACACGCCGGCCTTCGACGCCATGCCCGCCCTCGCCCGCGATGCGGTGTACAGCCGGATGTGGGAGGTGTTGGCCGGGCGCGAGAAGCAGCCGCGGTACCGCGTGCTCTCACTGGCCGATCGCCGCGCGATCGTGGAGATCCTGCGCGACACGAAATCGGGACTGCCGGCCTACTTTCAGTCCATTCTTAACTAACTCCCACCGCCCGACTCCCAAGTTCCAACACTCCCAACTCCCAAATCCCAATTGAGCGGTGTCGGGTTGGAGGTTGGTCGTTGGAAGTTGGGCGTTATGACATCGGTTAACCTGTATTCTGCATGCGTCCTTCTCTGACTGGCCTGCTCGCACTCGTCGCGGGCGCGATCCTGACCACTGTCTCCGCTCAAAGCCCGACCCCGTCGCACTCGTGGCTGACGCCGCTGCGTGAAGACGCCTCACGCCTGATCAAGGCCGCAACCGCCGACGACTTCGCCTGGCAGCGCCTGGCGGAGCTGACCGATTCCTACGGCCATCGATTGAGCGGGTCGGAGAACCTGACGCGCGCTGTGGACTGGGCGGTGCGGACGATGAAGGCCGACGGCCTCGAGAACGTGCGCACCGAGCGGGTGATGGTGCCGCACTGGGTGCGCGGCAGGGAAGCGGCGGAGATTATCGATCCGGCTCGCCATCCGATCCCCATTCTCGGTCTCGGCGGCACCGCGCCCACACCGTACGGCGGGCTCGAGGCCGAAGTCCTCGTGGTCACCAGTTTTGACGACCTGCGTGTCAAGGGTGCCGAGGCAAAGAACCGCATCGTCCTCTTCAACGTGCCGTACAACGGCTACTCGGAGACCGTCACCTACCGGAACGGCGGCGCCCGCAGCGGGGCGCAATATGGGGCGGTTGCGGTGTTGGTTCGATCCGTCGGTCCGCTCGGCCTGCGGACGACGCACACCGGCAGCGTGAGCTACGCGCCGGGACAGCCGCAGATTCCGGCGGCCGCAGTGTCAATCGAAGATGCCAATCGCATCGCGCGCCTGAGCGCTCGCGGCCGCACGGTGCGCATGCGTCTCACGCTCGAATCGCGAAATGAGCCCGACGTCGAGTCAGCCAACGTCGTGGGAGAGATCCGCGGACGCGAAAAGCCGCACGAGATCGTCCTGCTTGCCGGACATCTCGACTCATGGGACGTCGGCGCCGGTGCCTCGGACGATGGCGTCGGCTGCGTGATCACGTGGGAAGCGGTACGGCTGATGAAGAAGCTGGGCATCAGGCCACGACGTACGGTGCGCGTCGTGCTATTCGCGAATGAAGAGAACGGCCTTCGCGGTGCGGCGTCGTACGCAGAGAAGCATGCGGCAACGGCGTCCGACCACGTGTTCGCGCTCGAGTCCGACTCGGGGGTGTTTGCGCCCGCGGCACTTGGCTTCTCAGGAAATGCGGCGGCGCGCTCGATGATGCTGCAGATCGGCAGCCTGCTCACGCCGCTCGACTTTCCAGAGATCACTGCGGGTGGCGGCGGTGCTGACATCGGCCCGATCGCACAAGCTGGCAACGTGCCGACGATGGCATATCTCGGCGACCCGGCGCGCTACTTCGTGATTCACCACAGCGCGGCAGACACTGTCGAGCGGATTGGACCTGAAGAAGTGTCGAAGGCGGCTGCCGCGATCGCGGCGATCGCGTATGCCGTCGCCGAGATGCCTGAAAGGCTCCCTCGATAACGTTCGGATCGTTCGAGCCATTGGTGATGTTCGGATCGTTCGAAACGACACGAACGATCGAACGAGCCGAACGCCCGAACGACTAACGAATTTCGGTAATCGCGACGTCGAGGACGCGCGATTGACGCGGCGCGTTCTGCCACTGCACCAGGATCGGACTCTGGTACGTGCCCTCGACGATATTCGGCTGACCATCCTCACCGGCGGACACGAGCAGACTCACCGACCGGTGCATGCGGAAGAAGCGCGCGGCAGGGAGGGCGAGTGTGCGAGCCATCGCCTTCTCGACGAACGACCCGCGCAAGCCGAGCGCGTCAAGGCCCTTGTTCAGCACGCGTACCATGTCGTACTTGGCGTAGCCCAACGCCTTGTTCGGCACCGCACGCGGATTCGCCAGCGCATGCCGTGATTTTTCGGCGACGAAGCGCAGCGGATTGCGCAGGACCTCAGCGAGGTCGTAACGCATGAGCAGCGTCTCGTACTCGTTCACCGTCAGCGCGGAGTGGCGCTCGGTCGGATCGAGCGTCACGCGCAGGCGCCCTTTTTCGACGCCCGCGTCCTGCACGAACTCGGCGAGTTGACTGTAGACGCCGAGACGCGGGTCCTTCAGGTTGACCGAGTCAATCGGGTGCTCCGACACCGGCACCTCGATGCGTGTCGAGCCGACCACGCGTTCGCGGGTGAACGCGATCAATCGTGTCAGCCGGCGCCGTGGACGGCCCTCGTTTACGCCGTCGAGGTCCACGAAATAGACCGGCTCATTGGGTCGGTTCGGGTGCGTGACGCAGGTGCGCAGTCCGCCGGCGATGAACGCCAGATGCGAATCGGCATTGCGCGGCTCCACCGCGCGTTGCGTCGAATCGAGGTCGCCACGCCGCTCCAGGCGGTCGTGCTCGTAGCCGGCGCCCTCCGGGAAGAACGTGCGCACAGCGTCCACGTAGGTGGGGATGTGCTGCTCTTTCAGTCGAACCGCCAGACTGCGGTCGAGAAATCCGGCCGTCGTGTGGAAGGACCAGTACAGGCAGTTCCGATACGGGGCGAGCGTCTCGTGTTCGGCGGCGAATTCGGATCGGAGATCGACGACGTCGAAGCGCGACTTCGGAGCGATCTCGAGAGTGATGTCGAGCGGTTTTGCCGGCACCGACATAGTACTTTAACACAGCCAATCGGCGTCGCAGTCCACTTTGCGTTTGAGCGGTCTGCGCTATCCGGCATACGATGGCGTGCCACAACGTCATCGATGTTTGCAGCCAAGGAGGCGGCGGAATGCGCGGGAATGCTCAGGTCATCGATCAACTGAACCTCGCTCTACGCGAGGAGCTGACAGCCATCAACCAGTATTTCCTGCACGCAGAGATGTGCCACAACTGGGGCTATCACGGCCTCGGCGACTTCATCAGGAAGCAATCGATCGACGAGATGAAGCACGCCGAAGAGCTGATTGAGCGCCTGCTGTTCCTCGATGCCACACCGACGATGGATCCGATGGAGCTCAGTGTCGGGCAGAACGTCAAATCGCAGCTCGAGGCCGATCTGAAGCTCGAGGTCAATGCTGTCGCGATGTACAACAAGGCGATTCAGATCTCGCGCGAGCAGGGCGACGATCAGTCACGCGAGCTGTTTTCGAAGCTGCTGAAAGACGAGGAAGAGCACGTGGACTGGCTCGAGGCCCAGATGCATCAGATCAAGGAGATGGGCTACGAGCGGTATCTGTCGAATCAGACGCAGGGACCTAAGGACTAGTCCTTCGTGTCTTTTTGATGGTCCGCATTGCGGAAGGCGAGGCTGCGCGCCGGTAGCTGCCACGCCGTCCGCAGCGCCTTCGCCAGCTCCGGATCCTCACGCGAGAGACGTTCGGCGAGCGCATTGAGCTTCTGTTCGATGCGCTGAAACCGCGCCTGGTATTTCTCGAGCTCCTTCTTCTGCTGCATGTCGCGGCGCAGCAGTCCGACCTTTTCAATCAGCTCGATCAGGAGTCCGGCAGCGTCCTTGTCCATTACGTGATCTCGAACAAGGGTACGCCCGGTTGAACTATTTCGCCGACGCGGCAGTGAATCGCCGTCACACGGCCGTCGCGCGGCGCCCTGATCGGCAGCTCCATCTTCATCGCCTCGAGCATCATGAGCACACTGTCCTTGACGACCGTCTGTCCCTGGCTCACCTCGATGCGCACGACCGTGGCCGGCATCGGTGCAGCCAATGCGTCCGCGTCGCTGGTGACTGCGGCTCCTCTACGCGCGACAGCAGCGGACCCGACCACGTACGCTCGGCCGTTGAGAAAGACCCAGGTCTCACGCCCCGCTGCGATGGCGTACGCGAGCTGTGTCGTCGACTCGTGCTCGACCAGATAGCGTCCATTGCCGAGCGGCGTGACGTTAAACACGCACGCCACGCAAAGAGGTCCACGGATCGGTGGTGGCCGGTCCAGAAGGACCGGGTTCGGCAGATCCCATAGGACCCGCCCTAGGAGCACGAGCGGCATCCGCGACCGCCTCGACGACCGGCGGTGTCTCAGCGCTGAGACCCGCGCGGATCGCGTCGCCTTCCTCCTCCAGAAATCCCGTATCGATCGATCCCGCGATGAAACGCGGGTGCTCGAGCAGTTCGATGAGGAGCGCGACATTGGTGCGAAGGCCGAGAATTGGATAGCTGCGCAGCGCCGCCAGCGCGCGGCGTCGCGCCGCCTCACGCGTCTCGCCCCAGGCAATCAGTTTGGCGAGCAGCGGGTCGTAATGGACGCTGACCTCAGAGCCTTCAACCACGCCGGCATCGACGCGAATACCCGGCATCGACGGCTCGCGATAGAGCAGCAGCGGCCCCGCCTGCGGCAGATCGTGTCGTGCCGGGTCCTCCGCGTACACGCGCGCCTCGATCGCGTGACCGCGTTGGTTGAGCGCGTCTTGCCCCCACAGCAATCGCTCGCCTGAGGCCACCGCGATCTGCGCGCGGACGAGATCGACGCCGGTCACCTGCTCGGTCACTGGGTGCTCGACCTGCAGGCGTGTGTTCATCTCGAGGAAGTAGAAACGCGCCGCGTCCCCGGCGCCATCGAGCAGGAACTCCACCGTGCCCGCGTTGCGATAACCGGCCGCGCGTGCAATTGCGACCGCGGCCTCGCCCATCCGTTGCCGCAGCGCCGGCGTGACTGCCGTGGACGGCGTTTCCTCAATCACCTTCTGATGACGGCGTTGAATTGAGCACTCGCGCTCGAACAGGTGGACGACGTTGCCGTGGTGATCGGCGAGGATCTGAAACTCGACGTGGCGCGGCTTCTCGACGAGGCGTTCTGCGTACAGAGTGCCATCGCCGAACGCGCCCGTGGCCTCTCGGCGCGCCTGCGCAATGGCATTCGCGAGCGACGCATCGTCACGCACCGTCTTCATGCCGATACCGCCACCGCCCTCGGATGGCTTCAGCAGCACCGGAAAGCCGACCCGCCTCACGGCATCAACAATCGCGGCATCGGATTGATCGCCGGGCGTCTCACCCGGGACCACCGGCACACCGGCGGCCTGCGCCAGACGGCGTGCTCCGATCTTCGATCCCATGCTGTTGATGACATCCGCCGGCGGGCCGATGAACGTGATGCCGGCGTCTGTGCACGCCGATGGCAGGTCGGGATTCTCCGAGAGGAAACCATAGCCTGGATGTACCGCTTGCGCGCCAGTGGCACGCGCAGCGCCCATGATCGCCTCGACCGACAGGTAGCTCTCCGCAGCCGCCGCGGGCCCGATACGCACGCGTTGATTGGCGAGCGTCGTGTGCAGGGCATGAGCGTCTGCGTCTGAGTAGACGGCGACGGACTCGATGCCCATCTCGCGGCACGCGCGTATCACGCGGACGGCAATCTCACCGCGATTCGCAATCAATATTTTCGAGAACATCACATCCGGAAGACGCCGAACTTCGCGGGCGGGATCGGCGCGTTATAGGCGGCTGACAATGCCAGTGCCAGGGCCGTGCGTGTCTGCCCCGGATCGAGAATCCCATCGTCCCAGAGGCGTGCCGTGGAGTAGTACGGCGATCCCTCCTGCTCGTACTTGTCGAGGATCGGACCGCGAATCTCTTGCTCCTCGTCAGCGGCGAGTGTCTTGCCTTCGCGCACGAGCTGGTCTCGTTTGACCGTCGTCAGGACGCCGGCTGCCTGTTCGCCACCCATCACCGAGATACGCGCGTTCGGCCACATCCACAGGAAGCGCGGGTCGTAGGCGCGGCCGCACATGCCGTAGTTGCCGGCTCCGAACGAGCCACCGATGACGACGGTGAACTTGGGCACGACCGAGTTGGCGACGGCATGGACCATCTTCGCGCCGTCCTTGGCAATGCCACCGCGCTCGTACTGACGGCCGACCATGAAGCCGGTGATGTTCTGCAGAAAGATCAGCGGCACACCGCGCATGTTGCACAGCTCGATAAAATGCGTAGCCTTGAGCGCCGACTCCGAAAACAGCACGCCGTTGTTCGCGATGATGCCGACCAGGAAGCCCTGCACCCGCGCGAACCCAGTCACGATCGTCGGCGCGTACCGCTGCTTGAACTCGTCGAAGCGCGAGCCGTCCACGAGACGGGCAATGACCTCGCGCACGTCGTAAGCCTTGCGCACATCGGCGTTGACGATGCCGTAGATCTCGCGCGGATCGTACGCAGGCTCTTCAGGCGCAGCCCTGTCGGCGGGCAGAGTTTTGCTGGTGTGGAGCGTAGAGACGATCGTCCGCGTCAGCTCGAGAGCGTGGAGGTCATTCTCGGCAAGATAGTCCGCCACTCCTGAAAGGCGCGTATGGACGTCGGCGCCGCCTAGTTCCTCGGCTGTGACCTCTTCCCCGGTCTTCGTCTTCATCAGACGCGGACCACCGAGAAAGATTGTGCCTGTGCCTTTCACGATGATCGTCTGATCGGACATCGCTGGCACGTACGCGCCACCCGCCGTGCACGAGCCCATCACCACAGCAATCTGCGCGATGCCTTTCGCCGACATGCGCGCCTGGTTGAAGAAGATGCGCCCGAAGTGTTCACGGTCGGGGAAGACGTCAGCCTGCATCGGCAGAAACGCGCCGCCGGAGTCCACGAGATAGATACAGGGCAGTTTGTTGTCGAGCGCAATCGTCTGCGCCCGCAGATGCTTCTTCACCGTCATGGGGTAGTAGGTCCCGCCCTTCACCGTCGCGTCGTTGGCGACGATGAGCACCTCGCGGCCCGATACGCGGCCGACACCGGTGACCATGCCCGCGCCCGGGGCGTCGTTGTCGTACATTTCCCAGGCTGCGAGTGGCGCGATCTCAAGGAAGGGCGAGCCGGCGTCCAGCAGCCGATCGATGCGTTCCCGGGCGGGAAGCTTGCCCTGATCCCGATGGCGCTGCAGATACTTCTCGCCGCCTCCCTGACGAACCTGAGCGACTCGATCTTGTAGCTGCGAAATGAGTTGCGTCATCCGCGCGTGGTTCGTGCGGAACAGCTCACTGTCCTGCTGGACGTGTGTGGGCAGGATGTCCATGAGACGGATCCGTGGATCCTGTACGTTGATAGGGATCAGTACGCGGATCGAACTGCCCGGATTATAAGGGAGATAAGCACGTGCAATTACTACACATTGTCCGATTTGACGTCAGGTGAATGGCTGAGTGTATGAATTACGGACGGTGTGGTAGGGTATCCGGCGGGTTTCCGAACTGAAACAGATGTCTCTGAACGGCAAGCGCCGCAGGCGCGTACTTGTTATCGACGAGGAGCCAGCAACCGCTGACTGGCTGCGGCAGATCCTCGAAGCCGAAGGGTACGATGTTCGTGCCGCGCTCAACGGCGAGACGGGCGAAGAACTGTTCAGGCACTGGCGTTCAGACGTCGTGCTGACCGGCCTCACACTGCCCGACATCGACGGCATTCAGCTCCTCAAGCACCTCCGCGACATCGATCCACAGCCGGAGACGATCATCATCGGCGGTCAAGGGACCATTCACCGGGCGGTCGAAGCGGGGCGAGCCGGTGCGTTCTTTTTCCTCGAGAAGCCCGTCTCGCAGGATGGGTTGGTCGACTTGCTTCGTCAGGCGGCGAATCGTACCGAAGAGCGCGCCGAGCACCAGCATCTTCGCGAACAGATCCGCGGCCAGTACAGCTTCTCGAACGTGATCGGGCAGAGCCGATCGATGAAAGATCTGTTCGAGCTGATCGATCGCGTCGCGATCAGCGACGCCAACATCCTCATCCAGGGCGAGAACGGCACTGGCAAGGAGATGATCGCGAACGCGATTCATCACAATTCGAACCGCGCCTCCGGCCCGTTCATCAAGATCAACTGTGCCGCCATTCCGAAGGACCTGATCGAGAGCGAGCTGTTCGGCTATAAGAAGGGCGCGTTCACCGGGGCCGGAAGCGACAAGGTCGGGCTCCTCGAACTCGCCGAAGGCGGCTCGCTGCTGCTCGATGAGATTGGCGAAATGCCGGCGTACCTGCAGACCAAGCTGCTGCGAGTGCTCCAAGAGCGCGAGTATCGCCCGGTTGGCAGCGATCGTCTCGTGAACGTGGACTTCCGGCTGGTCTGCGCCACCAATATCGACCTCGACCTTGCGCTCAAGGACGGGCGGCTCCGCGAAGACCTGTACTTCCGTATCAACACCATCTCGATGCGCGTGCCGCCGCTGCGCGAGCGGACGGAAGACATTCCGCTGCTCTGTAATCACTTCCTGTCGAAGTTCAACCAGCGCTACCAGAAGTCGGTCCGTTCGGTCTCACCGTCGGCGTATCACCTGCTGATTCGCAACCGCTGGCCGGGTAATGTCCGTGAGCTCGAGAATGCGATCGAGCGCGCCGTACTGGTACGCAAGACCGGCGAGATTCAGCAAGGCGATTTGCCGGAGTCGATCCGCGAGGAGGCGCCGCCAATGCAGGACTTCACAATCCCTCCGCATCGCACCCTGGCCGAGATCGAGAAGATGGCCATCGTTCAGACGCTGCAGCGGACGAACTGGAACAAGCAGGAAGCGGCGCAGATTCTCGGGCTGTATCGGCCGACGCTCTACAGCAAGATGAAAAAACACGACATCAAGGATCAGCGCACGCCCCGTCGTGCGGGGACTGGCGCTACGCGCTGACGTGTGCGTGGCGAGCGCTTTCTGCGCCGTGTGCGCGCCGAGCTGCGGCTGTCAGGGTTGGCGGCATGGCGCGGCATCGTCGAACTCGTCAACGGTAACGACCTCACCCACGCGGCGTCGATCGCCTATTACGCGCTGCTCTCACTGTTTCCGTTTCTGCTCCTCGTCATCTCACTGCTGGGCGCCGTCACCGCTGACGATGCCGATCGCGTGGCGGTGCTCAGCTTCGTCTTCCGCTACTTTCCGACACAGCTCGACTTCGTGACCGGCCAGCTCGATGCCTTGCGTGCCGCCCGTCTGCAGCTTGGCGTGGCGGGGTCGCTCGCGCTCATCTGGGGATCGCTCGGCGTCTTCGGCGCCGTGACAAGCGCCGTGAACGAAGCCTGGGGCGTCGAGAAGCAGCGCAGCTTCTGGAAGCATCGTCTCGTGTCGTTCCTCATGCTGGTGGCGGCCGGCGGCGTGATGATGCTCGCGCTGGCGCTCGTCAGCCTCATTCAAATGGCGCAGGCCACGTGGTTCGGCGCGATGCTGGCGAGCTACACCTGGCTCACCACCCTGCAGACCTATGCCGTTCGCAATCTTGCGACCTCCCTTCTCGTGATCGGGTTGGGCCTGGTGTTCTACTTCATTCCCAACGCGAAGACACGGTTTCGTGACGTGTGGGTCGGCGCTGTCCTTACCGGTCTCCTGTGGAGGCTCGCGTTTCAGGGGTTCGCCTGGTATATCAGGATGAATTCCGGCCTGAAGATGATTCACGGGTCGGTGGCCGCGGTGATCGTGTTCCTCCTGTGGGTCTACGTGTCGTCGATCATCCTGATGTACGGCGTCGAGTTCACAGCCGCGTATGCACGACTGCGGCGCCGCCGGCCAGACGAGATGCCTGCTGCGCCATCGCCGCGCGTATGAAACAGATCGTCGCCGCGTTCATCTTCTTTTCGGTCTCGTCACTCAGCGCGATCACGCTCGTCTCCGTGGAGCAGGAGATCGCCGTCGGCAAACAGGCCAACGCGCAGTTTCGTATGGAGACCCCGGAGTTCACCGACGCGGCCACGGTTCGTTACGTCCGCGATCTGACACGACGCCTCTCACGAGTCGCCACCGGGCCGAAGTATCCCTACAGTGCCGCGATTGCCAACACTCACGAGATCAATGCCGTGGCGCTGCCAGGCGGTCCGATCTGGATTCATCGCGGCGTGCTCGAGCAGGCCACCAACGAATCGCAGGTGGCTGGCGTCCTCGCGCACGAGATCGCCCACATCGCGAGCCGTCACGCGGCAACGCAGTTGACGATGGTGGCGATGACAAAGTGGAGTCTGAACTTTCTCGGATCACTGCTTGGCAATGCCGGCGGCGCGGGCGGTGCGCAGGTGGCCGCGGAATTTCTCGCGAGTGGTGCGGCACTCAAGTACAGCCGCGAGGACGAGCGTGACGCCGATCGGGTGGGTCTGGGATTGATGAGCCGCGCGGGCTGGGACGGTCGTGGCATGGTCGAGATGTTCGAGATCCTCAAGAAGGCGTCGGGTCGCGACCCGTCGATGGTCGAGGCGTTCTTCTCGACACATCCTTCGCCCCAGGAGCGCATCAAGGACCTTTCAGCCGTGGTGGCCGCACACCGACGCGGGAAACGTGACAGCCGCGAGTTCCAGGTGATGAAGAGTCGATTGCGCACGTTGCGGTCCGGCTGACCACCTCCGCCAAGGCTACGGTGGTCCGCCGTAGTCTCGACGAAGGCGGAAGGCGGACACTACGTCATAATCGCAGAAGTGGCTAATCGTCTCGCATCCGAACAGAGTCCATACCTTCTTCAACACAAAGACAATCCCGTCGACTGGCGTCCGTGGGGTAGCGAGGCCTTTGACACGGCCCGCCGCGAGAACAAGCCGATCTTTGTCTCCATCGGTTACTCGACGTGCCACTGGTGCCACGTGATGGAGCACGAGAGCTTCGAGAGCCGCGAGATTGCCGATGTCCTGAACCGGCATTTCGTGTCGATCAAAGTCGATCGCGAAGAGCGGCCCGACGTCGATCGTGTCTACATGACATTCGTTCAGGTCACGACCGGATCTGGTGGCTGGCCGATGAGCGTATGGCTCACGCCGTCACTGCAGCCGTTCTATGGCGGCACGTACTTTCCACCCACATCGAAGTGGGGCAAGCCGGGATTCGTGGACGTCCTCGAAGAGATCGCGCGCGTGTGGCGCGAAGAGCGCGATAAGGTCGAGCAGTCGGCGGCGACGATCACGGAGCGTCTGCGCGGACTGCGCTCACAAGGTGGTCATGGTCCCATCCCGCCCCCGGCCGCCCTCGATCGTGCGGTCGAGGAATTTGCAGTCGCATTCGATCGTCGCCGAGGCGGGTTCGGCCAGGCGCCAAAATTTCCGCGGCCCAGCGAACTGTTGTTCCTGTTACGTGAACACGCCCGAACCAGCGCGGCTGAACCGCGCGACATGGTGCTTGTCACGTTGCGCGCCATGGCGCTCGGCGGGATGCGCGATCACATCGGCGGTGGATTCCATCGCTATTCGGTGGACGCCGACTGGCGCGTCCCGCACTTCGAGAAGATGCTCTACGATCAGGCGCAGCTGGTGCTGGCCTATGTCGAAGCCGCTCAGCTGACGGGCGATTCGTTTTTTTCGGAAGTCGCCATCGATACACTCGATTACGTGCGCACTGAGCTCACCGATGAAGCCGGTGGCTTCTATTCGGCGGAAGATGCCGACAGCGTGCCTCCGGAGCAGGTCGGTAGTCCAAAAATGGAGGGGGCCTTCTACATCTGGCGCGACGACGAGATTGGAGATCTGCTGGGCGCGGATGCGGATCTGTTTCGGCTGCGCTTCGGCGTCATGCCGGACGGGAACGC
>Ga0126304_10000651_pt1 | contig 14864 bp, 16 predicted proteins | sample Plot25_FD_92538 | JGI IMG/M metagenome (GOLD analysis project Ga0126304, IMG submission 92538) | Serpentine soil microbial communities from UC McLaughlin Reserve, CA, USA - Plot25 | ecosystem: Environmental > Terrestrial > Soil > Grasslands | place: USA: UC McLaughlin Reserve, Lake County... | reverse complement strand
GGAGAAATCGTTTTGCAATGGCTGCGACAAGAAGACTTTTTAGTGGCCCTGGATGAACGTGGAAAAAATCTTACCTCTGAAGGGTTGGCTAATTTTATACAACAAAGAGCTACGGAAAGTACAAAGAACGTAGTGTTTTTAATTGGAGGAGCCTTTGGGTTGGATGAAAGTATTTTAAAAAGAGCCAACTTCAAGTTGTCCTTATCCAACCTGACTTTTCCACACCAACTAGTTCGTTTGATTTTGGCGGAACAGGTATACAGGGCCTGCACCATACTTCGCAACGAAAAATATCATCATAAATAAGGAGGTTACAATATTAATGCGCACTGCATCAATGAAAGCTTTCTACTGTAAGGCAGTCATCATTATATTTGCTCCGGCCAGTGAGTGCCTGTTAGTCACCTTTCATCTTTATCACCTGTCATGGACCTTTCTATAACCGTTATTATAATTATTATTACCGTATTGGTTTCTCTTGGAGGCTTTAGTAATCAAAAGATCATTGATGATCTTATTTTTTATCCGCCTGCAGTTACAAAAAGAAATCAATGGTATCGCTTTTTCACCTGCGGATTGATCCACGCTGATTTCGGGCACCTGCTTTTTAATATGCTTTCGCTTTTTTTATTTGGACGATTTGTAGAAGACAAGTTCGTTGAGATTTTTGAAGAAAATGGAAAATGGTATTATCTGCTTATGTACATAACTTCTTTATTGATTTCAATACTCCCCACTTATTTTAAACATAAAGATGATTACGCTTACCGCAGCCTTGGTGCTTCTGGCGCAGTGAGTGCTGTAGTATTTGCCGGATTGATGATTGCTCCATATGTGGAAGTAGGTTTTTTTATCATCCCTCCCATTATTCCTGGGTTTATATTCGGACCGTTGTATCTGCTTATCTCTGCTTTGCTTGATAGAAGAGGTGGCGGAAATATCAATCATTCTGCCCACATTTGGGGGGCGCTCTATGGGGTTATGTTTATTATTGTTGTAGGAAAGTTGGCAGGCTTTAATGCTATCCAGGAATTTATTGATGGTGTAAACTATTATATACGCTCTAAGGGTTGGATAAGGTAAGTTGAAGCACTTGTTTGGTTGATGGCGTGATCTTAAACCGATCGTCAATGCGCATTCCAACTACCCAAATAATTTTCTTATCCGATTCAATTACCCAAATATTTTCTTTCTGGTTTTTTGGCAATTTCTGGTCAATAAAGAAACGAGCCAGTTTCTTTTTCTTTTGCATTCCTAATGGATAGAAATAGTCGCCTTGTTTCCATTTACGTAGCAGCAACGGAAATTCAATTTTTTTTGCGTCCAATTGACCCGTTGCGTTTGATTTGCTGAGACTAAATTTTTCTTTTGAAACCAAATTAAATTCCAGCAGCCCTCCATTAAACTTTACCTGGGCTTCATCTTTTTCAATGGCAATGGTATCTGCTGTTGAAACCTTTGGTGCAATAATCAGCCAGTTACGATGCCTGATAATTTGATATTGGTCATTTTGAATAAATTTTCCTGATTCAGCGCTCGTTAACTTAATCACTTCTCCAACTTGTTTTTCTCCAAAACCATAGTCCTTTATAATTTCATAAACAAGAGAAGTATCCGCGTACTTCAATAGTTTAAGTACAGGAATCCGAAGTTCTGCCTGGCGCTGCTCGCAAACTTCCTGCTTTAATTTTTGTACCGACAATTGGTAAACAGCGTTTATTTTATTAAAGCGTTCAATGTTATTCAAAAGGTTTTCTTCTAACTGTGGAAATATTTTTTTTACAGAAGGAATCAATTCATGGCGAAAGAAATTACGGGTATATTTTGTTGAACTATTTGACGAATCTTCTACCCATTGCAAATTAAACTGCTTTGCAAAAGCCTCAATTTCTTTTCTCCTTGCAGTCAATAAAGGACGTAGCAAATATGAGTTTTTAAGGTCTGATTCCGGTATAGCAGTAAGTCCCTGCAAACCAGTTCCCCTAAAAAAATTCATGAGCAGGGTTTCTATATTATCATCTGCATGATGCGCCAACAAAGTAAAGGCGAAACCTTTCTCGTTTTTTAGTTGAGCAAACCATTGATACCGTAGGTCCCTGGCCGCTTCCTGGATCGATAATTTATGTTTTTTGGCATAGACTTCAGTGTCAAAATTTTTAACCAGTATGTCCACTTTATATTTGTTTCCCAGATTTCGCACAAACTGCTCATCTCTTTCACTCTCCTCTCCTCTTAAATTAAAATTGCAATGCGCAATCGTAAAATTTACACCTGCCTGTTTGCATAGCTCACATAACACAACCGAATCAAGACCGCCACTTACAGCTGCTAAAAAAACATGGCCTGGGCTAAATACATGCCTCTTGTTAAAAAAACGGATGAATCTATCTAGCAAAGGATTTGTTTGATCGATTAATAAACAAGGTCTTCATAAGCACTCTTTAATTCATTATAAGCATGATTATCTCCTGTCTCTTTTGCCTTCAGCATTCCTTTTTCATAACATTGAATGGCCTCTTCCTTTGCACCAACCCTTTCCAGTAATTTGCCTAAGTGATAATAGCTGCCAATATAATTTTCATCCCGGCTTAAGAGGCTTTCAAAAACGTTCCTTGCCTGTGCATCATCGCCCAACTTAATATACTCCAATGCCAGGGCATGCTGTATAAAACTGTCAGCAGGATTAGCTATTAAAAACTCCTTCAATTTTTGTATTCTATTCATGCCCGGATTAATGTATTACTGGCGTCTTTGCACCTTATATTTGCATAAATTATTAGTTGCTTATGCAACTAAATTACTTTTGTCTTAAATTAGCTATATGAAAATACTTGTTTGTATAAGCAAAACGCCTGACACCACGGCAAAAATAGCTTTCACCGATAACAACACGAAATTCACTGAAGCCGGCGTTCAATGGATTATCAATCCTTATGATGAATGGTATTCTTTGGTTCGGGCCATTGAATTAAAAGAAGCTGACGCCTCTACTGTTATACATTTAATAACCGTGGGTGCTGCTGATGCTGAACCCATTATTAGAAAAGCACTGGCACTTGGTGGCGATGAAGCGATCCGCATCAATTCACAGCCTTTGGAAAGTTACCAGGTAGCAGCTCAAATTGCCGAAATAGCTAAGCAAGGCGCTTATGATATTATTTTTACCGGTAAAGAAACTATTGATTACAATGGAGGCGCCGTTGGTGGAATGTTGGCTGAATTGCTTGACCTTCCTTACGTAGCCAATGCTACTAACTTCCAGGTAAATGGAACTACAGCTACCATAAAAAGAGAGATTGAAGGTGGTGAAGAAACACTGGAATCGCTCCTGCCAATAGTAGTAGGTTGCCAGAAGGGTGTAGCCGAAGCCCGGATACCGAACATGCGGGGTATTATGGCTGCACGTACCAAACCCTTGAAAGTAGTGGAGCCTGTACAGATAGAAGCATTAACTAAGTTCACCGGGTTCCAGTTGCCTCCTGCAAAAGCTGGTGTGAAGCTGGTATCACCGGACAATGTGGATGAGCTGGTTCGTCTTCTTCATGATGAAGCGAGAGCCATCTGATGCGCCGATGAAAGCACAGGCTTTTGCAAATAGATAATAGTTCTTTTAATGTGGAATGATGATTATGAACTGGCCAGCATTACCTACTTTGAAGCTTCTGTTGCGTCGCACTCTTCATCGTTCTAAACATTACTCACAATAATCAGCGTTTGAACTTGAACCATCATTTTCAAATCATCAAATCAAAAAAATGAGCGTATTAATATTTATCGATCAAATAGACGGGCATATCAAAAAAGCCTCGCATGAAGCATTAAGCTATGGCGCCAAAATAGCGGAGCAAACCGGCACTACAGCCGAAGCGGTTGTACTTGGCAATATAAATGAAGACTTGCCTTCTTTAGGCCAACATGGTGTAAAAAAGATCCACCATGTTCAGAACGATAACTTAAAGCAATTCGATTCACAGGTATACACAAAAGTGATTGCACAGGTGGCAGAACAAACCGGTGCTAAAGTGATCATCTTCTCTAATAATTCTAGCGGTAAATCCTTAGCGCCAAGAGTAGCCGTTCGCCTAAAAGGAGGGTTAGTAGCAGGTGCTACTGCGTTGCCAGATACAACGAACGGATTTACCGTTCGCAAAAATGTTTTCTCCGGGAAAGCATTTGCCAGTGTTTCCATAAACAGTGATGTAAAGGTTATTTCGTTGAATGTAAATGCTTTTACTGTTGCACAGGGACAAGGAAGTGCTGAAGTAGTTCCCTTCAATGCAACAGTGGAAACTTCCAAACTAAAAACAGTTGGCAGCACAAAAACTTCTGGAAAAGTTGCTTTAACTGAAGCGGACGTGGTAGTAAGTGCCGGCCGGGGATTGAAAGGACCTGAAAACTGGGCCATGGTAGAAGAACTGGCTGACACGTTAGGAGCAGCACTAGCTTGTAGCCGCCCGGTGGCGGATGCACACTGGCGTCCACATAACGAACACGTAGGACAAACGGGGATTGCCATTGCGCCCAATTTATATATTGCTGTTGGCATCAGTGGAGCCATACAACATCTCGCAGGCGTAAACCGCAGCAAGGTAATTGTCGTGATCAATAAAGATCCGGAAGCGCCTTTCTTTAAGGCTGCTGATTACGGTATTGTTGGAGATGCATTCGATGTAATTCCCAAATTAACCGCTGCTATAAAAAAAGTGAAAGGGTAAAACAGTGGCGAGTGAAGGCCATCAGCAGTGGATTGAATTTGCGAAATTACTATTGGCTGTTCACGGTCCGCCATTCACATTTTTATGGCTTAAAATATGTAGGTTTGCAAACCTTTGCTTAAGCGTTGTTTTATTTATAGGTTATGAAGAAAATAGAATTGGAAATTGTGGCCCTTTCACATAGCATAACTCAAACCCATTCATATGCCGTGGTATTGGGAGAAGTAAACGGACTGAGAAGGCTCCCCATTGTTATCGGGGGCTTTGAAGCCCAGGCCATTGCTGTTGCGCTTGAAAAGATGCAGCCAAGCCGTCCTCTTACCCACGACCTGATGAAGAATTTCATGACCGCTTTTAACATTGACCTCCACGAAATCATTATCTCTGATCTTCAGGAGGGTATTTTCTATTCAAAACTAGTTTGCTCTTCTGACAACGACACCATTGAAATTGATTCCCGCACGTCCGACGCCTTAGCCCTGGCTGTACGCTTTGGTTGCCCGGTATATACCTACGAACATATTTTAGAAAGTGCCGGCATTTTAATGGAAGACCCGGGTTCCTCATCAGGAAAAAAGAAAAAAACGCCGGCTATCACTTCGCCCGAGGAAGAAAGCGGCAGCAAAGGTGACCTTAAAACCATGTCCCTTGAAGATCTCAATACATTGCTCAACGAAGTGCTGGAGCAGGAAGATTATATTCGTGCCATTGCCATCAGGGACGAAATTAATAATCGAAGGAAGGGCCGCTAAAAATCCTCAACTTTTATAGCCTGTGATCGTATTCCCAAACTGCAAGATTAATTTAGGGTTACACATCCTGCAAAAAAGAGCAGACGGCTTTCATGATCTCGAGACCATTTTTTATCCTATTTCAATTCAAGACGGATTGGAGGTTATTCAGAATTCCATTACTACTTCAGATGAAGTAGATATTAGCAGTTCTGGCTTGCCGATTGATCCAGAAAAAGAAGATAACATTTGTTACAAGGCTTACCAGCTTTTAAAACAGGATTTTCCGGAGCTTCCAGCAGTTAAAATGCATCTACACAAGGTAATTCCTTCGGGTGCCGGCCTTGGTGGTGGCAGTGCTGATGGAGCCTTTACACTTTTGCTTTTGAATAAAAAATTTAACCTTGGACTGAACGACCAACGACTCACTCAATATGCTTTTCAGTTAGGAAGTGATTGCCCTTTTTTTATTTTAAACAGAACTTGTTTTGCAACCGGCAGGGGAGAAATTTTAGAACCCCTCCACCTTGATCTTTCCGACTATAACATCGTTGTAGTGAACCCGGGAATTCATATTAATACCGGTTGGGCCTTTTCACAAATAGCAGCTGCCACGGAACATCAATCTTTAAAACAAATTGTTGCATTACCTGTAAAGGAATGGAAGGAGCATTTGAAAAATGATTTTGAAAAACCTGTATTTAGTCATTATCCCGAGATTGAAACCATTAAAAAACAATTGTATAAACAAGGAGCCATATATGCTTCCATGACAGGCAGCGGTTCTACTGTTTATGGCTTATTTGAAAAGAACGTCCAGGTACAGTTATCTTTTCCCCCGCACTACTTTGTGAAATCTATATAGAGGCATATTGCGCTGTTCGCTTACTTTTGCGGCAGAATAATCCGCATGGAGATTTACAAAGAATTTTCTTTTGATTCAGCTCACTTTTTGCCCAATGTGCCGGACGGGCATAAATGCAAAAACATGCATGGACATACGTACCGGCTTCGCGTATTTATTAAGGGAGAACTAGATCCATTTTTGGGGTGGATTATGGATTTTAAGGAATTAAAGGATGCACTGGCAAATGTTATTGACCAACTGGATCATAAACTGATTAATGATATCCAGGGATTGGAAAATCCTACTGCAGAAAATATCACAGTATGGATCTGGGACCAGATAAAACCTCTGCTCCCATTACTTAGCAAAGTTGAATTGTATGAAACGCCTACTACGGGTGTTATTTATTCAGGTGTGTGATCTTCCAATTCAAAAAACAATTCATCGAGGTCGAGTGGATCAGTAACCATTTGGATGTTACCTTCTGCATCTAATGGCCATTCTTCTTTTGGACGGTCCCAATATAATTCCACGCCATTCTTGTCAGGATCATTTAAATAAATGGCTTTCGACACTCCATGGTCAGAAGCGCCTGTCAATGGGTACTTTGCTTCTATCAATCTTTTTACAGCAATGGCCAGGTCTTTTTGGGTGGGATATAAAATAGCTAAATGATAAAGTCCGGCAGCTTTTACAGGAGACGGTTCTGCATTCCTGCTATGCCATGTATTTAAACCTATGTGATGATGATACCCACCGGCGGAAAGAAACACTGCATTGTCTCCATATTTCTGTGTAAGCTCAAAACCAAGTAAGTCGCGGTAAAACTGGAGCGCTCTTTCCAGGTCTGCTACCTTTAAATGAACATGACCGATCCTTGTTTGTGCAGGGATATTGTATGCCATAGTATTTAGTTACATTTGCTGAACAATAACGTAATGAAAGTTATCACTTCTTTCCTGTCGCAAAATCTCGACCTTCTCAATCACTAGGTTAGTACTGTTTTTGTACACGTTTATTTTCATCTCTTATTATATAAAGCAAATTTTATGCAAGCGACTACTGATATAGTTTCTAAACCTCAATATTATATAGAACTGGAAGAAAGATATGGAGCACATAATTATCATCCACTTGCTGTTGTATTAACCAAAGGAGAAGGTGTTTTTGTCTGGGATGTGGAAGGCAAACGTTATTATGATTTTTTAAGTGGTTATTCTGCCGTTAACCAGGGACACTGCCATCCAGGAATTGTGGCAGCGATGATTGAACAGGCTCAACGTCTCACCCTAACGAGCCGTGCTTTTCACAGCGATGTTTTAGCTGAGTACGTAAAATATATGAGTGCATATTTTGGTTATGACAAAGTATTGCCGATGAATACAGGTGTTGAAGCAGTAGAAACTGCTATCAAACTTGCCAGGCATTGGGGATACCTGGTAAAGGGTATCAAAGACCAACAGGCAAAAATTATTGTTTGTGAGGACAATTTCCACGGACGTACATCTGCGGTTATTTCTTTTAGTACCGATCCTGTAGCCAGGAAAAATTTTGGTCCATACATGCCAGGTTTTGTATTGGTACCTTACAATGATTTGAGCGCATTAAAGCAAGCGTTAGAAGATGCAACCGTCGCCGGTTTTTTGGTAGAGCCCATCCAGGGAGAGGCTGGAGTAGTTGTTCCGGATGCAGGTTATTTGAGCGACGCTTACAGGCTTTGCAAAGACGCCAATGTGCTCTTCATTGCTGATGAAATCCAGACAGGATTAGGTAGAACAGGAAAAATGCTGGCCTGTGATCATGAGGCTGTTCGGCCTGACGTTTTGATTTTGGGTAAGGCATTAAGCGGCGGCCTTTTACCGGTAAGTGCGGTATTAGCTAATGACAAAATCATGCTTACTATTAAACCCGGCGAACACGGCTCCACATATGGTGGTAATCCATTAGCCTGCAAGGTATCTATGACGGCATTAGAAGTTTTGAAAAATGAAAAAATGGCTGAAAATGCATACCTTCTCGGTGAATATTTTAGAAATGAATTAAAAAATATAAAGTCTTCTTACATAAAATTAATCCGTGGCAAAGGTTTGCTCAATGCCATTGTAATTGAACATACTAATAAAGAAGCAGCATGGGAACTTTGCCTTGCCTTAAAACAGAATGGCGTGCTGGCAAAACCAACACATGGCGATAAGATAAGGCTAGCCCCGCCACTTGTTATCACGAAAGGACAGATTGATGAATGTATCAGTATTATTGAAAAGAGCCTGCTGGTGTTGGAAAGCGAACAATCCTTTCACAATTGACAACGTGTAAACTTTTAGATTGTACATACCTGTTTACACGCTATTTTTATTTAAAGAACAAGTATGGACTTACACCTCCACCACCCCGAAGAACATTTGGAGAGCAGCGATTTTATCAGGGATATTGTGATTGGAATGAGCGATGGTCTTACAGTTCCATTTGCTTTGGCAGCAGGTTTAAGTGGCGCGGTCGATTCTACGGCCATTATTGTAATTGCAGGTATTGCTGAGATTGCAGCCGGTTCTATTGCCATGGGTTTAGGCGGTTACCTGGCAGGAAAAACAGAACAGGATCATTACAACAGCGAGGTGAAAAGGGAATATTATGAAGTAGAGCATTTACGTGAACGCGAAATTGAAGAAACAAAAGAATTTTTTGCAGGTATTGGATTGAGCAAAGAATTACAGGATAAGGCGACCGAAGAGATAGCAACCGATAAAGATAAATGGGTGCAGTTTATGATGAAGTATGAATTAGGTTTGGATCAACCTGATCCAAAGAGAGCCCATAAATCTGCATTTAACATAGGTGCGTCTTATATAGTTGGCGGGCTTGTTCCATTATCTCCCTATTTTTTTGTTGAGCATCCAATAGATGGTTTGCGATATTCAGTTGTAGTTACACTTCTGTGCCTGTTCGTTTTTGGATGGTTTAAAAGTAAAATCACTGGTGTAAATCCCTGGTGGGGAGCTATAAGAGTTACAATGATTGGCGCTATGGCGGCAGCGGCGGCATTTGGGGTAGCCAAACTTTTTGAGGGCAGGTAAATGTTACGGGTTAAAAAGATGATAAGAGCTAGTAGACCTGAACGGGGCGTCGCAAGCAAAGCACCATTGAAGTACCAGAACCGGCTTCCAAAAATAAAAATCCCGTCTGTACAAACGGGATTCATTTTTCAAAGGGAAATAATTTATCTAAGGTCGACCACCTCTACACCTGGATATTTCGTTTTATCAAATATGAAATACGAGTCGGCAACAGTAGTGGTTGGTTTTAATGTGTTAATTATATAGTTATAGCGTCCACCAGCTTTTTCTAAAAACTTTGCACTATAGATGGTATTTGATGCCTTATCGATCGATACATATACCTTGTGATAAGGACGGGTTTTATCTGTAGGAGTTAATTCAATCTCCTGCAATGTTTTTCCTGCTTCTTTTTTCTCTCCGTTCAGTTTATAGTAGAAATCTTTGTCATAAAAATTGGTAAACATTTTCTGAGGGGTCATAGCGGTTGCAGTACTGTTTACATTATCAACCGTTACTTCATTGGCACTTTTATCATAGTTCCATGTGGTTTTGCCATCGGAATAGATTTCCATGTCATCAAGGTTTACTTTATACCTGTTACCTTTCATGGTCACAGTACCTTTTTTACTTGATAATACCTTTCCATCAGCATTCTCTACTCTATAGGTAAAAGCTGCCTGTGGTGAGCTAAATGTTTTGAATTTTGAACTTACGGCATCTAATATCTTTTTGGCCGCAGGATCGCTTTGAGTAGGGTTTTTTAGGCTTTTCAAAGATTGGGCTGGCGCTGTCAATACAACAGAAGCCAGGCTCAACAGTGTAAATAGTTTCTTCATTAGAATAAATTTGATTAAGAGTCGGGCAAATATAGCCTTTGATGCAGTTAGAATGCAATCGACATACCGGGATTAATCAACAAAATGTTTCTTAACACTAACTTAGATTTTGGAGGTATTCCAGAAGTTCAGCTTCCGTCTTTATGATTACTTCTCTTGCTTTACTTCCTTGGTTGGGGCCTACTACACCCGCTGCCTCTAACTGGTCCATCAGGCGGCCTGCACGGTTATAACCAAGTTTCATACGTCGTTGTAGAAGAGAAGTGGAACCTACCTGGTTTTGTACAATCAGCTTTGCAGCATCTTCAAAAAGCGGATCTTTATCAGCAGCATCGAAGTCTTTGCCTTCCAGCTCTTTTTCATCTACATACTCTGGTAACATAAAGGCCTGAGGATAGCCGCGCTGGTCAGAAATAAACTCTACAATTCTTTCTACTTCCGGGGTGTCGACAAAAGCACACTGCAGACGGACAATTTCACCATTATAAGATATAAGCATATCACCCTTACCGATCAGTTGCTCGGCCCCACCGGCATCCAGAATGGTACGGGAATCAATTTTGGATGATACCTTGAAAGCAATACGGGCAGGGAAGTTGGCTTTAATAGTACCCGTTATTATGTTTACCGAGGGACGTTGTGTTGCGATGATAAGATGAATACCTACGGCACGGGCTAATTGTGCTAAACGGGCAATGGGCATTTCTACTTCTTTGCCAGCCGTCATAATAAGGTCGGCAAACTCATCAACCACCAGCACAATGAAAGGCAGATATTGATGGCCTTTTTGAGGATTTAGCCGGCGCTTTACAAATTTTTCGTTGTACTCTTTAATATTCCTGGCACCTGCCTCTTTTAGCAGGTCATAACGATTATCCATTTCAATACAAAGAGCGTTCAGTGTGTGAATTACTTTTTTTGTATCGGTGATGATAGCATCTTCTTCCCCCGGAAGTTTAGCCAGGAAATGTTTTTCAATGTGGCGATAAACACTCAGTTCCACTTTTTTGGGATCGATCAAAACAAATTTTAATTGAGACGGGTGCTTTTTATAAAGAAGTGAAACGAGGATAGCGTTTAATCCAACAGATTTACCTTGTCCGGTAGCTCCAGCCATTAGTAAGTGTGGCATAGAAGTCAGGTCGACGATGAAATTTTCATTGTCTATCTTTTTTCCAACAGCAATTGGCAGGCTGAAGTTGTTATGAACAAACTTTTCTGAAGACAGCAAGGTCTTCATACTTACCACCGTTTTTTTGTGATTCGGTACTTCAATACCAATGGTTCCTTTTCCCGGAATAGGTGCAATAATGCGGATACCAAGTGCTGCCAGGCTTAGGGCAATGTCATCTTCCAGGTTTTTAATTCTTGAAATACGGACACCGGCAGCGGGCACAATCTCATAAAGCGTTACTGTAGGACCAACCGTTGCGCTGATCTTTTGGATTGAAATGTCATAATTTTTCAGGGTGTTAATGATCTGGTTTTTGTTGGCTTCAAGTTCTGCAGGATCCTGTACAATCTTTTCACTTCCGTGTGTTTCCAACAGATCAACCTTAGGGTATTTGTAATCTCTTAAGTCCAGTGTTGGCTCGTAAGGAGGCAGGTCGCTATAGCCTTTTTCTAAGCTATCTTCCACTTCACTTTTTTCTTCCGCTGTTTTTATTTCCAGTTGCAGGTTGTCAACAACTTCTTTTTTTATAGGCTTTTGCGGTACCGGTTCTTCTTCTGTTTCTGCCGGTACGTCATGGCTATGCATTATGTCGTCTACAATTTCTTTTTCAACTACCGGTTCATTAATGGTTAATTCATCGTCTTTAGGTTCATCTCTTTCTATAATATGCAGGCCATTACCTGATTGCTGCAGATTGCCAGCTTCATTAATGATCATCCCGCTTTCGCCTTTCAAAATATTTCCCTTCTCTGTAGCTTCACCTGCATACAAATCGTTAATGCTTGTGGCTGGAGAAGACGCTTTCATCACAGGCGCCACCGCTTCTACTTCTTCATCAGTTGTTTCATCATCCATGACCTCTCGTACTTTCCTTTCAGGAATATTGAATGTTGGATTAAATTGCCAGATCAGGTAACAAATTCCGACCACAAGTAATAAAGCAGCCGTACCGACGCCACCAAGAAAATTAATTAGCCAGCTGCTGATCATATCTCCTACCCTTCCTCCAAACGGAAATGCAGCGCTTGAAAATAAAAAGGCAAAGGTTACTGAAACAAGAAGCAAGCCTATGGTCACATATTTCAGATTACGCCAAATGGAAAATACTTTTCGGTTTACCAATAAGTTAGTCCCTACCACGAAAAAGAAAGTACAGAATAACATAGAGGCTATTCCAAACCCGCGGTAGATAAAAAAGTGTGACATGTAGGCTCCTAATCGGCCAAGAAGGTTGGCAACTTTTGTATCATTATCAGCAAGAAATCCGGAATCGTTATTAAGAACTTTATCCTGGTCTTCCTTCCAGGTAAAGAAATAAGAAATAAATGCAATGAAAAGAAAAATGGAAATGAGGAGTGAGACGGTACCAATAATCTTCCAGGTACGTTCATCGCGGGCTAGTTTTTTCAGGTCAACCTTTTCTTCCTTGTCTGTTTTTAATTTAGCAGAAAAAACTTTAGAGGATTTTTCTTTGGGAGTTTTTTCCTCTTTTTCTACCTTTTCAGGTTTTTCAGCAGCCTTAGGCGTATTGGATTTTTTTAGCTTGTTAGCCATAGGATCAAAGATAATAAGATGACAATGAAATGCAGGCCACAAGCCCGGCTAATCCAAAATAAACATTATTTTCTAATAATCCCGATCAATAAAAGTATCCAACCTATAATAAACAAAAGGCCACCAATAGGAGTAGCTATGCCAATAAGTGTAGGAACAATCTTTTTCATGGCCAGTATAGAAACGATCAAGTATAAAGAACCTGAAAAAAAGATAACCCCACCCAAAAAGAAAAGACCCGAATAATGGATAAAGCTGCTAAAGTATTTATCAGATAAAACTCCAAGGAGCAACAAAGCCAGGGCATGATATATTTGATACTGGACCGCAGTTTGATAAATTGCCACTGTTTCAGGAGGTACGATTTTCTTAAGACCATGAGCGCCGAAGGCACCTAATGCCACAGACAAGCCTGCTAATACTGTTCCTGCAATTAAAAATATCTTTTGCATAAAGAATTATTCATGAAAGACCCGGGCAAGCAATTTTTCTATGTTAATATCATCCTCGTTAATTATGATATTCGCCTGCTGGTAAAAGATTTTTCTGTTCGAAAACTTTTTTATTATGTATGGCTTAAGTTGATTGTCCGGAATTGCTTTAATCAAAGGCCTCTTATCTTTTTCTTTTATTAACCGGTTATATAGACAATCAACAGAACAATTTAACCAAACCACTATCCCTTTTTTTTTCAAATAATCAATATTATTATAAAAACAGGGAGCGCCACCACCCGTTGCCATAATAAAGGTTTCATGGTTTTCTGTAAGGAGGTACAAAACTTCCTTTTCCATGAGCCTGAAACATTCCTCTCCTTTTTCTTCAAAGATCTGGCTGATAGACTTACCCGCTTGTTCTACGATTTTTTCGTCGAGGTCAAAAAATGGAATAGCCAATTTTTTACTGAGTTCCTTGCCTAAATGCGTTTTACCACTACCCATAAATCCAATGAGGAAAATGCGCATTACAACATCAATTTTAAATGGTAAAAAACTTTATCCGGCCACATCCTTGGAAAATCAGCAGGCAGCTTATCCTGGTGTACTGAAACAAAACCGTTTTTTTCATAAAACCTGCGGGCTGCCTTAAAAATCTCGGTGGTGCCCAGATAAATATCACTTAGCTTCTGAGCACTACACCAGTCTAGTGCAGTTTGAAGTAATTGTTGCCCCACATTGTGATCCTTTCCTCTGAAATTTTTACGAACGAACATCTTACGAAGTGCTACTTGAGAAGGTGCATAATTGATTAATCCTATGGTGCCAATAACGTCATCTCCGGAGAATGCCACCCAAAAATTTCCTTTGTTTTTCTGATAAACCTTGTCAACGATTTTTAAGTCAGGCTGGTCTGCTGCCGTAATGGGTATGTCAAATTCCTTGCTTTGAATTGATACAATGAGATCAGTCACTATTTGTTCGTCTTTTTTCTCCCATTCTTTGATGCTGATAGTATTCATTTCATTTAAATGCGTTAAGGCCAGTTACATCCATACCGGTGATTAGCAAGTGCACATCGTGTGTCCCTTCATAGGTAATGACGCTTTCGAGGTTCATCATATGTCGCATGATACTGTACTCACCGGTGATGCCCATCCCTCCCAGCATTTGTCTTGCATCACGGGCAATGTTAGCGGCAATCTCACAGGAATTTCTTTTAGCCATAGAAACCTGTTGCGGTGTGGCTCTTCCTTCATTCATTAAAGAACCAAGCCGCCAAACAAGCAACTGCGCTTTAGTGATCTCGGTTATCATTTCGGCTAGCTTTTTTTGCTGCAACTGAAAACCACCAATAGGCCGGTCGAACTGCACTCTTTCCTTACTATAACGAAGAGCGGTATCATAACAATCCATAGCCGCACCAAGAGCTCCCCATGAAATTCCATAGCGGGCTTTTGTTAAGCAACCTAATGGGCCTTTCAATCCTTTTACATTTGGAAAAATATTTTCCT
>Ga0126304_10000650_pt1 | contig 14867 bp, 16 predicted proteins | sample Plot25_FD_92538 | JGI IMG/M metagenome (GOLD analysis project Ga0126304, IMG submission 92538) | Serpentine soil microbial communities from UC McLaughlin Reserve, CA, USA - Plot25 | ecosystem: Environmental > Terrestrial > Soil > Grasslands | place: USA: UC McLaughlin Reserve, Lake County... | reverse complement strand
GTTCATGACGGAGAGGACGCCGTCGACGGCCGCGCATGACGTGAGCGGTTGCAACAGCGGGAGCCATGACGGCGGCCCCACCCACCGCGAGGAGCATCGATGAGGACCCTGCACGTCGGCCTGCGCGTGGCCGATCTCGAGCAGTCGCTCGGCTTCTACCGGGCGGTCGGGTACGAGGTGGTCGGCGAAGTCCCGGAGACAGGGATCGGCCACCTGACCATGCTCAAGCTCCCCGACGACGAGTTCGTCACCATCGAGCTGGTCCACCAGCCGGGGAGCGACGAGAGCGCTCGCGGCCCCGGCCTGAGCCACGTCGCCATCGTGGTGGAGTCGATGGCCACGACGCTCGCCGACCTCGCTGCTCGGGGCATCGACGCCGAGGCCCCGACGTCGCCCGACGGCTCGGAGGACTTCCTGACGTCGTCGATCACCGACCCGGACGGCAACCGCATCGAGCTGGTCCAGTGGCCGCCCGGTCACCCGGCCGGCCTCAGCGCGGCCGACTGGGCCGAGTAGACGCGAGGATCTCGATCCGTCAGCGCCAGGGGTCGGTGATCTCGCGCAGGTCGGTGAGGGTGCTGCGCAGTTGTGCCATGCGAGTCTCGCCCAGGTGGGCCGTCCACTCGGCCTCGACCCGGGCGACGACGGCACGAGACGCCTCCACGCTCCGTTCGCCGCGCGCCGCGATCCGCACGAGTCGCGCCCGGCGGTCCGCCGGGTCGGGCACGCGCTGCACGTAGCCGGCGCGCTCCAGCTGATCGACCAGGAAGCCGGCGCTCTGCTTGGTGATCCCGGCCTGCGCGGCCAGATCCGTCAGGCGGCTGCCACCGGGCGAGATCCGCTGGAAGACCCGCGCCTGCGCCGGGGTGAAGTCGTCGAAGCCCGCCGAGGCCAGTTCCTCGAACACGCGGGCCTCCATGGCGCGGTATGGCAGGAACAGCAGCAGGCCGATGTTCAGTACCTCCGTCACACTTGACGATCCTACGAACAGGTAAGAGACTCTGACCAGTTTCGTCAGAGTCTCTTACGACTTTCGAGGCGGCGCGGGATGGACCGGAACGAGAAGTGGGACGTCATCGCCGGACAGCGTCGAGTCCTGGCCGACGTCCTCGCCGGACTCGACGAGCACCAGTGGGAGCAGCCGTCGCTCTGCACGGAGTGGCGGGTGAGGGACGTCGCGGCACACCTGGCCCTCACGCCCCAGTCCCCCGGGATCCTCAGCATCCTGGCGCAGGGCATCCGAGCCCGCGGCGACTTCGACCGCGTCAACCGTTCCCTCGCGGTGACTCACGCCCAGCGGTCCCCCGCGGACCTGGTCGCCGAGCTGCGGTCGCTGGCCGGCAGCAGGCGAAAGCCGGCCATCACCACGCTGGACAACCTGCTCTTCGACACCCTCGTCCACATCCAGGACGTCGCCCTGCCGCTGGGCCTGGTCGTCCCGATGCCCCTGCAGGCGGCACGGGCAGGTGCCGAGCGCGTCTGGCGGATGGGCTGGCCGTTCTGGGCCCGTCGTCGGCTGCGGGGGCTCCGACTCACGGCCACGGACGTCGACTGGACCGTCGGGGACGGCGCCGAGGTGCGCGGACCGGTCCAGGCGCTCCTGCTGGTGCTCACCGGCCGGAGCGCGGCTGTGCTCCCGCAGTTGAGCGGGCCCGGCGTGGATCGGCTGGCCGGCACGGCATCCGGGCAGCGACGGCCACGTCGCGGGGCGGGACAGCCCGGGCGGACGTGAGGGTGCTGCGGTCAGGCCCGGTCGGCCGCAGCGTCCGCTTCCGCCTGCTGCGGTCGCGCGCCCTGGAGAGGGCGGGCGAAGCGATGCCGCCAGGCAGCGTCCTGTTCCTCGACGCTCGGCAGCCACGGCTTCCCGGCATCCGCCTCATCGCTGACCAGCCAGAGGAGGCGAGCCGTGTCCCCGAGCGGTAGCGGCGGCACCGGGATGTCGTCGTAGGGCAGTCCCGACGCTGCCGTGACGGCGAACGGGTTCTCGAAGACCGAGAACAGTCCTCGGCGGTCCCACTGCGGTGCGCGCCCGGCGATCGAGTTGGCCCACTGCCGAGCGGCCAGGATCCGGCTGTGCTGTCGGACGAGCCCCGGCAGAGCGAGATAGGCGTTCCGGACCTTGCGGTTCGCGGTGATGACGCGCGGTGTGTCGAGCTGGAAGCGGTCGTCGATGTAGGGGCCGAGCCTGCGGGCCACCGCTCGGGCGCGGTGCAGAACCTCGCGGTATGCCGGCCGAAGGTGCTCCGTGATGATCGCGTCGCAGCCCTGGGCGGCTTCTCGCACCGCGGCGTCCTCGGCTCGCCGGATGGCCGTGGTCAGCAGCTCGAGGGCTTCCTGGTACAGGAGACGATCGGTCCGGGATCGGTGCATCTCCGCACACAGCCCCATCGGATCGAGCGGCCGCGAGTCCATCGCCGCGTCCACCAGTCGGGTCGCCGCTTCCTCACGCCCGAAGTGTTGGGGTGCGGCGAGCTCGAGGTCTCTCAGCAGCCGGCCGGCGTGGTGCATCTCGACGAGGCGCTCGGGCAGCGTGTAGCTCCCCGCGCGGGCGCCTTCGACGAGGTGCCCGAGGACGGAGTGCGGCACCATCGGCCAGCCGACCTCTTCCCCGGCAGCTCCGGGAGGCAACCTGGTCAACGGCTGCGTCGACGGGCCTCGCGAGAGTGACGCGCTGCCCCCGGCCCGCTGTACCGGGAGCCCCGGCCCGGCGTCCGCCGCCTCGGCAAGCGGCGCCCCCGCGGGCGCCTCATCGACGAAGCCGGGGAGCCACCCCTTCTCCGGCACCGGATCGGTGACCTTCGAGTGCCGACGTTCTCTCGTGCACACGGCCGCGAGAATCGCGACCACGATGATCGTCATCCCCGTCCAGCCGACGACACCCCAGATCCACCACGCCATGACCGTCTCCTCGTTGCGGCCCCCGCGCTGCCATGACCATGCGGGGAACGGCTCACTCTTGGCAGGGTGGGCGACGGTGCACCACTCGTTCGTGAAGGCGATTAGTCGTGCCGTGGGACACCGAGGCCCCCTTCATCACGGTCTGTGCACGCCGAGTGGAGTGCCTCGCAGTGCGACGGCCGCGGCTCACTGGCTGAGACTCCGCCCTCGACCTTCTGCAGCAGTTCCCCGACAGTCCACTCCGACGCGCACCCCCTCGCCGGTTCCGGGCGATAACGAGGACGAGACGGCCGCGTCGCCCACACCTTCCTGGGGCTCTCCTCCATGACCCCGGGGCCGAGCCCAGGCGACGCGGCCGTCTCGCCACGACGACCGCGTGCCGCCATTCCTCTCGCCCCGACCGAAGCCGGCCGGCGCGCTTCCCCACTGCGCCGAGGTGGACGCCCAGCCGCCTCCGTGACGAATGTGAAAGGAGAGCCCCGCGTGACTGGCGCACACCCCTGTGTCCCTTGCGGGCGATGACGCAGACAGATGCCTGCGGTGACGTTCTTCGACGAGAGGGGCCGGCGATGCCCTGTCTGTACTGCTTGACCGCTCACCCGCGCGGTCGGTTCTGGTTCTGCAACCGCTGCGGGCAGCTCATGCGCCTGTGCCCCGTGCCGGCCGCGGGGGTCAGCCCGCCGGGCACCGACGAGCAGACTTCCGGCGCCGGCGAACGCGGTCAGGGATCCCACGAGTCGGAACGCAGCCTGCTCGAAGCGCTCCGACGACTGAAGCTCCGCCAGGAGACGGGAACTGTCCCCCTGGACGCGTCCGGCCCGCTGGACTCAGACGAACCCCAAGCCGTTGTGCTCGACCTCGACGCGGCGCGACGCGTGAGACGAGAGCGCACGTCCTGAAGCCGGCAGCGGCCCCGGGTGAGCCGCCTCGGGCGTAGGTCAGCCGCCGCAGTGTTCTCAGTGAGGCGCTGAGCCCGGCCGGAGCGGCGCACTCCCCCTCGCCCTTCCCTGCACGGCCCTGCCACGGCCTGGTGAGACGTGGCGGAGACGCCGGACCGAGCCAGATTCGGGCCACCGCATCGAAAGTCCGCCGGCCGCCCCGACGAAGGAGATCCGTGACCATCCGAACCCGTGAGCGAACCCGCCGGGCGGTCGTCCTGAAGGGAACAGAGAGCCGCAGAGCGGTCTCGGTAGCCCGAACGGTGCTGTCCTCCTGGTCGGTGCGTCGCCCGTCACGGACTGCCCGCGCACTCTGCGCTGCCGTTGCCGCGGCCGGTCTCGTGGTGAGCCCCCTGCCGGCGTTCGGCGCGCCCGGGACGCCCTCCACCTCGGAGGACGTCGTCGCGCTCATGGCGGCCAAGGCGCACGAACTGGAGAAGATCACCGAGGAGTTCAACACCGCGCGTGATCAGCTCGAGCGCCAAGAGGCCGCCGCCCGGGTGGCGGCCGACGGGGCTGCCCAGGCCCAGACCCGACTCGCCACGGCCCGACAGCAGGTACGAGGGATCGCCCGCGCTGCATACGCCGGCGGAGGCATGAGCGACGTCCATGCCCTGCTCACCAGCGATTCGGCCGAGGACTTCGTCCAGCGGGTCTCCACCTTGAGCATGATCGCCAGTCGCCAGAACGCCGTCCTCGGCGAGGCTGCCGAAGCGGCCGAGGCCGCCGTCAGCGCGGGGGCGACCGCGCGCACGGCGGCAGCCGACGCCCAGACGATCTACGACGCTGTCGCCGCCCAGCAGCAACAGTTGCAGTCGCAGATCGACGGGTATCATGCCGAGTTCGAGCGACTCAGCGCGCAGGAGAAGCGGGCCTCCATCGAGATGGCCGGCGGACGGGTCAGCCGCGCCGACCGATCGGATCCAGCCACCCAAGGCGCGGTCGTCGCCAGCAGCCGGGCCGCGCAGATCGCCGTCGACACGGCGCTCGCGCAGAGGGGCAAGCCGTATGTCTGGGGCGCCGAGGGCCCGAACTCGTTCGACTGTTCGGGCCTCGTCGTGTTCGCCTACCAGGCCGCCGGCATCAGCCTTCCTCACTCGAGCGCCATGCAGGCGACCATGGGGCAGCCGGTCACGCGCGCCGGGCTGCAGCCCGGGGACCTGGTCGCCTTCTACAGCCCGGTCAGCCACATCGGGATCTACATCGGGAACGGTCAGATGGTCCATGCGCCGACCAGCGGTGACACGGTGAAGGTCGCGAGCATCGACGCCGTCGGCAGCATCACGGCCATGCGCCGCATCGCCGGGTGACGGACATCGCTCCCCCCAGCGGACGCCGCACGACGTCCGACGCCTGCTGCTGGAGTGCAACCGGTCTCAATCCCTGGCACGACGCACCGCCGCGCACCTGAGGCGGATGGACCCGTGTTCACTCGGGGTGCATGGCGCTACCACGTAGCGACCTGGACGGGCTGCGTGACCGGGCGACCGGGTGAGGGTGGAGCGTCAGAATTCTGCAACCCGCCCGCGGCGCCGGCCCCGGATGAGAAAGCTGCCGGCGGTCAAGGCCGGGACGATGCCTCACTGGATGTTCGACCTCCGGGTCGACCGGGTCCCTGGCCTGGTTCGATGACCAGTGTGGTGGAGCGGATGTCGGGCGGAACGGGAGACTCGGGAGCCGCGCCGGCGAACACTCTTCCGGAGTGCGGCGCTGGACTCCACGGTGCTCGAGGACGCGGTGGGCACCCAGGACACCGGGACGCAGCCGATCGCGGCGATCCGCCGGGTGGCCCGGGAGGTGCCCGGCGCCGCGGAGGTCATGCGGGGCGCACTGCACCGAGCACGACTACGACGACCCGGGCAGACCGGTGATCGCCGGGAACGACCCGCAGGCCCGCGCGGCGCTGGTCGCCGCGCTGGTGAGCGACGCGCACCGGCTGCTCGGTCACCTGCCCGAGCAGCAGCTGGGACCGCGGGAACTCGAGGCGGTGGCCCTGCTGGCGCTGGTCGCCGGCCAGGACGTCGAGCCGGTCGAGGACACTGACGGCACCGACGGCCGCTGGCGGATCGCCCGGAAGGTCGCCGAAGACCGGGTGTCTCCACCGTCGATCCCGACACCCGGCACGCGCACAAGACCGTGCACCGGCGCACCGACGGGTTCAACGATCACCTGGTGGCCGAGCCAGACACCGGGCTGCTCACCGGCTGCACACTGACCAAGGCCAGCGGCCGCACACCGGCGACGCCGCCGTCGGTCTCACGCTGCTGGCCGCTGACTCCACGATCGGCGAGCAGGTGGAAGTCCTGGCCCCTTCGGCCCACGGCAGCGGGCCGGTGCTCGCCGGGCTGGCCGCCGCCGGACACAGCCCACTGATCAAGCCCTGGCCGACCCGCTCACTGATCCCGGACGGGTTCACCGCCGCCGACTTCACCGTCGACGAGGGCGCCGGCACGCTAACGTGCCCGGCCGGGCACACCGTGGCGCTGACCCCGGTCAAGCAGGCCGCCAAGTTCGCCGGCCGCTGCACCGGCTGGGCCCTCCGGGGCCGCCGCACCACCATCCCGCGCGGGCGCACCGTGTCGATCGGCGAGAATGACGCGGTGCAGCGCGCCCACCGCGCCCGCGCTCACGACCCGGACCTAGCCGCTTACCGCCGGCCGATGAGCCAACCGCAGCATCGCCTGGATCACCCGCGGCGGGCACCCGAGGAGTGCCCTACCACGAAGTGATCAAGAACGACTCCTGGCTGCACCTCCGCGCCGCCGCGATCAACCTCCGCCGCCTACTCACCCTCGGACTGACCGGCACCCCCGGCAAGTGGGCGCTGACGTCTTGACCGCCACCACCCAACGCGCCACCGTGAACGGCGGGCAGGGCGACCTCTTCGTCGCACCCCCGGGTGCTGACCCGACTGCAGCCCGGACTGCCGCGAGGCGCCCTGTCCCTCGTTCATCTGGTTCCTGGCCGGCCCTCATGGCGTCGTGGTCCAACGCAGGAGCCGCGGCCCGAGCTCCAGCTCTGCAGTCATGAAGACCCCGAGAACCCGCGCCGGACACGTCTTGCGGTTTCCCCGTACCAGCGACGGAGCCCACGCCCGACGGCGGGAGGCGCGGGACGTGCAGAGGATCCCTCGCACGTGGCACCCGAGGCTGCGGTATCCACCTACCGGTCAGCGTGGGCACGGTGGCGCCGATGCCGAGAACGGCGATCTCGTGGCCGTCAGCGGACGACGGCCACGACACCGCCGATCTCACGGGCGGTGTGTCAGGCGGTGAGGGCCTGACCCTGCCAGGCATCCGACGACGGCTGTGCGGATCCGCGCCTGTCCAGATCGCGCAGGTGAGACTCCAGAGTGGACCGCAGACAGGTGCGGTACTCGCGCTCGACGGTGCGCAGGCGCGTGATCTCACGCTCCAGGCGGCCGCGCTTTTCCTCCAGCGCGTCCCCGATCTCCTTGTGCAGGCGCTCGGCCTCTTGCTTCAGTGCCGCAGACGCGGTCCGGGCCTCGCGCTCCATAGTCTCGGCGCGGGTTCGGGCGTCGTTGATCATCGAGTCGGCGCGCGTCCTGGCCTCGCTGACCATCTGCGTGCTCTTCGCGCTGGACTCCTTGACCATCTGCTCGCTCGTGCTCTTGGCGTCGGCCACCATCTGCTCGGCCTTCTGCCTGGCCTCGCCGACGTAGCGATCGGCCGTGTCGGTCGCCAGCGCCAGCATCCGCGAGGCACGCAGGTTGTCGTTCTCGCGCGGCTGTGCCGCCGGGGGCGGCGAGGCCGGGGCCGGAGCGCCGGGCGGCTCGTCAGCGACCGTGCCGGCGCCGTTGACCAGTAGCTCGTGGTTCTCCTCGATCAGGCGGGCCAGTTCGGCCTCCACCACGTCGAGGAACGCATCGACCTCGTCCTGGTCGTAGCCTCGCGTGCCGGTCGCCGGCTTCTTGAACACGACGTTGTGCACGTCGGCAGGGGTCAATGGCATCGCAATCACCTCGGGTAGGACGGCGGGAACAGGATGAGCGGTCACGCGGCGACGCCGAGTCGAAAGACGAAGCTACGCAGCCTGTAGACGATCGATGCACCGGCCGCCCCAGCGGGGGAGCCGGTCTCTTCAGCGGTTCCGGCGAGATGGCGCCCGGCGAGACGCCGGCCTGTGGGACCACGCCTGTCGGGCGACTCTCCAACAGGTCGGCGGCCGAGCGGCACCCGAGACGGTGGACTGGCCGTCGAGCGTCGGCCCCGACAGGCGGACGGGCAAGCACACGGCCGTTGGCGAGTCATGTCATTCCGGGTAGGCCGATCGACCGCCTAGCGGCCAGCCTCGAAGGTTTGGCGGACAGGGCGGAACTGGCCCGCGCTCGCTGCTCGCGCTCGTAACGGTCCGTCGACACGGTGCCCAAAGTGATGACGAGGCCCATCAGCACCAAGAATCCGATCACGTTCATAGCCGGCCACACCATCGACTGCTCGCTCTCCCCATCGCCCATGGAGCGTGGATTTCCCTAAAGTGGTCGGCGACCGTGCTCGGCGCCCATGACGCGACCGCCGAAACACCGCCGCGCTTCATCCAGTTCATCGCCCTCGGTCAGCGCAGCGGTCCGCCTCGGCGAACATCCTCCTCAATTGCCACAGCCGCCCCGCAAGAAGCCGAAGTCGGCCGGCAGCGGGCTGTGAACGATCGACCCGACAGGCGGGCGTGCGGTTTCAGCCTGATGACGGCGCCCTCAGAGGGGGCGCGCGTCGTGACCACTCGGCGCGCCGCGGGGCGCCGTCCTCAGGACCGACCTAGCGCCAGCAAGGCCCAGCACCGGAGGGCCGACGAACGTGCGGAGCATTCCACCGCTGCATGCTCGGAGACTTCGACGGCGTCGGCAGCGGTCTCTCAGCGGATGCCGTCGCACCAGTCGGCGACCGAACGCTTACCGGATCGACGCGACGTCGGCCCGCGGCCGTCCCGATCGGGGCCGCGGAGTTTTCGTCGTCGAAGCGCACCCCTGCAGCGGTTCTGGGCGATGAGTCAAACGGGACGGCCGCGTCCGTAGACCTCCCTGGGGCGATCCTCACTAGGCCCCTGGGCCGCGCTCGAAGCGACGCGGCCGTCTCGCCATGTCCACGGTGCCCAGCTATCCCTCTTCGGGATTGAGAAGCCGGCCGGACCGCCGCATTCCCGGTCGAGAAGGCTCTGGCGCGCACTGGGCCGTCCCGGGTGCGCCGCCCGTTCGACCGGCAGGTTGCCGCAGCGCAGCTGCCCACCGGCGCGCCGCCCCCGTCGGCCTGGCGAACGCGCCGCCGCTTCTGTCACGGATGTGAGAGGAGAGCTCGGCGTGACTGGACACGCCGTGGGCCTTGCGCGCGATGACACGGACACAGCCCCGTGCGCTGACGTTCCTTGACGAGAGGGATCGGGGATGTCACTGCTTGACCGCCTACCAGCGTGGTCGGTTCTGGTTCTGCAGCCGCTGCGGGGAACTCATGCTCTTGCGCCCCCTGTCCGCCGAGGGCGTCCGTCCGCCGGGTACCGGCGAGCAGAACATCGACGCTCGCGAACGCGGACGGCACCCGGTGGGCTCCGACGGGGTTCGCTCGTGGCCCCGGCGGAGCACGGAACCATCTGCGCCTCGACAGCAGAATCCGAAACCGTCGGCACGCTCGGGTCGTAGATGCCCGGAACTGGATGGTGCCGCTCACACGAGTGGAGTTCGTTCATGGACCGGCGGCCGAGCATCCGGACGCGTCAAGCCCGCCGAAAAAGGACGTGCCGGCAGCCGTCGTGCTGGACCTGGACGCGGCGCGGCGCCTCAGAGAAGGGCGTACGCCCCTGAGGCCGCAGGCGCCGGCTCAGTACGCCGTGGAGCCACCGTGGCGTGCCGCCACGGCTCGCCCACGGCGCGGCACGGACAAAGTCAGCAGCCGGGTCGGCTCCACGTCGGGCTGCGGTACCGGTCCCGTGGATGAGGGCCACCACGACGGCAGGGAAGCCCCGGCCTCGTGCCCGCCTCGCGACCCGGAGCGGCGACTCGCAGGGACGTCGGTCCATCGGGACCCCGAGGTCCGGACCTCGTGGTCCCTTCCCGAGTCGCCGATCCCCGGGAGCGCCCGGTGCCGGCTTGTCTCGGATCCGACGGCGTCCCAGGGTGCACGGACCAGCGACGTCCGGCCCGTTGCCCCGTCGGCACGGGCCGGCTCAGCGAACTCGCGAAGGCCCTGCTGATCGTTCCATCCACCGCCTGACTCGGACCATGTCATCTGCTCCATCCGTCCAGCCGGGAGCCGCGGAAGGAGCGGGAGCGACCGGGTGGGTGGGCAGCCGCGGTACTCCGGCAGTCGCACGTCGTGCAGGTCGGCCCATGCCGTCTTCTCGTCGCCCCGCTCGTTGACCCGAACCATCACACGGCAGGAACTCCCCTCCTCCTGTCGCCACCCGACCATCCATCCGAGGACCCAGTTCCCGTCGCGAAGGACCTCGACGTCCGGCGGCTGGCTCATGAACTCCAGTGCTCGACCGAGGTTGGTCTCTGACACCAAGCGCCTCCATGGCTCTGACCCGCGCGCTCTGAGGCGCCTGACCGCCTCCGACGCTAGGTCAGGAATTTGCGCCAGCCCGAGCAACACGCCCGAACGACGTCGACAAGTCGACATGGGCAAGAGCTCACTCGGCCTCCCGCGTTGTGACGTATGTGTCGCTGGCGTACGGGAGTGGCTGCCACGGAACCCCGTGCCCTAGCGCGGCGATGCCGTAGATGAGGCGGTCGCCGGGACCGTCGCAGTGTCGACAGTTCCATGGAGGGGATCGGGATGTCCGGTGCGCTTGCCACGGGGCCCTGCGGCGTGGCAAGTCCTGGTGGCGACCCTGCTGGCCGGGGACGCCACGGGCCGGCGGGCGAGGGTCACATCCCCGGGCGTTGCAACACCAGCCTCAGTTGACCCAGGTGTTGTCGACATGTCGACCGGTAGACGTAGCGTGATAGGCCCTGTGCGATCCGTAATGAATCCGGCCCTCTCGCCTCGGAGGTCTGGTGATCTGAGTGCGGTCGAACCGCCCGATGTCAGGTGCGACGACCTACCCAGCAGCCCCTACTGGAGGTTCCAGCTTGCCCATCGGAACGACGTTCCCGGAGGTCTTGGCGGCGGCACAGGCCGGCGCCGCATGGGCGTTCGAGGTCCTGTATCGCGACCTCGCCCCGGCGGTCACCGGCTATCTGCGCCTCCAAGGTGCGCCCGAGCCGGATGACCTGGCCAGTGAGACCTTCATCGGCGTCTTCAACGGCCTCGCCGCCTTCCGCGGCGACGAGGCGGGCCTGCGCGGCTGGGTCTTCACCATCGCCCGGCGGCGCCTGGTCGACGACTGGCGGCGACGGGGCCGACGACCCGTCCCTGTCGAGGACGGTGCCGACGCCCTGCGCGAGTACAGCGGAGGCGACGTCGAGGAAGAGGCGCTGGCCTTGATGGGTTACCGCACGGTTCACGAGCTGTGTGCGCGCCTGCCCGATGACCAACGCGACGTGTTGCTGCTGCGCATCCTCGCCGACCTGACCGTGGAGCAGGTCGCCGCGGTACTGGGCAGGACCGCCCCGGCCGTGAAAGCCCTGCAGCGCCGCGCCTTGGCGACCTTGCGCAGTGACATCTGTGACACGAGTGATTTGGCTGCGTCCTGATGAGGCCGGCCGGCGATGTGGGAGATGAGATGACCAACGACTGCTTCGACGAAGCCTTCGAAAGCTACCTGGCGGGACGCCCGGTAGCCGCGCACGCGGCAGCCCTCGTCGCGTTCGGCGACGACGTGCGAGCAGCGGCGGCTGCCCCCGGGCGACCCAGCCCTCAGCTGGCACAGATGCTGACCCGAGGTCTCCTCGGCGCATCGGACATGGCCGTCGTCGGGGCGGTGCCGGTTCCCCGCTCGGCAGAGGCGGGCGGGCCCCGGCGGAGGAGGCGCACGGTGTTCGGAGTTCTGACCGCCGCCGCGGCCAGGTTGACCCCCGCCGGAGCCGTCGCTCAGGCCTCCTTGGGCCTGGGCCTCGTCCTGGCCGGCGTGACGGGAGCAGGAGCCGCCGGGGTCCTTCCCGGTCCGGTCCAGGACGAGGTGTCGGCCGTGTTCGAGGCCGTGACGCCGTTCGAGCTGCCCCACTCCTCGGACGACCGGTCGACCGCGGATGAGGACTCCGCCACGCCGGTGGCCGTCGTTCCCGAGACCGGAGAAGCGCAGGACGGCGAGTTCCCGGCCGACACCCCGGCGCCGGCGGAGTTCGGCCAGGGGGTCAGCGGAGCCGCGAAGGACGACGGCGTCGCCGGACACGAGATCAGCGAGCAGGCTCGCGCCACTCACGGGCCCGAGGTCCCGGCGACGGAGCGGCCGGTGCCGGCCAACCCCGCCCCGGATCGGGGAGAGACCCGTGGGCCCGCACCCTCGCCGGCGAGTCCTGCCCTGCCGGGCTCGTCGGCAGATCCGGAGCCCGGACGTCCCTGACGTGCAGCGGGGTGTGGCTCTGGCGCGCCACACCCCGCTCGGTCCCGGGGTGGCGGGTAGGCCACAGTGCTTCCACAGGGAGATCAGCGTGAACCAGGACTGTCGCTTCGTCGGGGATCGCTACGAGCTGCTCGGTCTGCTGGCGACCGGCGGTATGGGGCAGGTGTGGCGGGCCCGAGACCTCGGGCTCGACCGGCCCGTGGCCGTCAAGGTGCTCCGCCCCAGGTTCGCCGCGGACACGGCCGCAGTGACCCGGTTCCGGAGCGAGGCCCGGCTGTCCGCCCGCCTGACGCACGCGAACATCGCCACCGTCCACGACTACGGGGAAGCGCGGCTCGGGCCGGGACCGTACGCAGACCGCGTCGCTTTCCTGGTCATGGAGTTGGTTGACGGCGAACCGCTCTCGGCGGTGCTGCGGCGGGAAGGTCGCCTTCCGGCGAGCCACACCCTGGAGATCCTGCGACAGACCGCGGCCGGGCTGGCCGCCGCTCATGCGGCCGGCGTCGTCCACCGCGACGTGAAGCCGGCCAATCTCCTCCTCGGCTCCGATGGGGTCGTCAAGGTCACCGACTTCGGGATCGCCTGGTCCAACTCGAACGATCCGCTGACCGGGACCGGGGAGGTCATGGGCACGGCGCAGTACCTCTCGCCGGAGAGGGCGCTGGGCGACCCGTCCGGCCCGGCCAGCGACGTCTACGCACTGGGCATGGTGGCCTACGAGTGCCTTGCCGGCCGACGGCCGTTCGAAGGTGCCAGCCCGGTGCAGGTGGCGCTCATGCAGGTGAAGCGGGCACCCGACCCGCTTCCGGAGGACGTCCCCGAGGACGTGCGCAGGCTGGTGGCCCGGATGTTGGCGAAGGACCCCGAGGAGCGATTCCCGGACGGCGCCGCGCTGCTCCGGGCGGTGGAAGACCTCATGGCGTGGTGGGCGGAACACCCTGAGCCGGACGAGGCCGAGACGACGGTTCTGCCGGTCGCCGCTTCCCAGACCGGACCCGTGGACCTGAGCGCGACGGGAGCCGGCGCTTCTCGGCGCCCCAGGCATGCGGCCCACCGCAGTCGACGGTCCGGGCGGCTCCTGGTCGCGCTCGTCGCGGTGCTGGTTTTCGTCGCGCTCATGGTGGCGGCGCTCGGGGGCACCGATCGCACGCCGGGGCCGGTGGCCGGACATACCGCCACCCCCACTGGACGTACCGCCACCCCCACGACATCGGCCACGATCCGGATAGCCGCCGAGGACTACATGGGCCGGCCCGTGGGCGAGGTCGAGGCGTCGTTGTCGGGCCTCGGCATCTCCGTACAGCTGCAGGCGGTCCAGACGGCCGACGCACCGGACGGCGCGGTGCTCGCCGTCGACCCCGCCGGGGAGCTGCGCCAGGGGCAGACGGTCACCGTCACCTACGCAGTCCCACCGCCCCCCGCCGCTCCGGCGGCAGAGCAGGGCGGCGCCCCCGATCCGAATACCGGCACGCAGACTCTCGATCCCGGCGACACGGCCACGCAGCCCTCCACCGCCCCTGAGACCAGCGCCGGCCCCGGCAACAGCGGCCACGCCCCCTCGACTGGTCGCGGCAACGGCCGCGGCAACGACTGAGCACGGCCGACCGACGCTCTGCCTGAGGCGGCGCTCCCTCGACCGCCCCCGGATCACCAGGCCGCACGAGACAGCGAGCCATCGCTTCCTCGCTCCCCCGCGCAGTCGTGCGCGGTGCCGGCGAGCCGGCCCCGGTCCGTTCCCCCACCCGGCCGCACGAGCCTGCGGCATTTCTCCCGGCCCGGGCGCCTTCGGTGGCGTCGAGACCGCCTACGTCATCGGCGGGTCGTGCGACCCGTACGGGACGACGGAGGTCGAACCCATGGTGGAACCTGCCTTCGGGAGGCGTCTGTGACGGGAGTGCACGAAGGCCACACGAGTGACGGTGCAGCGCCGCTGGCCGGCTCGGGCGCGATGACCAGAGTGAGATGCCCGCAACATCGGGATCACGATCTCGGATCTGACCCGGCCATCTCGCCCGATCAGGGCCCGCGCCACTGGCAGATATGACCGAATTGTCGATACGTCGACGTATCGATCCACCCGTTCCGATCGCCGTTACCACGCGACGGACAGGCGAACCCGTACCGGCTTCGTCGACGACTCCAGGAAGAGATCATGCGCCGCCTCCTTCTCTCGTTCGCCACCGCAGCATGCTCATTCGGCTTCGTGCTCCTGTCGGCGTCGCCCGCCTCCGCGGAACCGACGGATGACCACCGCGTCTCCTTGTGTCACGAGACGGCATCCGGCTCGCACCCGTACGTGCTGATCACCATCGCGGAAGCGGCCAGGGACGCCCACGAGGGGCACGGCGACGACGTGCACGTCGACCTCGAGCCGGGCGACCCGGGCTTCGGCCTCGCCGCATGCCCCGCCGGAGTCTCCGCCGCCGGCGAGGAGCCGGCCGGGGCCGGCGACGACACCCCGACCCGGCCCGGCACCACGCCGCCCCCGCTGGGGGCCGGCATTCAGGCCGTCCCGCCGACCACCGAGCAGACCGCGCCGGCCGCGGACGTCCCCGCTGCCCCCCCGAGCATCGACCG
>Ga0126304_10000649_pt1 | contig 14873 bp, 8 predicted proteins | sample Plot25_FD_92538 | JGI IMG/M metagenome (GOLD analysis project Ga0126304, IMG submission 92538) | Serpentine soil microbial communities from UC McLaughlin Reserve, CA, USA - Plot25 | ecosystem: Environmental > Terrestrial > Soil > Grasslands | place: USA: UC McLaughlin Reserve, Lake County... | reverse complement strand
GCTAAATCCGTCATTGACGACCATAACGCAGCCCGCCTTTGAAATTGGAAAGCAGGCGGCAACCATTCTCTTCAGGGCGCTCGAGGAAAAACGATATCAATTAAAGAATGAACAGATCGTTTTCAAATCAAAACTTATACAGAGAGATTCTACTGCGAGGTGAAATTATATGCTCGCAACAGCGATGAGCCGATGTGATGATAAACCGATTAGCCGATTTACCAATAGCAATACGCAGATGAGCCGGGGGACAATTACCCAATATGTCTGTCCAGTGGTTACTCCTCCTATCGTCTAATCGGCTAATCATCACATCGTCTCATCGCTATTGCATATTCCTACAGATACCACTTCTTGTATCTCGCTAATGCTTCAATAAAATAATAATCGGCATATGTTAATGGAACATCTATCTCCGATTTAGCGGGTAGATGTCCGACACTATGCATAAGCAAAAAACCACCATTTGTTCCTAAAGGAGCACGATAAGCGGGTGATGATAAAGACCGTAAGATTGTTTCGGCAGTAGATACATACTTCTTTTTTTCATCTCCTTTGGAGTATTGTGCCAGTTCGAGAAGTGCTGAAGCAAGAATAGATCCTGCTGACGCATCTCTTTTTGCATTTGGAATATCCGGAGCATTGAAATCCCAATAAGGAATTTTATCAGCCGGAAGATTGGGATGATTCAACAAAAATTTAGCAATATTCTTCGCCATTGTCAGGTACTCCTGATTCTTTGTAAAGCGGTACATTACAATATACCCATACAGCCCCCAAACCTGGCCGCGAGCCCAGGCCGATTCATCAGCATAACCCTGATGGGTAACCTTGCGCGAAACACTACCTGATTGGAGATCATAATCCAAAACATGATATGAGCTGTAATCAGGACGATAATGGTTTTTCATGGTGGTGTTGGAATGGGTCACCGCAATCTCATGGAACCGTTTGTCTCCGCCATTTAGGGTGACCCATTCGAGTAGCTCCAGGTTCATCATATTGTCGATGATCACCGGGCATTTGAAATTCTTACTTGAATCCCAGGATTGAATCGCTTTGATCGAAGGCCTGTACCTTGTTGCAAGTGAGGAAGCGGCTGTAAAGACAACATCTTTGTAAGCCGGGTTTTTCGTAATGTCATAAGCAGTTCCAAAACTGCAGAATATCATGAATCCGAGGTCATGATTGCCGGTGTAATTTTTTATCGGCTCAAGTAATGCCAATCGCTTTTCAGCTTCCTGCCTGATGGCTTCATCTTTTGTATTCGCATAGATCATCCAGAGTGTACCAGGATAGAAGCCACTGCACCACCACTTCGTATCACTGGTTACCAGTCCACCCTTTGCATTATCAAACGACCTTGGCATAACTGTCGGCGGAACATTCTTTGCGAGTACTTTATATTGCTGCGCGGCAAAAGCCATATTCTCGTCGATCAGTTGTTTCATCGATGACTTCGAATTCTGAGCGGTCGCAACCAGCCAATTGGCAAGCGCAATTAAAAAAATGCTTATTCTTACTATCATTATTTTATTTTTTACAATGGAATGATTAAGTAGACATCCGTCTTAGTAATTGTACGGGTGTGATTATCGGAGTTGAATCAACGGCCACATCCTTCGATCCGTTTTGCAAAATGCGAAGCAGTTCCTTGACGATAACCCTCCCGATCTGCCCGGGATACTGTTCGATGGTCGTAATTGCGGGGCTAACAATGGAAGATCTTGGATCATTGGAGTACCCAACGATTTTCAATTCGCCGGGAACGCTGATGCCCAATTCTTTTGCGAATTCCAAAGCGGTTAGGGCGGTTACATCATTGGTAGCAAAAATTGCATCTGGATAAGGCTTTTTAGCAAACAGGCGGTGCATTGCTTTGCGTGCATTATCGGCGTTCAGTTCCTGGTGAAAGATCATTTCCTTCAACACCGGTAGATTATTCTGCTGCAGCGCTTTTTCGAAACCTGACTGGCGGTCAATGTACAGGTTGCAGGTTATAGGTCCCGATATAAAGGCAATACGACGACAACCCAGTTCAATCAAATGCGAAGTGCCCAGATATGCTCCCCTGAAATCATCACCTTTAATAATGCAGGCTGGATAATGGCTTACAGGCACGCGGTCGTAAAACACCAATGGGATATTGTTTTCCGACAGGATATCAAAATGACTAAAGTCAGTGGTGTACAGAGTACAGGCTGCGATGACAGCATCGACACGATATGCATTTAGCTTCTGTACAAGTTCCTTTTCCATTTCCACTGAATCATTCGACTGGCAAATGATTAAACTATAACCATGTGCATGCAATCCATTTTGAATCGCCGTAGCAATTTCGGCATGAACAAACATCGAAATGCGCGGAACAATAAGACCAATCGTATGGGTCTTATTGGTGCGCAGACCGGACGCCATAAGATTTCTCCTGTAACCCATCTGCTCCACCTTCGCCATGACCTTCGTACGTGTAGATTCATGCACGTGTGGATGATTATTCAAGACCCTCGAAATGGTCGCGGGAGACAATCGTAGCGCCTCCGCAATTCCCTGTATAGAATGATTTCTTGAATGTTTATGTTTTTTCATATGCTGTATATGCCTTTCCTTATGCCTGGCTCGGGTCCTTTGTGTGGCGTGCTGTGACTGTGCCATGGAAGGCCACGAAGACACAAAGGCACAAAGAATATACTAATGGAATGAGCAATTATTATCTGTAAAAACTGGATATGTGAGATGACGTGGAAACTGAATGTTGACATGCACAAAATACTTCCTAATATGATCTCGCCTTTAGCACCCATTCCTTAAACATTAGCTGAAATCGTTTTCAAGTCTGTAGACTATTGAACGACAAATTGAGGAATAAAATCTGGGGGGAGTCGATGAAATAACCTCTCGCATGCAAGCGGATGGACAGTGGCATAAGCAATCAGTTTACAAACAAATAAATAACAATCAAACTTGATGAAAAAAACTGGAATCGTTTTCAGAAATTTGATAAATATTTACTGAAACGTTTTCGTAAATACAATTTAATAAAAGGTATCTAACAGTCAGCTTTTTCTCTCAGAATACCTAATTTTCTCTTTGAAACCGGTTTAGATTCGGAGGTTCAAAAGTGATCAAATTGCTCAGGCTTTTATAAGGGAACGACCCAATCTCCATTTACACACCGGCTATCCGATCCGAAACACGGATCGCTTAAGCGATTGTCTAATACTGTAAACACGATTACCATATGAAAGTAAAAAGCTTGTTGATCAGGGGCATTGTAATATTGTGTTGCCTATCGCTCAATGTTTACAGCCAAACCGACCATATTGGGTCCGCCTTCAATTTACCTTCCCATCCCCGCATCTTAATGTTTCGAGGAGACGAACCTGGGATAAAAAAGACGATTGCCAGCGACGAAAGCTGGACGAAACTTCAAAAAGCCATTTTAGCAGAATCAGATAAGCTGATCTCTGTTGCCCCGATAGAGAGGATTCAAATTGGCCGGCGATTGCTAGATAAGTCAAGGGAAGCCTTGAGGAGATTGTTCTTTCTGTCCTATGCCTATCGTATGACAGGAGATGAGAAATATTTTCAGCGTGCCGAGAAGGAAATGCTGGCAATTTCTGCTTTCAGTGACTGGAATCCCTCCCATTTCCTTGATGTGGCAGAGATGACAATGGCTATGGCTATCGGGTATGATTGGCTGTTTGATAAATTGTCTCCGGCATCCAGGACAACCATTAAAGAAGCAATTATTAAGAAAGGACTTGAACCTTCATTGGAATCGAAATACAATTCCTGGCTAAGGGCCGAGCATAACTGGAACCAGGTATGTAATGCCGGCATGACTTATGGCGCAATGGCGGTTTATGAAGATCAACCCGACCTCGCAAAACAAATGATTAACCGTGCTATAGATGCGATCGTGCTTCCGATGAAAGATTATGCTCCTGACGGTGCATACCCGGAAGGCTACGGCTATTGGGGGTATGGTACCAGTTTCAATGTGATGTTCATTAGTGCGGTTGAAAAATTATTTGGAAAAGATTTCGGATTAAGTGACTTGCCTGGATTTTTGAAGACTCCGGGGTATTTGCAAAATATGACGGGACCCACGGGAAAACCTTTCAATTATTCCGATGCAGGTTCCACCAGTGGTTTGCAGCCTGCGATGTTCTGGTTTGCTACAAAAGTAAAGGATCCCTCCCTGTTATGGGTACAACGTGATTACCTCATGAAGAGACCCCCAGAGTCGCATATCGGAAGTCGATTACTTCCTGCAATCATGCTATGGAGCGGTGGCATCAATATTGACAAGATCTCTCCGCCTAAATCCACGATGTGGGTGGGTCATGGAAAAGTGCCGGTGGCACTTATGCGTACCAACTGGACAGATACAACTGCTATTTACCTGGCAATAAAAGGTGGATCAGCATCCGTGAACCACGCGCACATGGATATGGGTTCGTTCGTAATGGATGCAAATGGAGTAAGGTGGGCGATGGATTTTGGTATGCAGGATTATGAATCGCTGGAATCGAAAGGAATCAGTCTGTTTGGAAGAACCCAGGACGCGCAACGTTGGACTGTATTTCGCCTTACAAATCTTGTACACAATACACTTACGATAAACAACCAGCATCAACGGGTGAAAGGCTCTGCTGGTATTACGTCGAGTTCTGCAGATCCTTCGTTCATGAATGCAATAACTGATCTCACCGAAGTCTATGACAGTTCTATTGCAAAAGCAAACCGTGGCGTCGCTATTGTTGACAAAGCATATGTGCTGGTACGTGATGAAGTTGAGACACTGGGTAATGAAACTACAATTCGGTGGACGATGTTAACACCTGCTGATGTAAAAATCACTGGTGATAACAAAGCAGAACTTACGAAAGATGGGAAAAAGCTTCTTCTGCAGGTTCAGTCGCCGATAAAAGTTTCTATGAAAACATGGTCAACAGATCCTCCTAACAGTTATGATGCTCCCAACCCGGGTACGGCACTCGTAGGCTTCGAATTAATTGTTCCTGCAAATACAAAGACGGCATTCAACGTACAACTGGTACCAGAAAACGCGGTTAGTAAGGCAACGAAAAAGATTGAACCGCTCAAAAACTGGAAAAGAAAATAGGTTATTGATAAAGAGTGATCGTATTTTCTAAACGTTATTTTAAAAGTTGAGAACAACTCCTTTCATAAAAGCAGCTATTACATATTTCTTGATTGTATTACTGCATGGCCAGGCGCAATCTCAGAATCCAAAAGCCAACGGTTACAAAGGAATCTGGTTCACACTTGGACAGTTTTCGGCGTATGGCGATAAGTATTCCGGCGGACTTGGTACTTATACATCCAATCATGTTCCGGTTGCCATCTATTCAAAGCAAGCCGACAAAACTTTTTTCGTTTACGGTGGCACTACGGCAAAGGACGAAAAACATTTGTTGATTATGTTGTCGTACTATGATCACAAAACAGGACTGGTGCCAAAACCAGTGATTGTTTATGATAAGAAGGGTGTGGATGATCCTCACGACAATGCTACCTTGTCGATTGATGAAAATGGATCTATCTGGGTGTTCGTCAGCGGAAGGAATACATCCCGGCCAGGTATTATTTTCAAAAGTACTCAGCCCTACTCCATCGAGAAGTTTGTTGAAATCAGGCAGGGTGAAATGACCTATCCACAACCATGGTGGGTTGAAGGCAAGGGCTTTCTGTATCTGTTCACAAAATACACAAAGGGGCGTGAATTATACTGGTCAACGAGCAAGGACGGAACCTCCTGGGCACCGGAACAAAAACTTGCCGGTATGGGCGGGCACTATCAGCTTTCGAATCGATGGAAGGATAAAATTGTCACAGTGTTCAATTACCATCCGGGAGGTGATGTTAACAAGCGGACGAATATCTACCTGGTTGAATCAGACGACATGGGCAGAACATGGACAACGATTGAAGGGAAAATTGTACAAACACCATTGACTGATATTCATGACGCATCTCTTGTGAAAGATTTTGAACGTGAAGGAAAACTTGTATATCTGAACGACATAAACTTTGACAAGAATGGAAACCCGGCAATTCTTGCCGTGGTCAGCAAGGGCTTTGAACCGGGGCCAAAAGGCAATCCACGTGAATGGACAATCTTAACATGGGAACAGGACAAATGGAATTCTTATAAAGTCTGCGAATCCACACACAATTACGACATGGGATCACTTTATATTAATGATGATCATTGGGAGATTATCGGTCCAACCGAAGCGGGTCCACAATTCTATGGAACAGGAGGTGAAATTGCGAGATGGGTCAGCAATGATCAGGGCAAAACATGGAAGAAAACCGCTGTACTTACCTCAGGGAGTACACGCAACCACTCATATGTCAGAAGACCACTGTACGCACATGAAGATTTTTATTCTTTTTGGGCGGATGGTAACGCAGATAAATTTTCCGAATCACGATTGTACTTCTGTAATAAAAAGAGTAACAAGGTTCGGATGCTCCCATATGATATGGAAAAAGAATTTCAAAAGCCGATCGAACTGAAACAGTCCAAATAAGACAGCTTTGTTTACTGAACCAATGAAAAGCATGAGTCGAAGAATTCGAAAAATAACCCGCAAATTGTTGTCATTAAAACGGAGATTTTTCTCCTGCACAATATGTGTATTGATCTCAACACATGGGTCGCTGTATGCACAGGATACTCATCCTCATATTTTGGTAAAGCCGGAGACCAAACAGTTTATCCTTCAAAAAATCAACCAACAGCAATGGGCGAAGAGAGTATATGATAAAATGGTTGGATCTGTTAAGCCTTATGTCGAAAGACATAAAACAGATCCGGAATGGATATTGAGCCGGTACCTTATGAACCGGGTACCAGGCAAACGATACACTACATTTTATGCGGACCCAGATGGCACAGCACTCGTTGGGTACGCCGGGGATGCCCCCTACCCTACAGTGCGAGTATCGCCACATAAAAGACCCCCGGTTACAAAAGATGGTTATAGTTACAAGAGGCCGGCATTGGAAGAACTTGTTCCGTATGATACTTCAATGAAAATGGAGTTACAAAGTAATGCACCCAGAGGAAAGAAGGATTGGGTAAATCCTCAAACCTTTGTTGAGGGAATTAACGGTCAGATAAATGAGCTTGCCTTGAATGCAGCAATCGTGTATTGGTTGACGGGGCAGGAAGATTACGCGCGATTCGCCGCAGATATCATTACACAATGGGCACGCGGCGCGTTTTATCAATCTCCTATTGAAGGTCCTTGTCGCACGGGGTTTTTATCGATCCAAACACTTGGAGATGGCCATTACGAGCCGATGCCTCTTATCTATGATTTTCTGTACAATTTTCTTAGGGAGAAAAAATATGAAACCTCCTGGTATGAAACTGTTTTCGAGAAGATAGCCAGTACAATGACGTTTCGCGGCTTTTGGAACAACAACTGGTTTGCTGCACAAACACCAGCCATGGTCTTTGCGGCTCTATCATTAGAAAACAAGGTACGCCGCAATTATTTTCTAGATTTTTATTTGAATAAGGATACAATTAACGGAGCATGTGGACATCTGGCTCTCCCTTCAGTTATGAGCAAATGGCTGACACCTGATGGTCATTGGAAAGAACCCGGAGGTTATCACAACTTTCCCGTCAGTAGTTTGCTCATTTCATCTCTTGCCCTCGAAAACAACGGATACAATGTTTTTGGAAAATTTCCTGCACTGTTTCAATCTTCCTATGTTTTGTTGAAGTATTCTTTTCCCAATTTTCTCGCGCCTTCTATCGGCGATACAGGTCCTGTTTCGCAAAGTCCGGAATGCCTTGAGATAGGCCTGCTGATGGCAAAAAAATATAACAGCCCCGAACTGGCGCAGTTAATGTCAGCCATGGATGTACTGATTCAAAAGAAAGGTTATAAGAGAGAATCAGCGGAGTGGCTTGGACTTCTTTCTTACCTGCCAGAAATTCCATCGTCGAAAAATATAAAATATACCTGGCCGAGAAGCGGAGAGCTTGATTTTGCAAAGTGTTATTTACAACGAAATGGATCCGATAAAGAACATGCATTAATGTACCTGGTGCAAGGCGCAAGTTATAATCACAATCATGCAAATGGAATGTCACTTGAATTATATGGGACGGGAAGAGTGATGGGAATCGACCCTGGTAAGGGTATTACTTACGAAGCACCGATGCACGTAAATTATTATGCTCAATGGGCCGCGCATAATACAGTTGTATCCGGTGCAAAGTCCGGCGCCGTGCCCCATTTTAAAGGAGGTGGCGGAACCAAACGTATCGGGCAGATTGGGCTGACAGCAATGGAACCAAAAGCAGGTAAAACAGCCGTATCTCCTTTCTGTTCATTTACTGATACCCGTTACACGGATATCTCAACCGATACCCGGCAGCAACGAACCTTAGCCATCATTCGTAACTCAGACAGTTCCGGCTACTATATCGACATCTATCGTTCCGGCAATCCGAAAAGTAATGAATACGTTTATCACAATATTGGTAACAGCGTTCAATTTTTTGATGAAAAAAGGCAACCCATAAAAGAAACGCCTGCGGTATTTCCTCTCAGTAAAGATCCTTATGATCCGCCCGGCTTCAGTCTTATTGAGGAGTATAAATCAATTGGCGAAAGACAAGACGGAGTTGTGGCATTATTTGGACTTCATGAAAATGGTGATGATAAATACATGCAGGTATTTTTTGCCGGGGAAAAAAGCAGGGAGTATTATTCCGGCAAAGCTCCTAACTCCGGCACAGCCGATTTACCATATCGCAATATGCCCACACCGACGATTATCTGCAGGCAGGAAGGCGAGGCGTGGAAACGTCCGTTCATTGCTTTGTATGAACCTTTCAATGGCCAAAATAATTTCAGTGTACAAAGAATTGAAAACCTTGACCGATCAAATCCCGGGGAGTTTACTGCCTTGAAGGTTTTTCACAAAGATGGCAACGAGCAAATCGTAATACAATCCGTCAACCCGAATCAGTTGTACAAAAAATCAGACTGGCAGTTTCAAGGAAGCCTCGGGGTAATTCAATTACAAAAAAACAATCTCGCGTATTTATATCTCGGAAGCGGGAGGTTTATTTCCTACCAGCAATACTCCATGGAGTCAACACAACCCGACGGTGCAGCACATTTGATGATCAACAGAAATAAGTTACATGTAACTTGTAACCAGGAAACGCTTATCAGTATAAATACTTCGAATGCGAGCAGCGCAACCTTAACAATGAATGGCAAAAGCGAGAAATTGCCTGTAACAAAAACAGGCTCGGGAATAAAGTTTACTGTTCCGGCCACTTTAAGTGGTGAAGTAGAAATAAAATAACCTAACATATTTGATATGAAGAAAGCCGCAGTTTTATCATTGATCTTTTTGATGTCCCTGTATGCAGGAGCCCAGAACCAAAACCTGTTAAGTGGTAAATACCCGAAAGACCAGTTGAAAACGGTTTTGATACCCATTGCGCAATGGACACCCTTTCCTAAAACAAGCGATCGCGCCGGCTGGGCAAAAGCGGACGAAGCCATGATGAAAGCCAATCTGAAAATGGCTGAATCTTATATGAGTTTTACCTGGCCTTCCATTCCTGCCACAAAATCATTGTTGATTGAGCGAACAGGAGATCGCAACGAGTACCAGAGTGCAAGCTTTGAAAAAAGAAACGTGCTGGGAACTCTCCTACTGGCAGAGGTTTATGAAAATAAGGGTCGGTTTGTTGATCCAATTATAAATGGCGTCTGGTCTATTTGTGAAGAATCGTGGTGGGGAGTGCCAGCGCATCTTCCGCAGACGAAAGAATATTCAGGTTTGATGGATGTTTCCAAACCCTTTGTTGATCTATTCGCAGCGGAAACGGCAACGATTCTTTCATGGGTCGACTATTTTATCGGTGCCAGATTGGATTCGGTATCGCCTCAACTTCGCAAACGCATCTACTATGAAACAAATAACCGCATCTTTCAACCGCTGATGACGAGGCCACATGGGTGGATGACAAAGAATGCAAATGGTCGACCACCTAATAACTGGAATCCCTGGATCTGTTCAAATTGGTTAAATACTGCGTTGTTACTCGAAAAAGATGAAGAAAAAAGAACGGCTATGGTTGCTAAAATCTTGTGGGTATTGGATGAATTTCTGAATCCTTATCCACAGGACGGTGGATGTGATGAAGGACCGGGATACTGGGGCGCAGCAGCGGCCTCCTTATATGATAATATTTCAATGCTAAACCTTGCATCGAAAAATGCATTCAAGTATGTGTACGAGGATGAAAAGTTCAAGAATATGGGACGTTTTATCTACCGTGCTCAAATTGGAAAGGAATACTTTCTAAACTTCGCTGACGCAGACCCACAGCCGACAATGTCAGCGAACATGATATACCGTTATGGGAAAGACATTAGTGACCCGGACATGATGAAATTTGGCGCCTTCTATCGGCAGCCCGAACAAGGAAGACTGGGAAGAGCCCATTATTTCCGGAATCTTTTTGCGTTGTTCATGCAGGAAGAGTACGGAAGTGCTGCACAAGCACTCCCATTACCGGCCACAGTGTGGTTGCCTGACATCCAGGTGATGATAGCCAGAGATAAAGAGGGCAGCACTGACGGGTTGTTTGTAGCAGCAAAGGGCGGACATAATGATGAAAGCCATAATCACAATGATATTGGAAACTATGTAGTGTACTATAACGGCCAGCCGGTATTGATCGATGTTGGAAGAGGCACATACACACGCAAAACATTTAGCAGCCGACGTTATGATATTTGGTACAATTGTTCCAATTATCACAATATACCAACGATCAATGGTCAGACGCAACCTCCTGGTTCCAGCTTCAAAGCAACAAATGTTGCCTGCAAGCAAGACAAAAAATTCGCGGAGTTATCGTTGGATATTTCGAAATCATATCCTGAAAAGGCCGGGGTTGATAGTTGGCATCGCACGATTCGTTTGAATAGGGGAAAGAATGTGGAAGTAAGAGATAACATGTCTTTGAAGAATGCGGAAAGCATCACAGAACATCTAATGACTTGTTATCCTGCGGAGATATCAAAGCCCGGTGAGCTTGTTATCCATTACAAACCCAAAAATGGTGAGGGCAAGGATTTTATTGTGAAATACAATGCAGCAAAAATGCAGGCGAAAGTTGAAAAAATACCATTGACTGCGATGGAAGATAAAGGAATCATGGAGAAGTGGGGCGATAACATTTACCGGATCAACTTTGTGGTTACCGCGCCCAGGACAAATGATAAGATTGATTTTGTGATTGCTGCTAAGTAAAACCGCTGATTAAATGAGATGACTGCAACGGAACTTTGCGCCTTTGTGTCTTTGTGGCTATCTTAACAGCCAGGTGAAGAGGGCCACAAAGACACGAAGACACAATGGCAGTTTAGTAATCTAGAATCAATATCCCCCATGAATCAAAGAAAAAATATCATCCTGCGAAGCATTCAAATTTATTGTGCGGTCATATTGTTCTGTAATGTATCCTTCGCGCAAAATTATGATGAAGCAAAGGTTGCTCCTTACACATTACCCGAGTTATTAAGGAGCTCGAGAGGTCAGATTGTATCTGACAAATCCATCTGGGAAAATACAAGAAGGCCAGAAGTGCTTTCGCTTTTCAAAAATGAAGTATATGGACAGATGGTACATACATACGACAGCTCCTCCTTTGTATTTACAAAGATGGATGTTGATGCCATGAGGAAAAAAGCAACATTAAAAGAAGTTCAAATCACGATATGGAAAGTTGGAAAATCGGTAAACATTAACCTTCTGTACTTTGTTCCCAATAACAGAAAAGGCGCCGTTCCTGTTTTTTTGTTGATCAACAACAGGGATAAAAAAAATACGGATCCAACGCGGAGAGAAAAAAGTGAATTCTGGCCTGCCGAAATGCTGATCGACAGTGGCTACGCCATTGCTACTTTTCATGTGAGTGATCTTGCCCCTGACAATAAAGAAACATTTCAGACTGCCGCTATGCAGCTGTATCCTGAGCAAATGAAAGTTCCAAATGGAATGAAGGCTATCGGCTCCTGGGCCTGGGGAGCATCAAGAGTATTAGACTATTTTGAACAGGATTCGGATATTGATCCCCGGCAGGTGTTTGTTGTGGGGCATTCAAGGGGTGGCAAGGCAGCGCTTTGGGCTGGCGCGACCGATACAAGATTCGCAATGGTTTTTTCAAATTGTTCTGGTAATAGTGGTGCAGCTTTGTCAAAAAGAAAGTTTGGAGAAACAGTAAAAGCAATAAATACAAATTTCCCACATTGGTTTACCGACAACTATAAAAAATACAATGATAACGAAGCTGCGTTGCCAGTTGATCAGCATATGCTCATCGCTCTCATAGCACCAAGGCCGGTGTATGTTACCAGTGCAACCAAAGATCTGTGGGCTGATCCAAAAGGTTCGTATCTATCGTTAGTGAATGGTCAAAAAGTGTATCACCTATATAGCAAGTTATCCGGTCTTACGCCTGATCCACCACCGCCCAACTCTCCTATTATCAAGTCATTTTTAGGATATCATAACAGAGAAGGCATTCACGACCTGACTATTTATGACTGGACGAACTTCATTCGATTCGCGAATTATCATTTTAGAAAATGAATGTTGTTTGCCACGAATTGCACGAATTGCCGCGAATATCTTCGTGATAATTCGTGCAATTCGTGGCAATACCTACTCCATTAAAATAAATTTATCGTTGCTGATCTTTTGCTGCTCGGAAGCCCTACCATTACCTGCATAGCTATTCTTATCGATCTTAACGTTTCTAACAGCATATGACTCGACTCCATAGCCGGCATTGTATTGAATGATATTATTGGCAACCGAAATACTATCTGAACCATTATATAGGAATTCAACCATCACTCCGCTCCTATCATTAGCCTCAATAAGGTTACTGGTTACAGAAATATTTTTACTTTCTGCAATCAATATCCCATAATAGCCATTTCTTGCAATTTCACAATTAGATATCGAAGCATCGCTGCAATCTTCAAGTGAAACGCCCGCGCCGAGTGGTGACGTTACCAACCTGTTGTCTTTCACCGTAACTCCAGTGCAATGCGTCAGCAAAAGATTATGCAAAAGTTTTGATCCGGGAGCAACACTGGCACCATTCTCACTGAAATTGCACCGCGTAATATTTACATTGGCGGCTCCACTAATAAACACACCATTGTAAGTGCAATTTTGAACAGTCAGGTTAACGAGGTTAATATTTTTCATCTGCGTTTCTTTAGCAGATCGGAATAAAATTCCGCCCCTATTATATCCACCACGATACGAACGTGTACTGTTAGGGTCTGAATGAATTTCCGTGGTTCGTGAACCTTCTACCACCAGGTCACGGATGGTTATATCATGCAGATCATCTTTTGCGTTTACAATAGCTTCCCTGTTGTCAGAAGCGGGATCAAGAATTATGATCGTTCCGAGTCCTTCGCCGGCGAGCGTAATTCCACTGGGAAGTTTCAAAGTCCCGGGAATTTTATGCAGTCCAGCCTTTAATAAGACAGTACGGCCGGTACCGGCAATTTCATCGATTGTATTTTGAATGGATCCCCCCGGTTCAACAATCACAGAATTATTCGGATGGTTTGACGCTGTTGTAGCACCTGCAATGTAGCCAATAGTCCCTGCTTTGAGCGCTCCCCTCCTATTTGCGGCACCATATGCTTCACGTACCGATGACAAAATACTTCTGTTAGCTTTTGATCTAACGGAATCGGCTGCTCGCTTGATGAAGGGCACTTCTACACCAAGGGCAGTATAATGCCGATAAACATATTCATAATCGTCTCGAAGGGCCAGTGCACGTTCGGAAATCCGACCATACGAATGCGGCTTCTCACCTAGCAGAAAGCTGGCAGTATATTCATAGCCCAGGCCGCGCCTGTTATCGGCGATGGAGAACAGATCAACTCCCTGCGTTGAGGCGATTTGTGCAGCTCCTGCAAACTCACCCAACCCTAATTGAACATGCGCCTGGTCGCGCATGGTCTCCTGGCATTGGCCATTTGGATAAATGTATTTGAAAATGCTTCCGTTTACAGGGGCATGGAGGTAATGATCGATTGCATTGTCAAACATTTTCCGGTTATCCGTAAATACAGCAATCGCAAGAATCGAATGAATGATCGCTCCATCCCAATTACCATTGGCCTGCGGATAATAAAACCTCATTAAGGGATAGTACACAGTCATGAGCATATCCGTGAATGCATCGATATCTTTTTGTTGCCATCCGGCATTCGTGTAGCGCAGTATTTCTGCTGCATTACAGAGGGCATGGCCTGTCCACGCCGCGAGCAATTTAGCGTCGTTATAATCAAGGTGCCATAAGACCGGAGACCATGCGTTGAGAATTTCAATTGCTTTATTCGCATATGTTTTGTCGTTAGAAATATACCATGCGAGGGCATAGTTATACGCCATGGCAGCGCTTTTTGAAAGATCATTGCCGCCGATATTGGGTCTTCCATAAGGTCCACGCAGCACATGACGGTGCGATGCAACCACAAAACCGGAGTCAGTAGCCGACTTGAGGCGCTCAAAAGCATCTTTATAGGGCTGCACTCCGTTCAGGACGAGCTGTTTCATCTTTGCCAGGTCCTTTGAATTCTGATCGATCCCCGGATGAACAAATTTTTGCGCTGCCAATTGAACAGATAAAAGCGATGTCAGCACACATAAAAAAATAAAAATCGATGGAAATCTTCTTTGGTCGTGCATAAGGCGTTTGTTTAGCTAGTTGAACATATATCCAATAAAAAGGGTATCTATTAATGAAG
>Ga0126304_10000647_pt1 | contig 14876 bp, 14 predicted proteins | sample Plot25_FD_92538 | JGI IMG/M metagenome (GOLD analysis project Ga0126304, IMG submission 92538) | Serpentine soil microbial communities from UC McLaughlin Reserve, CA, USA - Plot25 | ecosystem: Environmental > Terrestrial > Soil > Grasslands | place: USA: UC McLaughlin Reserve, Lake County... | reverse complement strand
TCGCTAGGTACTCTGGATTTATCAAAATAGGTAGCACACCAGTGGCATGTTTCACAAAGAACGAATATTGACTCTGCTGAACCATATTTCCTACTTTTACTGGTGCTCATTATTAAATAGCCTTATTGCTACGACCATTCTTATTTCTGTTACATTAGAATAGATAGATTCTATATATGCATACATACATTCTCTAAACATACTCTCATTCAAGAGAAACGTAAACAACAAAACGTATTGAATTTAGAGCACCAGACCCCTCTGCCAACCTGTATCTAGCATTTTCTTCAATAGTAGCAGCCGGCCTTGATGGCATGAATAGAAAAATTGATCCTAGTAACCAATCTGTAGTACCGTAGAAATAGTTTAGGAATAAAGTTGCTTCCCACAAGCCTTAAATGAATCATTAACAGCACTGAAAAGTGATTTGGATTATCTCAAAGTTTGTTTTCAGATGGAACTCATATAGACCTACATCAAACTAAAAGAAGAAGAGATAAGAGAAATAGGTAAGGATAAATCAAAAGCAAAGCAGTTCATGCTATATTATGATATATAACAAAGCAGCTTCTATAGAATACTCAAATAGTATAGTACTCAAAATAAGAGGGTAGCAGAAGTAAGAGATGTCTATAAGAAGTTAATTCTTCATTTGGTCAGCCTGATTGGGCAATAGATTCTCTGAGAATATGAAGTCATTATCTATTAGGCCCCTTAGAAATAAGGGCAGTTGATTAAAATCAAGCATATATTTACAGTCTAATATTGGGTTTAGTCTTATATCGGAGCGTATTCCAATTGAGATATCTGATTTTCTAAATGCAGGATTATCATTTTCTGAGTCGCCCAAATACATAACATTTGCTCCTCCGACCTTTTCTTCTAAATGTAAAAGAATACTATCAAATGCTAAACCCTTGTTACATTCTACTCCGTATACATCTAGAAATGGATGACTAGAGTATACTTGTATGAATGGTCTGTTTTTGGAAGAAATGTTTGATGCTAGATTTGTGTTGATACTTCTTTGAATCGTTTCTCTTAACATAGGTTCCTTATTTTCTTTGAATGATTGCCAATCCTCTAAATGCCTATAATCAATAGTTAATCCAATCAGGATTTCCCTATTAGAGGTATACTTTTCTTCTATTATTATATCCTTATGATTATGAGTCTGAAGAATTTCTACTATATTATGTAACAACTTTGAATTATCCATTAATGAATGGCTGTTTGCAATTAGATCCTGACGTTTTATACAAGAGTTGTTTATTTCATTGTTGTTGCTATAATGAGAGTTGTGAATAATAGTTTCCATTCCAAGAACACACGAGAAAATATTTGCAAACCTAGTTCTTTTATGGAGAAATACAAAGTCCTTACTGGATATTATGCATATAGGTATGCGCTTGGATATGCGGAACAATATTTGTTCTAATTCCTGTGGTATTGTGTCTACAAGGCTGATGCCCCCTCTTACTGAAGTCGTTGAACATAGTGTTCCATCATAATCTGAAAAAATCGCATTTATCTGCTTCTTTTTCATTTGACATCATCTACATGCTTGCTGGTGTTTATTATCTATACAATCCTCTGGATAGCATTCACAGTCATCATATTGGATATTGGCATTTTTCGGTATATCAAATATAATCCCCTCACCTTCAACTAAATATAGTGGACTAGGCAGTACGGAGCCTACCATATATCTTATCAATACCTTCTACAATACCATTATTTACTAAAGTTATTGCAAACCTCTTTAGGTATAGACATATTTATAGGTCTAAGGGTTACTTCTCTGTTATTGTATTTTCAAAAATAGTAGTCCACCAAATCTTTTGATTGATTGCAAAATCCAAGATCTTTTATACGGTTTGAATTTAAACAGTTCCAAATCTGGATTTGGACCAACATATATTTTGGTCAAAAAAAGATACAATATGGTTTAAGGTTAATTACTCCTTCTATCATCTTTGCTATGACTTCCCCCTCTATTTTTCAGATTCTTGACCGTAACTTTATCTGCTATAATCCAACATCTTTCTTTTTGAGTTTTTTCTACCTTTTAGAATATATGTTTTGCATTATTTGTTAGCCAATTTTCATAAAGTAGGTTTTTCAATTACTTTACTTTAATTCTTGATGACTTTTTAATCAAATTACAAATTTCCTATAGCCAATTCTGTGTTATTCTCCTCTCTTTATTGCACTATTTTATTATTATTATTTTTATTATTATTATCTTACCACCATAACAGGACAATGTGCATAAGCTAACACAGCAGATGCTACACTTCCAAGTAATAGTTTCTTCATACCGGAGTATCCTTTGGTACCAAGAACTACTAAATCAATATCATTCTTTTCAGCATAATCGACTATTGCCGCCCCAACTGATGCAGAAGTCCCAATCAGTTCTGCTTTTGATAGTTGAATATTTTTTTCATTAGCTTTTACTTTTAACTCATCAAACCATTCTTTTACCTTCTGTATTATATGTTCTACAGTTAATCTTCTGTAAGTAGGCGTTTCTATGTCATAGATTCCAAATGAGAACATATCTACATATGCTGGGTCTTTTACAACATGTATTGCATACAGTTCTGCATTGAACTTGTTTGATATATTTATTGCATAATATGCTACATCCATTGAATACTTAGAACCATCTATTGCAACAAGTATTTTAGAAAATATTCCTTTTTGTTTTTTCGTTTCTATAGTTGACATATATTATATTGTTGAATATGCCAATTCTTTATTTGTTAACTTCATAATATCTATTTTCTTACTATATTGCTTTTTCAATATGTATTAGGGATTTGTCCAGTCCTAAATATTTATACTGCTGATTAAGTATAGACATTATGACATGGGCTCCGTTAACTTAAACTGTTCTTTATAGGAAATCTGTGAACTTGATTCCGTCTGTATATAGAAGTGAAGAAGTTATTTATGGTATAAAAAACACTTTGAAAGAAGATATTGGTAGAGTCTATAATGATCCAAAAGATCCAATAAAAAAGAGATTTTCACTTGCATCATCCTACAAAAAGACTATCAAAATTAGAATTGAGGACAAAAGTCAATGTAAAATACATGGTAAGTTTGTATTAGATGAATATTTCTCTTCCAGCTGTGCTATCTTGATATCTATAGGAATAAGAGGAACGCCATTTAGAAGTATATTTCTCCTGATAAACATCATTAATAAAAATAGCTTTGTTTGATTCCAGCAAAAATCATTATATTATCGTGTAAGGATGAGATTTAATTGTGTCTTCTGTCTTACGCTATAGCAGAAAGTTTATTGTATAGTAGGTTGGATAAACCAACCCAGGCTTTATATAATAGTGTTCTATGTATAAACTGCAATAAAATATGTCTTCTTTACGAATACTCCTCACACGAGATATTGATGTGTCCCCCCTAATAGCAGTAGGCATACTATTAGGGATTCTATTAATGGGAATTTTCGTTGTAGGATATGACCAGGGTCATCTTTTCAGTATAGTTCAAGGACAAGAGGCTTTTGATACAAAATGGATGCATGAATTATATCATGATATGAGACATGCAGCTGGGTTTCCATGCCATTAGTATTTAGATAAATTCATAATTTTATTCTCAACTGGTGTAGAAGAACAGTTTGAGGGCTTTTACTTTTGTTATAATAACACTTTTGTCAGGCGCCATTGCAGGCACCATCCTTGGTGTTCTCAATCAGGCTCTAGTTGAACCATATATCGACAGAGCAATTTCTATAGAAACTCAAAACGCTATCAAAGAAGGGGAAGTTGTTTATCCTGTTGAACTACAAAACTATCGTTTATGGCAAAAGGCAGGAGGAATAGCTGCTGGAGCTATATTGGGTACGTCATTAGGGGCTTTATTTGGGATAGTATTCGTATATAGTAGATCTTTATTATTACACTCAGATAGTAACGTAAAGAAAGCTCTAATTCTAGCAGGCATAATGTGGTTTGTTTTATTTTTAGTTCCAGCACTAAAGTATCCAGCGAATCCACCAGCTGTAGGAGACCCTGATACCATATATTACAGAGAGAGTTTGTATATTGGCCTTCTCGCAATATCAGGATTTAGTGCTTTGGGACTAGCGTTGCTATACAGAATGCTTGGTAACAGAACAAATAACAAGAATAGAATTATTATAGTGCCTGTGATTTATGCAGCAATAATAGTTGGAGCATTTCTTGTTCTCCCACCTAACCCTGATAAAATAACTGCACCTGCGGATTTGGTTCAAGGATTTAGAATCGCAAGTGCATTTACTATGACTATATTCTGGGGACTATTGGGAATAACCTTGGGTGCATTCTGGGATAGATTAAAACCACATGAGACTGCAGTTCATGATTTGAGTGGTTGAAAAAAGATTTATCCTAACATAATTCAAGGAATAGGAAAAGGCGATATTCATTTTTTCATTGACAAATCAATTAGAAGCCAAAACTTGTTAAGGCAAATAAGTAAAACAACACACTGAAAATGCAATAAACTATGAAGGCGTAAATACAAAGCTATATAGATATTTGGTTTGTTTAACCCACCTTCTATAGAGAACAATAACATGACGATGTAAGCAGACTTTGTATAACTATCAAATGCATAAGCGAATATGCTCCTATCTTCCTCAGTCATTCCGTTGCTAATTAACCTACGACGAATAATCCTATCCCATCAACTCAGACCAAACAGGTTATCTTGCCGAATTAAGAAAAAGATGTATGTGCTATCTATAACTATTCTACAGTGTTTGTATATGTTAACTATAACATCTTGTTAACTATAACATCTCTGAATCCGTCAAAATATTTCATGCTTGTGATACTGGATACAGAACCAGAGGACTTTATAGAGAGGAAGTGACTAATGATGTAGATAACATCAAAATGTCTGATTAATTGTAGTTTTTCCTGTCTCTCTTTCTTGTACTTTTCCAATCAGTATTTATGATTTGGAAATATAGAATGATTTCTTGATAAATTACCCAGCAGACGGATATCATCTCCAGCTGCTGCAATCTACAAAGATTCTAAGGATACTCTGATTGGTAGCTAGCTCACAAATTAGATACTGTTGAATAAATCGGATGCATTTTTATCTATATGGGATTTTGTAGGTATTTTTTCTATTCCGATAGATCCAGTTTCCAATGCTGCTTTGATTGCACCAGCCCCATAGCATATAGACCATTTCGGGTCTTTTTCCTTAAGGTATGCACAGGTAAAAGCAGCTGTCAGGATATCGCCCAACCCTGTAGAGTCACGAGCATCAATGTGGCCAAGTTTAATTTGATATTGGTTCATACGGATGATTCTGGTTCTTGTTGAAATCAAAAACTGTGGACTTATATCACCAAGAACTGGAAGCTCATTTTCATCTACCTTTATTGCAGAAATTCCAGATATATTTAGGATTATTTTCCTACGAATTGAAACCAACCCTGAGGTGGTTACTATCCGCATATATCCTTGAGGGTCTAACAATACAAACTTATTTTTCCTTTTTATTGTTCTGAGAACCCACAAAGGAACTTCATCGATAATAGGACTTACTATCCATGCATCTGCATCAATATATTTCACGTCATCTATAGTGAGGGGATCACATTTTGATCGCAAATATATTTCTCTAGAATAACCACGTTGGTTCACCTCAAACCTTGTAGTATTACACTTTTCGTATTGTTTAATTTCTAATCCCTTTTCTCTTAGAAAATGTCTTTTATCGACGGGAAAGTCTTTTCCAACTTTAGTTGCAAGAATAGTATCAAAGCCTAATTGTCGGCAAATCAAACCACAATAACATGCGGCACCCCCTAAATATCCGTCTTTATTGTCAATTGTATCTAATGCTATATGTGATGCTATCGCTATTTTTCGCAAATTATTTTGTAATATATCTTCCCCAGCTATTATTTGAGTATTAGCTAATCTAGAATACCTAATATACTATCCAATTTGTTAGAATTATAGATAGGATATTTGAGCAATACAAGATCTTCGTCAGTGGAAGAATTGTCGGGTCAGGCTTATCGTAACTTCATTCAAGCCTTGCATTCCCCTTATTCCAAAATATCATATAGAGGCAATCTCAAGTTATATATGCAACACAGAAATGTAACCGATTGCGAACGGCTCTTAGAGGGTAACCCTAGACTTATACAATCACAAATTATTGACTATATTTTCGGACAAACAACAGCGAATTTATAGAATAGACAAATTCAAAGGTCCAAGCTCTGCTCGCGGGGAATTTATTGATAGAGTTCACAAATCACATGAATTTCTGAGAACTCTGCCTGGCTTTATACAGGACTATGTATTGGAACAAATAGGTAGACCGGGTGAGTTTAATCTCATCACTATCGTTATTTGGAACAGTATGGAATCCATCGAGGCTGCAAGAAAGGCAGTCACGACCAAATACGAAGAAATTGGATTTAATCCTCAAGAAATGTATTCAAGGCTGGGGATCAAGGCAGACCTTGCAAATTATCAAGAGATATAGATACCAAAGGGCTGTATATTGTTTTATTTGCTATAGATCCAAGCAGCTGACTGTTTATTGTTTAATCATTCGTAACTATGAATATTATATTTTTACCCATCACTAGCCCTGAATATATCATAAATGCTTAACTATTCTTAATTATCATTATGAGACATGACAGCAGATGAGAAAAATATGGAATTGATGAAAACACTTGATGATGCATGGAATTCGCAAGATTGGAATACCTTTGAAGAACATCATGCTGATAATGTAGCTGTATTCTGGCCTGGCCAGCCAGATCCAAAAGGGGTGTGCATAACCATCGTCAAGAAGCTATAGAGTTCTTCAAGACATTTCCAGACAACCACCTTGTAAATAATCCATACAAGATACTTTTTTCAAAAGGCGATTACACTTGCTCAGTAGCAGATTTCACCGGTACATTCAAAGGTCCAATGAAAGGCCTTGACGGAAAAATGATTCAACCCACAAATAAGAAATTTCATATAGAGTTTTGTACGGTTGCTCACTGGAAGAATGGAAAAATTCTAGAAGAGAGGTCGTTCTATGACCAGGCCGGAATGTTAAAGCAAATAGGAGCGATACAGTAACTAATACAATAAATCGTTCATCTCCGGTGCTTCACTTAGGCACTATCTAGCTAACACCGGTGTCTATCTCCAGTGTCCACTTGATACCATGAATTTCTCTTCGATAGAATATATGTCCATTTTCGGAGGAGACTGTATACTGTCTTATGAAACGGCTACTGTATATACATTTCCAGTACTCATATTGTTATTAGATATAACAATCTGACTTGACGTCATATTCGATATTCCCAAACCACGATGGTGCCATATTTGTCACGAACACGGTAATCGCAGATCATATATTAATGAAGAGCTAGTAAATCATCTGCTAAATGACCATTCACACGAAGAATTAGCAGATATAATAGCAAAGCATGGCTGGTCGATCAGTTGAGTCTTCCTGTGGCTTTGGGTGTGGAGCTGGAGCTGTGATCAATGGTGGGCGATTGAAACTAAGGGCCCATAAATACCAGAGTCATTCTTATTGACTACTAATAACAAAATAAAAAAGGTTAGTTAAGTTAGTTAGTAAGTTACTTGGCAGATTTTACCTTCTAACTTGGGATAGATAACTAAGTTTGGATAGACCACAGGAGGGGGTTTAGACTCAACAAACAGGCGTGGAAGAAAAGGTTGAGACTTCCTGCGGCTTTGGATATTTCTCACCCTGGCACGTCCAAACCCGTGGGGAGCTAACACAAATGTTGCTAGTGATATAAGTAAGGGCTATCAATATGGGGAGGGAGAGAGTGGATACCTCTATATTGCTAGTTACCATTGCCTTCCCTTCCCCTCCTCCTCTCTATTACCAAATAGCAAGAAATGAGTTAATCCTTCTCAATTATTTTTAGTCAGTTTATACCGGCTCTTTTTGAGTATTAGTAAAGGAGAACTCGTTTCAGGTCAATTGCTGTTTCTTCGGAAGCGCTTATCCAAGTTGGCGTCGGTCCTATTCTAGGATTCTTGCTATAGAAAAAATACCTCACCAAGAAGGTGGCGGTCAGAAAGCCGGCTAAATTCAATTTTTGCCATTATATATTGGGACTTAAGAAAGGCATTATTCGTACAGCACGTAGTCCTACTTTGGCGGCCCTAGACTCAACATCAGTGTGCTTTGGCTTCAACATACCTGTTGGGTCTTCCCGCAGTTTACTAATTTACATTTTCTTACAATATATGACTCAATCTCATTAACATGATACGGGCAGTTGTTCCACCTGACTGTTATGGCAGACTGGGCACCTAATAATGGATAATTCACCAAAGTTAAAATATGATGCACACCAAAAACACGAATGGCATAACAGAAAATCTACTCGTTTGCCAGCCTTACTGGTAATATTATGATTTGTTTCGCTATAGTCCCCTAGACTAGATAGAATAATCTTCCTCAGTACATTTTCCTCTTTATCTACTAATATCTGGTAATTCACGAGATTAAAAGAATTATATCGTTACGATATTTATTAAAGTGGACAGTTAGCGAAACTCAGTATTTTTGTCAAGATATATTTAGTCTTGTACAAAAACGGGAATGCGATCTGACTATCTCATTAATTATATTGCTTTGGGTAAGATACGGGATTAAAAGGATCGAACATACAATTCGAGGACAGAATTATTACGCATATAAAAATAAATACTATGCGCTCGAATGAGCGCATCGGCTATACGAAGATAATAAAGATAGTTCCAGCAATCCTAGGCTATTATTTCGATACTTGTTTTATAATAGACAGTTTGTGCAGTGTACCTCCACATTTTGTACTTGCAGCGCTTTAGCCACTACGGTGTAACAGAAAGTCTTAATATGCAATATTTCTGAGATCTTTGTATTGAGACAAGGGAGTAGAATCTACAGCTTACTATTTTTAGTTATTTCCGTAGCACTAATTTTTACGGTAATTACCTTAACCTTTTTCAATTCACTGATTCAAACAATATATGCCCAACCTTCAGTTACCGATACCTCTTTAAATGTAGAAGCAGCTATAGAAGGGTTATCTTCTCCTACTAGCATGGTATTTCTAGATGAGAATAATATTTTAGTCTTGGAAAAAGAGGGAAATATTCGCCTTATTGCAAATGACATTCTACAAGAACAGCCAATATTGCAAATTCCCGTCAGTACAGAAAGTGAAAGAGGATTACTTGGAATTGCTACTTCAAATAGTAGTGGTGGTAGTCCAAGTGATATGAATGTATTTCTTTATTACACTGAAGGAGATCCTCTAAGAAATAGGATTTACAAACATCAATGGAATGGGGAAACTCTTATTAACCCTACTCTGATTCTGGATCTGCCAGCCGAACCAGGTCCAAACCATGATGGAGGCAAAATAATTATCGGTCCAGACGGTCATCTGTATGCAGTCATAGGAGATCTAAATCATGATGGCCAGCTCCAAAACTTTCCAGACGGTCCTCCTCCAGATGATACGGGCAGTATATTTAGAATAAATCCAGAAGATGGGTCAGCAGCACCTGACAATCCATTTGCAAATAGTAACGGTAATGTATTAAGTAAGTACTATGCATATGGTATTAGAAATAGTTTTGGACTGGATTTCGATCCTCTTACTAGTAATCTATGGGATACAGAAAATGGACCTCGTAGTTATGATGAAATTAATTTGGTAAGACCAGGTTTTAACAGCGGATGGCAAACAGTTATGGGCCCTATTTCTACAAGTGGAGACACTGAAGATGATTTAGTTAACTTTCCTGGTTCACATTATGCAGACCCTGTATTTAGCTGGGCAGCCCCTGTTGCACCAACTGATATAGAATTTTTTAGTTCTTCGAATCTAGGAGAAAGATATACAAACAATATTTTTGTAGGCGATATAACAACGGGAAATCTTTACTTCTTTGAAGTAAATGAAAATAGAGATGGAATAAGTATCAATACAAATCAACAGCAATCAGGTCTATCTGATTTTGTAGTTGATAATGAAGACGAATTGTCTGCAATAACCTTTGGAAGTGGCTTTGGAGGCATAACCGACATTGAGACTGGTCCTGATGGAAATATGTATGTTTATCATTTGATGATGGGATAATTTATGAGATTTCATCTACTAATAGTGGTTAATAATAATCAGCTACACTCAACCAAGACAGGAGTAATTTATTGTAACCCAGGAAAATGGGCTCAGAAAGAGAGTTTGAGGAGAGATGGTACTTTACTGCTGTCTCCCTAGCCAGATTGATTTGAATTTATCACGATATTAAAAGTTCCAATGTAGCCTTGTTCATCTTTAGTGGCATAATTGCAACACGACGTCATCCTGATGAAAAAGGAGTTGGGTTTAGTTTCAGTTTACTAATAACTCAATAAGAAATAAGACCTCATTTCTTTCGTCCTCTGTATTAACTCTAAACAAGAATGTAATCCATTATTGCCATATGTAAAGAAAAAAGAGAAAGTGGAGATGTAGCACCTATTATGAATCCAGAGGAAAAACCTGACCTGCAAGACTACAAAGATAAAGAATCAGCGAATACTAACACTTGTCGAGCTTGCAATAAAGAATTTTCTGCACAGAAGAACTGACCGCACATTACAAAAAAGAACATCTAGAGTCATTCTGGTCTTTTAGTTGGTATTTAAACTGAATCATTGATTCTTGACTAGGGAGAGTGCCATATCTTTTCCTTATCTGAAGCGATTTCCTCTAATGCAAAGTCTATTTGCGTTTAAACTTCTTTAAGTATCTCATCTAGACTCATATCGTATTAGTTAATTCTTAATAAGAACAACAATAGAATACCACATAACATATTATGAGGATATAGATTAAGACAAAACCATATAATACAAGTCTTAAAGATTTCAAGCTATAACATTCTAATAACCAAACACAAAAGAAAAAAATTGTTAAAAATTGAAGTCTGAATTATTTATAAAATCTATCCTCTTGCCCATTATTGTCACTGTTGCTATAATCGCAGTAATCTTTTTGTATCGTGGTAATACCGCAGATCAGACTCCATTGATTCAACCTCCGTATAATAAACTTATAAATGTACAACTATTTGCTGATGGATTGTCTTTTCCAACCAGTATGGTATTTATTAATGATAAAGAGCTTTTAATTTCGGAGAAAGACAAGGGAACTATTCGTCTTGTCTCATTGGACGATGGATCAGTAAAGAAAGAGCCGTTATTGAAAGTAAATGTAGATGCAGAAGGTGAAAGAGGACTACTTGGCATTGCTGCCATAACAAAACGAAATAGTACTATGAATAATAAAGATACCATTACTAACAGTGATACCGATGTCTTTGTTTACTACACCGACGCTGAAGTGTCAAGAAATAGAATTTACAAATACCGATGGAACGGAGATTCACTTATCAATCCCCAATTAATTTTAGATTTGCCTACAGAACCGGGTCCATACCATCAAGGAGGAAAACTTAAAGTTAGTCCCGATAACAAATTTCTTTATGCTGTAGTAGGAGATCTAAATGCTCCAAATAGTAGACTTCAAAACTTTGAGGGTGGAGAAGAACTTAATGATACATCAGTTATACTAAAAATAAACTTAGATAACAATAATACTTTATCTCCACCTAGCAGCAATAGTGTTGACGGCATCTTTTGTCCTTCTGCTTATAGTACCACGGCTAACGAAAAGCCTTCCAAAAGGAATTACTGTTATTATGCATATGGTATTAGAAACAGTTTTGGGCTAGCATTTGATCCCATGACCGGACAATTATGGGATACAGAAAATGGTGAAGATAGCTATGATGAAATCAATTTGGTAGAGCCTGGTTTTAATAGTGGTTGGGCCCAAATTATGGGACCGTTTGATAGGAATATTAACAATACAGTACAAGCCAGTCTAGTTAACTTTACTAGTTCACATTATGCCGATCCTGCTTTTAGCTGGAGATACCCTATTGGAGTTACAGATATCGAATTTCTTAATTCAACAAACCTTGGTTCCAAGTATAGAAATAATATTTTTGTTGGAGACATTAATAATGGCAACTTATACTACTTTAAAGTTAATGATAGTAGAACTGGACTGGCGTTTGATCAAACTCTATATTCTTCCGATGACAAACTTACTGACGTTGTTGCTGATGATACTAATGAATACTCTGCAATAACTTTTGGAACCAATTTTGGCCGAATAACTGACATTGAAACTGGGCCAGATGGATTATTGTATGTATTGTCATATGGGGAGGGAAAAATATATAGAATTATGCCTTCGTAATTACACCTATATTACGTGGTTATATACGACCTTTCCTATTTAATTAATGATATTTGGCAAGGTTAGACTGATTCCTACAATTCCTTCCCTTTTCGTTTTGTTAGAACAAGATAATTACTCTCTAGAGCGTCTAACAGCTAAGATATAATAACTTCCACATCAATCTATACGGCATCTAGCAGAGTATATAATAATATCTAGTAAATACTCCTGTTACGGGACGTAAGGATTGGTATTATGTCCACCTTCCAAAACTTCTGATCAAAAAGACTTGATCAATTCCTACAAACGCCTAGAGCTAAGAGTATGGGCATGGTTAACAAATCCGAGCTATTGAGACATGTTATTAATGAATTTCTTGATGAGCAAGAGGCATTTTACAACAAGATGGATTATGTAAGTGACGTTATCTTAGAAATGGAGGATTGTGACCATACTGTCTTTACATTTAATGATGAATCACAGTTTAAGGAGATCGTTAATGCATCAGTAAGACGAGGCATAGATCGCAACCAGATTAACATCCTGCTTATCTTCACAAAAGAGAGACAGAAATTCATAGAAGCACTTGATAAGATTGAAAATGTAAATTTCCTATTCAACTCACAAGATATAATGATAATCCCAGCTGATGAAGGTTTTTATGATGACGGCAGCTTTTCTGCTATACCAAGTCTTAATAGTATGCACGATATTGTGGATCTATCAAAACGGAAATCAAAAGATGGGCTAAATGTTTTGGCCACTCTGCCTAGTGAGTTAATTCGGCAAGGAAGATATGATGACGCTCTTAAGCTGGAAAATGAGTTCAATGAAGCAATAAAAGGATTTGAATTACCTATAACTTTACTATGCCTTTACAAAGCTGTTCCAGAAAATCTTGAAGATCGCTTTTCAGAGTATCATGACCTTATAATCAAACGTTCTGCAGCTATTACATCAACTGACTTACAGTAAGGTATCGGTAAGACACAAAAGATAAATACAAATACAGATTTGTTTCTAGTTATAATATCACAAATTTTTACCTAGGTAATTACCCAGGTTAGTTAGTTAGTCTCTGTATTTTCTGGTGGTCCTTACTTGCCTGCATAACTAAAATACTATTTGTTCCATAATATTGTAGGGCTAAAGTCATTGGCTTGTCATAAGAACCCATCAGCCATAAGAAACTCGCCAAGACCGCAGGTAGCCCTAGGTTCAACCATACCATACGCGTAGGTGTATTCCTTCTGTATGTCTTCTATAACTCTTGTTGAGTCTCCTGCGGTTTTTACTTGCTTGGTTGGTTTTGTATTTTAGTTTTTGTTAACTACCTGTCTCCACCTTTCAAATATTTCTTTGATGTATAACACGATAGTAATAGAGGATAGAAGTATGTGATAAGTTTCCAAAGGGAAACAAAAGCATGCCAGGGATAAGGCATGCATTTCATCGTCCCATATTTATTCCTCTATTGCCTATTAAGTTGAGTTTATCTTCTTGTTTACTTCCCTTATTAGATCATCAGTTGATATTGGCTTTTGAAGAAATAGATCTTTGTTTAAAGCACAATGTTCTACTTTCCTAATCTCTTCATGATACATCTCACTGGCCGTCAGAAAACACACTTTGACATCGGAATCTACTTTCTTTAACCGTTCGTATAGCTCAAAGCCATCTATCTTTGGCATCATAATATCTATCAATATAAGGTCATAAAAACTGGGCTTAAAGCTCTTCAATGCCAGATCTGGATCAGTGAATGCATCAACATCAAAGCCGCCACCCTCCTCTAGTCCTACTTGTAAGGTTAGAGTAATATCCGGTTCGTCATCGACTACCAAGATTCTTCTTTTAGTACCTTGGCTAGCCAATGCTTCTTCGTTGTTGTTTGTCAACGCAGTTGTTATAAGAAGTTATTGAAACACAGGCTTAGATTTAGAAAGAAAACGCTTGCCAAATCACAATATAAGCTCAGGTGATGGTTATCATTTGTTAGCATTTCATTTACCTTTCTTATTAGCTCATCATTTGATACTGGTTTTGCAATGAAATGCCTTTCATTAAGTTTAGGATGTACTTCTCCCTTGTATTGTTCGTACTCCCTGAACTCGCTAACAGCTGTCAGAAAACAAACCTTCACGGAGTTGTCTTTCTTTTTTAGTTGTTGATATAGTTCAAATCCATCCATTTTTGGCATTCTAACATCTAAAATCACCAACTCATAGTAACGAGGTTTAAAGCTCTGTAGTGCCAAAAGAGGATCGTTAAAAGGCATCACTTCAAACCCTCTTTCTTTCAAAATAGAACTTAAGGTAAATGTTATATCAGGCTCGTCGTCTACTACTAGTATTTTCCTCTTACCAACCCACATGACCCATAATCCAAGGTGAGGGTAGTGAATTTATTTTTGGGTTGCTGGTAATATCTATTAATATTTCCAGTTTTTGGGTAGAGAAGTGGGTCTATCTCTTAACCTAGTAAGCAGCTTCTGCAGTTCTGGACTGTCAATAGATTGTTGAGACTCGACTAACCTTTGAAGATC
>Ga0126304_10000646_pt1 | contig 14881 bp, 20 predicted proteins | sample Plot25_FD_92538 | JGI IMG/M metagenome (GOLD analysis project Ga0126304, IMG submission 92538) | Serpentine soil microbial communities from UC McLaughlin Reserve, CA, USA - Plot25 | ecosystem: Environmental > Terrestrial > Soil > Grasslands | place: USA: UC McLaughlin Reserve, Lake County... | reverse complement strand
TTCCCGGCGAGTTCTCCGCCCCGATCTAGGTTGACCAGGGCGATGGGCAGGTCTTCGAGGTTCTCCTCAGGGCTGACTACGGCGCCAAGATAAGCGTAGAAGACCAGGGCGAGCACCGCCGTTATGCTGAGCACAGGCACCCAGACTCTGGGGCTTGCGAGCACCCTCAACGTATTCATCTCACCGGTTCCCTTCTTGCCACTCGCGTACGGTCGGCCCTCACTGACGGCTCACGGCGCTTTACATGCTCGGGCCAGATGCCGAACGCGATAACGCGGGCCGGAAGGTCGCGTACAGGGCGCAAACCCAGAGGTATTCTCGCCGCTGCGGGGACCGAAGGCGCCCCATCAGGGCCGAGGGAAGAGGAGACCACACGCCGCTGTGCGACGGATTGGAAGGCCTGTATCATGCGGGTCGGTAACTCGCGCCTGAGCTGCACGGCCCTCAGATCGCGCGAACGTACCCGTCCTTCCTTCAGCGGTCCCGTCAGGATATTCGCCGCCGCGACCGCGTCGGCTATGGCCAGGTTGATGCCTACGCCGCCGACGGGAGACATGGCGTGCGCTGCGTCACCGATGCAAAGCAGCCCAGGCCTGTGCCAGCGACGCAGACGGTCGGCCTGCACGGAGAGAAGCTTGATAGCCTTCCAATCCTGCAGCTCCTCTGTACGGTCCGCGAGGTCAGGTATCGTCTCTCCTACGGACCGGCGAAACGCGTCGAGACCGGCACCGCGCACGCTCTCGTACTCACCTTTCCTAATAACGTAGGCGATCTGCCAGTACTCACCACGGTTTATGACGACCATGAAACGCCCGCCGCCGACGTTACCGAAGGTATCCTCAGGGTCTCCCTCCCGCCGCGAGAGCCTGAACCAGAGCACGTCGATGGGCGGGGAGGTCCTGACCATCTTCAGGCCGGCCTGCTCCCTGAAAGGGGAAGACCGTCCGTCGGCGGCGACCGTAAGTAGCGCCCGCGCCTCGCGGGGACCGTCGGGCGTCTCGTAGCGCACCCCGCGTACGGTCCCCTCGTCCAGGATCAACTCCTTCCCATCGGCCTCCATCTCCAGGCGAAAGTTCGGGTAACGTTCCGCCTCCCCCGTGACGTAATCCAAGAAGTCCCACTGGGGCATGAAGGTGATGTACGGGTAACGCGTCTTCAGGCGGCTAAAGTCAGCGACCGTAACGGTACTTCCGGGGAGGCGAGCTTTGAGCTTCGGTGCCTTGGTGTGCTCGAGGTCGAGGAGCCCGTCCGCGAGACCGAGTTCGTCCATGATCTCCATGGTCGAGGGGTGTAGCGTGTCCCCCCGAAAGTCCCGCAAGAAGTCAGCATGCTTCTCGAGCACGAGCACGTCGACCCCCTCGCGCGCCAGCATAAGTCCCAGCATCGCCCCTGCGGGGCCGCAGCCGATCACACAGCAGGTCGCTCTCCGTGTTTGTTCGTTATCCTCGATCTTCAAGGCACAGCCTCCTTCCGCTGACGTCAGGTGATTGCCTTCATGTAAAGGTCGACGATCTCTTCGATCTTCTCTCGCGCAGGAGGACGCGGCGGCCCTTCCGCCAGGAGGCCGTCGAGGACAGCGTAGGTGAGCAGGGGTCCCACGAACATGCGCGCCGCCGTACCCCCGTCTACGCCAGGACCGACCACCCCGCGCTCCCTTCCTCTCTCGATAAAGATGGCGAAGCTTCTAAGAGCCCGCTCTGGCACGGTGGCGCGGAAGATTCCGCCCAACTGCGGAAACCTGTGAGTGTCGGCTATGGTCGTCCTGAGCAACGCCAGATAATCGGGTTGCATCATGGTCGTGACGATCTTTTCCGCGAGCTCCAGAAGGTCCCGGCGCAACTCTCCCTCGCTGCCAGGTGACATCTCCTCTATGGTCTCCAGAGCGCGGGTCTGGGGATTCTCGATGGTCAGCTTTCGCATGACATCGGCGAAGAGCTCCTCTTTGCTCGGATAATAGACGTAGAGCGTCCTCTTGGAGACCCTCGCCTCCGCCACGATGGCATCAGTGCTGGCGGCAGCGAAACCGTCGCGCAAAAACACCCTGCGCGCACCCGATAGGATCTGGTCCCGCTTCGCCCTCGCCCTCGGACCAAGCTCCTCAGTCGTCGCAACCAACCGACCCTCCATCTAAGTAAACTAAACAGTACCGTTTATTATGGATTGGTTTGCGAGGTTTGTCAAGGAATTCAGCGCTTCGAGCCCTGGAGGCAGGGAGCGTGCCCCGCAGATCATGCGGGCGTCAATCTATGCATCTTGGCCCACTTCGGAGCACGCCGTTAGGAAAACTGTCTGAAAAGTCCTGGAGATGCCCGAAGCGTGACCTAATGCGGCACCGGAAGGACACGATGCGGCCCGTTCTGACCTCCGAACACGTTTGCGTGGCCAGGACCAGCGGTGTGAGAATATGGTCCCATGCGTAGAGAGACCAACGCCGCTGCGCAAGGCCACAGCCTGGTCGATCTGGGGCGATGGGTTAGCGAGAACCTTCGGGAAGGGCGCCAGTACGTAGAGGCCGCCCAGCGCTCCGGCGACTCGACGGGACCGTGATCCGGCCTTGAGGACCCTGGTTACGGGATCGAGTGGCAGATTGGGGCGATGGGTAGTGCGCGCCCTGGTGGATGCGGGGCACGAGGTGGTCGGCGCCGACCGCCAACCGCCCCCCGACGACCGGGGCGCCAGGCACCGTACGGTGAACCTCAGGGACGTTGGACAGGTAGCAGGGGCGATGGCCGGTTGCGACGCGGTCGTCCATCTTGGGGCTATTCCCGGACCGGATAGGCATCCCGACGAGGTGGTATTCGGCAACAACACGCTTTCCACTTTCGCCGTGCTCCAGGCGGCGAGCCTGCTAGGCGTGAGCAGGGCGGTCGTGGCCTCCAGCGGATCGGCGCTCGGCATGGCCTGGGCCCCGCGGCCCTTCCCACCGCTCTATGTACCCGTGGACGAGGATCATCCACTGCTCGCCCAGGACTCTTACGGCCTCTCCAAGGAGGTGGACGAGCGGACCTGCGCTATGTTCAACCGGCGTACGGGCATCTCCATCCTAGCCTACCGCTTCCACTGGATCACCCTTCCCGAAGAGGCAGCCGGAAGAGCCGCGGTCTTGAGGGATTTGCCTGAGGAAGGCGCCCGTGAACTGTGGGGGTACGTAGACGTCAGGGACGCTGCGCGGGCCTGCCGACTGGGGCTCGAGTCGAAAAGGCTCGACTTCGAGGTCTTCAACATCGTGGCAGCCGATACGTTGAGCGAGACGCCTACGGAAGACCTGATCCAGACTTACCTGCCGAATGTGGAGATCCGGCACCCCATCGAGGCCACCGGCAGCGCGTGGTCGACAGAGAAAGCTCGCAAACTACTCGGCTACATACCGCAACACAGCTGGCGGGAGAACACCTGAAAGACTGGCGTTGACCAGCCCGCCGTCGTTCCTTTTTGTGTGGGGCTTCTGGAAGTTCGATGCCAAGTGCCCGATGTCCCCCAGGACATAATGTACCCAGGCGATGCGCAGGCACCTGGGATTCGAGAGGCAGTGGTCGGAGTTGGCGATCCGAGGACCCATGCCGGCTCTGCTGGGACTGTTCTCGTTGGTGACTTAGGGCAAACAGAAAGCCGGGACTGTCACGAGTCCCGGCTCATCCTCACATCTGGCTCTCGAACTCTCTGTAGCTCGCCTACCCCGCCTTGTATGCCTCGACCTCACCGGCCGTGACCTGGGGCGGGTTCGGGAGCAAGGGAGCTAGATTCTCTGCTACGAACTCTCCAGCCCTGAAGTTCGACTGCTCCTCCGCGTCCTTGTGCTCGAAGACGCTGGTCGAAGCTATAACCCCATCCCCTGCGTCGACGAAATAGTAAGCCACGAACCCTGGCATCTCGCTGATTATAGGTATGAAGCCCTCATCGACCAGCTTCGCCACCTTTTGCGTGTCGGTCACGCCCTCGTAGCGCCGCATCGCAACGTACATAGCTTTAGCCTACCTCCTTCCCCTAGAGGGCGGGTCATCCGCCCCGCCTGAAGTCATACAACGCCACCACACAAACAAGTATCGGCACCAGGCGCATCCCTCAGATGAGTGACGTTTGAAGGTAGATCAGACGAGGATGAGGGTGAGCAGGGCGGCGACGAGGGTACAGAGTACGTTGGTCGCCTCGTTGCCGATTCGGGTGTAGCGCGCCCCGATCAGGCTGTCCGCGAGCGTTCCCAGGAATGCTGCTATGGCAACGAGGAGTGCGGGAGCTGGTGATGCGAGCATACCGAGGGTGAGGGCGAGGGCTGAGGTGAGTCCTGCTGCTGCGACGCCGGCGAGGGTGCCTGGCAGGGAGATGGCTCCGTCGGTGCCTGGCGGGACTTTCCTCAGGGTGGAGATCAGACGCGGCGCGCGGCTGAAGAGCTGGCCTATCTCGGACTCCGCCGTGTCCGCGAAGGCGGCGCCGAGGGCGGCGACGAAAGCGACGGTGAAGGCCTCCGATCCGGTCGCGGCGGCGAGGAGGGCGCAGAGGGTGGCGACGGCGCAGTTGGCGATGGCGTTGCGAGCGCTGCGGCGTCCGCCGTGCTCCTGGGCTGTGCCTGTGCGTTGCTTTCTGCCGTAGCCGAGCCGGGTCAGGAGGGAGCCCCCGACCACGAACAGGGCGAGAATGGCGAAGCCGCGCGGGCCGAGGGAGACGTAGATCGTGGTACCAACGAGTAGCCCGCCCAGGGCGCCGCTGCGGCTGATCATGCCGAGCGCGTAGGCGAGGGTGGCGAAGGCCCCGGTTACCAGGAGGGCACTCGAGAGCTGGGAGGCCAAGTGGTTCCTACGGGCTCCCGAGCCGTTCGAGGAGGCGACGGGCGTACCGCTCGCACTCCAACGGGACGGCGTGCAGGAGGGCTGGTTCGACCATTCCAGCCTTTATACCAGCCGCAGTCAGACGCTCGACGCCCTGGTAGAGGAGGGATCCCGCCAGGGGGCTCGGTTCGTCGGGGACGGCGACGATCACACCGTAGAGGTGCGATGCGCCAGGGTCGCCGACCGCGCCGACGGCGTCGATCGCGTCAGGACGGTCCTGGCCGATGGCGAAGAGGTGCACAGGAGTGTCCTTTTCAGGGTCCCGGTCCTCACGCAGGCTCTTCCAGAGCGCTGTGGTCTTCGTGAACCCGGCTTCCAGGGCGGCCCTGGAGAGTCCGGACCAGACGTCACCGGCCACCCTGCGGGCGAGCGGACTCTCGTAGTCCACGAGGATGCCTACCATGGTTTCCGACACGCCAGCGATGTTAGCAGAATCGGAGGCTACTCCTCCCCCACCTCGCGCTTCTGTAAGCGGCGCAAGAAGACATCTATCTCCTTTACGGTCTGCAGGTCGCCGTTTCCATGGGCCACTTCTCTACCCTTTTCGAAGACGCTCCTGGCTTCGGCATCTTCGTGGAGTTCGTAATGGGCGCGGCCCAGCATCCTGTAGGCGACGGAGTAATCCGGCTTGTTCTCGACCGCGCGCCGGAGGTGATCCCTGGCCTCCCCGTAGCGTTCCTCTTTGAAGAGCGCGCTGCCGAGCGAGTAGAGGACCATGGGGTTGGTCGGGTCCCTCTGGAGCAGCTTGCGGAACATGTCAGATCGGGGAGCTTCCATACGACCTTTTTAGCACGCGAGAGGTACAGGAGCGCATCCGGATGGCCCCTGGTTTAGACTCGAAGGACCATAGGGTAGCACTACTTCTGGTTACCGAGAGAGGAGAACGAGATGCAACTCAGCACCCGTAACCGGCTGCCGGGCACCATCACGGAGGTCGTGAAGGGAGAGGCGGCGGCCAAAGTGACCCTCCAGGTCGGGGACAACCACCTGGTGGCACTTATCACCCGCGAGAGCGCCGACGAGCTCGGCCTCGAACCCGGCAAGCAGGCGACCGCCCTCGTCAAAGCTACAGACGTCATGATCCTGACCGAAGGCGGAGACCTCGCCTGAAAGCGGGTTTTGGGAAGGTAACCTTCCCAAAACCCGCGCTGGTCAGCATTTCAGCACGCTCAAGCCTGCGGCTCTCGCTTGTCAGCTAGTCAGCTTTTGTTTTTGCTGAAATGCTGACAAGGCGCGAAGCGCCGTGCTGACAAGCGGAGGCGCAGCCGGAGCGTGCTGAAATGCTTAAACATACGGCCCGACGCTATTGTCGTTCGCGAGGCGTCTGTACGCCTCCGCCACGGTGAGGATGTCTTTTACATACCAGTCGGCGTGGTTGTAGGAGTACAGGGCTCTATACCAGTCTTGCGGCGCCCCGCCGGCATTGAGGTAGCGTGCGGCGGCGGGTATGGCATCCTCGGGGTCCATTATGTTGGCGACTCCGTCGCCGTTGCCGTCCACGCCCGAGCTCTCCCAGGTCGAAGGCATGAACTGCATCGGGCCCATCGCGCCGGCGTAGGACGTTCCCATGTAAGCGCCGTGGCCCGACTCTACCTTCCCGACGGCCGCGAGTACGTACCAGTCAGGCCCGAACCCGTACTGCTCGGCCGCCTGCCTGTAGAGCTCCATGTACCTCTGCTTGGAGGAAGGATCTACGTCACTGGCCACGATGTCGTCGCGCGCGACCTCACGCTCGTAGCTGCTTCCCACCTCTCCCCCGCCGGTGGCCGCCGCACGCTTCTGAATGCGTGCCTTCTCCGCCGCTTCGAGCCTGTGCAGGCGGCCCTCCGTCCGCGCGTTGTTGGTGCTCATGCGGTCAACGGCCTCATCGAGCACCTGCTCGCGCCGGCGAAGGACTACGGTCATCTGCCGCTGCTCTTCAATGGCGGCGTTGTAGTCGCGTCGCTTCTGCGAGATCTGGCGTTGGGTGTTCCTGAGTGACTGCTTGGTATCCCGATACTCGGCCAGATTCTGGCGACTATCCAGCAGGATGCGAATGACGTCGGGATCACCGGTCCCCTCGACTCCTTCCAGGGAACCGAACCACCCGCCAAGCAGGACAGATAGGCCCTCCAGGCCTCCACCCTTGTAGGCTGCCCGTGCCTGCTCCCTGTACCTGGCCTGCGCTTCGCGGAAGGATGCATCTTGCTCGGCCACCTGTCGTTTCAACTGCCCGGTTTGTCGCCTCAACTCCTCGACGCGCGTCCTCGCCTCATCCGCCCTCGATTGGGCCCCCTCTAATTCGGCGCCTACGGTGGAGAGCTCCTGGATAGTCTTCCGCAAGGCAGCATCCTGGTCACTGATCTTGGCCTCGAGCATGGGCGCCCGACCGGACCTGGCGGAAGTCGCATCATCACCAGCGCTTTCGGCCCGCACCTGTCCCTGCGCCGCTCCTGCACAAACGAACACCAGCGACAGCACGCCCAAAACTGCGAAGATCCTTAGCCGTCCTCCCAACATGCCGTCTCCTCCCCCCACGCGCCAAAACCTCCAGAAAGCGCAGGCAGCTCAGTCTATATCATCGCAACACGTAACGGAAGGTCTTTTTGCGGACCAAAGAGAATACTTTGCTTATGCCCATAAGGCTATTTGTGCTTCAAGTATCTTATACTGAATTGCTGACTAGCCGAAATTCTCGCAAGGAGGTTCAACTTCCTTGCGAACTCGACGTCAGGAGGGAGACGAGGGCCTGGAGGTCTTCCGTCTTGCGGAAACGGATCTCGACTTTTCCGCCGCTCTTGAGGCCTTTTACTCTTACCGGCAACTCCAGGGCTTCTCGCATGACGAGCGAGGCCTGGTGAAACTCCTCGGGGGTAGTACTTCCTCCCTGGGGTGTGGCATGGGACGTCTCGCCAGGGCTGCCTTGCATTTCGCGGACGAGCTCCTCGGTCTTTCTCACAGAGAGCTTCTCCGCCCCTACCCTCTGTGCCAGCCGGGTCATCTGTTCCTCGGTCTCGAGTCCGAGCAGGGCGCGGGCGTGTCCTTCGGAGAGCTTTCCGTCGTTCAGAAGGGCCTGGATGCTCTCTGGCAGATGCACGAGCCTGAGTGTGTTGGTTACCGCGGCCCTGCTCTTGCCGAGCCTGCGGGCGAGCCGCTCTCTGGTGAGCCCGAACCCATCCATGAGAGCCTGGTATGCGGCCGCGGTCTCGAGCGGACTCAGGTTCTCCCTCTGCAAATTCTCCACGAGCGCCAGCTCCATGGACTCGTCCTCGGCCGCCTGCCTGATGAGGACGGGCACCCTCTCCAGGCCCGCTTCCTTCGCCGCCCTGAGCCTCCTCTCCCCCGCTATGAGCTCGAACCCTCCCGGCGTAGGACGCACGGCCAGGGGCTGCAATATACCGACCTCCTGTATGGAGGCGGCGAGCTCTCTGATCCCCGCCTCGGGGAAGCTACTCCTCGGCTGGCGGGAGTTGGGCCGGATCGCCGACACGGGCAACTCCTCGAATTTGAGCCCTCCCACGCTCTCCCCGGTCGCAATCAGGGCGGAGAGCCCGCGGCCGAGACCTCGCTTACCCACGGCCCACTACCTCGTCCGCAACGGCCGAATAGGCTTCTGCCCCTGTGCTCTTCGGCGCGTAGAGTGCTATGGGCATGCCGAAGCTGGGCGCTTCGCTCAACCTTACGTTCCTGGGTACGATGGTGTGGAAGACCTGCTCTCCGAAGAAGGACCGCACTTCCTGGGCCACCTGATGGGCCAGGTTCGTGCGGGGATCGAACATCGTAAGGAGCACCCCTCCGACCTCGAGACCGGGGTTCAGCTCCTCCCTTACCATCCTTATGCTCTGCATCAACTGGGTCAATCCCTCCAGCGCGTAGTACTCGCACTGTATCGGGATGAGGACTTCATCGGCTGCGGTCAGGGCGTTGAGGGTCAGGAGATCCAATGACGGCGGACAGTCGAGCAACACTCTGTCGTACGATGATAGCTTCTCAAGGCCCCGCTTGAGCTTGAATTCGCGTGCCAGGCTCGAAACCAGCTCGACCTCTGCCCCCACGAGATTGATGGTGGCGGGCGCGACGTCTAGACCCTCGATCTCGGTCTTTACGGCCACCTCCTGCAACGGTTTGCCCTCGAGCAAGACGTCATACATACACCCGCCTGGACCCGGCGTGACACCCAGCCCACTCGTGGCGTTTCCCTGCGGATCCATGTCGACGACGAGTATTTTCTCGCCCTTTCCTGCGAGATAGGCCGCCAGGTTGATGGCGGTCGTGCTCTTGCCCACACCGCCTTTCTGATTCACTATGGCTATGATCTTCCTCACCGCGGGAATCTTAGCACGTCGTTTGCCGGCATTGCTCAGCCGGCGCCGAGCGGCCTCCTTGCCGCTACTCCCGATCGGCGGGGATACTGTGCCGGGGTCTCCCGTATCTTCTCGAGGATCACCAATCTTCGCTCCTTCTCACCAACTGCCGGCAACATGGGCACCTCTACAATCTCCACCACCCGCGCCCCCAGCGCATCGGCCGCCCTGCTGCCCTCTGCCAGCTCTTCCTGCTCCAACCTGCCTTTCATGGCGACGACCCGACCTCCGGTCTCGAGCAACGGTACGCCGTACTCGGCGACTACGGATAATCGGGCGACCGCCCGCGACGTCACGATGTCGTAAGCGCGACGACACCGTTGTTCTCGTCCGAATTCTTCCACCCTGACATTCGCGACTTCTACATCTTCGAGCGAGAGGCTCTCGACCGCGTACCGCAGAAAGCTGGCCTTTTTGCCCGTCGATTCCACCAGTGTCGCCGCAAGCTCAGGCTTCACGATCTTTATCGGGATGCCAGGGAGCCCACCACCACTGCCCACATCGGCCAACCTGCCCGCGCCAGACAGCGGTCTGTAGAGGAAACAACTCAACGAATCGAGGACGTGCGCCAGCAGGATACCATCCAAATCCCTGGTGCCTATGACGTTGGCCCGATCATAAGCGGCGAGAAGGCGGGCATACTGCAGCAGGCACTCGCGCCGATTGCGGTCGAGAGGCAACCCCCAGGCTGCCGCCTGTTCCTCCAGCAGGCTAAGAGAATCCATGGTGGCGTTTCACGTGAAACATACTCTGGCGACAGAAAGATGCACGGACAAACTTCTGTCGCGCTGCGGGTTGCGGAGGAGCGGTGCGGGCCTGCGTTTCACGTGAAACGAGGTCTGTATGGTTACGGGGTGGGGGAGACCTTCACCCGTCGGTTATCGCCGCTGCCTTCGCTCTCGGTAGAGACCCCTGGGTTTTCCGAGAGGTAGAGGTGGACGACCCGCCTCTCCGAGGAGTTCATGGGAGGCATTTCCACGGTCCGGCGCTCTCGGACAGCCCTGCGGGCCGTTCTATGGGCCATGCCTTGTAGTGCCTCCACGCGGCGCTGGCGGTATCCCTCCGCGTCGAGCACCACCCTCTTGAAAAAGGGACGGTCTCTAAAGGCGGCGACATTGACCAGATACTGGAGGGCGTCGATCGTCTCGCCCTTCTGTCCTATGAACAGGCCTGTGTTATCCGGGGCGACGTCGGCGGCGATAAAACCTCCCGCGTCGTAGACCTCCACACGCGCCTCGAAGTCCATGGCCTCGAGGATCGAGGTCACGAGCACCCTGATCTCGTCCAGCAACTCCTCCGGGGCCTCCTCGACCTCTTCTGACTCTCCGTAGATCTCGGATAAAGTGGACGAATCCGGAGTTTCTTCGGGAGGCTCGGGCTCGGATGTGTCTAGCGCATCGGCAGGCGTGGTTTCCTGCGGCTCGTCAGCGGGGGCTGTCGTATTCTCGCCGGGCGACTCGACGGCGACGCGGGCGTCCCTAGCTCCGATACCGAGGAACCCGGAGTTGCCCTCGTCGAGCACCCGATAGGGCAGCTCCTCGGGAGTAAGGCCGAGTTCGTCCGCGGCCTTCTGCACGGCTTCCTGGACAGTAGCGGCGTAAAACTCTCTCTCGTCGGTCATTTCTTCTTCTTTCTACGCTTCCGCTTTGCGGCCTTGGCGGCCTGCTTGGCGATCTCTTCTTGACTCTTATCGGACGATTGCTCCTGGTTGGAATTCTGGGCGTGCCGGTCGCCGGCCACGCCCTTCGCCTTCTTGTTATCTGTAGTTTTCGAGCTATCAGGAGATTTCTTACCTGGCCCGTAGTTGTAGATTGCGTAGTTCTGGATCAGGGTCATAACGTTCGAGGTGATCCAGTACATGAACAGGCCGGCGGGGAAGTTGAGGAGGAAGATGGTAAAGCCTACAGGAAGCAGACGCATAAGCCAGCGTTGCTGGGGGTCTACATTCTTGGATGTGATTTCGGTGGCCGCGAGCATGGTCACGGCGGAGATGATCGGCAGGAGGTAGTAGGGGTCTGCGTGGGCGAGATCCTGGAACCATAGGATCCCTCCGTCGGTGAAGCTAGGGTATTCCGGCGGCGTCCTTCCGGGCGTACCGCCGAACTGCCTGATGACGTAGAAAATGCCGATAAATATGGGCATCTGAACCAGAATGGGAAGACACCCGCCTAGAGGGTTCACCCCCTGCTCCTGGTAGAGCTTGGCCATCTCCTCCCGCTGCCGCTGGGGGTTGTCCTTGTACTGGGCGCGGACCCTATCCATATGCGGTTTGAGATCCTGCATCGCACGCATGCTCCTGACCTGCTTCACCGTCAGCGGGAAGAGGAGGCTGCGCACGATCACTGTCAGCAAAACGATCGCGAGCCACCACGGTGCCCCTAGGTTCTGGTGGAAGTACAGCAGAACCGTACCGAGGATGTTCACTATGGGACCGAAGAGTGTCTGGAAGAAGTCTGCGATGTTGTTGATCATTAGGTCCTACTCATCTTACGGGGTCGAATCCTCCCTTGGAGAAAGGGTGACAACGGAGCACCCTGAGGATGCCCATATATACGCCCCTCGGTACGCCGTACCTCTCTATGGCCTGCAGCGTGTACAGGGAGCAACTCGGGGTGAATCTGCAGGTCGGTGGGAGCATGGGGGAGAGGTAGGTGCGGTACAGTCGTATCAGCCCTATGCTCGCCCTTCTCAAGGTTATGGCCGGCCGTCAAGCCGGCCGGCGCCCGGCCGGGCCGACCTTGCCCAACGACTCGCTGAACTCTGCCCTGAGCTCCTCGAAGCCGGCATCGGCCGCCGCCGGCCGCGCCGACACGACGAGGTCGAGGTCGCCGGAGATTTCGGGGATGCAGGAGTGGAATACCTCCCTGAGCCTCCGCCGCACCGCGTTCCGCGCCACCGCATTGCCGACCTTGCGGGAGACGGAGAGGCCCAGTCGCGGGGTGCCATGCTCGTTGGGGAAAGCGTGCACGGAGAAAAGCCTGCCCCTGTAAGCAGTACCTTGACGATAGACCCTCTCGAACTCCGGCGAGTCAGTCAGACGCAAGCGTTTGCTTCGCGGCAACGCTCAGACTGCCAGGCGCTTGCGTCCCCGGCGCCGGCGGTCGGCGATAATTCTGCGTCCTCCCACCGAACTCATGCGCTGGCGGAAGCCGTGCGTCTTGGCTCTCTTACGACGATTGGGCTGATAAGTGCGCTTCATCGAACTCCTCTACAGGTACTCCGAAGTCTTCAGACGACCCACGAGAGTATATCCGAAGCCAGCAACACCATCCAGCAGTCCGAGAGGCAATTCCGCCTTCGCAAACGCGAGGTCCACAGGCCCGCCTCGGAGAAAAATGCTGCAAAACAGCACTTGGAACATGTGCGGACCAGGTCCGCACATCCCTTTCCAGGGCCCGAAGCGCGTCCACATGGGCTTGATCCCTACCCCAGGGAGTACGTTTCTTTGTAGTTATCCACAGCCTGTGGATAAACTTGTGGATAACCATGTTAATTGCCTGCAAAACGAGATTTTATGCTACCTGGCTATAGCGCTACGAGGAGGGGTGCGCTAAATTCCCCAGTGGGGATGATGCACGCGCGGCGGACACCAGGGGAGACGGATCAGGCGGGCATAGGCGTTCGCATGGCGGTCTATCCCGGGGGTGGAGCGCCGGAGATCACCGAAGTTTCGGCGGCGAACCCTGGTTCAGCCACGCAGAAGTTCACGCGGTTCGTGTCGCAGAAGGTCAGAGAGGCCGGGGGCAAGGTTCCCGAGGAGGCTATTCGGGAGGTATTGGAGAATCTCGTTCACGCTGGCTACCGGGGGGTGGTCGTCTCCATTCTCGACGACGGGAACGTCGTGCGCGTCTCGGACAAAGGACCGGGCGTGCAGAACAAGAGCAGGGCGATGGAGTTCGGCTTTTCCGGCGCCTCGCCCGAGGCCCTCGCCGAGATCCGGGGTGTCGGAGCGGGACTAGGCATCGCGCGCGCGGCGGCCGAGAAAGCCGGTGGGACACTCACCATCGAGGACAACATTGGTGGCGGGACCGTGGCTACCATCTCGGTGGCCGGTGATGCGACGGTGGTCGAGCACAGAGAAGAAGCTTCCGTGGCACCGCAGAGAAGGTATCCTGACGGCGTGCCGCGGATGAACATCTCCGAGCGGCAGCAGAAGGCACTCATCACCGTCCTCGAGTGCGGAGAAGTAGGTCCCTCGACCGTGGCCGAGCGGCTGGAGATAAGCGTAAGCACCGCGTACAGGGATCTCTCGGTCCTCGAAGAGCACGGCCTCGTCATGGCTGATGAGTCGGGCAAACGTCTCATCTCCCCGCTCGGCAAGGACCTCGTCGAGGCCATAATCAATTCCTGGGTCAAGTAGCGTGGTAGGTAAGGCCGAGCAGGTCTGGACCGAGGTCTTGGATCGGGCCTCCGATCACATAGACGTCTCGTCACTAAGGGTCTGGTTCGAAGGGATTCGTCCCGTGGCCCTGTATGAGGATCAGCTGGAGATCTCCGTCCCCAACACGTTCGCCAAGGAGTACATCGAGAGCCGCTTCAGGCCGCTTCTGGAGCAAGCGCTCGACGACGTGGTGGGCAAGGATACCTCCCTGGTGGTCAGCGTAGGGGGGACCGGCAACCATGCAGGCAACGGGGCCGCCGCGGAGGGTGCCGAGTCCGTTCTGAACGCGCGAACGCCGCGGTCTTTCCGGGCCAAGTACACGTTCGATACGTTCGTTATCGGGGCCGGCAACAGGTTCGCCCACGCGGCGACGCTCGCCGTCGCCGAGACCCCTGGTCTGGTCTACAACCCGCTGTTTATCTACGGCGGCGTGGGTCTTGGCAAGACCCACCTCTTGCGCGCCGTGGGGCACTACGTGGAGGACCAGGACCCCAGCATGAGGATCCGGTACGTTACCTGCGAGCAGTTCACCAACGACTTCATAAACTCGATGCGGGACAACGCGCCCCTCGAGTTCCAGAAACGCTACCGCGAGAACGACGTTCTCCTGGTCGACGACATCCAGTTCCTCGAGAACAAGGTCGAGACCCAGGAGGCCTTCTTCCACACCTTCAACGCGCTCTATGAGGAGAACAAGCAGATCGTCATAGCCTCAGACAGACACCCGAGGTACATCCAGACGCTGGAGAACCGGCTGGTCAGCCGCTTCGAGTGGGGCCTGGTGACGGACATCCAACCGCCCGACCTCGAGACGAGGATCGCCATCCTGCGCAAAAAGGCGCTTATGGACCAACTCGAGGTAGACGACGACGTGCTCACCTTTATCGCCTCCAAGGTATCGACGAACATCAGGGAGCTCGAAGGGGCCCTCGTGCGCATCCTGGCCTACGCCTCGCTCTACGGCCGCCAGGTCAGCGCCGACCTCGCCGAAGAAGTACTCAGAGACATCCTGCCCGACCAGGCCTACCGTGAGATCCCCATAGAACTGATCCAACACGAGGTGTGCCGCTACTTCGGTATCGCCAAAGCCGACCTCATCGGCCAGAGCCGCTCCAAAGGCTTCGCTTACCCCAGGCAAGTCGCCATGTACCTCTCCCGCGAACTCACCGACGAGTCACTGCCCAAGATAGGGAAGGCCTTCGGCGGACGCGACCATTCCACCGTGATGCACGCCACGGCAAAGATCTCCAACCTCATAAATAGCGACCGCGACGTCTTCTCCCAGATACACGAGATCACCCAACAGGTGAAGAGCAAAAGATGACTCCAACCCC